>Ga0315540_10000430_pt1 | contig 23647 bp, 17 predicted proteins | sample SalMarSW160110MG_FD_203677 | JGI IMG/M metagenome (GOLD analysis project Ga0315540, IMG submission 203677) | Salt marsh sediment microbial communities from the Plum Island Ecosystem LTER, Massachusetts, United States - Salt Marsh Sediment SW1601-10 ...
TGCTTCGCCTGTCGACCTGAGGGCCGCTTTGGCTGCCGTCGGTCAGCCTCCGCGCCATCGATGGGGCCGGCTCCGGAGTCGGGCGAGGCCCCACGTATCGCAGAAGGCGTGCCACCGCTCACGATCGGCGCCGGGCCACCGGAGATCGTCGACATCGGTCTGCGGGATCGCCACCCCGTCCGCGACCGTGCGCAGCCGGGCCAGGTCCCGGTACAGGAGCGCCTCCGGCATCCGGTCCCGAAGGGTCCCGGCGAGCCCGACGGCGCCCCGGACGCCGGCGAGATCCCATTGGCTGCCATTGGCCGGGATGTTCTCGAGATGGCCGTACCGCGCGAGCACCGCCGCCGCCGACTTGTCGCCCCATCCGGGCAACCCGGGAAAGCCGTCGGCGGCGTCACCGACCAGGGCGAGCCGGTCGGGCACGCTGGCCGGGGGAACGCCCCACTTCGCTCGGACCCCGGCATCGTCGTACACGAGGTCTCGACGGCGGTCCCAGAGCACGACCCGGTCGTCGCGAACGCACTGGGCCATGTCCTTGTCGGGCGTGCAGATGAGGACCCGCTCGACCCGCTGGTCGGCCGCGAAGCGGTCGGCGGCTGCCGCGATGGCGTCGTCGGCCTCGAACTCGACCATCGGCCACAGCACCAGGCCGAGCGCCTCGATCGCCTCCTCGGCGATCGGGAACTGGTCCAGCAGCTCGGCGGGGACGCCGGCCTCGGTCTTGTAGCCCGCGTACAGGTCGTTGCGGAACGACCGGATGACGCGGTCGGTGGCGCAGCCCACGTGCGTGGCGCCCTGCTCGCGGAGCAGGAACAGCAGCTGCTCGACGAGACCGCTGACGCCGGACAGGACCCGGCCGTCGCGGCCAAGCACGGGCGGGCGCGGCGAGAAGTGCGCCCGGAACAGCTCGTACGTGGCGTCGACGAGGTGGATCTGCATCAGCGGCCCCCTTGCCCCGCTCGCGTGGACCGCCGGCCTCAGCCGTCCGCCGAGCCGGTCTCGACCAGCCGGGCGAACCGGTGCAGGTCGGCCTGGAAGATCGGGCCAAGGATCGGGGCGATGATCCGGACCCCGAGCTCGGGGAGGACCGCGGGTCGAAGGACCTCGTCCCAGCGGACGATGGTGGTGCGGCCACCCGCACCCGGCTCGAGCGTGATCACGCCGCCGCCGGAAACGAGCCCGTGGTGGCGGATCGCGTAGCGGGTCGGGGGCTCGAACTCCACGACCTCGACCGGATCCACCATCGGGACGCCGAACACCCGGACCAGCGCCGTGCCCCGTGTCCCGACGCCGACCGGCCCGGGTGTCGCGAGGGTGACCCGCTTCATCTCCGCCATCCACTCGGCCTGCATCGGGACGTCGGCGAGCACGGACCAGGTCTCCTCGATCGGGGCGTCGACGACCACCATCATCCGCATCGACCGGGCCGGATCCGCGCCGCGCCGCGCCGCCAGCCAGCGGTCGATCGCAAGCGCCGCCGCAGCCGAGACCAGGGCCAGGGGGAGAAGGCGTCGGATCATCGCATCCGGCTCGACTGCAGGCTGACACCTGCGGCTGCCATCTCGGCCAGGGACCGCTCGCCGTCGCCCGGTTCGAGGTCCACCGCCGCGATCGCATCGGTCAGGACGGTGGTCGAGAAGCCGAGCCGGACGGCATCGAGCGCGGTGGCCTTGACGCAGTAGTCGGTGGCCAGGCCAGTGACCACCACCTCATCGACGGCGGCATCGCGCAGCGTCTGCTCGAGGTCGGTTCCGGTGGTCTCGCCCGAGGTGGGATCGCGCATCGTGAAGCCCGAGTATCCGTCCTCCCCGCCGGCCCCCTTGCGGACGACGGGCGTGTCCTGGGGGACCGCGAGCTCCGGATGAAGCGCGGCGCCCCAGGTCTGCCGGATGCAGTGATCGGGCCAGATGCCGCCATCCTTCGCGAAGTGAAGCGTGTGCTCCGGATGCCAGTCCTGGGTGCACACGACCAGTGCACCGTTGCCGGCGGCCAGCGAGATCTCCCGGTTGATCACCGGGATCACCTCGGCTGCGCCGCGGACGCTGAGGCTGCCGGCCGGGTCGGCGAAGTCGTTCTGGACGTCGACGACGAGCAGGGCGACCCCGTGGCGGTAGCGGAGCATGCGCCTACCGTAGCGCGGCCGAGCGCGACATGGGAGATGGCACCACGTCCGGGCGAGTCGTCGGGCGCTGCCCCGTGCAGCGGGAGCCGTGAGCGCGAGGCCTCGTCAGCCCGAGACCGCCGCGGGGCCCCGGCGCAGCGTGAAGCCCCGGGCGCGAGACCGCCGCGAGACCGAGCGCGGCTCCCGACATCGAGACGTCTCGTGGAGCCGTTGGAACGCTCACCGTTCACTCCGGCGGTTGTCATGCCGGCAGGGCGCTGTTCCGCCAGCCCAGGCGCCTCGCGGAACTCTTGGTGACCCGGTGGGCGGTGGAGTACAGGGCCGGACCGCCGGGTGGCTCGATCGTCGTTCCACGGCCCTTGCCATCCGTTGCAGTGGACGCGCCACGATCCAAGCCCCGTGCTGGCTCGAGGCGCGACCCGAGGGACTGAGTAAGGCTCCGGTGAGGACCCAGGTCCAACGTTGCACCATGAGCACACGGCGTGACCCAGTCCTGGATGCGCGGCGCGCGGTGGCTGACAGCCGTCGTCAGCTCGGAGCGGAGATCCGGACCGCACGTCTGGCTGCAGGGCTCAGTCAGCGGGCGGTCGGTGCCGCGGCACAGATGTCGCACGCGCAGCTCGGCCGGATCGAGCGCTGTCGAAATCGCGCGCTGACCGTCGACCAGGCGACGCGGGCCGCCCAGGCCGTTGGGTTGCGGCTCGTCCTGAGGACCTACCCGGATGGCGATCCGGTCCGCGACGCGGCGCACCTCGCGCTCCTCGAGCGGTTCCGGTCCCGGTTGCCAGGCTCCGTGCGGTGGCAGACCGAGGTCCCGATGCCCTTGCCCGGCGATCGGCGCGCGTGGGACGCGTTGATCCAGCTGGGCGGCGAGCGCGCAGGATGCGAGGCAGAGACCCGGCTGCTCGACCTCCAGGCGCTCGAGCGCCGCCTCGCATTGAAGCTGCGTGATGGAGGGGTCGACCTGCTGATCCTTCTCATCTCCGACACGGCGGCGAATCGCCGAGCCCTCGCGGTTCATCGCGGGACCCTCCGAACCATGCTGCCGCTTGACGGCCGGGACCTGCTCGCGAACCTTCGCCATGGCCGCATGCCGCCCGATAGCGGGCTCCTGGTGCTCTGACGGCACGGGTCCCGGACGTGGATCTCCGGGCGTTCACTCCAGCGGTTCAGATAGCTCGCCCCGGGTCTGTCGACCGGTTTGGCTCGCCACGCGACCCCACGGACGGGTCCCGCGACCGCGCAGCGACTGCACCACCGGCAGCTGGAGCGCATGGCGTTCCGGCACGCCGGAGAACCGCTGCAGTGAGCCCAGAGCGTTCCGGCACGCCGGAGAGCCGCTGCAGTGACCGCGCGCCGTTCCGCGGCGGGGCAGGATCCCATGCTGGCCCTGGGCTGGTCCTGATCGAGGAGACGCCACACTCCGAGGAGACGCCACACTCCGAGGAGACGCGACACTCCGAGGAGACGCCACGTTCAGCCCGCGGGGACCGGCCGACCTCCGCGCGAGACGCGCAACGGGGCTACGCTGTACGCCGCCCCCAGGGTGATTCGCTGCCCTCGCGTCCACGGAGCCCCCATGTACTTCGACGAGTTCAAGCATCAGCTGCCCGACATCGATGAGTTCGAGACCCAGGAGTGGCTCGATTCGCTGGACCAGGTCGTGGACCAGGAGGGGGAGAACCGGGCGCGGTTCCTGATGTTCAAGCTGCTCAAGCGCGCGCGGCAGCGCCAGATCGGGCTGCCGGCACTCACGCAGACCCGGTACATCAACACGATCAGCCCCGAGCAGGAGCCGTACTTTCCGGGCGACGAAGCGCTGGAGCGGCGCATCCGGCGGCTGATCCGTTGGAACGCAGTGGCGATGGTGCTGCGCGCGAACGTGCGCTTCCCGGGCATCGGCGGCCACATGTCGACGTATGCCTCGGCCGCCAGCCTGTACGAGGTCGGGTTCAACCACTTCTTCCGGGGCAAGGATCACCCGGGCGGCGGCGACCAGGTGTACTTCCAGGGCCACGCGGCGCCCGGGATCTACGCCCGCGCCTTCCTGGAGGGGCGCCTGAGCGAAGACAACCTGGACCACTTCCGACGCGAGGTCGGCGGCCAGGGGCTCAGCTCCTACCCGCACCCCCGGCTGATGCCGGACTTCTGGGAGTTCCCGACCGTCTCCATGGGCCTGGGCCCGCTGGCCGCGATCTACCAGGCGCGGTTCAACCGCTACCTCCAGAACCGCGGCATCCGCGACACCGGCGAGCAGCGCGTCTGGGCCTTCCTGGGCGACGGCGAGATGGACGAGCCGGAGTCGATCGCGGGCATCTCGCTGGCGGCTCGCGAGGGCCTCGACAACCTGACCTTCATCATCAACTGCAATCTCCAGCGGCTCGACGGCCCGGTGCGGGGCAACGGCAAGATCATCCAGGAGCTCGAGGGCCACTTCCGCGGCGCCGGCTGGAACGTGATCAAGGTGGTCTGGGGCCGGGAGTGGGACGATCTGCTCGCCCGTGACGTCGACGGCGTGCTGGTCGAGAAGATGAACACGACCCTCGACGGTGAGTTCCAGAAGTACTCGGTCGAGACGGGCGCCTACGTCCGGGAGCATTTCTTCGGTCCGGATCCGCGGCTGCGCCGGCTGGTCGAGCAACTGAGCGACGACGACCTGCTCCACCTGCGGCGTGGCGGCCACGACTATCACAAGGTCTACGCGGCGTTCAAGGCGGCGACCGAGTACCGCGGCGCGCCCACCGTGATCCTGGCCAAGACCGTCAAGGGCTGGACGCTGGGCCGCGGGGTCGAGGCGCGCAACATCACCCACCAGGCGAAGAAGTTGCGCGAGGAGGAGCTGCGGGTATTCCGCGATCGGCTCGAGCTGCCGATCCCCGATACGCAGATCAAGGAGGAGGCCCCGTACTTCCACCCGGGCCCCGACTCCGAAGAGGTGCGCTACATGCTTGAGCGGCGGGCGGCGCTGGGCGGGCCACTGCCCCGCCGGGTCGTTCGCGCCCGGCCGTTGCCGGCACCCGTGCCGGCGGTCGACGCCGAGTTCGCCTCGGGCAGCGCCACGCCGGTGTCCACCACAATGGTCTTCGCCCGCCTGCTGCGCAACCTGATCCGCGACCCGGAGCTGGGCCGGCGGATCGTGCCGATCATCCCGGACGAGGCGCGGACGTTCGGCATGGACCCGTTGTTCAAGGAGGTCGGCATCTACGCTGCGCTCGGCCAGCGCTACGACCCGGTCGACTCGAACCTCATGCTCTCGTACCGGGAATCGACCGATGGCCAGGTGCTGGAGGAGGGGATCAACGAGGCGGGCTCGATGGCCTCGTTCCAGGCCGCCGGCACCTCGTACGCCACACACGGCGAGCCGATGATCCCGTTCTACATCTTCTACTCGATGTTCGGGTTCCAGCGGACCGGCGACCAGGTCTGGGCGTTCGGGGACCAGCGGGGACGCGGGTTCATGATTGGCGCCACGGCCGGCCGGACGACGTTGACCGGCGAGGGCCTCCAGCACGCCGACGGCCACACCCACGTCCTGGCATCGACCGTGCCGGTGGTCCGAGCCTACGACCCGGCCTTCGCGTACGAGCTCGCCGCCGTCGTTCGGGACGGCATCACGCGCATGTACGGCGACGGTGAGGACGTCTTCTACTACGTCACGGTCTACAACGAGAACTACCCCCAGCCGCCCAAGCCCGACGGCGCCGACGAGGGGATCGTGCGCGGCATCTACCGGTTCGCCGCGGCGCCCGAGATCGACCAGCCGAAGGGGCGGGTCAGGCTGGTGGGCTCAGGCTCGATCCTGCAGCAGGTGATCGCGGCCCAGGCGCTGCTCGCCGAGCGGTTCGGGGTCGCCGCCGAGGTCTACTCGGCCACCTCGTTCCAGCAGCTCCGCCAGGATGCGCAGGCGGCCGAGCGATGGAATCGCCTCAATCCCGAGCGCAAGCCACGGGTGCCGTACGTGTCTCAGGTGCTTGGTCCGGACGGCGGACCGATCGTGATCGCCACCGACTGGATCCGCCAGCTGCCCGACATGGTGGCTCGCTGGCTGCCGCAGCCGTTCCTGATGCTGGGCACCGACGGGTTCGGTCGAAGCGATACCCGCGCGGCGCTGCGGGAGTTCTTCGAGATCGATCCGCCGCACATCGCCGCCGCGGCGCTGACGGGCCTCACCCGGTGTGGCTCGCTGGAGCCGAAGGCCGCGGCCAAGGCCATCCGCGAGCTGGGCGTCCATCCGGACGCAGCCGACCCGCTCGCGACCTGAGCCCCGGGCCCCCGGACGCCCCGCCGGATCGACCGTGCCCGGAGCGAGCGCGCCGAGGCCGTCGGACCCACCCCCGCTCGCGAGCGGCTCGGCCCTCGAGGTGCTCCGCGTGACGCTGCGTCTCGGACTCACCTCGTTCGGCGGTCCGGTCGCGCACCTCGGCTACCAGCACGACGCGTTCGTCACCCGCCACGGCTGGCTCGATGAGCACGGCTTCGCCGATCTGGTGGCGCTGTGTCAGATGCTGCCCGGCCCCGCGAGCAGCCAGCTCACGATCGCGGTCGGGCGGCTGCGCGCGGGCTGGTCCGGAGCGCTGGCCGCCTGGATCGGCTTCACCCTGCCCAGCGCGCTGATCATGACCGCGGTCGGGCTGGGCGTCGCGGCTGGCGAGCTGCCGACGACCGGACCGGCTGCCGGCGCGATCGACGGGCTCAAGGTGGCGGCCGTCGCGGTCGTTGCCCAGGCGGTGCTCACCATGGCGCGTCGCCTGACCCCCGATCCGCCGCGGCTGACGCTGGCCGCGGTCGCGGCTTTGATCGAGCTCCTCGCGCCGTCGCCGTTCACCCAGATCGCCCTGATCATCGGGGCGGCCGTCCTCGGACAGGTGGCCGGGGACAGGGTTGCCCGACCGGCGACCAGGAGCGCTTCCACCGGTGGCGCATCAGCCGGCGGGCGCCGGACGGTGCTGGGTCTCGCGACGGCGGTCACCGCGCTGCTCGCGGTGAGCCAGGTCGCGGCGGTGGTGGTCGATGATCCCGGCGTCGACTTCCTGGCAGCACTGACCCGCGCCGGTGCGCTCGTGTTCGGCGGCGGTCACGTCGTGCTCCCGCTGCTCAACGCCGGCGTGGTGGACCCGGGATGGGTGACCCCCGACGCCTTCCTGGCGGGCTACGGGCTCGCGCAGGCCGTGCCGGGCCCACTGTTCACGTTCGGCACGTACCTGGGCGCGGTATCGTCGGCCGGCCCCGGTGGCATCGCGGGTGCGCTGCTGGCGACGACCGCGATCTTCTTGCCCGGCGCCCTGCTCGTGCTGGCGGCGCTGCCGGTGCTCGGGCGGCTGCTCGGCCGGCCTGGCGTGCGCCGATCGCTGGACGCCGTCAACGCCGCCGTGGTTGGTATCCTGCTGGCCGCGCTGATCACCCCCGTCGGCACGGCCGGCATCACCTCGCCCCTGGCGGCCGCCGTCGCGGCCGCAGGTGCGGTCCTGCTGCTCGGCGGTCGGGTCCCACCACTCGTGATCGTCGGCGCCTCCGCGGCCATCATCGCGCTGGCCACGGTCTGAGCGGCACCGCAGACAGGGGCGCACCCGCTTCGCGCCCCGTCACAGGCAGCGATGCGGAGGACGAGTGCGCTCTGCAGTCGAGGTGCCGCCACCCCTTCGGATGCCGATCCGGTCCTGCATCACCATCACAGGAGCGTTACGGCTGACCGCTCGGTGTCGCCGAGCGCCGCCAGCCGGCCGACCCTCGAACACATATCAGGTGTGCTTGTCCATCGGCGGCAAGGGCCGTTGACATGACGGAAAAGGGCGGGCTACCATCGGGCCGCAGGCAGGACATGCCAGCCACGTCGCCTGCCCACCCGGCTTGTCTCGCACACGCCGAACGCGCTCCCGTCGACCAGGGCGTCCCCGCGCCCCACATCCCTGCGTACCACAGGAGCCACACGTGGACCTTGGGTCCTTTGCCTCTGGCCTGGTGACCGGCCTTCGAGAAGGCGTCGAGGCCGCGCTCATCGTGAGCATCATCCTCGCCTACCTGGCGCGGACCGGAAACCGACGCCACTTCGGGCGGATCTGGGCAGGCACCATCGCCGCGATCCTGGCGAGCATCCTGGCTGGGATCGCGCTGTTCCTGACGCTGGGCGAGCTGCCCGCTCCCTACGAGCAGGTATTCGAGGCCGGAGCGATGCTGGTCGCCGCCGGCGTGGTGACCTGGATGCTGTTCTGGATGCGGCGGCAGGCCGCGTCCGTCAAGGGCGAGCTGCAGGCGCGGGTCGATCGGGCGCTGACCACCGGCACGGCGACCGGGCTCGCGGTGCTTGCGTTCACGGCGGTCATCCGGGAGGGGCTCGAGACCTCGCTGTTCCTGTTCGGCCTCACGACCTCAGCCCAGACGGAGGCCGCGGGCGTGCTGTCGGGCGCCGTCGTCGGTCTCGGGATCGCCGCGTTGCTGGGCCTCGGCTTCTACCGCGGCGCGCGCCTCGTGAACCTGCGCTCGTTCTTCCGGTGGACCGGGATCGGGCTCATCTTCATCGCCGCCGGCCTGCTCGCGTCGGCGATCCACGAGCTGGTCGAGATCGGCTGGATCGGGGTCGGCACGGCGACCGTGTTCGACGTCTCGAATGTGCTGCCGCACGAGGCGATCGCGGGCGCCCCGGGCGGGGCCGCGCTCGTGCTCGGCGAGTTCCTGCGGGCGCTGCTCGGCTACACCTCGCAACCCGAGGCCATCGCGCTCACGGTCTGGCTGACCTACATCGTCGTGGTGCTCGGGCTGTTCCTGCGGCCGTCGCGCCCCCTGACGCCGGTGCCATCGGGTGCCGGAGCGACCCCGGCCGGCTGACCGAGCGGGCGCTCGGGCGGCTTCGGCTCAGCCCGCGACCAGCCGCAGCAGCTCGCCGCCGGCGAGATCGGTCAGGTAGACCTCGCCTGCATCATCGATCCCGATCGAGCTGATCGAGCGGCCGGTCTCGAGCAGCGTGGTTGGTGTCTGGACCGCGTCCAGCCCGGCATCGATCGCCCACAGCGTGCCCGAGCAGTTGTCGGAGAACAGGTAGGCGCCGCGCAGGGCCGGGATCGCGTCGCCGCGATACACCACGCCGCCGATGATCGCGCAGCCGACATCGTGCCCGTACTCGGTCACGGGCATCGTCACCCCGGTCGGATCGCAGCCGGTGGGCGGGTCGTAGCAGTGCCCTCCCTCCCAGCGGTGCCAGCCGAAGTCCAATCCGCGCGAGTCCGCCGGGGCGACGTCGACCTCCTCCCACGCGCTCTGCCCCACGTCGCCGACCCACAGGGCGCCCGTCTCGAGGTCGATGCTGTCGCGGAACGGGTTGCGCAGACCGTAGTGGAGGATCTCGGGGCGCGCGCCCGTCCGACCGACGAACGGGTTGTCCGCCGGGATCAGGTACGGCGCGTCAGCCGTCGCTCCCAGGACATCGATCCGCAGGATCTTGCCCAGCAGGGTGTCGAGGCTCGATGCATGGTTCTGCGGATCGCCGCCGCTGCCACCGTCGCCGAGCGCGATCAGGAGCATCCCGTCCGGGTCGAACCCGATCCAGCCGCCGTTGTGATTGGCGTACGGTTGCTGCTGGGTCAGGACCGTGCGTTCGGTCGATGGGTCAACCGTGTCGGCGCCACCGGATGGCGCCTCGAACGACGACACCGTCGTGTTGCCGTCGTGATCGGAGTAGTGCACGTAGAAGGTCGCCCGCGCGTCGCCGAACGAGGGCGGGAAGGCCACGCCCAGGAGCCCGCGCTCGCCGCCCGCCAGGACGCGATCCGAGATGTCGAGGTAGGGAGTGGGCAGGAGCTGCCCGTTGTCGATGATCCGGATCCGGCCGCCCTGCTCCGCGACGAACAACCGGCCCGTGTCGTCGGTCACGGCGGTCACCCACAACGGGGCCGTCAGCCCGCCGGCGATGGTCTCGGTCGTCACATGGACGCCGGCGAGGTCGGGATGGCCGCCGGTCCCCGGCGGCGGTTCGATCGGTGACGAGCCCGTCGCCGATGCCCCGGGCGCAGCGGACGGGGTCCGGGTCGGGGCTGCGACACCGGTCGTCCCGGGACTGGTGCTCGGTCCCTGGCTGCCGCAGGCGACGGCGAGCAGGGCGCAGGCCAGCACCATGACCTGAGCACGGGCTCGTGGCGTGGTCGGAAGACGCATCGGTCGGCTGCTAGCGTAGCCGCATGGATGCCTTCGCCGCGTTCGCGCTGACCGACCTGGTCAGCCGCCGCCCACAGAACCAGCCCTACCTCGAGCTCGCACCGACGCCCGACCTCCCGCTCGGTGGTCTTCGGACCGGCCGAGGGCACACGGGCCGACGGCTGACGGCCCTGGGCCCGGCGGTTGACGGGCCGGCCGCGATCGATCCGTCGCTCAGCCGCCCTCGCGCACCCGGGCGACCCGCGCCGCGAACGTCTGCGCCCCGCGCCGCGAACGTCTGCGCATGCAGCGCACTCGAACCGTCCTCGTCGTGCCGGAACAGCACGAACGCGTCGAGGCCGTCATCGAGGAACGGGACCAGGCGACGCGCCCACGCGTCGAGCGTCGGCTCGTCGTAGGCCGTGCGACGCAGGCGCAGGTACAGGAACGGACCCGTGCGCCGGATGTCGGGCGCCACCTCGAGATCGTCCAGGTCGGTGGCGCACAGGACGGCCCCGGTCGCGCGGAGGGCCGCGAACGTCTCGTCCGCCTGCCACGAAGGATCCTGCGCCTCCACCACCAGCGGGACCGTGGCAGGCCAGGCCGCCAGCAGGCCCGTCAGGCGATCGTCCTGGCGCCTGACCTCACCCGGAACCCGGAACAGCACCGCGCCCAGCCGGCTCCCGAACCCCGGCAGCGTCTCGGTCAGCCAGGACACGGCGTCGAGCGGGTCCGCGTACAGGGCCCGGATGCTGGCGCCGCGCTGCGCCTTGACGACGAACCGGAAGGTCTCGGGGACGGCCTCGCACCAGGCGCGGATGCGATCCACCTTGGGTCGGGCGTAGAAGGTGTTGTTGAGCTCGCATGCCGGCAATCGCGTGGCGTAGAACGGCAGCCGCTCCCGATCGCGAAGACCGAGGGGGTAGAAGCGAGGGCTCCAGCCCTTGTAGGCGAACCCGCTCGTACCCGCGAGCACGCGCCCGGCGCGCGTCACCGGGAGCTCCTCAGGCGTCGTCGGCGCACAGCTCCGGCGTTCCCGGCTGGCTCGACGCGAGCCCGTCGATCACACCGTCGAGCGCCCGTTCCATCGTGGCCCGGTCATCGGGGCTGACGACGTCCAGGAAGTAGCGCCGGACGCCGTCGAGATGCGTCTGCGAGGCGCTGCGCAGCCGCTCGAGGCCCCTCCGCGTCAGGGTGGCTTCGGCGCCGCGCGCATCGGTCGTACACGCCGAGCGCTCGACCATGCCGTCCGCGACGAGCCGGTCGACGAGGCGGGTGATGCCGCTTCTCGAGAGCAGGACCCGGTCGGCCAGGACGCTCATGCGGAGCCGCCGACCGGGCGCCGACGCGAGCTGGAGCAGCGCATCGTACTCGGCCAGCGAAACCTGGTGAGCGGCGCGCAGCTCCTCGTCCAGCCGCCGGGTGAGCCGGGCATGCGCCCGCAGGAACGACCGCCACGCGCCCAGGCTCGCATCGTCGACCGGCGCTGCCGCGGCCGCGGCGGGCACGGGACGCTTGGACGGTCGCGCGGCCGTCAGCTCGGACGTCATGCAGCCATGCTACCCCGTCGGCAGGTAATTGACAACACAACTAACCAGTGCTGGAGCGCCCCGCCGGCTGACCTGTGCGCACGGCCTGCGTCCGCGCTAGGATCGGCTCCCGACCAGCTGAGGAGCCTCATGCCCGAGTTCGACGTCGATGCCATCCGCGTCCGGTTCCCCGCCCTCGCGATCGAGCAGGGCGGCCGGCCGATCGCCCTGTTCGACGGCCCGGGTGGGACCCAGGTCCCCGACACGGTGATCGACGCCGTCAGCGGCTACTACCGGTCGTCGAACGCCAACCACGACGGCCCGTTCCTGACCTCGCGCCGCAGCGACGCGATGCTCGCCGAGGCGCATCTCGCCCTCGCCGATCTGCTCAACGCAGAGGATCCCTCGGAGATCAAGCTCGGCGCCAACATGACCACCCTCACCATGCATCTGGCCAGGTCGATCGTGGCCAGCCTGAAGCCCGGCGACGAGATCGTGGTCACCAGCCTCGATCACGAGGCGAACGTGGGTCCATGGCGCAGCGCGGCGGCCGATCGCGGGCTCACCGTCCGGACCGTCGACATCCGTCCCGCGGACGTCACCCTGGACCTGGCGTCGTTCGACGAGGCCCTGGCCGGGCGACCGCGGCTGGTCGCCTTCGGTTGGGCATCCAACGCGGTGGGCACGATCAACCCCGTCGGGGATCTCGTGCGGCGTGCCCATGATGCGGGCGCGCTGGCGTTCGTCGATGCGGTCCACGCGGCCCCGCACCTGCCGATCGACGTCCGGGCGGTCGATGCCGACTTCCTGGCCTGCTCGGCCTACAAGTTCTTCGGTCCCCACGCTGGGGTCCTGTACGGCCGGCAAGCCGTCCTGGACCGATTGCCGTCCTACAGGCTGCGGCCCGCCTACGACCGGTTCGAGACCGGCACCCTCAACCACGAGGGGATCGCGGGCACGCTCGCGGCGGTCGAGTACATCGCCGAGCTGGGCGAGCGGTACGGGACGCCGTTCGCGGCGCCGTTCGCCGGGGCGGGCATGACCGGTCGCCGACTGCACGCGCACGCGGGGATGGCCGCGATCCGCGCCTACGAGATGCCGCTGTTCGGGCGGCTCCTCGACGGGCTCGCGTCGGTCCCGGGTGCGCGGCTGTGGGGGATCTCGGACCGGGCGCGATTCGACGAGCGGACACCGACCGCTGCGATCACCCTCGACGCGATCGCGGCGGAGGCCGCGTCCACGGTGCTCGGCGATCGCGGGATCGCCACCTGGTGGGGCGACTTCTACGCCGTCGGCCCGATCGAGCGGCTGGGCCTCGAGCCCGAGGGCGTGCTGCGGATCGGGCTCACCCACTACAACACGACGGCGGAGGTGGATCGCCTGGTGGACGCCCTGCGCGAGATCGCGGCGCCGCTCGCGGGGTGATCGACCGCACAGGCCCGCTGCCCGACCGTGTCGGCTGGCGACCGCCCGCCCGCGGTACGAGCGGCGGGCCGCCGCCTGGAACCATTGGGCCGGTGACGCGAGAGCCGTTGTGTAGGATCGTGAGACACTCTTGCGGCACCGGGAGGCAAGATGCAGATCGAGGGTGAGCCGACGCCGTCGGTCACGGCCGCGCAGGACACGTTGGTACAGGACACGGGGGCGAAGCCCGGGGAGCGGGCGCACCACCGGGCAATCGGCGCGCATGCGACCTACGCCCGATCGGCCGGCCCGACGACGTCACCATATCCGCCGATCGGCGACTACGGGTTCCTGTCCGACGGGGAGGCCACGGCGCTTATCGCGCGCAGTGGCGACGTCGAGTGGATGTGCCTGCCCAGGTTCGACTCGCCCAGCGTGTTCGGCGCGATCCTGGATCGGGACGCGGGCCGGTTCCGGCTTGGTCCGGCCGATCTGATGGTGCCGGCCGACCGGCGGTACCTGCCCGGGACGATGGTCCTCGAGACGAGCTGGGGGAGCAACGCGGGCGGCTGGGTCATCGTCCGCGACGTGCTGCTGATGGGACCGTGGCGCCACGAGGATCGGCACGAGTCCACGCACCGGCGCGCACCCACCGACTACGACGCGGAGCACGTCCTGCTGCGCTTCGTCCGATGTGTCAACGGCGAGATGCAGCTGGTGATGGACTGCGAGCCGGCCTTCGACTACGGGCGCGCCAACGGCGAGTGGTCGTACATCGGTGACGGGTATGGCCAGGGCGTCTGCCGCGGCGACGATGGCCTGGAGCTCACGCTCACGAGCGACATGCGGCTGGGTTTCGAAGGCCCGCGGGCCATCTCCCGGACGCTCATCCGCGCAGGTGAGACGCGGTTCTGCGCCCTGTCGTGGAATGGCGGAGCCCCCCCCGCGACCACCGATGACGCGTACGAGCGCCTGGTGTGGACCGCGCACCACTGGCAGCACTGGCTGGCCCGCGGTCACTTCCCCGATCACCCCTGGCGCTCCTACCTCCAGCGATCGGCGCTCACGCTCAAGGGCCTGGCCTACGCGCCCACAGGGGCGATCGTCGCCGCGGCCACGACCTCGCTGCCCGAGACGCCGGGCGGCGAGCGCAACTGGGACTACCGCTACAGCTGGATCCGCGATTCGACGTTCGCGCTGTGGGGCCTGTACACGCTGGGGTTCGACTGGGAGGCCAGCGACTTCTACTTCTTCCTGGCCGACGTCGCCGGTCGCCACGGCGACATCCAGGTGATGTACGGGGTCGGCGGCGAGCGCGAGCTCCACGAGAAGACGCTCGACCACCTCGACGGGTACGAGCGCTCGCGACCGGTCCGGGTCGGCAACGACGCGTTCCGGCAGAACCAGCACGACGTGTGGGGCGCGATCCTGGACTCGTTCTTCATCCACACGACATCGCGCGATCGCGTCGACGACAAGATGTGGACGATCCTGCGCGAGCTGGTGGAGCAGACGCTTGCCCACTGGCGCGAGCCGGACCGGGGCATCTGGGAGGTCCGCGGCGAGCCTCAACACTTCACCTCGTCAAAGGTCATGTGCTGGGTCGCGGTGGACCGGGGTTCGCGTCTGGCCGAGCTGCGCGACGATCTGGAGACCGCCCAGCGCTGGCGGGTGGCCGCGGACGAGATCCACGCCGACATCCTGGCGCACGCGGTGGACGATCGCGGTGTGTTCACCCAGCACTACGACACCACCGAGCTCGACGCGTCGCTGCTGCTGCTCCCGCTGCTGGGCTTCCTGCCCTCTGATGACGAGCGGGTGCGGCACACGGTGCTCGCGATCGCCGACGAGCTGACCGACGACGGCCTCGTTCTGCGTTACCGAACCGAGCGCATCGACGACGGGCTGTCGGGCGCCGAGGGGACGTTCACGATCTGCTCGTTCTGGCTGGTGTCGGCCCTGATCCAGATCGGTGAGCTGGACCGCGGCCGCCGGCTGTGCGAGCGGCTGCTCTCGCTGGCCAGCCCGCTCGAGCTGTACGGGGAGGAGATCGACGCCGAGACGGGGCGGCACCTGGGCAACTTCCCGCAGGCGTTCACCCATCTCGCCCTGATCAACGCCGTGATGCACGTGATCGACGCCGAGAAGCAGCGCCCGCTCCGCGGCCTGCGGATGGTCCCGCCCGAGGAGGGCCACGGCAACCACGCCTGACGGCGGCCGTTTCGATCGCCGGTCGCTGCTGCGCCTGTCTGACCGCGTCAGGCCCTGACCGGTGTCAGGCGGGGTCGATACGGTAGATCGTCCCGCCGAGGTAGACCACGAACAGCTCACCGTTGGCGCTCTCGCCGAACGAGCTGATCAGGCCCCCTCCCGGTCCGTGGAGCACGACCTTGGGCGGCCTCGACGAGGCGGTTGCCGGAACCGTGAAGATCTCACCGCTGCAGTAGTCGCCGAACACGTACCAGCCGCGAAGGGCCGGGACCTTGGCGCCGCGATACACGTAGCCGCCGGTCACCGCGCAGCGACCGTTTGAGGCATGGGTGTAGTTGAGCAGCGGCCGCTTCCTGCCCGTCCTGTTGCAGCCGGTCGACGGCTGGTAGCAGTGGAATCCTTCCATGACGTGCCAGCCCCAGTTGACGCCGCGACCGGCGCCGCTGCTCGTCTGCCGAACGCGGTCGACCTCTTCGTAGCGCGACTGGCCCACGTCGCCGATCCACAGGGTGCCGTTGGCCCGGTCGAACGAGAACCGCCACGGGTTGCGCAACCCTCGCTGCCAGATCTGGTTGCGGCCCTTCCGGCCCACGTACGGGTTCGACCTGGGGATCTTGTAGTTGTGCTTCGACGTGGTCCCGTTGACGTTGATCCGGAGGATCTTGCCCAGCAGCGACGTCTTGCTCTGGGCACGGTTGGCGGGATCGCCGCCCGAGCCGCCGTCACCGGTCCCGATGTAGAGGTACCCGTCAGGACCGAACATGATCATGCCGCCGTTGTGGTTGGCGTACGGCTGCTTGATCCACATGATCCGGCGACCGGAGCCCGGCTCGACGCGATTGGGGTCGGTGGCCGACACCTTGAACTCCCGGATGACTGTGTTGCCGCTCCTGTTGGTGTAGTCGACGTAGAACTTGCGGTTGGTCTTGAACTTCGGGTGGAAGGCCAGCCCGAGCAGGCCCTGCTCGGGACCTCCGGAAACGCTCGAGCTCAGGTCGATGAGCGGCGTCGGCAGGACCACGCCACCGCTGAGAATGCGGATGGCGCCCGTCTTCTCGACGATGAACAGGCGGTCGGTCCCGTCATGGGCGCCGGTGATGAACACCGGCTGCGAAAGCCCGTCGGCAACCTTGGTCAGCTTGATCGTGGCCGCCGAAGGCGCCTGGAGAGCAGGTCCTGCGGCCATCGACCAGGGGATCGGGGTGGCCGCGACAGTGCCGGGCAGGGCTCCCAGGAGCATCGCCGCGGCGACCATGCCGCTCAGCAGGATCGCGCGGCGGTTGACCGGCGAGCGTCGGGGTCCGGCGGTGATCTGGGATGTCATGGGTGCACCTGCGAGCGTCTGGCGTGGGACGGGAAGCGGAGGCGTTCGCAGCCCGGGACCGGGGCCGTGCCGGGTATGGTGCCCGGATCCCTACCGGTTGTCGACCCCTCCCGATGACCGTGACCCGTCTCCCGATATCCTCCTCGAGTGACACGCCGCTCGTTGACCCGATGACATCGCCTGATCCGCCCGCGCCGGACGGCCGCGCATGGGGCGCGCAGAGCATGGTCGCGCCGCTGGGCGAGGTGCTGGTCAAGCCGCCTGGCGCGGCGTTCGGCCGTGCGTTCGAGGATCCGGCCGTCGGGTTTCTGCGCCCCGTGGACCTCGATCGGGCACGTCGCGAGCATGACGGCCTGGTCGCGATGCTGGACCGGCTCGGGGTGCGGGTCCACGTGCTGGACGCCGAGACCGACGATCCGGATCTCGTCTACGTGTTCGACCCGCTGCTGGTCGCCGACCGCGGCGCGATCGCCCTCCGGCCAGGCAAGCCCAACCGGACGAGCGAGCCGGCGGTGCTCGAGGCGTGGACGGCATCCCGCGGGATCCCGACTCTGGGACGGATCGAGGCCCCCGGCACGGTCGAGGGGGGCGACACGCTCTGGCTTCGACCCGACCTGCTGTGCGTCGGGCGGACGTTGCGCACCAACGATTCGGGCGCCCGCCAGCTGGCGGCCGTCGTGGGTGGTGACGTTCGCGTGTTCGACGTCCCGTACTGGAAGGGCCCCGCCGAGCTCATCCACCTGCTGTCCGTGATCTCGCCGGTTGCGGATGATGTCGCGGTCGTGTTCCTCCCGCTGCTGCCCGCCGGGCTGTACGCGCTGCTCGCCGATCTGGGCGTTCGGCTGGTGACGGTGCCGGAGGAGGAGTACCCGACGCTCGGCTGCAACGTGCTGGCCGTGCGCCCGGGCGTGGCGATCGTGGCCGATGGGAACCCGGCCACCCGGCGAGGGCTCGAGGCCGCCGGCTGCGAGGTCCACGCGGTGCCACTCGACGAGGTCGGGGGCAACGGGTCGGGCGGGGTGACCTGCCTGACGCGGCCGATCCTGCGCGGATGACGGCTGTGGACGTCGACACGGCGGCGCTGCGCCGGGATCTCGAGACGCTGGTGCGAATCCCGAGCGTGACCGGGTCCGAGGACAAGATTGCCGCGGTCCTGGCGGATCGGCTCGAGGCGGCGGGCATGGCCGTCGAGGTGTTCCACCCCGATCCGACGGCGATCCGCGAGGATCCGGCCTGGCCCGGCGAGGAGGTGCCGCGCCACACCCTGCCGGTGGTGCTGGGCAGGGTCGGTCCGGCCGGCGGCCGGCGGCTGGTGCTCTCCGGGCACACCGACGTGGTGCCGTCCGGCGACCCGGGCACGTGGTCGGTCGACCCCTGGGGCGCCGAGGTCCGTGATGGCGACCTGTACGGCCGCGGCGCGTGCGACATGAAGGGCGGCGTGGCCGCCATCCTGGGTGCCGTCCGGGCGCTTCGGGTTTCGGGCGCCCTGGCGAGCCTCCGGGGCGAGCTCGTCGTGGCGCTGGTGCCGTCCGAGGAGGACGGAGGGCAGGGGACCCTGGCCGCGATCCGGGCCGGGGCGACCGGCGACCTGGCGATCATCCCTGAGCCGTCCGGGCTGGACATCGTCATCGCGCACGCGGGGGCGATCACCTTCCGGCTCACCGTTCCGGGCCGGGCCGCGCACGCCAGCCGGCGCCTCGAGGGCGTGTCCGCGCTGGCCGGGCTCGAGGAGCTCGTCCATGCGCTCGAAGCCGACGAGGCCCGCCGGAACGGCGAGGAGACGGATCCGCTGATGACGGCGCTCGGGCTGCCGTACCCGACGATCATCGGCACGGTGACGGGCGGGGAGTGGGCGTCCACCGTCATGGACCGCGTCGTGGCCGAGGGCCGGTACGGGGTGCGCATGGGCCAGACGCCCGAAGAGGCGGGGACCGAGCTGCGGGCATGCATCGATGCGGCCTGCGCTGTGAACGACTTCCTGCGCGATCATCCGGCGACGGTCGAGGTCACGGGCGCGAGATTCGCCTCGGCCCGCGTGCCCGAGGACCACCCCCTGCCGGCCGGGCTGGCGTCGGTCGCGGAAGCCGTGACCGGCCGGCGGCCGCGGCTGCTCGGCGTGCCGTACGGTGCCGACATGCGGCTGTTCATCGGGGTGGGTGGGACGCCGTGCGTGATCTTCGGGCCGGGCGACGTCCGGGCCGCCCACGGCGCTGACGAGCGCGTCTCCCTGGCCGAGGTTGAGACGTGTGCCCGTGTGCTGGCCGCCTGGGTCGAGCGAGAGATCGGGGGCTGAGCCTGGCGACACCTGCCCTTCGCTCGGATCGCCTGACGCTCGACCCGCTGCGCGTCGAGGACGCCGCCGAGATGGTCGAGATCCTGGCGAGCCCGGAGCTGCACCGGTTCACGGCCGGGATGCCGCCGTCGCTCGATGAGCTGCGACGGCGATACCGTCTCCAGGTCGCGGGTGGGAGCCCCGACGGGCGCGAGGTCTGGCACAACTGGGTGCTCCGCACCCACCAGCCGGTCGAGGCGATCGGCTACGTGCAGGCGACGGTCAGGGACGGCGGGCTCACGGCGGACGTCGGCTGGGTCGTGGCATCGCGCTGGCAGGGCCGCGGGTACGCCGCCGAGGCCGCCGGGACGATGGTGGCCTGGCTGAACGGTTCGGGGGTCGAGGTCGTGACGGCCCACATCCATCCGGACCACGCCCGGTCCGCGCGGGTCGCCGAGCGGGCGGGCCTCCGCCCGACGGCCGTGATCGAGGATGGCGAGCGTGTCTGGCGCCGCGAGATCGTCAGGGACCCGGATCGCTGGCGACGACGAAGGGCACGCGCCTAGCGACGCCTGCGGTCGGGAGCGAGGTCCGGGAACAGGACGAGCGGTTCGCCGGCTCGAGCCGGGCGGGCGGGGGCGTCTTCGTCGCCCCGGCTCCGGACGGGCGAGAGCACACGCACCCGGCTTCCATCGGGCGAGTCTGCGGGTGACGGGACGCGCGCCTCCTGCATCTGGGCGACCTCGACCAGCCGGCACAGCGCGTTGACCAGGCGCATCTGCTCGGGCGTGCGGCAGGCGACCCGCAGCAGGGCCGGGTTGGCCACCACCACCGCCAGTCCTCGCGCGCGGGAGACCGCGACGTTGAGCCGGTTGCCCGAGTACAGGAACTCGAGATCGCGCGGCGCCTCGTCGGGCGTCGACGTCGTCATCGAGTAGACCGCCACGGGCGCCTCGCGGCCCTGGAACCTGTCGACCGTGCCCACGTTCGCATCCGTGCTGAGCCTTGCTTTGACGGCCCGGCCGATCTCGGCAACCTGCGCGTTGTAGGGCGCCACGATGAGGACGTCGTCCGGCACGATGGGCCGCACATGGCCCTTGGCGTCCGTCCATTCGCGACCCGAGAGGCCGGCGACCGCCGCGGCGATCCAGGCTGCCTCCTCGGGCGAGCGGTTCGACGCCCCGGCGTGGTCGATGGGGACGTAGCGGATCCCGGTCCCGCCGACCGGCGGCCCGTCGCCGACGCGCTGGAGCTCATTTCCTGGACCGGTATCGAGACGTCCCTCGTAGAAGGTGTCGGAGATGTAGGCGTTGACGTCGGGATGCATCCGGTAGGTGGTCCCGAGCAGCAGGCCGCGGTGCGGGGCGATCGTCCTGGCACCTGCGACGAGGTGCTCCAGCGCAGAGGCCTCGGCCCCGTCCGGATGCACGCCCTGCGAGACCTGCGGCAGCTGGTTGGGGTCACCGAGCAGCACCACCGAGCGCGCCGCGCCGGCCACGGAGCACACCGTCGCGAGCGAGACCTGGCCCGCCTCGTCCACGAACAGGACGTCGAGCGTGCCCTCGAGCTCCGGCCGCGCCCAGACCCAGCTGGTGCCCCCGACCACGTCCCAGGTTCGTGCGGCGAGGCCGCCCGCGATCGACTTGCTGTCCTTGATCCGCTCGATGCCGGCCGGCGGCGGTGCCGCCTCGTCCTCGTCGTAGCGATGCCCGATCCGGATCGTCCGGCCCACCTCGGCGGAAGCCTGGACCACGGCCTCGAGCAGGTTCTCGATGACCCGGTGCGACTGCGCCGTGACCCCCACCCTTCGCCCACGCGCGACGAGGTCGAGGATCATCCGCGCGGCGGTGTACGTCTTGCCCGTGCCGGGCGGCCCCTGAATCGGAAGGACCGTCTCGTCGAGACGCAGCGCGACCTCGCGGGCAACCGCGGTGACATCGTCCCCACTCGCAGCGACCGGCGCGCCCGGGGCCAGGCCGGTGACGCGCGGTGGGCGCCCCAGGACGAGGTCCCGGGCGGCCCGAAACCGGCCGGGTCCCTCGATCCCGTGCTCGATCACGTGGTCCGCGAGCCGCAGCAGCGCATCGCGCATCGCGCCCGTGCGGTACGGGGTGCCGGGGATCAGGGCGACCGGGTGCGGGTTCGACGGGTTGCGCTTGAGGTCGATCGTCCCGGCGAGCGGGTCGAGCGCGACGACGGTGACGTTGGATGTCGCCCAGCCCGTGCCGTCGGCCCTGGGCGTCAATGCGAGGCACCCCTTGCCCTCGGCGATCCTGCTGTCCTGGGCGGGATCGAACGAGTACCGGTGAAGCGACGAGCTCGCCAGGCGCCCCAGATCCGCCACGAACCGCAGCCCGGCCAGGGCCGATCCATCCGCGTACAGGTCGTCGAGCGGCGCGTCGACGAGCCGGTAGTGATCCCACCACTGCGGCTTGGCCTCGCGCCGGTACCAGTCGAGGAGCCCCGCGAGGAGCCAGCGTCCCTGCTGCTCGGGCGTGCGCGCCGGCCTGTCCTCTGGAACACCCTCGCGCAGGGCCTCCTCGCGGCGTCGTGTCTGGGCGATCTCCTCGCGCAGCTTCTCCGTCGGCTCGCCATCCTCCCAGACCGGTCGTGGGACCACACCGTCGGGATACCACTCGGGGTGCCGCGCGCTGGCCTCGATCCGGCGATCCTCCAGCCAGTCCCGGAGCAGCAGGTTGGAGACGCAGTCGTCGCGGTTGTAGGCGGCGATCGCTTCCAGGATGGCCGGGTCCCCCTGCTCCATCCAACGCTCGTACTCGACCACCGAGAAGCCGGCCTGGGTGATCCCGCCCTCCCGGTGCGGCATGTAGAACGTCTCGAGCCGCTTGATCGAGTAGCTCTCGACGCTCGCCCGGATCCCCTGGCGGACGACGTGGTCGTAGAGGTTGACCAGCACGTGGCCGCGGAGCAGGACGTCGATCTCGTCCTCCCTCGTCGCGTGGCGCTGCATCAGGCGCTTGAGCGCGCCCGACTCGTACGCGCCGTAGTGGTAGACGTGCATGCCCGGGTCGCGCCGGCGACGCTCGAGGATGAGATCCACGAACGTCTCGAGCATCGCCTTCTCCTGCGCCCGGTCGTGGGCCCACAGGGTGTGGAACACGGGCTCGCCGTCGACCTTGCCCTCCGCCCGTTCCACCCACCCGAACAGGTACTCCAGGCCGTCGTCGAGCGCCCACGGATCGGCCTCGATGTCGAAGAACACGTCGAGCGATGACGGCGGCGGCAGCGCGGCCAGGCCCTTGCCGGGATCGTCGGCGACGGGTGGGATCAGCTCGTAGCGGTCCTCGCCCGTCACGCGCTTCGCAAGCTGCAGGGAGGCCTGGCGGCGCAGCCGGTCGAGGATGCGCGGCTGCACCGTCCGGATCCCGCGGTCCTCGGGCAGGGTGGCCAGCGCCTCGAGCGTGGTCACCCCCGCGTCGACCAGCCGCTGCCGCTGGGTGCGGGCGGCTCCCGCGACGATCGAGAGGTGGTCGTCGGCCCGCCGCCGGTCGACGCACACCTGCCACCACGAGCACACCCGGCAATGCTCCACGGGTTCCGGGTAGGTCTCGGGGACCGGCGCATCGCCGAACACGCGGGCCTCGAAGCGGGCCTTGGCGGCACGGTAGTAGGCCGCGTAGTCATCGAGCCGGTGCTCGTGCGACTCGCGATCGCCGGTGACCACTGAGATCGTCTCGGGCGGGATCCCCTGGAGGCGTTGGAGCAGGTCGGCGTAGACGCACATCTGGACGATGGCGGCTGCCTTGACCCGCTTCGCGAGCTTGGTGTCCGCTACCTCGTAGCTCCAGGAGCCGAGCTCCGACGGCCGGTCGTCGCGGCGAACGAGAAAGTCGGGGTGGCCACGCCAGCGGCCGTCGAACAGGGTGCCCTGGAAGATGACCTCCGCTCCCGCCTGCATTGCCGCCAGCGTCTCGGTTTCGGCGGCCCGCAGCTCGTCGGGCGTGCGTGGGTCGCGGAGGCGCATCTCGACGACGGCCCGGCCCGCGCCCTCGAGCAGGGCGATGTACCGCTGCTCGTGCTCGAAGCCGCGCCGTCGGACCAGCTCGAGCTCGGGATCGTCGCGGAACGGCTTCTCGATCTCGCCCCGGGCACGCTGCTGCTCGAGCGTGACCAGATGGTCGCACTCGAGGAAGCCGACGAGGTCCGTGGCCGAGACGACCAGCGTCCCATCTTCGTGGAGTTGCACTGGCGCCCATCCTACGGGGCGTCTGTGCCACCTCGCCTGTCACGGCGCCACCCAGCGGGTCGAACGGACCCGCGCGCAGCCGCTCGCGCGGCGACCGGTGTCAGGCCGGACGCAGGGAACGCCAGAGATCGACCGCCCAGCGCCAGTCGTCGGCATCTTCGAACTCGATCCGGATCGCGGCCCCGCGGCCGGTCACCGCGGAGAACCCTTCGAGCACCGCGACCTCCACTCCCGCTCCCGGATCGGTCGTGAGCCTGGCCTGACCCACCAGCTCGCCGTCCTGGTGGTGCATCACCTCGGTGCCCAGGTCGCCCGCGACCCGCGCCAGGAACCATTCGGCCGACATCGGCATCCCGGTCTCGGTGGCGGTGGTGACCGCGGCCAGCGCTACCCTGCGGCCCCGCTCGCCGCCGGTCCACTCCTCGGCGGTCCGCCGCTCCCCGAGCGATCCCGG
>Ga0315540_10000432_pt1 | contig 23585 bp, 17 predicted proteins | sample SalMarSW160110MG_FD_203677 | JGI IMG/M metagenome (GOLD analysis project Ga0315540, IMG submission 203677) | Salt marsh sediment microbial communities from the Plum Island Ecosystem LTER, Massachusetts, United States - Salt Marsh Sediment SW1601-10 ...
CCCGACCACGAAATTGAACACTTCAGCGTCGCCTCGGATCAACGAAGACATCTCCAGGGACTTCTCCCCGTGCAGCAGGTCGACCAGATGAGATGCCACCGCCTTGTTCGGAAGCACCGTGTTCTCTAGACCGAGCTCATTGCAGATGCGCTGGAACTGGCGGTCGGCGATGCGTGGTACTACCCGCTGAAATCCGAGCGAGCGGCCGACCAGGCTGGCGATAATGTTGGTCTGATCGCTGTCGAGCAGACAGAAGAGCACGTCGGTGTCCTCTGGTTCCGCGTCGCGTAGGACTTCGGGCTCGGTACCGTCCCCATGCAGGAAACCTGCATCGAAGCGCTCCGACAAATCCTCGATGCGCTGCTTGTCCTTCTCGATCAAAACGACCTCGTGCCCGGCTTCGAGCAGCATCTCAGCGGTCGTCAATGTAAGCGAGCTCGTCCCGATAAAGGCAAGTCTCATTTGATATTCCGCCTCCTGCCGAGCCAAGTTGGTGGATAGAGGACGACGAGCAAGGCGATGACCTCGACGCGTCCGAAGAGCATGTCGACACCGAGCACCAACTTGAGCGCGGTGTCCAGCGATGATGCGGTGATGCCGGTGGAGAGACCAACGGTGCCGGTTGCGGAAACCACCTCGAACAGAGAGTCGAGAGGATCGTAACCATAGAACAGAAACGGGAGCCAGGAGGCGGCGATCACCAGGACCCATAACCCTAGAAGCAACAGCGCATTGCTGATGGTGTCGGAGTCCAAAGGCTCACCGTTCAGCGTCAAGGGCATCACCGCCCGGGCGGGAGCCGCGCTGCGGCGCAGCGTGAGCTGAATGAGCCGCAGCAGTATGAGGATGCGTACCAGTTTGACGCCACCCGCGGTTGAGCCGGAGCAACCGCCGACGAACATCGAGAAGATCAACACCAGCTTGGATGCCGGATTCAGAGCGCCGACATCCAGGTCGCTGAACCCGGCCGTGGATTGGGCCGATGCGCCGAGCAGCAGCCCGTGGCCGAGTGCCAGGTCCCAGGACAGAGCGTCCAACGCATGCAGCAGCAGTATGAGACCACCGGCGGTCGCGAGAATGGCGAAAATCAGGGCTCGCACCTCGGCATCGCGCGCTAGTACCTTTAAGCCTTCCCGGTGTGTCCCGTAATAGAGTGGCAAGGAGATTGCCCCGAAAACAGCAAAGACGATGACGACGGCTCGTGCGGCAAGGGACATGCCGGCGAGGCTGTCGTCGAAGCTGGAAAAGCCCCCGGTCGAAACCGCCGCGAGGGCATGAATCGTAGCGACGAAGAAGTCCCCCTGCGCCGCCCATATGGCCAGTATTCCAGCGAGCGTGATCAGGACGTAGACGGCGAATATTCGGCGAGCATGGACGGTCGCGGAGGCCGCAATCGCCTCTTCGCCGCTGGATTCGAGAAACCGCCTCGTGTTTGCATGATGACGCATCACCAGCGCCACGGACAATACTGCGATACCGAGACCACCGTACCACTGCATCCAGGCCCTCGTGAACAGGAAAAGGGATGAGCGTCCCTCGATTCTTCCAAGCGTAGACAGCCCGGTGGTGGTCGTTCCCGAGACCGCCTCGAACCAGGCATCGATTCCGCCAATGCCGCTTGTCGCCAAAGCATACGTCATGATCAGCGGCGCGATAACGAATGCCAATGCGGTTACGCCCAAGGCCTCGTTCCATTGAACCTGCCTCGGTGCCGGGAGCCGCGAAAATAGACCGGAGAGTCCGAGCAGAATCAGGATCAGGACCCCGAACCGGATGTCCGACTCGCTTACGCCCAATGCCAGGGATGCCACCAACGGCACCGCGACGAGGACCGACAGCACCAGCAGCAACTGACCGACGTACTTGCATACGACCAGCGGCCGAACCGCAAACATGAGGCTGGTTTCACTGCGAGCACTCATGATTCTGGAAACAGCAGTTGGACGGTGGTCATTCTGGCGAATCCAGAAAATCCTCGACACCCTGGATGGGAATGCCCACCCAGGTCGGGCGATTGTCCAGCTCGTAGCGGATCTCGTAGAGGGCCTTCTGCAGCGTGAAGAGTCGGATCAGATCCTGTGCCTGCTTCGGGTCCCGCGGGAAGGAGGGCGAGCCCGAGGCTGTCTCCTCGTACGCGGCGAGGAACCGCTGGATCATCTGGAGTCTCCAGCGGGCAATCGGCCCCGCAATCCGCTCCCGGTCGGACGGATGATCCCGCGCCAAGCGCTCCAGTGCGTTGCCGCCCGCATAGTGGAAGGACCGCACCACGCCGGCTACGTCGACCAGCGGACACTGCTTGGCGCGGCGCTCGGCCAGGGGCCGGGCGGGCTCGCCCTCGAAGTCGATCACGACAATGTCGTTCTCCGTAACCAGGACCTGCCCCAGATGCAGATCGCCGTGACAGCGGGTCTTGACTGCCTCCAGGCCCGCCGGGATCAGATCCGCGATGCGCGCCGTCAGGTCATCGCGACGCCCGAGAAGTGCCTCCGCCTGAACGCGCTCGACCTGGGGAAGGTCCGGCAGATGGCGCCCGAGACGCTGTAGGGTTACCCGCGCCTCCTGCTCGAGAGCCTCGCGCAATGTTGCGAGATCCGCGTCCGTTAACGGCTCGGGGTCGAACGCCTCGCCACCGCCCGTCCGGGTCAGCGCACGGTGCAGCTCGGCGATGCGTCGCCCCAGGGTATCAACGAGCGTCGCATAGCCGAGCTGAGCAGGATCGGCATCCCACTCCTCGCTCCGATTCCCATACTCGTCGCCCAGACGGTCGATCAGATCCAAGGTGGTCTGCCAGAGGTCGCCTTGGTTCGGCACATATTCCTGAAGCACGGCCAGGGAGATGAGCTCGCCGTCCGCGCTTCGAAACTCGAGGAAGCCGACAAGGGGGACGATCTGAGGGAAGGGAGAGACCTCCGTGAGGAAACGCCCCATCTCGACCTCGGGATTGAGACCGGGACGCAGACGCCGGTAGGCCTTGAGGAAGAGCTTGTCGGCCACAATGGCGGTGCTGTTGGAGCCCTCCGTCGGAATACGCACGTCAGCCATGGTTTCTTCCCCGGGTAGCGCGACAGAGGCAACTGTCGGAGAGAACACCAGCCGTCCGGTTCCGAATCGGGTCTCGCTGTGCTCAGTCATGGCTTGCGCGAGTGCCCGCACGAAGCCCAGGTCGGCGAAGGCGTCATGCAAGAGTCCAGGGGTTCCCTGGCGGCGGGTCCGAGCAAGCGCGGCGGCAGCGGCAGCCCCCGCCGTGGCATCGTCCCCGGATCCCTCCCAGAGGATGCTGAGTGGCAAAAAATACTCCTGTGCCGCACCATCGTCGAGCTCGACTCGGATCATGGTCAGCAACCAATCGGCCCACTCCTGCCTTTCGCCCAGGGCAACGTGGCGGATGCCAGTTTGCTTTGCCGCATACCAGCGGCGGGTCGGAAGATAGGCCGGTAACACGTCCCTCTCCAGCAATGCGAGCGCCCGCTCCATGGGCGCGCGCCGCTTCGCCATGGCAGCCTGCAGGCTGCCCCACCCCTCGGGGATCACCAGGGTGGTGAGGCTGAGGGCGGGGAATCCTTCCTCATGCCACGCGGGTGCCTCGGAGTCCTCCGAGAGCAGAAACCAGTAGAAGCCGTGACCCGGCAGGGTGAGCAGATAGGGCAGCTCGCCGATCGGCGGAAAGGCGGTGTTTCCCAACATCTCTATCGGGACCCTCCCCCGGAAGCGCGCCAGATCCAGCTCCACCGGCTGGGCGCCGCGGCCCAGGTTGGCGACACACAGCACCACATCGCCGGCATCCTCGTCGCCGCCCTCACGCACGTAAGCCAGAATCTTGCGGTTGCCCGGGTGCAGAAATGCCAGGCTGCCCCGACCGAAGACACGATGGGCTTGGCGGACCTCGATGATGCGCCGCATCCAATTGAGCAGGGATGAGGCATCGCGGTCCTGGGCCTCGACGTTGACCGCCTCGTAGCCAAAGATCGGATCCATGATGGGCGGCAGGTAAAGCCGCTGGGGATCGGCCCGGGAGAAGCCAGCGTTACGATCGGGCGACCACTGCATGGGTGTGCGCACCCCATTGCGGTCCCCCAGGTAGATATTGTCGCCCATGCCCAGCTCGTCGCCATAATAGAGGATGGGCGAGCCCGGCATGGACAGCAGCAGGCTGTGCATAAGGCGGATCTTGTCCGGGTCGTTGCCGAGCAGGGGCGCGAGCCGGCGGCGAATTCCCACGTTGAGGCGCATGCGCGGATCCGCCGCGTAGGTCTCGTACATATAGTCGCGCTCGCGGTCGCTCACCATCTCCAGGGTCAGCTCGTCGTGGTTGCGCAGGAAGACGGCCCACTGGCAGTTGGACGGGATCTCCGGTGTTTGCTCCATGATCTCCACGATGGGATGGCGGTCTTCCTGAGCGAGCGCCATGTACATGCGTGGCATCAGGGGGAAGTGGTAGGCGACATGGCACTCATCCCCATCGCCGAAGTATTCGCGTACATCTTCGGGCCACTGATTGGCCTCCGCCAGGAACATGCGGTCCTCGTAGTGCTCATCGACGATCGCGCGCATCTGCCTGATGACGGAATGGGTCTCGGGCAGGTTCTCGTTGTTGGTTCCGTCGCGCACGCACAGATAAGGGATGGCGTCCAGGCGTAGACCGTCGACGCCCAAGTCGAGCCAGAAGCGCATCACCCGGATCACCGCATTGACCACTTGCGGGTTATTGTGGTTGAGGTCCGGTTGGTGGGAGAAGAAGCGGTGCCAATAGTACTGTTGAGCCACTGGATCCCAGGCCCAGTTGGACGTCTCGTAGTCGGTGAAGATGATCCGCGTCTCCGAGAAGCGCTGATCGTCGTCGCTCCAGACGTAGTAGTCGCGCTTTCTCGATCCCTTCGGAGCATGGCGCGCGGCCTGAAACCACGGGTGCTGATCGGAAGTGTGGTTGATGACCAGCTCGATGATGACCCGGATGCCGCGCCTGTGCGCGGCGCTCACGAAGCGGCGGAAGTCGCGCCGCGTGCCGTAATCCGGATAGGTGTTTCGATAGTCGGCGATATCGTAGCCGTCGTCGCGCATCGGCGAAGGATAGAAGGGTAGCAGCCAGATGGCGTTGACGCCGAGATCACGGATGTAGTCGAGCTTTTGCGTCAAGCCGCGGAAGTCGCCACTGCCATTTCCGTCCGTGTCGAAGAACGCCTTGACATGGGTCTGATAGATGATGGCGTCCTTGTACCAGAGCGGATCGCCGCGGATGCTGCTCAGCGCATCTTCGTTACTCATAAAGAAAGTATCGTCGGCTTTCCGCCTCAACGCTCCAGGTATTCGGGTTTGTCCGCTACCTCGGCGCAGTCGGTGGATTTGCAGCGGATGCAAGGTTCGGTGACGACATACGTCATGACCGCCTCCCAGGATTTCGGAGCTCTGGCTCGACTCGGTACACCGGAGGTCCGAGCGATGAAGTCCTTTCCCGAATCTTAGGCAAGCGTCGTGCCCGCGCAAGACGGATTGTCCCAAAACCGAATGCGCTCCGATCGCAGGTGCAAATCAACCGCACCGGTGCATTGCAACCCGCCGACGATGATTTGCAACCGGCGAGACGAGCTGCGGTAGGGGACTTTCAATGCCCGAGCGATCAGCTGTCGTACTAGTCACCAATAGGACCCGCTCGGGCAACCAATCTCTCTGAACATCCGAGCACGAAAAAAACCACAAGCCGCAGTCTCGTCATCGGCCCCACAACGGGCACCTTTGTTGCAGTTCCTTACTATGAAAGTACGCGCCGAAGGCGCTCCGACTCCCCCTCTCCCTTCACGGGAGAGGGTCGGGGTGAGGGAACGATCAGGGGCGAGGCGACCTTTCATCCTCGGGGATGGCTCGCCTCGCCCCATGATCGTTAGTACCGCTCCAGCGTTTTCGAGCGCGCGATCCAGAGCAAAAACAATCGGCTTTGGGATGCGCAGTTCCCCGCTCATGAGGACAGCCGATGACAGCACATACGAATCGGATGCCTTTCGGCGCCGAGGTCCTGGGTGATGGATCGGTGCGTTTCCGTTTGTGGGCACCGGCCGCAGTGCGTGTAGACCTTTGCCTGGAATCCGAAGGGCAAGAGCGGCTGCTGGAGATGGAAGCTGACGCGGACGGCTGGCTCGAGCGTGTGACCGGCGACGCCGGGCCGGGCAGCCTCTACCGCTACCGCATCGATGGTGCTCGGAAAGTACCGGACCCGGCCTCGCGTTACCAGCCCCAGGATGTGCACGGTCCCAGTCAGGTCGTGGATCCGGCGGCCTTCGACTGGGAGGACGACGCTTGGCAGGGCCGCCCCTGGGAGGAAGCCGTCGTCTATGAGCTACACGTGGGCACCTTCTCCCCCGAGGGGACATTTCGCGGCGTTGGCGAGCGCCTCGACTACCTGGTCGATCTGGGCGTGACCGCCATCGAGCTGATGCCCGTCGCCGACTTCCCGGGGGAGCGAAACTGGGGCTACGACGGGGTGCTCCCCTTCGCCCCGGATGCGACCTACGGTGGACCGGCAGATCTCAAGGCCCTGATTCAGACCGCTCATCGAAAGGGGCTGATGGTCTTCCTGGATGTCGTCTACAACCACTTCGGACCCGAGGGTAACTACCTGCACCTCTACGCCCCCCGGTTCTTCACCGAGCGCCATCAGACCCCCTGGGGCGACGGCATCAACTTCGACGGCGAAGGAAGCCGTGTAGTGCGGGATTTCTTTATCTACAACGCCCTTTACTGGCTGCAGGAGTACCGCTTCGACGGCTTGCGCCTGGACGCGGTGCATGCGATCGCCGACGAATCGAAACCCGATATCCTGATGGAGCTGGCAGAGGCTGTCCGAGCCGGTCCGGGCAGAGAGCGGCAGATTCATCTGGTCCTGGAGAACGACCACAATGCCGCCCGTTATCTCCAACGGCGCGCGGATGGGGCGCCGCGCTGGTACACCGCCCAGTGGAACGATGACTTCCACCACACCGCCCACCTGCTCGCCACCGGCGAGAGAGACGGCTACTACCTGGACTACCAGGACGGACCGGCGGGCAAGCTCGCGCGCTGCCTGGCCCAGGGATTCACCTACCAGGGCGAGGCGTCGCGGTTCCGCGGCGGCACACCGAGGGGCGAGCCGAGCGCCGACTTGCCGCCCACCGCTTTCGTCAACCTGCTGCAGAACCACGACCAGGTGGGCAACCGCGCCCTGGGCGAGCGGATCAGCGAGCTGGCCTCCCCCGAGGCGCTGCGCACGCTCTCGGCGTTGCTGCTCCTCGCCCCTGCCCCGCCGCTGCTCTTCATGGGACAGGAGCTCATGGCCGCGAGCCCCTTTCTGTTCTTCTGCGACTTCGGCGAAGACCTGGCTAAATCGGTCACCCAGGGGCGGCGGCGCGAATTCGCTCACTTCGAGCGCTTTTCAAATCCGAAGGCCCGGCAATCCATCCCCGATCCGAACGATCCGCAGACCTTCCTGCGCTCCAAGATCGACTGGGAGGCCTTGAGTCAGACTAGTCACGCCGGCTGGCACCGGCTCCATCGCGACCTCCTGGCGCTACGCCAGCGCGAGATCGCACCACGGCTGACCGGTATGGGAGGCGGCGCGGGTTTCGAGCTCCGTATTGGAAGCGTGGGCAATCGCTGCTTCCAGGTAACCTGGCGCCTGGGCGACGGCTCCGATCTTACCCTCACCGCCAACCTCGGTGATACCGAGCATTCGATCGCATCGCCTTTCCGGAATGTATCGGGAGCGACTCTCTACCTGGAGCCCGACTCGGCCGGTAGGGCACTGGACGAGGGCCGCTTGCCGCCCTGGTGCGTGGCCTGGCACCTGAGGGCACCTTGAAAAAGCCCGGGGACCCGGTTTTTAAAGTTTCCTGTAAATCGCGGAGCCGGCGAAGTGAGCGAAAACCAAGACCTCGACTGCCTGTGCGCTCACTACGGGATAGCGACCGGCTATGAGGACAGCCAGGGCCGGGAGCATCGGGCACCCGACGAGACGCGCCGCGCCCTGCTGAAGGGCATGGGCGTCGCGGCGGGCGACGCCGAGACCGAGCAGCGTAGCCTGGCGGAGGCACTGGATCGGGACTGGCGCCGAATCCTGCCGCCAGTGGCAGTCGTTCGGCAGGATGCGCAGGCCCTGGAGCCCCCCCTCACCTTGCCCGAGGGCAGCGAGGACCGGCCCGTCCGCTGGGTCCTGAGACAGGAGGACGGCGCGATCAGCGAAGGCCCGATCGACGCCGACTCCCTGCCGATCGCCGAGAACCGGTCGATTCGAGGGTCCCCCTGGCTGCAGCGGCGCCTGAGCCTGCCATTGCCTCGCCGCCTCGGCTACCACCGCCTGGAGCTGTTCTGCGAAGCCGCCGGAGCACCACTGGCGGCGACCACCCTGATCCTCGCCCCGTCCCGTTGCTACCTGCCCGAGGGCGTGAGCGGCGAGCACCGCTCCTGGGGGCTCGCGACCCAGCTCAACGCGGTGCGCTCGGCGCGCAACTGGGGCATCGGCGACTTCACCGACCTTACCCGTCTGGTGGAGCTGACGGCGGAGGCCGGCGGGGGGTTGGTTGCATTGAGCCCGCTTCACGCCCTCTTGCTCCACCACCCCGAGCGATGCAACCCCTACGACCCCTCGAGCCGGCTGTTCCTGAATGTCCTGCACATCGACGTGGAGGCCATTCCCGAGATCGACGAGTGCGAGGAGGTGCAATCCGAGATTTCTCATGAGGATTTCCAAGCACTCCTGCGCGCCTTGCGCTCCGCCCCGCTGGTCGATTTTCAGGCCGTCGCCAAGACCAAGCTCGACGTCCTCGCGCACCTCTACCGCCATTTCCGCGAGCATCACCTCGAGAAGGGCAGCGAGCGAGCAAGCGCCTTCCATGCCTTCCGCGAAGCACATGGCGAGCCCCTTCGCCGATTCGCCTTGTTCGAGGCACTGGCCGAGCACCTCGAGTCGGTTGCCGATAGCCCGCTTCCGTTCAGTGACTGGCCCGAGCCCTATCGGAGACCCGGTTCGACCCAGATCGCGGACTTCGCCTCCGAGCACACCGCGCGTATCGACTTCTTCATGTGGCTGCAGTGGCAGGCCCACCAGCAGCTTCAAACAGCGGGACGTCGTTCCCTGGAGCTTGGCCTGGCGCTGGGTCTGTGCACGGACGTCGTGCTCGGGGTCGCGCCCGATGGCGCGGACGTCTGGGCGCAGTCCGCTCTCTACCTCCAGGGCGCATCGGTAGGCATGCCGCCGGACGACCTAAACCCCGAGGGTCAAGACCGCGGGGGGCTCGCCTGGCATCCGGTCGGCCTGCGCGAGGCTGCCTTCAGGCCCTTTGTCGATGCGCTGCGCGCCAACATGCACGATGCGGGTGCGCTGTGCATCGATCCCATTTCCGGTCTCATGCGACAGTTCCTGATCCCGGCCGGCGCAAGCCCCGACGCGGGCACCTACGTCTCTTACCCCTTCGACGACCTGCTCGGGGTGTTGGCCTTGGAGAGCACGCGCAATCAATGCCTGGTCATAGGCGCGGATCGGAGCGAGTCTTCAGATGCCTCGAACAACATGCTTATCGCATGGGCCATTCTCCCGCTGCAGCTACTCTACTTCGCACGCGACCGCGACAGCGGCTTCCTGGAGCCTTCTCGCTTCGAGGCCGAGGCGGCGGTCTCGGCCTCTGCCCATGATCTCCCGCCGATCGCCGGCTTCTGGCGGGGCGCGGACCTGGAGGAGCGGCGGATGCTGGGACTGTTTGCCGAGGAGCGCGATTACGAGGAACGGGTAGTGCGGCGCAGCAACGACCGCGCCCGCCTGCTGCTCGCTCTGGATCGTGCCGGGCTGCTACCCGAGAACCAGGGTGCCGATCCGATCGCAGTACCGGAGTTCACACCCAAGCACATCCGTGCCCTCTACGTCTACCTGGCACGCACCCCGTCCCGGCTGCTGCTGATCCAGACCGCAGATCTCCTGGGCGAGGACGAGCAGGTCGAGCTGCCGGGCAGCGGAGCAGCCTATCCCAACTGGAGCAGGCGCCAGCCGCTGGAGATCGAGAGCTGGGGCGAGGAGCCGGCGATCGACGGACTGCTCGAAGCGGTGCGCGCGGAGCGCGGTGTCTCCATCCGGCCGTCACCGCCGCCCCGGGAGCCGGAGCATGCCGGCACCGGCGGGGCCTCCATCCCCCGCGCCACCTATCGGCTGCAGTTGCACGCCGGCTTCGGCTTCGCCGGCGCCGCCGACCTGGTGCCCTACCTGTCACGGCTCGGTGTCAGTCACTGCTACTTCTCGCCCTATCTTCAGGCGCGCCCGGGCAGCACCCACGGCTACGACGTAATCTCCCACGACCGGCTCAATCGAGAGCTCGGCAGCGGTGAGGACTTCGAGCGCCTGTGCGAGACCCTCGCCGCTCACGGTATGGGTCAGATCCTGGACATGGTGCCCAACCACGTCGGCGTGATGGGCGCCGAGAACCACTGGTGGCTGGACGTCCTGGAAAACGGTCCTGCCTCGAAGTACGCCGATTTCTTCGACATCGATTGGGAGCCGCTACGAGACGAGCTGCGCGGGAAGGTCCTGTTGCCCGTGCTCGGAGACCGCTACGGCAATGTGCTCGACAACGGCGAGCTGGTCCTGGTGTTTGCCGAGGGCACCTTCCACGTCGAGTACTACGAGCATCACTTCCCCATCGACCCGCGGGAGTACCCGCGCATCCTCGCCCCGGGTCTGGATCGCCTGCGCGAGCGCCTGGGGGAGGAAAACCGGGATCTGTTCGCCTTTGCGAGCCTTGTCACGGCCTTCGGCAACCTCCCGCCGCGCCGGCAGCTCGACGCGGACGCCCTCGCCGAGCGCCGGCGCGACAAGGAGCTGCACAAGCAACGCTTGGCCGAGCTGTGCGACCGCAGTGCCGACCTCGACTGGTACCTGCAGGAATGCCTGCGAGAATTCAACGGGGCCGCAGACTACCCGGCTGATGCCGCTCGCCTGCACGGCTTGTTGGAGGCTCAAGCCTACCGCCTGGCCCACTGGCGAGTCGCCGCCGACGAGGTCAACTATCGGCGATTCTTCGACATCAACGACCTGGCAGCGCTGCGCATGGAGAATGTCGAGGCCTTCGAGGCGACGCACCATCTGGTGCTCGACCTGATTGCCCAGGGCAAGCTTGCCGGCCTGCGAATCGACCATCCCGACGGGCTTTACGACCCGGCGGAGTACTTCGGCTGGATCCAGGAGCGCGCCGCCTCCAGAATGCTGCAGCCGTCCGGACGCGTCGATCCGGCACAGGACAACGGCGGCGAACGCCCACTCTACCTGATCGTGGAGAAGATCCTGGTCGGCGACGAGCAGCTGCCCCCAAACTGGCCGGTGCACGGAACCACCGGCTATGACTTCGCGGCACTCGTCGATGCCCTCCTGATCGCGCCGGACGGGGAGGCCCCCCTGGATTGCTGCTACCGGGACTTCGCCGGCGAGGTCAGGCCGCTCGCCGAGGAGATCTGTGCAGCCAAGCGGCTGGTGATGCGCAATCTGCTCTCGAGCGAGCTGCACGTCCTTGCAAGCGAGCTCTCGCGCATCGCCGAGTCCGACCCGCATACCAGGGACTACACACTCGATGCCCTCCATGACGCGCTTGCGGAGATCGTAGCCTGCTTCCCCGTCTACCGAACCTATATTTCGCAACAGGGTGTGTCCACCCGCGACCGCAACCAGGTGCTCAAGGCCGTTTCGGAAGCCCGCCGGCGCACCCAGGCGCCGGACCTTTCGGTTCTCGGCTTTGTGCAGGACGTGCTGCTCACGGATATTGCGCAGGGCAAGCCCGATGGCTACCGGGCACGGGTCCTGCGCCTCGCGATGAAGCTGCAGCAATATACCGGGCCCGTCACTGCCAAAGGCGTGGAGGACACCGCCTTCTACCGCTATAACCGCCTGGTCTCCCTCAACGAGGTTGGGGGAGACCCGAAGCGCTTCGGGATCTCAATCGATGCCTTCCACCGTGCCAATATCCGGCGGTCCGTGAGCCGGCCCCACGCCATGCTTGCCGGCTCGACGCATGACAGCAAGCGCTCAGAGGACGTGCGCGCCAGGCTGCACGTCCTCTCCGAGCTACCCGCAGAGTGGCGGGAGCACGTGGAGCGCTGGGCGCTCCTGCACCGGCGCTTTCGCCGGGATACCGAGGACGGGACTTGGCCGGACGCCAACACCGAGTATCTGCTCTACCAGACCCTCCTCGGTGCCTGGCCCCTCGGGCTCGCAGCGGCGGACCTGAGAGGACAGGCGCTGGATGCCTTTCGTGAGCGCGTGCTCGGCTACATGCAAAAGGCCGTTCGAGAGGCGAAGGTCCACACCGCTTGGACCAACGAGAACAGCGACTACGAGGCAGCGCTCGCCTCTTTTGTCGAATCGGTGCTCGACCCGGAGCGCAACGACGCCTTCTTCGAGGACCTTGCGCCGTTTCAGAGACGCGTCGCCCGCCTGGGCCTCTTCAACAGCTTGTCCGCCACCTTGCTGCGCCTTACTGCCCCCGGCGTACCGGACATCTATCAGGGCAGCGAGCTGTGGAGCCTGAGCCTGGTCGACCCGGACAACCGCCGCCCGGTCGACTTCGACCTGCGCCAATCCCTGCTCGAGTCGTTTGAAGGGCCGAAATCCTCTGGCAGCGCCCAGGTCGACTTGGTACGAGAGCTGGGCGAGAGCCTGTCCGACGGTCGCACCAAGCTCTACCTCATCCACCGCGCATTGGAGCTTCGCCGCTCGAGCCCGGAACTGTTCGCGCATGGCGACTACCGGCCGCTGCCGGCCGAGGGTATCCACGCCGAGCGCCTGTGCGCCTACGCGCGCACCCATGCCGGCCGCTCGGTCGTCGCAGTGGCCCCCCCGATTTCTTGCCGGACTGGTGCCGCCCGAGACCGAAGCGGCCGATCCGTTCGCCGACGCAGGCTGGGAATCCACATTTTTGGAGGTTCCCTCACACGAGCTGCACGACGAGCTCTCCGGGATCACTTTGCAAGCCAGATTGAGGGCGGGCCAATACGTCCTCTGCGCCGCAGATGTCCTGCGAAGCTTCCCGGTCGGACTGCTCTTCTGCACAGACGGGAGCCATGACCGGTTCTGATGGCCTCTCCTTTGGAGAAGTCTCGGTGCTGTCGCCGTGAATCTCGAAGCCACCGGCCCCGAGTTACGGGGGATGCCTCCCGTCCTGCAGGACATGGCCCTGCTCAGTGAGCTGCTCGCGGGCAGACGCCCCGCCCTCTTCCTGATCGGCTCGTAACGCCGTGCCGGCAACTGAAGGGTCGGCCGTGTCTAGGACGCCACCATACTTGACTATACTAGTAGGAAATCGGGAGTGATTCTCGTAATTGTGGCCTTAGCGGGAGAGGTGATCCGCTCCATCGGATAGGAACGATGTCATCCCAGGGGCGGCCTTAGTCCTGTGCGCCGCGTCTTTGCTGCGCGGAAGATCGTACGGTTTCTTTCGTCTCCTTGTTATCAAGACCGGAACCGAGCGACAACATCATGCAAGCCTTAAGGAAACACCTCGAACGCTTTCTACACACCTATCTGCTGATCGAGCTGTGGAAGGGACTAGGGGTCACGGGGCGGCGGCTGTTCAGTCCCAAGCTCACCGTGCAATACCCGGAGGAGAGGATCCCCAAGTCACCCCGATTCAAGGGCCTGCATGCCCTGCGTCGGTACCCTAACGGGGAAGGAGCGCTGCATCGGCTGCAAGCTGTGCGAGGCGGTCTGTCCGGCCTGCTGTATCACCATCGAGGCGGCGCCACGGGCGACCGACGGGACGCGCCGCACCACCCGCTACGACATCGATCTGTTCAAGTGCATCTATTGCGGGATGTGCGAAGAGGCCTGCCCCGTGGACGCCATCGTGCTCACGCGATTCTCCGAGTACCACTTCGAGAGCCGCGAGGGCACGATCATCGACAAGCAGCGCCTGTTGGCGATGGGCGAGCGGTTCGAGGCGGAGATCGCCGCCGACCGCGCCGCGGATGCGCCCTACCGGTGAGCGTGCCTCAGAGCCGGTCGGTCTTGGCCGCCATGATGAAATCGTTGCGGTGCAACTCCTTGATCTTATGTGTCCACCAAGCCTTCGGCACACTTCCCCACTCCATCGAGTCGGTTGGCTCGAACGGCGAGGCGATCTGCGCGCCCAGCGCGGCAGGGACGGCAAATCCCATGGAGGTGTAAGAGGCCGATGCCAGGAAATGGGTGCGCTCGTGCACCCGTAGATCCAGCGCGGCAAACAGACAATCCCCCACATCGCAGACCACGCTCAGCTCTGGTGTAAGCAGCGCATCGAGGCGGGCGATCAGGCGTCCTATGGTCATGGGCTTGCCCGGTGTGGCATCTGGCAGTGGCGGCGGGCTCGCCTGCAGCGACCAGTCGCAGGAATTCTTCGGGGGGATACGGGCGCACAGGGTAAGAAGAAAATCGCGCAGGTGCACCTCGGCATAGCGGTGATGGCCGATGGTCATCTGATCCTGGCTGGCATGGATATCGTCACTAGCCGGGCGAGGACGTCTTGCAACGCACGGCGATGGATCTCCACCCCGGCGAGGATGACCGCATCCGTGGCGCTCTTGAGCCGCTGCAAGGTCTCCTCGACGGCCTCGGTGAATGCGCCAGGGTCGCTAGCATCCACATCTGTCTTTGTGGTGGGGATCGGAACGCCCGCCACCTCGAGCTGATCGCTGGGAAGCTCGGGGTACACCGGCTTGCTGTCGCGGTTGGCTGCTTGCAAACAACGGTCGATATCGCGACAGGCAGTCAACGGGTCATCGAGAACAGCGCTCGCACAGGTGATGCGCTCGAAGATCTCGCGCTGGTAGCGAAACGGGCCGAAGCGGTGGTGTATCAGCGGTTCCTTGCGCTGCTCGGCAATACCCGGCGCAGCGCTGATGACCACCACGGGCGATGACTCCGCGTAGGCACCAGCGATGGCATTGACCAGGCTCAGGGCGCCGACCCCATAGGTGACTGCCAAGGCACCGATGCCGCGGCAGCGCGCATAGCCGTCGGCCGCGAAGGCGGCAGTGTCCTCACGCGTGGTGCCGATGTGTTGGATAGGGCTGGCGGCAAGCTTGTGGTAGAAGCCCAGCACATAATCGCCCGGGACACCGAACACGTGTGCGACGCCAACTTCCTGCAAACGCTCCAACAGATACGTGGCGATGGTCGGAGAATCCATGACATCAAGACCCGGAGCCGTGTCCCTGTTAGCCGTCAAGCCATTGCATCGCGGCCTCTCGCTCCGTCAGAGCAAAGCGCTTGACGGGGCAGGGCATCATAAATCCGAGAATCTTCACGGTGTTGTTGATCCACTCCGTATCCGAGACCAAGGCGAGCTTCTCGAACGCGAAGAAGTGACTCAGGCCAAACTTGGTGTCGTCCCAGACGGCGCCGGCTGTGAAATCGGTGCCCGGCTCCAGTTGGAACAACACCCGCACCTTCTCGTGTGCTTTCAGCATCGCCTCGATCGCCGGAATCAGCACCTCTTCATAATCTTCTGCGGTTACGGTCCCACGGGCGCTGATCGCCACCAGGTTTCCAGTTGTCGGTTGCAAGAGCTCGAGCATGGATTCTCTCCGTTTGGTGGTCAGAGGATGATCAGCGCATCCTGAATCTTTGAAGTGTCCTCCATCCGGAACCAGTGCATGGAGCGCCGATCCAACTCTTTAAGATTCCGACAACCGATCGTTGATCCCCGATTGCATCATCCTCGTCGAGACCAAGCACAGTGGAGAATCGCATCGAGATCCTGTTCTGCACCCAATGCTGTTGGCTATTGCGCGCGGCCTGGATGGCTCAGGAGCTACTGACGACCTTCGATGAGGAAATCTCCGAGCTCATGCTGAAACCAGGCACGGGCGACATCTTTGAGATCCGCGCAAACGGTGCCTTGGTCTGGTCTCGCAGAGGGCAGGGGCGATTCCCCGGCATCACGGAGCTGAAGCAATTGGTACGAGACCATATTGCCTCCCACCGAGATCTCGATCACACCCATCGAATAAGCACGTGACAAGAGGATGGGGGAAGTGTCTTCTGGCAGGTCGCGCCCAAAGCCCCGAGCGCACTTTCCTGCTGCCCTGACGCAAAAGGTGATGACGGCGATGAAGACCCCGATGCAGATGAAGACGCCCGAAAATGAAGAATGCAGGCGCGAACATGGGTGGGCAGCGCACCGCCCGATGCGAGATCAAACCGTGCCAGGGGAAGCGGCGACGGCTTTGTCGAAAATAGAGGAGAGCTCATGCCCGTGCAGCTAAACCACACGATCGTGAGGTCTCACGACCGGGAAGCGTCCGCGCGGTTTCTCACCGACATCCTCGGCCTCCCCGACGCTGCCAGCTTCGGTCCCTTCCTCGTGGTCGAGCTGGACAACGGGGTGAGTCTGGACTTTGCCGAGAGCGAGGCGGAAATCGCGTCCCAGCACTACGCCTTCTTGATCACGGAGGCCGAATTCGATGAGATTTACGCCCGAATCCGGGACCGCGACATCGACTACTGGGCGGACCCGGGTCGGAGCCGCCCGGGCGCGATCAATCACCGTGACGGCGGTCGCGGTCTGTACTTTCAAGACCCCAATGGACATTTCCTGGAGATCATCACCAGACCTTATGGCAGTGCTTGATCTCCAGGGCGAGACGACATACCCCTCTATGGTCAATCCTGCAGTGACTGCTCCCGCACGACCGGAGATCCTTGTCGTTACCCTCCGAGCTCGTGCAGGTGTTGTTTTGCTGCCCCCATGAGAACCGCCAGATGCGCCCGCTCCGCGCCGTCGGCCACCATGTCGTACTCATCTTCAAGCTCGCTCAAGTAGTGCCGTGTCTTCTTCATCTGGTCGGCAACCGGCAAGGATTTCAGCCAGGTCGTCGGATGCGCTTTGGAGCTATGGTCTTCGTCGAGCGCCTCGATCTCGAACAGGTTGCTCTCGGTCATGGTCTCCTCCTTCCGCATGGTTTCGTCGATTCGGTGGTCAACCTAGACTCGCTAGAGCCGAATCACATTTTTTAGTGTAGACACCCTCAGCCCACCTGCCCGATCAAAGCGGTCTCGGCCAATGCCGCTCTTCCGCCGTCGTCGAGCCCCGAGGCGCAGGCTCAAGGCGACCGCCCGATCAGCGGCAGCGGAGAGAAGGGCCCGAGGTATTCTCGGCGCCACCAGTTTCCCGTCTTTGCCCGTTCCTCCGCGGTCGTGAATCGGTAGCGGTAGAGATCGACCCGCACCATGCGCGGCGACTCCTTGCCGAACGGTGTGCTCGCCAGCAACCCGGTCACGGGCGGCGAGCCTTCGAGCAGCCGGTGCAGGAATCGATCGAGCCAGTCCAAGAAGAAGGGACTCTTGGGCACGAACCAGAGCATGTAGTCCAAGCGCGGCTGGTGGGGAACGGCAAAGGGCGGAATGCGGTCCAGATCCACCGGCCAGTACCGGAAGCGATAGGGGCGCCAGTGCTCACCGTCCAAGGACCCGGAGATCTGCACCTCGATGCGCTCGGTGTCCATGGTCGGAAATACATGGTAGCGGTTGGCGATACGGTACGGCTCCAACCAGCCGACCCAGGTGCTCGCCCAGGGAATCGGCCGGCTGTTCCCCAAGAGCGGCAGGGCCTCGACGACGCTGGCAGGCACGATCACGGCCGCGGCCACCGCTGTCGCCAGGGCTACCCCTCTGCGGGGCACCGGCGTAAGGAGCGGTCGTGCCGCGGCCCGTCGCTGCCAGGTCTTGGGCAGGACCCGGCGCAGGGCGCGGTCGTCGAACAGGAAGAGACAAAGGGCGATGGTCAGCAAATTGAAGAAGTTGTGATTGCTGGTCAGGATGATCAGGACCTGCCAGAGGATGGTTACCCAGGCCGCCAGGAAACGCCAGCGGCGAGGGAAGAACATGAGGAAAGGGACCAGGATCTCGACCACCAGCGTTGCCCCGGTGCCGAAGCGCAGGAGCCACTCGGGCAGCAGGTGGGCGTACCAGGCGCCGACGTGCGGTAGTGGCTGGGTCTCGAAGTAGTAGTTGAGCGCCGTGAGCCCGCTCCAGGTCGGGTCCCCGCTAAGGAGCTTGGAGATCCCGGAGAGAAAGCGCAGGCGAAACAGGAGCCAGCGGAAAAGCCAGACCACGATCCGGGAGCCGCCCGGCAGGAAGATGGCGAGGAATCCTGCCTCCAGCAGCAGATAGTCCCATTGGAAGTTTGCAAAGACCTGCCCGGCGTGGAATAGCGAGAGGTAGAGGAGGTAGAGCAGGACAAGCACCGGCCGCTCCCACCAACCGGCGAAGAGCAGGACCGCCAGGGCGCAGCCCGCATAGGTGGCCGCTAACAGGGCTTCATCGGCGGAGCCGACCCAAAAGATCGAGGGGTAAGCAAGGAAGCGCCACAAGCCGTAGTCCTCGGCGGCGATCTGCAGCTGCGCCGCGAGGGGGTAGATCCCCTGCGAGCCCGCCAGAGCCGTGATCTGCACGGCCAACGACCAGAAGGCGGCCAGATAAATGGCCGCCAGCAGGCGCAGGAAGAGCCAGGCGACAAGCGAGTAGTCCGGGGCGCCGGCCACCAGGCGATCGATATTCCAAAGCCTTTTGGTCCGCATCTTCAGATACTCCCTTCGAGATCCGAGTGGGTTGCGCAGGATCGGGAAGATTCCCGCTCTGCCCTGCTGGTCCTCTCCGGGTTCTGGCTGCCCTCACGGCCTGCCCGGCGAAAGCCATCGCGAGCGGGGAGATTCCCGCCGCGAGCCCGCCCACATCCGCTCGAGTCACATGGCTACGACACAAGAAAGAGAAATCAGGGCGGACAGAATTAAGACAGCATCGACAAACGGGCGTTTCTACACCCGGCTCGCCTTCTCTCGTGTGGGTGGACGATGCTCGACCAGCCTCGGGGGTAGTCCGAGGCGAAGTCATAGACCGAGCACGTCCGCAAGGTTGCGACGATCTCGTCGTGCGCATCGGCCACGGCGCGCGCCTGCGCCGAACAATCGTCAATCGCCACAACCTGATCGCCGAGGGACCTCCATCGGCTGCGATGCCGATGCGCTCCGCAAGTTTTCAACGGTGAGTCCGGACGATGCCGCCGCGGTGTCAGGGGGCGAACGGACTTCTACCCGCGTGGCTATCGGGGTCTGCGAACCCGATATGCGCAGTAGACGCATGAGGCATAAGTAGGAAACGGGTGTTTGAGCCTCGAGCTTCCATGTCTCTCCGTAGATTTACGGATGGACGCCGGATGTATTGCGGATTGTCGCTGCCTGATACTTGCCGCTAACCTGCCAATCTGCGAACCATCTTTCCCAGTCGAGATTGCGTAGGAGGGACGGAGGTGATTCTCCGCTGCAGGGTGAGACTTGCCCCGCAATTTCCCACTGCCGACTACAACGACGCCAGAGGAGGCTTTTCTTCTATGCCCATGCATGCCAATTTCATCAGCGATGAGTCGCGGCTGGATCTCAGTTTCAGCGGCAATCTGGACGTGAGTGTCTCGCAGGACATCTGCGCCATCTACAATTCGGTGCCAGTTCACCTTAGAGCCTGCATCATCGACCTTTACAACATTGATCGCTTGTTCGACTCTGGGGTGGCGCTGCTCGAGATGCTTCACCGGCGCCTAGTCGAGAAGGATGTTATCGTCGTGATCTTGAGTGACGACTCCGAGATCCGGGAGCGCATGCCAGACGTAACCCACCTGCCTTCGCCCTTTTTTCATGAGCGCTCTGCGCCATCCCCAATCGGCGGGTCCGCCTGGGAAAGGCTGTGCTCCTGAGAATTGAGCCGGGTACGGACAAGCGGAGTGCTTGGGCCGGGAGAATTCGTGTCAAGTTTATGAATCCAGGATGAGCCCAAGTACGGGACAGACGCTACAAGGAAGTAGCTGCAGGGACGCACCTTGCTTCCAGCAATTCCTCACTGCGGGGCATCCCCGAGTTTACCGCCGGAGGCGGCTGTGTTGTTTTCGGCAGCCAATTGCCGAAATCTGTGGCAACATCGCCAGATGACGGTCCAGCCTCTGCCGTTCAATCTCAACCGGCGTGGCCGACCACCGGTCTGCTGACCCCACCCTCGCGTCGAGCATGCAGAACAGCACACTAGGGATTCCCATCCGGTGGGGGTCGCTTTCGCTGCGTCTCAGCGCCTTCTTCGTCGTCGTATTGGTGGCGGCCGCATTCGCCTTCGGCTACCTGTTCAACCGCGGACGTACCGAGGCAATGAGAGAGCTTGGACTCGCGCGCCTGCGCCTGCATGCCGAGCGCGGGGCCGATGAGCTCGAGCGCTCCGTGCGGCAGTTGGGCCGTGACGTGCTTTTTCTTGCCGGCACGCCCCCTGTTGAAGGGATTGGCAGCGCATTGGACGGAAGCGGACTCGACCGCATCGGTCGCTCGGACGCCAGGCAGTGGAAAGAGCAACTGCAGCAGATCTTCCTGGCATTCGCCAAGGCGAGATCGCAATATCTCCAGCTGCGCCTGATCGGGGTCGCAGACAAGGGACGCGAGCTGGTGCGCGTTGAGCGAGCCGCAAACGGACAGGCCCGAGCCGTTACAGAGGATGCGCTGCAGGCAAAAGGCGAGCGCGACTATTTCCGCGAGGCGGCCAGGTTGGAGCCGGGCCAAGTCTATCTCTCTCGGATCGATCTCAATCGCGAGCACGGTCAGATCAGCCTCCCACACCAGCCGACGCTGCGCGCGGTCACTCCGGTCCGGGATCCGTCCGGGAACCTGTTCGGTCTGGTGGCCGTGAACATGGACATGGCGGCGGTGTTTGCCCGAGTCCTCGCTTTCAAAGATCCTGCGGAATCGCCCTTCCTTGCCAACGAGCATGGAGATTTCCTGTTGCATCCCGAGCCTGGCCGCGCCTTTGCCTTCGAGCTCGGTACAGCCTATCGGCTCGCAGATGCCTTTCCGGGCGCCCAGGAGCGCTTATCCAACGCCTTGACCGGCTCGTCGCCTTTTGTCCAGCTTCCGGGACCTGATGGCGAGGTCGTTGCCTATGTCACCGAACGCGCCTGGGATCCGCGCGATTCGGCGCGGCGTTTGATCTTCATCCTGACCGAACTGGCGGACCGGGCAACTGGGCTCGCCGGGGCATGGTCGCGCGAGCGCCTGCTGGCCACGCCTGCCCTGCTGTTGCTGGCAATGGGCCTGGTGGTCTTGGGGGTGCAGCGGTTAACGCGCTCGTTGCGTGCGATTGCCCGAGCATCCCAAGCCATCGCAGCGGGCAATTACCGGGCCGTGCTCCCTGCGGGCGGTGGCAGTGAAGTCACCGGTCTGGTCAGAGCCTTTCGGCACATGGCCACGGAGATCGAGACGCGCGAGGCGGAGCTCGGTGCCCTCAATCAAGGGCTCGAGCAACGCGTGAAGGAACGCACGGCGGAGCTGGCGCGGGCGCATTCCTGGCAGAAAACGATCCTGGACAACATTGCCGACGGTGTCGTTGTGGTTGATTGCGTGGGGCGCTTTTTGCTCTGGAACCCCAAGGCGGAGCAGATCATCGGGGCAGGCCCGGATCAGGTTGCACCCGAGCGCTGGTCTTCCCATTACGGGCTGTTCTGGGAGGAGGCGGGAACGCCGATCCCTACCGCGGACCTGCCCCTGGTCCGTGCCATGCAAGGGCAGTGCTCGGAGAGCATAGAGATGTACGTGCGTAACCCTCACTGCAAAGCGGGGCGCTGGATTCAGGTGACCGCAAGGCCGCTACCGGACACGACAGGGAAGATCAACGGTGGCGTTGCGATATTGGTCGACGTCACGGACCAAAAGCGCTTGCGCAAACGCTTAGAGTCCGAGCGCGCCCAGCTCATGGAGCTCGCGCCCTTGGCTTTGGGCGCGGCGATCGCGACCTCGGCGGTCCACCGGCTCAGCCAGCCGATCGCCGCCATGAATAACTACGCCGGCGCGGTTGTTCGCCTACACGAGCAGCAGCGTCTCACAGAGGCCGAGCTTCGCGACCTGTTGGCGTGCATCGAGACGTGCGCAGCAAGAGCGGGCGAGGGTCTAGACGAGCTGCGCAACCTGATCCGTCAGCGTAACCACCCCGCCGTTCCCGTCAACCTCAACCAGGTGGTGGATTCTTCCCTACAATTTCTTCGCCATCGCATCGAGCGTTTGGGCGTCACGGTCGACCGTCGCTACGGGACTGCACTTCCGCAATCCATGGGCGATCCGATCGAGCTTTCCCATGTCGTGATCCAGTTGATCTCGAGCGCGCTGGAGGCGCTGGCAGACATGGAGCCAGCGCAGCGCAGGTTGTCGGCGGGTACCAGTCACGACCCGCAAGCGGGCGTTGTGCTGATCGAGGTCGCCGACAGCTGGCGCAGCCTAGACCCCGAGCTGGAGAGGCAGCTGTTCGATCCCTTGCCGGCGGAAAGGCCGGGCGCCAAGGGGTTCGGCCTGTACATCGCAAAGACGATCGTTGACAATCACAAAGGTGGGATCTTCATAAAAAGGGGGGAGACTGGGGGCGTGCTCTTTGTTATCGAATTGCCGATTGCAAGGGAAGGGACGGCGTGAGCGCGGCACCAATCGTTTATGTGGTCGACGATGACCCGGAGATCAGCAATTCTCTGGCCCTGCTGCTCTCTTCCGTGGCCATCGAGGCAGAGACCTACGAGAGCGCGGATGCCTTTGCCGCCGACTTTCACCAATCATCCGACCGCCCCGCCATGCTGCTGCTGGATGTGCGCCTGCCCGGAACGAACGGCATGCTTCTGCTGGAGCGCTTGCGCGCGGAGCATCCTTCGCTTCCGATCGTCATCATCACCGGCCATGGCGATATCGACATGGCGGTGCGGGCGATGAAGCTCGATGCCGTGGACTTCATCACCAAGCCCTTCGCCTCCCAGCGGCTGTTGGACCTGGTCCAGAAAGTCCTGCCGCAAGCCATGCAACAGTCCAGGATTGCCCAGCTGAAGAAGGACTCAGCATTGCGTCTTGCGACCTTGACCACCCGCGAGCGGGAGGTCTTCAAACGCCTCATCAGCGGCGAGTCCAACAAGGCAATTGCGCTCGGCCTGGGGATCAGCATACGCACCGTCGAGTCGCACCGGGCGAGCATCATGCAAAAGACAAAGGCAACGACATTCGCCGAGTTGGTGCATTTAGCGCTCCGTCCGCACGGTGAAGTCGAGCCGCTTGCCTGAGGTTCATGGCGTTTTGCACGCTTCTGGTCTCGCGGAGGCCGAACCTGCCGCGCGCTCTACTCCAACTCCGCCAGCAGGGTCTGGATCTCCCCGATCGGCAACGGTTTTAGCCGATACCGGTCAAAACCGGCATCCATGGCCGCTTTGCGATCCGAGTCCCGGCCATACCCGGTCATCGCCACGAGGAACGGCCGAGGCTCCGGGGACGCAGCCCGGATGGCGGCAGCCACCTGGTAGCCGTCCATCTCGGGCATACCTATGTCCAGAAAGACCACCTCCGGGCGAAACTCCACGATGGTCGGAACGACTGCGCTTGCGCTGTTCAGCACCCGGACCTCATGCCCTTACGCTTCCAATAGGATTTTAAAGGAGTCGGCCACGTCGGGATTGTCGTCCACCACCAGGACACGGCGCGGAGCTGGAGCTGCCGCGACCTCGGCTCGTGCCTCGGCGTCGGCCCGGTCGGGGGGATCATCCGGCCCCAGGGAAAGGGGG
>Ga0315540_10000434_pt1 | contig 23581 bp, 25 predicted proteins | sample SalMarSW160110MG_FD_203677 | JGI IMG/M metagenome (GOLD analysis project Ga0315540, IMG submission 203677) | Salt marsh sediment microbial communities from the Plum Island Ecosystem LTER, Massachusetts, United States - Salt Marsh Sediment SW1601-10 ...
CCTCGATCTGGCCAAGGGCCAGCTATTGGAAGTGAGCCCGGGGGCTGGGCGCATTCTTGGTATCCTCAGTCTCCAGGCGCTGCCACGGCGGCTGACCCTGGATTTCAGTGACCTGTTCGGAAAGGGCTTCAGTTTCGATTCCATCAAGGGGGATTTTGCCGTCCGCCAGGGCAATGCCTACACAGATAATCTGGACATGGAGGGTCCCGCCGCCCAGGTAAAGACCGTGGGCCGGGTGGGGCTTGCCAGCCATGACTACGATGAGACGGTGACGGTCACGCCCCACCTGACCAGCAGCCTGCCGGTGGCGGTGGGGATCGCCTCGGGAGTGGCGGTGGGCGTGGCGATCCTGCTGCTGCAGAAAATATTTGAGGATCAGATCAACGAGATGACCCGAGTCCAATATACTATCACCGGGCCATGGGCCAAGCCGGTGGTTGAACGCCTGGTTAAGGGCGAAAAGGCACACGACGGTAAGAAGTCATAGCATAATAGTGAATCAGGGTAGTGCGGGACCGGGCGGCGGCGTTTACATGTCCGTCTGGGGTATTTCATCACAATGGGAATATGGTAGATATCATGCCGCGTGTAGCAGCAGTACAAATGGCCTCGGGCCCCAACGTGGGGGCAAACCTCGGGGAGGCGGACAAGCTCATCGGCCGGGCCGCGGCCCAGGGGGCGAAGCTGGTTGTGCTGCCTGAAAACTTCGCGCTCATGGGGCTGAGTGAAAATGACAAGGTCAAGGCCCGGGAGGCCGAGGGACGCGGTCCCATCCAGGAGTTTCTGGCTCAGACAGCGGCACGCCACGGCATCTGGTTGGTGGGGGGCACGCTGCCCCTTGAGTCGGAAAATCCGCAAAAGGTCCGCGCCGCATGCCTGGTGTACGATCCGGCGGGTAATCAGGTGGCGCGTTATGACAAGATGCACCTGTTCGACGTGACCGTGGAGAGCAGCGGAGAAGTCTATGCGGAGTCTTCCACCATAGAACCGGGGGACGACCCGGTGGTTTTCGATACCGCGCCGTTCGGCAAGATCGGTCTGGCAGTGTGTTATGACCTGCGCTTTCCCGAGCTGTTTCGCGGTCTGTTGGACCGCGGGGCGGAGTTGATCGCGGTCCCCTCTGCATTTACCGCCGTGACCGGCAGGGCCCATTGGGAGACGTTGGTGCGGGCGCGGGCCATCGAGAACCTGTGCTACGTGGTCGCTGCGGCGCAGGGCGGTTATCACATCAACGGCCGTGAGACCCACGGTGACAGCATGATCATCGATCCATGGGGTACGGTTCTGGATCGTTTGTCGCGCGGCTCGGGGGTGGTGGTGGCGGACTTCGACCGCGCCCGCACCGCCTCCATCCGCCACAATTTCCCCACAGTGAAACACCGCCGCATCACATGTTGATGTTTGACCCGTGCGACGATGAGACTTAGTCTATATGACATGAAAAATCGCAGATCAGTGAGAAATCAGCGCTGGATTAATCAGTTGCAGGATATTGGGAACGCATGAGCCGGGCCCGGTACTAATGAAGTACAGCTGTTTCAACCCGAAATTCGGAACCCGCAACGCGAAACGCTTCGATGCCCCGTCGCTTGCATATCTAACCCCGCGATCCCATATATATTTGAATACACATTATCGAGCCGAGATCTGTCATAAATAATGAACACATCCATAGAAACCGCGCGCAATTTCATTCTCGCCCCGGCCGGCCTGGACGAGGGTGACCTGGAAAAGGTACTGAACAAACTCATGGGCCACGGCGTGGACAGCGCCGATCTGTATTTTCAGCTCAGCCGCCATGAGTCGTGGGTCCTGGAGGACGGCATCGTCAAAGAGGGTGCCCATGGAATCGAGCAGGGCGTCGGTGTGCGCGCCATCAGCGGCGAGAAGACCGGCTTTGCCTATTCCGATGAAATCGTCCTGCCCGCCCTGTCCCATGCCGCGGAGGCGGCGCGCGCCATCGCTCATCAGGGCCGGGCGGGCAGGGTCCAGGCATGGTCCTCGCACAGCGGACATCAGCTGTATGTCCCGCTGGACCCATTGGGGACGCTGGCGGACAAGGACAAGGTGAGCCTGCTTGAGGCGGTGGACGCCGAGGCCAAACGCATGGATCCGCGCGTCAAACAGGTGATGGTCAGTCTCGCCGGTGAGTATGAGGTGATCATGGTTGCCGCCGCGGACGGCACCCTGGCCGCAGACGTACGTCCATTGGTGCGCATGAATGTGCGCGTGATTGCAGAACACAATGGGCGCCGTGAGCAGGCCACCGCGGGCGGCGGCGGGCGCGTGGGGTATCAATATTTTATCGACGAGGGGCGCGGCCTCGCCTATGCCCGCGAGGCGGTGCGCCAGGCACTGATCAATCTCGAGGCCGTCGACGCACCCGCCGGTACCATGGCGGTGGTACTGGGGTCCGGCTGGCCGGGCATCCTGCTGCACGAGGCCATCGGCCACGGGTTGGAGGGCGACTTCAACCGCAAGGGCACATCGGCTTTTTCCGGCCGCATCGGCCAGCGCGTGGCTTCCGATCAGTGTACCGTGGTGGATGACGGCACCCTGTCCGATCGACGCGGGTCTCTCAATGTGGACGATGAGGGCGTGGCCACCCAGTGCACCACGCTGATCGAAAACGGCGTGCTGCGTGGCTACATGCAGGACAAGCACAACGCACGCCTGATGGGTATGCCGTTCACCGGCAACGGGCGGCGCGAGTCCTATGCCCACCTGCCCATGCCGAGGATGACCAATACTTATATGTTGAACGGTCACCATGACCCCGAGGAGATCATCCGTTCCGTGGACCGCGGCCTGTACGCTGCGAATTTCGGCGGCGGCCAGGTGGACATCACTTCGGGCAAGTTCGTGTTCTCCGCCAGCGAGGCCTACTTGATTGAGAATGGCAAGGTGACCCGGCCGGTGCGCGGCGCGACCTTGATTGGCAACGGCCCGGATGTACTCACCAGGGTGAGCATGGTAGGCAATGACCTGCAGCTGGATTCCGGGGTCGGTACCTGCGGCAAGGAGGGTCAAAGCGTGCCGGTGGGGGTAGGACAGCCCACGCTGCGGGTGGACGAACTGACCGTGGGTGGCACCAGCGCGGGTTGATTATCTGCGGTGATTATGTCGCCAAGGCGACTTCAAAACAAACAATGAAGCGAGCGTTATCGAACAATGACCACTGATCTTGCATCCATTCAAGACCCTGCGTCCCGCCTGGCAGTGCTGGAACAGCAGGTGAGCGACATCCTCGCCGAGGCCAAGGCGCAGGGCGCCAGCGCCGCAGAGGCCGGTGTCAGCACCGATACCGGCCTGTCGGTCACAGTGCGCCTGGGCGAAGTGGAGACAGTGGAGCATCACCGCGACAAGGGCGTCGCGGTCACGGTTTATTTTGGCAAGCGCAAGGGTACTGCCAGCACTTCCGATTTTTCACCCCGGGCCATTCGCGAGACCGTTGCCGCCGCCTGCACCATCGCCCGCTATACCGCTGAGGATGAATACTCCGGATTGGCCGATGCGGCGCTCATGGCGACGGACATTCCGGATCTTGACCTGTGCCATCCTTGGGCACTGAGCGCGGATCAGGCGGTGGCGCTGGCCATGGACGCCGAGGCGGCGGGCCGGGTCGACCATCACATCACCAATTCCGAGGGGGCCACGGTCAATACCTATCAGGGCGGACGCGTCTACGGGAACAGCCACGGATTTATCGGCGGTTATGCGGCCACCCGGCACGGCATCAGCTGCGTATTGATCGCCCAGCAGGGCGACACCGACATGCAGCGTGATTATTGGTATACCGTGGCCCGCGACGCCGCCGCATTGGAGTTGCCCGCGGAGGTGGGCGCGCACGCCGCGCGCCGCGCACTGCAGCGCCTGGGCGCACGGCGCCTGTCCACGCGCCAAGTGCCGGTAATCTTCGCTGCGGAAGTCGCTGGCGGGTTGATCGGGCACTTCCTCGGCGCCATCCGCGGCAGCAGCCTGTATCGCAACGCCTCGTTTCTGGTGGACCACCTGAGCAAGCAGGTGTTTCCCGGTTTCGTGCACATCCATGAGCAACCCCATCTGAAAAACGCCCTGGGCAGTGCCCCGTTTGACGAGGAAGGCGTGTCCACGCGGGCGCGGGACTTTGTCGTGGACGGTGTGCTGACCAGCTATGTCCTGGACAGCTATTCGGCGCGCAAGCTCGGTATGCAGACCACCGGCAACGCCGGCGGCGTGCACAATCTGACTGTCGATCCCGGCACGCTGGACCTGGACGGGCTGATCACGGAAATGGGTAACGGGTTGTTGGTGACGGAGCTCATGGGCATGGGCGTGAATATCGTCACCGGGGATTATTCCCGCGGCGCATCCGGTTTCTGGGTGGAGAACGGCGAGATTCAGTACCCGGTACAGGAGATCACCATCGCCGGCAATCTGCGCGATATCTTTATGCGTATCCAGGGTATAGGCCGTGACGTGGATACACGCGGCAATATCCGCACCGGTTCCATCCTCATCGAGCGCATGACCGTCGCCGGGACGTAGTATTGCAAATGAAATCCCGGTGACGGCGCTGTAAACGCCGCCGTCGAAACCCATATTTCGCACGTTGTCATTCGTGACAGCGCCATTCGCGTTGTTATGCCACGGCGGTTGAAATGGATTATACTGCCGCGGAAATGCTCGTCGCTAAGGATTTGATTTACGCCGGGTAACGATCGGGTACAGTCGATGAAACACCATGTCTGATCAGGATAATACCTTAGTCGCCATACGCGGCCTCAACTTCCGCTTCGGCGCGCGTATGATCTTCGATGGTGTCGATATCGATATTCAGCGCGGCAAGGTCACCACCATCATGGGCCCCAGCGGCACCGGCAAGACCACCCTGTTGCGCATGATCGGCGGTCAGCTCAAGCCCCACCGCGGCAGCGTGGTGGTGGACGGCAAATCGGTGCCCGAGCTTTCCCGTGGGGAGCTGTTCCAACTGCGCAAGCGCATGGGCATGATGTTCCAGAACGGTGCACTGTTCACCGGCATCAGTGTGTTTGAAAACGTGGCCTTTCCGCTGCGTGAGCATACCCGGTTGCCGGAGGCGATGATCCGCGACCTGGTGCTCATGAAGCTGCAGGCGGTGGGTCTGCGCGGCGCGCGCGACCTGAATCCCACCGAGCTGTCCGGCGGCATGGCCCGGCGTGTCGCCATGGCCCGGGCCATCGCCCTGGATCCCATGATGATCATGTACGATGAGCCGTTTACCGGCCAGGACCCCATTACCATGGGCGTGATCATGCAGCTGATCAAGCGCCTCAACGACACCCTGGGCCTGACCAGCATTATCGTGTCCCATGACGTGCAGGAAGTCTCCGCCATCTCAGACGATATCTATGTCATATCGGGGGGCAAAGTGGTGGAGCACGGCCCCCCGGACAAGCTTGCCCACTCTCAGTCTGATTGGGTGCACCAGTTCTGGAACGGACTGCCCGACGGTCCCGCGCCGTTTCACTACCCGGCGCCCGACTACGCCGAGGATTTGTTGAGCCGTGACTGAGGTACTATGTTAGCAGGGTGTTGAAAAACACCCCGCTGATGGCGGCGCAGGGATGCGTCGCTCGAAAACCGGACACGTAAGTGTTTGGTTTTCAGAGCAAGCCGCGGGCGTGTAGCGCGGCGCAGCGAGTTGAAAAAGGCCAGGAATGGACTTTTTCAACATCCTGTTGGTAACGGCCCGCGCATACGGCGTTGAACGCTATTATGATGCGATGTGGAAATAAGAAAAATACGGTAGGGATATACAGATGACGGTGTGGTTGCAATCCCTGGGACAAGCCGGATTGCTGATTTTTGAACGGGTCGGCCGCGCCGGACTGTTTCTCCTGCGCGTGCTGGCCGGGCTCCCCTCTCTGCTGCTGCAGCCGCGCCTGGTCGTCAGCCAGCTCTATTCAGTGGGTGTATTGTCGCTGCTGGTTATCGTGGTGTCGGCCCTGAACGTCGGGATGGTGCTGGGGCTGCAGATGTATAATACCCTGGTGGATTTCGGCGCCGAGGCCTCTCTCGGGCCGGTGGTGGCGCTGTCTCTGGTGCGCGAACTGGGGCCGGTGGTGGCGGCGTTGCTGTTTGCGGGCCGTGCCGGTTCCGCCCTGACCGCCGAGATCGGCCTGATGAAGGCCACCGAGCAGTTATCGGGCATGGAGATGATGGCGGTCGATCCGTTGCGGCGGATTGTTGCACCGCGCTTTCTCGCCGGATTGATATCCATGCCGTTGCTGGCGGCGATATTCAGTGCCGTGGGTATATTGGGTGGTTATTTCGTCGGGGTCGGCATGCTGGGTGTGGACGATGGCGCGTTCTGGTCCCAGATGCAGTCCAGTGTGGACTTCCATGAGGACATCCTGAACGGCGTAATCAAGAGCGTCGTGTTCGGTTTCGTGGCCACCTGGATCGCCGTATTCCAGGGCTACGACGCGGTGCCCACCGCGGAGGGGGTGAGCCGTGCCACCACCAACACGGTGGTCTATTCCTCCCTGGCGGTGTTGATCCTGGACTTTATATTAACCGCATTAATGTTTGGAGGCTTTTGATATGGAGTCCAAGACGGTCCAGGTCGCCGTGGGCGTGTTCATCGCCGCAGGTCTCGCGGCATTGTTCATGCTGGCCATGAAGGTGAGCAACCTGAGCACCTTCTCGACCCAGCAAGGCTATGAGTTGACGGCCAGCTTCGACAACGTCGGCGGCCTCAAGGTGCGCGCCCCGGTTACCATGGCGGGGGTGCGTATCGGTCGGGTGACCTCGATAACCTTCGATCAGAAAACATACGAGGCGGTGGTCAAGCTCGAGATCGATCCCAAATTCAATCAGATCCCCGATGACAGCTCCGCCAGCATCCTGACCTCCGGTCTGCTGGGAGAGCAGTACGTGGGTTTGCAGCCCGGCGCCGAGGACAAATATTTTCAGCCCGGTGGCGAAGTTAAATACACGCAGTCCGCGCTGATCCTGGAACGGCTGGTGGGCCAGTTCCTGTTCAACAAGGCCGAGGGCGGCGGCGCCAAGAAATAGTAGTGGTGCGCACCCCTGCAGTTCGATGATTATGAGGTTAGAGTAAGTTAAGGACGAGGCCAATGATCATGATGCCGAAACGTTTGATGTCGCTGTTGCTGATAGGCAGTTTTATCAGCACCGCCGCCTTTGCCGCCATGCCGCCCCAGGAGCTGGTCAAGGAGACCTCCCAGCGGATGATCAAGGCGCTGCAACAGGAAAAGACCGATCTCAAAAAGAACCCCGCGCGGGTCACCCAGCTGGTGAACGAAATCGTACTGCCCCACTTTGATTTCCAGCGCATGTCGAAACTGGCGCTGGGCCGTTATTGGCGCAGGGCTGATGAAAGCCAGCAAAAGGAGTTCACCGATCAATTCCGCACCCTGCTGGTGCGCACCTACCGTTCGGCCCTCACGGAATACCGTGACCAGACCATCACCTTCCTGCCGTTCACCGATAATCCGGACAGCGGCGACGTAACGGTCAAGACCGAGGTGGAGCAGCCGGCCGGTTCATCCATTCCCATCGATTATCGCCTGCATCTGGCCGACGGCGAGTGGAAGGTCTACGACGTGATCATCGACGGCATCAGTCTGGTGATCAATTACCGTTCGTCATTCTCCAGTGAGATACGCCAGTCCGGCATCGCCGGACTCATCGACAAGCTGCGCAAACGCAACAAGGATGGCGATGGCGGATAAGGCGCGTATCGAACGCCGGGGTGAAGGTTCCTATCACCTGTGCGGGGAGTTGAATTTCACCACCGTACCGGCATTACTGCGCGAAGGCGCCAACCTGTTCGACGGCCAGGGACCAGTCACCCTGGACCTCAAGGAGGTCAGTCGTTCCGACAGCGCCGGGCTGGCGCTGTTGGTGGAATGGACACGCCAGGCCCGGGAGCGCGGCGCGACGCTGTCTTTTCGCAATATCAGCGCGCAGATGCTGGCCATCGCCCAGGTCAGCGGGCTCGACCGCATCCTGTCCCTGAATGAACATTAGCCCGAAGATTACGCGCCATGGCGCCTTGGGCAATAACCGCTAAATTCATTGAGTTGGTGCCGCGGGACCGTTTTCTGTATTATCATACAGTGAAATTCCGCAGGCCAAAGAGCGACTTATCCCGAATACAGCGATGAATACGACAGAAATAAAGGCGACCATCGAGGCCGGGCTGCCGGACTGTGAGGCGCGGGTCACCGGTGACGGCACCCACTTCGAGGCGGTGGTGATCTGCGACGCCTTTGACGGCAAAGGCATGCTGGAGCAGCATAAAATGGTCTACGGGGCGCTGGGCGATGCCATGCGCACCGCGATTCATGCGCTGTCCATGCGCACTTACACGCGCCGCCAATGGGCGCAGCTGGGTGATACGCAGCACACGTGAACATGGCGTGTCATGCACGGGAATCACCCCGTGCGCGGCGGTTGCTCGTTTTCCATAGATCAGACTCATCATGGATAGACTTATCATCACCGGCGGTATTCCCCTCAACGGGGAGATCCGCATCTCCGGGGCGAAAAACGCCGCGCTGCCGTTGCTCGCCGCAAGCCTGCTGGCCGACAGCCCGGTAACCATCAGCAACGTTCCACACCTGCGTGACGTCACCACCACCATGGAACTGCTGGGGCGCATGGGGGTGCAGCTGATGGTGTCCGAGAGCATGGACATCGAGGTGGATCCCCGCACCATCAGTAATTTCTATGCCCCCTACGAACTGGTCAAGACCATGCGCGCCTCCATCCTGGTGCTGGGTCCGCTGCTGAGCCGCTACGGCCGCGCCGACGTGTCTCTTCCGGGCGGCTGCGCCATCGGTTCACGTCCGGTGAACCTGCACCTCACCGGTCTCGAGGCCATGGGCGCCACGATCAGTGTGGAGGGCGGCTATGTCCGGGCCGAGGCCAAGCGCCTCAAGGGCGTGCACCTGGTCATGGATATCGTCACCGTCACCGGCACCGAGAACCTGATGATGGCGGCCACCCTGGCCGAGGGCAGGACGGTGATCGAAAACGCCGCCCGCGAACCCGAGGTGGTGGACTTGGCCACGTTTCTGATCAAGATGGGGGCGAGGATATCCGGGGCGGGCACCGACACAATCATCATCGACGGTGTGGACACCCTGCATGGCACGGACTTCAGTATCCTGCCGGACCGCATCGAGACCGGCACTTACCTGGTGGCGGCGGCGCTGACCGGCGGGTCAATCAAGCTCAAACGCACCCGGCCCCAGTTACTGGAGTCGGTGCTGCTCAAGCTGGGCGAGGCCGGGGCGCTGATCGAGACCGGCGAGGACTGGATCTCGCTGGACATGGAGGGGCGGCGCCCCCAGGCGGTTGATATCCGTACCGCGCCGTATCCGGGCTTCCCTACCGATATGCAGGCCCAGTTCACCGCCTTGAACATCATCGCCGAGGGCACCGGGACGATTATCGAGACGGTGTTCGAAAACCGTTTCATGCACGTGCTGGAACTGCAGCGCATGGGCGCGGAGGTGCGCCTGGAAGGCAACACCGTGATAACCAACGGGGTGAAGCAGTTGACCGCCGCGCCGGTCATGGCCACCGACCTGCGCGCCTCGGCAAGCCTGGTGCTGGCCGGGCTGGTCGCCGCCGGTGATACCATTGTGGACCGCATCTACCACATCGATCGCGGCTACGAGTGTATCGAGGAAAAGCTGTCGCAATTGGGCGCCCGTATCCGCCGCGTGCCAAGCAGCATGGAAGATGAGGGGGCGCCCGACGGGGCATCCGGTGTCGCCTCGCTGGTCAAGTAATGTCCGGTTCGCTGACAATCGCCGTATCCAAGGGTCGGATACTGACCCAGGCGCTGCCGCTGCTGCGCAGCGCCGGCGTGGAGCCCGCTGAAGACCCGTCGGTCAGCCGCAAGCTGATACTTGACACCAATCAGGCGGACATCAAACTGGTGGTCATCCGCGGTACCGACGTCCCCACCTACGTGGAGTATGGGGCCGCCGACCTTGGGGTGGTGGGTAAAGACGTGCTCATGGAATACGACAGCGACGGCCTGTACGAGCCCCTGGATCTGCGCATCGGCCGCTGCCGCCTGGAGCTGGCGGGTTTTCCCGACACGCCCCTGGACATGGCGCGCATGCGTATCGCCACCAAATACCCCGACATCACGCGGCGCTACTTCGCCGAAAAGGGCCGCCAAGTGGAGATCATCAAGCTCTACGGCTCCATGGAGCTGGCGCCCCTGGCGGGGCTGGCCGATTGCATCGTGGACCTGGTGGACACCGGCAATACCCTGCGCGCCAACGGCCTGGTTCCCCTGGAGCTGATGGCTGAAATCAGTTCCCGGCTCATCGTCAACAAGGCATCCATGAAGATGAAGCACGCCACCATCAAGGCATTTATCGGGCGGCTGGAGGCGGCCGTGGCGGCGAATACCGCACCGGGAGGGAAGACGGATGCCAGGCACACGGGATAACGGCGGAGCGGGTAACTGACCGTGGTGGATATCGCGCGACTGTCATCGGCGGATGCGGATTTCTGGCCCGAGCTGCAGCGCCTGCTGGCATGGCAGGAGACCTATGATGACCACGTCACCCAAGTGGTGCGTGACATCCTGGCCGACGTGCGCCGTCGCGGTGACGCCGCGGTGCTCGAGTACACGCGACGCTTCGACCGGTTGCAGGCCGATACCGTCGCCGCCCTGGAAATCACCCCCGCGCGCCTGCAGCGGGCGCTGCAAACCATCCCGGACGCCGAGCGCGACGCGCTGACCGTGGCGGCCGAACGCCTGCGCGCGTACCACGCCCATCAGAAGATGGCGTCGTGGTCTTACACCGAACCGGACGGCACCGTGCTCGGTCAGCAGGTCACGCCCCTGGACCGGGCCGGGCTGTATGTCCCGGGGGGCAAGGCCGCCTATCCGTCCACCGTGTTGATGAATGCCATCCCGGCCAAAGTCGCCGGGGTTCAGGAATTGATCATGACCGTGCCCACGCCGGACGGCCTGGTCAATGACCTGGTGCTGGCGGCGGCGGTGATCGCCGGCGTCGACCGGGTGTTCGCCGTGGGCGGCGCCCAGGCCGTGGCGGCCCTGGCCTATGGCACCGCCACCATCCCCCGTGTGGACAAAATCGTTGGTCCGGGCAACATCTACGTGGCTGCGGCCAAGGGCATGGTGTACGGTACCGTTGGCATCGACATGATCGCCGGGCCTTCGGAAATTCTGGTGATATGCGACGGCGATACCGATCCCGACTGGATCGCCATGGACCTGTTCTCTCAGGCCGAGCACGATCAGGATGCGCGCTCCATTCTGGTGTGCCCCGACGCCGGGTACATCGATCGCGTCCATGACAGCATTACCCGCCTGCTGCCGCAGATGGAGCGCGCCGACATCATCCGCGCCTCCCTGACCGCACGCGGCGCGCTGATTCATGTCGCCGACATGGACGATGCGGTGGCGGTGGCCAACTTCATCGCCCCGGAACACCTGGAGCTGTCTGTGGAGGCGCCCGAGCAATTGGCGGTGCGTATCCGTCACGCCGGCGCCATCTTTCTCGGACGCTATACGGCGGAGGCGCTGGGGGATTACTGCGCCGGTCCCAACCACGTCCTGCCCACGTCCCAGACGGCGCGCTTTTCCTCGCCGCTGGGGGTGTATGATTTTCAAAAACGCTCCAGCCTGATTCAGTGCTCCTCCGCCGGCGCAGCGGCGCTGGGCGGGACCGCCGCTACCCTGGCCCGCGGCGAGGGGTTGACCGCCCATGCCCGTTCGGCGGAATACCGGATGAAAAAGTAAACGATATCACCGTGACACCCATGCAGGCCCGCATACCGTGATAAAACCAGTGACCCAGCCGCCGACCCCGGCGACACGCATCGAACAGTGGATTCGCCCCGAGATACGGGCGTTATCCGCCTACCACGTGCCGCCGCCGGACGATCTCATCAAACTCGATGCCATGGAGAATCCCTATACATGGCCGCCGGCGCTGGTGGATGAATGGCTGGAGACCCTGCGCGGGGTGACGCTCAACCGCTACCCGGACCCCGATGCCGCGATGTTGAAACAGGGCCTGCGCCGGGCGCTGGACATCCCCGATGCCATGGACATCCTGCTCGGCAACGGGTCGGATGAACTCATCCAGATGACCAACCTGGCCGTGGCCGGACCGGGGCGGGTGGTATTGACGCCCGCGCCGACGTTTTCCATGTACCGCATCATCGCCACCACCACCGGTCTGGGTTTTGTCGGCGTGCCGCTGGATGCGGACTTCGACATCGATCTGCCCGCCACCCTGGCGGCGATGGAGGCCCACCGCCCGGCGCTGGTTTACCTGGATTACCCCAACAACCCCAGCGGCAATCTGTTCCAGGAATCCCGGGTGAAGGCGGTGATCGAGGCGGCGCCGGGTCTGGTGGTCCTCGACGAGGCCTATTACCCCTATGCGGGGCGCAGCCTGATGGACCATCTGCCGCGGTATGATAATCTCGTGATCATACGCACCTTGTCCAAGCTCGGTCTGGCCGGGCTGCGCCTGGGTCTCATGGTCGGTGCGAGGGCGTGGCTGGAGGAGATAAACAAGGCACGCTTGCCTTATAATGTGAGTGTCCTGACCCAGGTGAGTGCCGAATTCGCACTGCGCAACAAGACGGTGCTCGATGAACAGGCGCGGCGTATCTGTGCCGACCGTGAACAGATGATCGAGGCCATGGCTGCGATCGGCAATGTGACGGTTTATCCGAGTCATGCCAATTTTGTTCTGTTCCGTGTGACCGAGGGGCGGGCTGTGCAGGTGTATGAGAGGATCAAGTCCCAGGGCGTGCTCATCAGGAGTTTTGCCGGCAGCGAGGGGCCGCTCGGCGACTGTCTGCGGGTCACCGTGGGTACGCCTGATGAGAACAAGGCCTTTATCGCCGCGCTGCGGCAGGCGGTTTAGCCCCTGTTTTACAAACCGGTTTATGGAAGGCGGGTTTTGACCGATAATGCTCAATGGCGTGGGAGCCGTAGCGCACGCCGCGACACCCGCCCCGAATTTGGACTAAATGAGTGAGTGTAAGTTATGGCCTCGCGTAAGGCCGCGGTAAAGCGAGAGACGCTGGAGACCCAAATAGAGGTGGCCGTCGACCTGGACGGCGGCGGTGTCTCCCAACTCCACACCGATATCCCCTTTTTGAATCACATGCTGGACCAGGTGTCCCGTCACGGCATGATCGACATCACGGTCACCGCCAAGGGCGACCTGGACATCGACGCCCACCACACCGTCGAGGACATCGGCATCACCCTGGGACAGGCTATGGCAAAGGCCCTCGGTGACAAGAAGGGTATTCGCCGCTATGGTCATGCCTATGTGCCGCTGGACGAGGCGCTGTCGCGGGTGGTTGTCGATTTCTCCGGGCGCCCCGGTCTGGAATACCGGGTGGATTTCCCACGTGTGCGCGTCGGCGATTTCGATGTGGATCTGTTCCATGAGTTTTTCCAGGGCTTCGTCAATCACGCCCAGGCAACTCTGCACATCGACAGCCTGCGCGGCGCCAACGCCCATCACGTCGCCGAGACCATCTTCAAGGCCTTCGGCCGCGCCGTGCGCATGGCGGTGGAACTCGATCCCAGGATGGCCGGCGTGCTCCCGTCAACCAAGGGGTCGTTGTAACTCCCGAGTATCTACCAAGCCGTCATCACAACACACCGATTGTCCACCAATTCCAAATGACCAGCGTTGCAGTAATCGACTACGGTATGGGGAATCTGCGTTCCGTCGCCAAGGCCCTAGAACACGTCGGTGCGGGGTCGGTGGAAGTCACTTATGACGCCGCGACCATCCTGCAGGCCGAACGGGTGGTGTTTCCAGGCGTCGGGGCGTTGGGCGACTGTATGCGCGAACTGAAGCGATTGAAGCTGGATACGGTAGTGCAAGAGTGTGCGCGCACCAAGCCGTTTCTCGGTATCTGCCTGGGCATGCAGGCGTTGATGGAGAGCAGCGAGGAAAGCGGCGGTTCCCTGGGACTGGGCATCATCCCCGGCGGGGCCACACGGTTTACTTCGATGATCGATACCACGCCGGAGCGGCTCAAGATTCCGCACATGGGTTGGAACCAGGTCCATCAGCGGCAACACCACCCGTTGTGGGAGGGTATCGCACAGGACGCCCGCTTTTATTTTGTACACAGTTATTACGTGACGCCGACCGCGCCCGAGGTGGTGGCGGGCCGGACGCGGTACGGAGTAGATTTCGTGTCGGCAATCGCAGTGGATAATATCTTCGCCACGCAGTTTCATCCGGAGAAGAGCCAGCGGGACGGTTTGATGCTGCTGGCGAATTTTGTTCATTGGAACTGGACCGCATGAGTTGAGCGACGTACGGGCCCGGTGTTTGCGCGGGTTGCTTTGAAAAACTTGATATTCATATACAGCGGGGAGACGAGAGATGCTCATAATACCGGCCATTGACTTGAAGGGCGGTAAGTGTGTGCGCCTTTTTCAGGGCAAGATGGATAAAGAGACGGTATATTCTGACGATCCCGTGGCGGTCGCCGAGGCCTGGGTCAAGGCGGGGGCGAAACGGCTGCATATCGTCGATCTGGACGGCGCGCGCTCAGGCAGACCGCAGAACGCCGCCATCATCGGGCGCATCGCGCAGGCCTTTCCCGACGTGACGGTACAGGTGGGCGGGGGCATCCGCGATGAAGACACCATCCAGGCCTATCTGGATGCGGGTGTAAGCTACGTGATTATCGGCACCAGCGCGGTGAGCGCGCCGCACTTTGTCCCGGACGCCTGCATTGCGTTTCCCGGCCATATCATCGTGGGCCTGGACGCCAAGGACGGAAAGATCGCCATCGACGGCTGGTCCAAGCTGTCCAATCACGACGTCATCGATATCGCCAAACGCTTCGAGCGCGACGGCGTGGAGGCCATCATCTATACGGACATCAGTCGCGACGGCACCCTGGGCGGCGTCAATATCGAGGCGACGGCGGAACTGGCGCGTGCAATCGCCATCCCGGTGATCGCCTCCGGCGGTGTCGCCACCCTGGACGATATCCGCGGCCTGTGCCGGATCAACGAGGACGGCGTCATGGGCGCCATTCTGGGCAAGGCGTTGTACGAGGGCGCGCTTAAACTCGACGAATGCCAGCAACTGGCAGAGGAGCTTTGCAGCACTTAGTCATGGGCCTGGCCAAACGCATCATTCCGTGCCTCGACGTGGACAAGGGCCGCGTCGTCAAAGGCGTGCGATTCCAGGGCCTGCGCGACGCCGGAGACCCGGTGGAGGTGGCGCGCCGCTATGATCAGCAGGGTGCCGACGAACTGGTATTTCTCGATATCAGCGCCAGTCACGAGGAGCGCGGCACCATCGTCGCGGTGGTGGAGGGGGTGGCCGGTGAGGTATTCATCCCTTTGACAGTGGGCGGGGGTATTCGCAATATCACGGATATCCGCCGCATGCTGAACGCCGGTGCGGACAAGGTTGCCATCAATACCGCAGCGGTGACGGATCCGGCGTTCATCACCGAGGCCGCCGACCGCTTCGGTTCCCAGTGTATCGTGGTGGCCATCGACGCCAAGCAGAAGACCGGCGGTGAAAGACCCGCGTGGGAGGTTTACACCCACGGCGGGCGCCGCCCCACCGGGCTGGATGTGATAGAGTGGGCGCGCACCATGGTCACCAACGGGGCGGGAGAGATCCTGCTCACCAGCATGGACCGGGACGGCACCCGCGATGGTTTCGATCTGGCGCTGACCCGGGCCGTCAGCGACGGCGCCTCGGTCCCGGTCATCGCCTCCGGCGGCGTCGGCAATCTGGATCACCTGGTGGAGGGACTGACCGAGGGGCGCGCCGATGCGGTGCTGGCGGCGAGCATATTCCACTATGGCCAGTTCACGGTGGACGACGCCAAACGCTACCTGGCCGGGCACGGCATCGAAGTCAGGCTGTGACCGCGACGTTGTATCTATTGATCCGGCACTCTTTTATGCTTTGGCCCCGCATATGAAAGACTGGGTGGAAGAAGTGCGGTGGAACGCGGATGGCCTGATCCCCGCGGTGGTTCAAGACCACGCCACGGGCCGTGTACTGATGCTTGCGTGGATGAACCGCGAGGCCCTGCGCCTGACCGCCGAAGAGGGTCGCGGCGTGTTCTGGTCCCGCTCCCGCGGATGCCTGTGGCGCAAGGGGGAGGCATCGGGGCACGTGCAGATTCTGCGCGAGATGCGTCTGGACTGCGACGAGGACGCCGTGTTGCTGCGAGTGGAGCAGGTCGGGGGGATCGCCTGCCATACGGGCCGTGAGAGCTGTTTTTACCGGGTGCTGCGCGATGGTCGCTGGGAGACCGTGGATGCGGTGATCAAAGACCCATCGGCCATATATAAAACAAAGGATTAGACATGAAGGCGGGATTGAATTCCTACACCGATGGCGCAGTCTAAACTATCATGAGCGACATCCTGAACCAACTGGCTAAGATCCTCGAGCAGCGCAAACAGGCCGATCCCAAGTCGTCCTATGTGGCGGGCCTGTATCATCAGGGCCTGGATGCCATCTTAAAGAAGGTGGGGGAAGAGGCCACCGAGACCGTGCTCGCCGCCAAGGGCGGGGACCGTCAGCAGTTGGTCCATGAGACAGCTGACCTGTGGTTTCATACCCTGGTCATGCTGTTAAATCAAGGCATTGATCCTCAGGACGTTTTAAATGAACTTGCGCGTCGTTTGGGCACCTCGGGTATTGAGGAAAAGGCCAATCGGGCGCACCATGAGAAATAAGCAGCCTGCGGCGATTCGCCGGATCTCGGCGGCGTGCTGGGCTATGTAGTTGATATCAGACGGAGAGTTTGTATGGGCATCAGTATTTGGCAATTGTTGATTGTTCTGGCGATCATCCTGCTGTTGTTCGGCACCAAGAAGCTGCGCAGCATCGGCGGTGACCTGGGCGGCGCGGTCAAGGGCTTCCGCGACGCCATGGGCGATAACGACAAGGGGGAAGACGACAAGAGCAAGCTGGACCATAACACCACCAGTGACCGCGTGATCGAGGGAGAGGTATCGGACAAGGACAAGGAGCGCGGGCAGGGCAAGTCCTGATTCCCTGTTGTGGCCTGCTACCGTCACGGCGGCCGCGGGCCGTTATGCAATAACGGGGTCAGCGTAAATGTTTGATATCGGGTTTTGGGAGCTGGTGGTGATCGCGGTGGTGACGCTGTTGGTTGTCGGTCCCGACGAGTTTCCCACCGTTGTGCGCAAGATCGGTTCGTGGGTCAATGATGTGCGGCGCTTCGTCTCGGCCGTCAAGTCGGATTTCGACCGCGAGATCAACAAGGCCGAAGAGATTAAGCAGCGCATCGCCAAAGAGAGCGAACTCGCCGAGCTGCATAAGGTCATCGACGAGACCCAGTCCGCCATCCCGGTCAATTTCCGCCCCAAGGCCGTCAAGCAGGACAAAGACGAACAAGAAAAAGCACAACAACCGGATCAAAAACCGGAACAGGAAGCATCGCCCACCAGTAACGCGGAACCCGACCGCAAGACCGGCCAATAGGCCGCGCTTGCGGCGCGGGGTTTCGCGTTCCGGGTTTTGGGTTTCGAGTCAAAGAATGCATAAGACAGTGCGGTGCTTTAAGTGATGGCGATAATAATCAGCGGCCGCAAGGCCGCTTCCATGACGCAGAACTCGGAACCCGAAACCCGAAACGTGTTATATGTTGTTTAACAGACTGCACCGCAAGTATTCGCCTTACCAGCAACAACTGTTCGTCACTCACCTGATTGAGCTGCGCAGCCGTTTGCTGCGCGTGGTGGTGGCGGTGCTGGTTATTTTCCTGGCGCTGGCGCCCTTCGCAGGCAAGCTGTACACCGGCTTGGCCCACCCGTTGCTGAGCCGTCTGCCCGCCGGCGCCACCATGATCGCCACCGAAGTATCGTCGCCGTTTCTGACGCCGTTCAAGTTCACCTTCGTGCTGGCCGTGTTCCTCGCCATACCGTTTATTCTCTATCAGATATGGGCATTCATCGCCCCCGGGCTGTATCGTCGCGAGCGCCGCCTGGCCCTGCCGCTGCTCATTTCCAGCGTGGTGTTGTTCTATCTCGGCATGCTGTTCGCCTATTTCGTGGTGTTCCCAATGGTATTCGGGTTTTTCGTCAACACCGCGCCCAAGGGGGTGTCGGTCATGACCGACATCAGCAAGTATCTGGACTTCGTGCTCAAGATGTTCTTTGCCTTCGGCGTGGCGTTCGAGGTTCCCATCGCCACCATCATCCTGGTGAAGGCCGGGGTGACCACGCCCGAGAGCCTGGTGGCGAAGCGGCCGTATATCATCATCGGCGCCTTTGTGGTGGGCATGCTGTTGACGCCGCCGGACGTGTTTTCACAGACTATGCTGGCCGTGCCCATGTGGATGTTGTTCGAGCTGGGCGTATGGCTGTCACGTAAATTCCCCGGCGAGGAAGACACGGCCGGCGGCGGCGCCGACACTGAAAACGTCGACGTGCCTGATTGGGGGCAGGACCCCAATGCGCCGGCGTCCGAGCCGGATGAGGAAGATCACCATTAAGCTGTGAGCGATCAGCTCTCGGCGCGTCGGCGCGGGCGCTGTCCAACTTGTGCCTTGACGCTGATTAGCTTGCCGTTGTGTATGACCTTCAGCTCAACGTCCGTCCCCGGGCGCATGGCCGCGATCTTGATCAGAATATCGCGGGCATCGACGATTCTCGCACCGTTGATGTGAGTGATGATGTCACCGCTGCGAATGCCGGCCTTCTCACCGGGTCCGCCGTTGACAACGCCTGCCACGATGGCGCCGTGGGTATCGCGCAGGTTGAAAGAGTCCGCCAGGGCGGGGCTGATGTCCTGGGCATCGATGCCCAGCCAGCCGCGAATCACGCGGCCGTTTTCGATGATCTGCTGCATGATGCCCTTTGCGAGGGTGGAGGGGATGGCGAAGCCGATGCCCTGTGAGCCGCCGGATTGGGTGAAGATTGCGGTGTTGACGCCGATCAGGTGGCCGCCGGGATCGATGAGCGCGCCGCCGGAGTTGCCGGGATTGATGGCGGCATCGGTCTGGATGAAGTTCTCAAATGTGCTGATGCCCAGCTGGCTGCGGCCGGTGGCGCTGACAATGCCCTGGGTGACCGTTTGACCTACGCCGAAGGGGTTGCCGATGGCCAGCACCACGTCGCCCACGCGCAGGTTTTCAGAGCGGCCGATGACCGCGGTGGGCAGGTGATCGTAATTGATCTTCAATACCGCGAGGTCGGTTTCCGGGTCGGTGCCCACCACCTTGGCCTCGATGTTGCGGCCATCGCTCAAGGCGACGCGGATTTCATCCGCGCCCGCGATGACGTGATTGTTGGTCAAAATATAGCCGTTCTGGCTGACGATGACGCCCGAGCCGAGGCTGTTTTCCAGGCGCTTGCCCGGTGCCGATTGAGGGTCTTCGCCAAAGAAGCGGCGAAAGAACGGGTCGTCCATGAACGGATGGGGCCGCTGGGTGATCACCTTGGTGCTGAATACATTGACCACGGCAGGGGCCGCCTTGGCAACGGCATTGGCGTAGGACACGGCGCCGGTCGCCGTTTCGGGTGTGTCTTGCGCCGACGGCGCGCTGTCTTGAAACACCACCACGGAGTGGTGCTGAAAGCGGTTTGGATCCATGATGAACATCACCAGGACCCCGACAGCCAGGACCACCAGCGCGACGGTGACCGCCTCAATAAAGAGGGTTCGAATTCTCGGTGACGCCATTAAAATACTTTAGCACATTAGTAAAGAGAGTTTATTAACCATTACGGGACGGACGCCATGGCACAGCTACAGGAATTACTGGACTATACCCACGCTCTGCTCGAGGTCGAACGGTTCAGCGACTACTGTCCCAACGGACTGCAAGTGGCGGGCCGTGCCGAGGTGACGCGCCTCGTCACCGGCGTGACCGCCTCCATGGCGCTGCTGGAGGCCGCCGCGGATCACGGCGCCCAGGCGGTGCTGGTGCATCACGGCTATTTCTGGAAGGGGGAAGACCCGCGGGTGATCGGCATGAAGCAGCGCCGGCTGCGCTGGCTGCTTGTCAATGACATCAGCCTTCTCGCCTATCACCTGCCGTTGGATGCGCACCCGGTATTGGGCAACAACGCCCAGTTGGCGGAGCGGCTGGGATTCACCGTCCAGGGCCGCCTCGGCCGGTCCGGCGCGATGCAGATCGGCATGTTTGGTGATCTTCCGCAGGCACTGACAGGCGGGGAATTGGCGCAGCACATCGCGCAGCGGCTGGGCCGTTCGCCGCTGCACATCCCGGGCCGCGCGCAGCGCATAAAGCGTATCGGCTGGTGTACGGGTGCCGCGCAGGGGTATATCCAGGAAGCGGCGGCACTGGGCCTGGACGCTTATGTCAGCGGTGAGGCATCGGAGCAGACCGTGCACGAGGCGCGCGAGAATGGGGTTCACTATTTCGGTGCGGGGCACCATGCCACCGAGCGTTACGGAATTCAGGCGCTGGGGGAGCATCTTGCCAAGGCGTTTGATGTATCCCATCAGTTCATCGATATCGACAATCCGGTGTGATGCATGGTGCATGGTATCGGTACGTAATGCATACATGCATAGTTTAAGTGGCGATGGTCACTTCGTGGCGTATATACGGCACTTACGCTAAGTGTCTCATCATGGACTAAATTTTAGTTGATAGAGTGGCTTAGGGCGTGCGTGCGCGAGCGTGTTGCTTTAGCATTGACACGGCCGTTGTAGTTGGTCTAGGATTCTCCCTTCGTCGAGTTTTGTCACAATAATAAAAACGTTAAATCTAACAAGAACATTGTGGTTTTTTGATCTGACAGGGTGCGAAAGGATGGGGGAGCGGCTTGGCCTTACAAGCTTCGAACATTCTTAGATCAGCATCTCCTTTACACCGGCAGAATTAAAAGTTGTGACGGCTGTATAGCTTTTAACAGGGTGCTTTTCTCAAGACTATGAACTCCCTATGGAATCTGGTTTCCAACGCCAGCGCGTTGATTGTCCCTCTGACCGCGGTCGGGATGGGTATCTGCCTGGTGATGGGCTTCTGTGTGTCAAAGACATTTGTTGAACAATCGTAGGGGATTGGAGATGTCAGTCAGTCGAGATGTGCAACAAAAAAAGCCGCGAATGCGCGGCAGCCTGATGGGGCGATGTCAGGGGAGAATCCCCCGCTATTATTATAGTTCGATCACCGTCTCGTTACTCTTAGCAGTTTTCTTCATTCTCCTCCCGTCCGCCCAGGCGGAAGTGCCGAATGCGGTACCGCCGGAAAAGGCCTATGACTATCCGTTCAAGCTGATCAAGCCGTATAAGTTCGACGGCAAGGATGTCAAGCAGCCTATCGAGTTTCCCCATTACATCCATGCCAAGGTCAACAAGATCAACTGTATGTACTGCCATACCTATGCGCGGCGCAGCAACGTGTCGGGTATCCCGCCGTTGAGCAAGTGCATGGGCTGCCACACGGTGATCGCCACTGACAAGCCCAGGATCAAGAAACTCACCGAGTATTGGGAAAAGGGCGAGCCGCCGCCGTGGAAGAAGGTCAACGATTTGCCCGATTTCGTGCATTTCTCGCACCAGAAGCATTTGAGAAAATTCATTTTCGACAACCCTGGCATGAAAGTGGAGAACGCCGATGAGGTGTGCGCGTTCTGTCACGGCAAGGTCAAGGATATGGTCACCGACAGGAAGGTGAAGCCGCTCAACATGGGTTTCTGCCGGCGCTGCCACGAGGCCAATGGCGGACCGTTCGACTGCTGGAAGTGTCACGTCTGATGAGAAGAGAAAAGAGTGCTGCCATGTCTGACCTGAATGTGAGGCTGTCGTGCCGAGTTAACCACAGCAAGTGGTGGGGTGGTGAACTATGAACAAGATCGATCGCAGACAATTCCTGAAGATCATGGGGTGGGGCGGTGCCGGCGCGGCCCTGGCGGGTTGTGACCTGCCGTCCACCGTTACCCTGCAGCAGGGCGTAGAGGAGGTGACTTCCTATGTCCTGCCGGAAGAGTGGGTCATTCCGGGCATCGGCGTCTACTACGCCTCCACCTGTCCCCAATGCGCCGCCGCGTGCGGTATCTACGGCCGTATCCGTGAGGGCCGCATATTGAAGGCGGAGGGCAACCCCGAGTCACCTGTCAATCAGGGCAAGCTGTGCCAGATGGGGCAGGGTGGACTGCAGGCCCACTACAACCCGGATCGCCTGCAAAAGCCCATGATGCGCAAGGGCGGCGGTCTGACGGAGGTCAGTTGGGATGAGGCCTGGAGCGCCCTGGAACAGAAGACCGGTAAGTCGGCCAATCTCTCCGGCGAGCGCGTGGCGTGGGTGACCGGGACGGTGAGCGGCCATCAGGCGGTATTGCTCAATGCGCACCTGGAGTCCATGGATTCCAAAAATCACTTCGTTCACGAGGTGGTCAACGACGCGGTGTGGTCGCAGCTCAACAACGACGTGCTGGGCGAGTCCTACCCCCATTACCGCATCGATAAGGCCAAGTTGGTATTGTCCTTCGGCGCCGATATCGTCGGGGCATCCGTTTCTCCCGTGCATTATTCCCGCATGTACCACGAGTTCCGTACCGGTGATCGCGGCATGCTCATACAGGTCGAGCCCAAGATGACGCTGACCGGCGGCAACGCCGATCTGTGGGTGCCGGCGCGCCCCGGCACGGAAGGCGCCGTCGCCATGGGGTTGGTCTACCTGCTTATTAATAAGTACGGCGCGGATAAGTCCCGCCTCCCGGCCTCTGTGGTGAGCCAGCTAGACCAGTACACCCCGGGGAACGTGGAGCAGAGCACCGGTGTTCCCATGAAGAACCTGGAGAAGATCGCCAAGCTGCTCAACGAGCGCGCACCGAGTCTGGTCATCGCGGGTGCCTCCACCCAGGCCCAGGTACACGGCTACGAGGCCGCCGCCGCCGCCATGATGCTCAACGTCCTGCTCGGCAATGTGAACAAGACCATCGTCTCCAGCGGTGAATTCCCGTTCCCGCAGCTGATGGCGAAAGAGGGTTCCACCAGGGATCTGACAAGGTTTGCCGACGGGGTCAAGAACAAGAAATATGACGTGGTCATGTTCTACAACACCAACCCGGTGTTCACCGCGCCCAAGGCGTTGGGCCTGGCTGAGAATCTGAGGGACAACGTGCCGTTCAAGGTGGCTTTCACCTGGTTCCCGGACGAGACAGCCATGTCGGCGGACCTGGTTATTCCAATGTCCTTCGCCTACGAGGACTGGGGTACTCATGTGCCGGCCTATCAGCCCCATCAGCACGGTGTTATCAGCATGCAGCAGCCGCTGATGAAGCCGTTGTATAAAGGGACGAAGGGTATCGGCGATGTGCTGTTGAGCATGTTGAAGGCGCGCAACGTGCAGGCTTACAAGACGTTTGCCGACTATTATGCCTATCTGCGCAGCGCCTTCGCCACACTGCCGGCGGACATGAAAGGCGGTCAGAGCGACGATGACTTCTGGAACGAGACGCTGCAGAAGGGACTGCTGTCGGTGAAGACCGCACCCCGTTCGCTGCAGGTCAACGCCGCGCCGCTGGCGGTCAGCCTGCCCGCGGCCAAGACGGACACCAGCT
>Ga0315540_10000436_pt1 | contig 23543 bp, 20 predicted proteins | sample SalMarSW160110MG_FD_203677 | JGI IMG/M metagenome (GOLD analysis project Ga0315540, IMG submission 203677) | Salt marsh sediment microbial communities from the Plum Island Ecosystem LTER, Massachusetts, United States - Salt Marsh Sediment SW1601-10 ...
TCAAGCCACGGGGTGACGGTGGTGTGGTGGAGGGCCATGATTGAGGGGGCGTTACGTTTGGCCCCTGGTTCGTCGGGTCACGCCCGACGATGACACTGTGGGGCGTGGGTGGGGTGTGCACACACCTTCAGGCGTCATACCGGTACTTGATACCGGTATCCATTCCACTGGCATCGCGGCTGGCTGGGGCGTTGGCGGGATGGACCCCATGGTCAAGCCACGGAGTGACGGTGGTGGGTCGGTGTGGGGCGCGCGCCCTTTTCGAGCGCCTTGCCGGGGTGACGGAGGGTGCGAGGAGCCATGCAATAGAAGCGCATCTGCGGGGCGGGCACGTCTTGGCCCCGACATCGGCATTTGTCTTGGGCGCCGGCATGGGCTAGAGCGGTCTTCACCTGCCTCGATCCGACGAAAGCACCCTCACCGGCTCCCTCGATGGTCAATCTCACGCCCTTGCTGCCGCTGCTGACCGCTGCCGGTATCTTGCTTGCCGGCAATGGTTTGCAGGGCACGCTGATCGCCCTGCGCTCGGCGCACGAGGGGTTCGATCCGGCGCTCGTCGGCCTCATGGGGACGGGCTATTTCATCGGCTTCATGATCTCGTGCCTGTTCACCGCCCGGCTGATCCGCGCCGTCGGGCATATCCGGGTGTTCGGCGCCCTGGCGGCGATCGCTTCGGCGGGATGCCTGCTGCTGGTGCTGATCATCAACCCGTACGTGTGGATAGCCTTGCGCTTCGTCTTGGGTTTCTGCTTTGCGGGCCTGTTCATGACCATCGAAAGCTGGCTCAACGGGGCGGTGCCGAATGCCGAAAGGGCGCGCGTCCTGTCGCTCTACCGCATAATCGACCTTACCGTCGTCACCGGCGCGCAGTTCATGATCCCCACCTTCGGGGTGGCCGGCTTCACGCTGTTTGCCCTGATGGCGATGATGGTCGCCCTGTCGCTGGTGCCGGTGTCGCTGGGCGACCGCTCCAACCCTACCCCGCCCGAGGAGATCAAATTCTCGGTCAGCGCCATCTGGGGCATCTCGCCGGTCGCCTGCATCGGCTGCATCACCATCGGCCTCACCAATTCGGCCTTCCGGCTGATCGGCCCGATCTATGCCGGCAAAATCGGCATGGATACCGCGGCGGTCGCGCTGTTCATCAGTTCCGGCATCGTCGGCGGCGCGGTGCTGCAATATCCGCTGGGCTGGCTGTCGGACCGCCTCGACCGACGCTGGGTGCTCATCGCCTCGACCTCGGGCGCGGTGGCCGCCGGGCTGTTCCTGTCGCAGGTCGCTCGCGATTCAGTGCTCGCGAACAATATCGGCGTGTTCGCCTTCGGGGCCTTTGCCCTGCCTTTGTATTCGCTATCGGCCGCGCATGCCAACGACCGGGCAAAGCCCGGGCAATACGTGCTGGTGGCGGCGGGGCTTTCGTTCTTCTTCTCGCTCGGCGCCTCGCTCGGCCCGGTGCTGGCCGCCTGGGTGATGAAGACTTTTGGCGTTTCGGCCTTCTTCACCTATACCAGCGTGGCGCATGCCTCGCTCGTCGTCGTCACCTTGTGGCGCATGCGGGTGCGCGGGCGGCCGCATGCATCGGGTGCCGGACGTTTCGTCACCTTGTTGCGCACCTCGCCGGCGCTTACACGCATGGCGCAACGAAGTTTGGGCAAAGATCGACCGGAGGGTTGATTTGGCCGCGGGACTCAGTGCATGTGAGTCAAGAAGGTACCATGGACATCATCACAACCACCGACGACCTCAAGTCACTGTGCCAGGCTCTGGCGGGTGAGCCTTACGTCACCGTCGACACCGAATTCATGCGCGAGCAGACCTACTGGCCGCAGCTGTGCCTCGCACAGGTGGCCGGCAGCGCCCACGAAGCGCTGATCGATCCGCTGGCGCCGGGCATCGATCTCGGTGCGTTCTTTGAGCTGATGGCCAACGAGGCGGTGCTGAAGGTGTTCCATTCGGCCCGCCAGGACATCGAACTCATCCACAACCTGTCGGGGAAAATCCCCCATCCGCTGTTCGACACCCAGGTCGCCGGCATGGTGTGCGGGTTCGGCGACCAGGCGAGCTACGAAGTGCTGGCGAGGAAGCTCGCCAAGGTGGAGATCGACAAGTCCTCGCGCTTCACCGACTGGAGCCGGCGGCCGTTGAGCCCCAAGCAGCTGACCTACGCCATGAGCGACGTCACCCACCTCAGGGTGGTGTATGAACGGCTCAAGGCCATGCTCGACCAATCGGGGCGCGAAGACTGGCTGGAGGAGGAGATGGCCACCCTCACCTCGCCCGCAACTTATCTGGCGGACCCGGAAAATGCCTGGATGCGGGTGAAATTCCGGCCGCGCAAACCGCGCCAACTGGCCATCCTGATCGAGGTGGCGGCGTGGCGCGAGCGCGAGGCGCAAAGCCGCAACGTACCACGCGGGCGCATCATCAAGGACGACGCCATTGCCGAGATCGCCACCCATGCGCCGGCCGATGGCGAGGCGCTGAAGGGCTTGCGCGCCCTGCCGCGCGGTTTTGCCGGTTCGCGACTGGCCGATGGGCTGTTGCAGGCGATTGCCGCCGGGGTGAAGCGCGATCCCAAGTCGCTGCCCGAGATGCCGCGCGGCCATGGCCATGCCGATGTTCCCGGCCCCGTGGTGGACGTGCTCAAGCTGGCGCTGAAGGTGGTGTGCGAGCGCGAGGGCGTGGCCGCCAAGCTGGTGGCCTCCAGCGCCGACATCGAGATGATCGCCTCAGGGCACGGCGACAAGGTGGCCGCCCTCAAGGGCTGGCGCCGCGAGGTGTTCGGCGAGGCGGCGCTGGGGCTCATGGACGGCCGACTGGGCATCGTGCTGCATCACGGCCGCACCGAGATCGCCCGGGTCGAGGCGATGGCCGGCCTCAAGGCGGCGGAATAGATCTTCTTTCAGTTCAGTCCGCGATCACCACTTGCGGCTTGCGACCAGTGAGTTCGGCGAGGGCATCGAGGCGCTTTTGCACCGGTTCGCCCATCAGGTCGCCCAGACGCGCCGGCAGGGTGAGTTGCAGCACCTTGCCATCGGCCGCCTTCAGGCCGATGTCGGGCAGGATGCCGGGCATGGCGGCGGTGAGGTTGTAGGCCAGACGCAGGGTGGCGGCGATGCGGCGGGCCCGATCCAGCATCTCCTCGTCCACCAGGCGCACGAAATCCTGGGGCGCGCCGCTGGTGCCAGGGCCCTCGTAGCGAAAGAAGATGGTGAGGGCGAGGAAGATGCGTCCTGGGTGGTCGACACCTACCAGGGAAGCCTGCGAGATGATCGTCAACGAGCGCGAGCCGCGGTAATCGGGGTGGGTGCGCCAGCCGATGTCGGCCAACAGGCAGGCGGCGTGGCGCAGGCGGCGCTGGGCGTCGGTCTCCTTGCCGAGGCCGGCGAAGAAGGCATCGCTCCAGTCAACAAGCTCCAGTTCATGATCGGGCGAGCGGGCATAGCGGCGGGCAAAGTCCCAGCACCCCGACAGCAGCGGGTCGTCGTCGCGCTTGCGCTTTTTCAGCTTGGCATGGATGATCCCCTCGCGCACGCCAAAGGCGGAAAACACCACGTTCTTCGGCTTCGAGGCCTCCAGCAGGTGCGACAGGGCAAGCGCGCCGAAGGGCAGCGTGTCGGCGCGATTGCGCGACACCGCCTTGATGTCCTTGAGCGAGGTGGCCGACAGGCCGCCCACCAGGTTGGCCACCGCCTGGGCGCCGTCGCGCGGCAGGGCATAATGGTGGATGATGTTGAGGGGGTAGCCGGCTTGGGTCATCTGCAGGCGCGCCAGGTTGCGCCAGGTGCCGCCGACAGCATAGAAATCGCGGCCCTTGAGGCCCGAAAGCAGCTTTGCCTTCTTCAGCGCCTCATCGATGATGCCGGCCGCCTTCTTCAGTGATCCGCCGGATAAGTCGATGAGCTGCAGAGGGCCCAGCGGCAGGGTGATGCCGTCGCGGATCTTGCCCTTCTGCACGTCGATCAGTTCGAGGCTGCCGCCCCCCAGGTCGCCGACCACGCCGTCGGCATCGGGGATGGCCGACATGACACCCGAGGCGGCGAGCTTGGCCTCGCGCTTGCCCGACAGGATCTCGATGCGGCAACCGAGGATGGCCTCGGCTTCTGAAATGAAGGCACGGCCGTTGGAGGCCTCGCGGGCCGCCGCGGTGGCCACCGCAAACACCTCCTCGACGCCGATCTGGCGCATGAGGGCAGCAAAACGCGAGAGCGCCCTCAGTGCCCGGTCGATGCCGTCCTCGGCCAGCTTGCCGGTGAGCGCCACGCCGCGCCCCAGGCCGGCCAGGATCTTTTCGTTGAACACCGCCGAGGGCGCCCGCCTCAGGCCGTCATAGACCACCAGGCGCACGGAGTTGGAGCCGATGTCGACGACGGCAACCGGCTTGAAGCGCGGCGGCTCGGGGGCAAAGCGCCGCCGCTTCACTTGCGCGCCCTTTTTACCTTGCCGGGAAGCTTTCCGGCGATCTCCGGCGGCAGGCTGTTCTCAAGCGAGGAACCGCGCCCCGACAGCGACGGGTTGTGCATGAAGTATTCGTGGGCGTTGAACGGCTCCTCGTCGGGTCCCGGCTCGATGCGCCGGGTCGAGCCGTCGGCCAGAAGTTCCCAGCTCTGCTGGTTGTCCTTGAAGTTGGCGGCCATGATCTGGTCGAGGATCTGGTCGTGCACGGTGGGGGTGAACATCGGCACCAGCGTCTCCACCCGACGGTGCAGGTTGCGCGGCATCCAGTCGGCGGACGACATGTAGACCCGCGCCTTGGGATGCGGCAGCCCGAAGCCCGCCCCGAAACAGACGATGCGCGAATGCTCCAGAAACCGCCCGGCAATGCTTTTCACGCGGATATTGTCGGACAGCCCCGGCACCCCCGGCCTGAGGCAGCAGATGCCGCGCACCACCATGTCGATCTGTACCCCGGCCTGGCTGGCGCGATACAGCGCGTCGATGATGCCAGGATCGACGATGGAGTTCATCTTGGCCCAGATCTGCGCCGGCCGTCCGGCCTGGGCATGGCCGATTTCCTCATCAATATGCTGCAGCAGGCGCTTTTTCAGGTACATGGGCGAAATGGCGATGCGTTCGAGTTCTTCCGGTTCAGCATAACCCGACAAGTAGTTGAAGACGCGCGCGGCATCGCGGCACAGGGCCGGATCGCAGGAAAAGAACGACAGATCGGTATAGATCTTGGCGGTGATGGGGTGGTAGTTGCCGGTGCCGAAATGCACATACGAGCGCATCTGCCCGGCCTCGCGGCGCACCACCATGGAAATCTTGGCGTGGGTCTTGAGCTCGATGAAGCCGAACACCACCTGGGCGCCGGCGCGCTCCAGGTCGCGCGCCCACTGGATGTTGGCCTCCTCATCGAAGCGCGCCTTCAGTTCGACCAGCGCCGTCACCGACTTGCCGGCCTCGGCCGCCTTGGTCAGGGCAGCCACGATGGGGCTGTCGGAAGAGGTGCGGTAAAGCGTCTGCTTGATGGCCACCACGTCCGGGTCGGCGGCCGCCTGACGGATGAATTGCACCACGACGTCGAAGGACTCATAGGGGTGATGGACGAGGATGTCCTTCTGGCGGATGGCAGCGAAACAGTCGCCGCCAAGATCGCGGATGCGCTCGGGAAAGCGCGGGTTGTAGGGGGTGAATTTCAGGTCGGGGCGTTCATCGAGGATGAGCTGGCGGGTATCGGCATAGCCAACGAGGCCGCCGCATACCACGATCACGTCGGGCGAGACGTCCATTTCACGGGCGATGAAGTCGCGCAAGGACTGCGGGCAGTCGGCATCCACCTCCATGCGGATCACCGAACCGCGGCGCCGCCGCTTCAGCGCCGTCTCGAAAAAGCGCACCAGATCCTCGGCCTCTTCCTCGACCTCGATGTCGGAATCACGGATGACCCGAAAGATGCCCTGGCCGTGCAGGCGGTAGCCGGGAAACAGCTTTGGGGCAAAGGTGATGAGCATGCGCTCGAGGGAAATGAAGCGCACCTTCGATGCTTCGCCCGGGGCGCCCGGCAGCCGCACGAAACGCTCCAGCTGACTGGGTATGGGCATCAGCGCGTTCATCGAATGACCGCTCGACTTGTGCTCCAGTTCAAGCGCCACCATGAAGCCGCGATTGGGGATGAAGGGGAACGGATGGGCCGGGTCGATGGCGATCGGCGTGACGACGGGGAGGATCTGCTCGAGGAAGCGTTCGTCCATCCATGCCTTGTCGGCTTCGACCAGATCGCCGGGTTCGACGATGGCGATGCCCTGGGTGGCCAATTCGGCCCGCAGGCTCAGCCAGCGGCGGTCCTGCTCGGCCATCAGGTCCTGGGCCAGCGCGCGGATTTGCGCCAGCTGTTCGACCGCCGTCAGGCCGTCCTGGCTGATCTCGACGATGCCGGCCTTGATCTGGCCGGCAAGACCGGCAACCCGCACCATGAAGAACTCATCGAGGTTATCGCCGGAAATGGACAGGAAACGCAGCCGTTCAAGCAGCGGATGGCGGGCGTTGCGGGCTTCTTCAAGCACCCGCAGATTGAAGCCCAGCCAGGAGATCTCGCGGTTGATGAAGCGGCCGGGATCGGCGAGGCCGGGTGTGGCCTCGGGGGCAAACGGTGCTGGCGAGGCTGCCACTTCGGGTTCACTCTCCTGGGTCTGTCGGCGTTTCATCTCCGGCTCCGCAACATCAATGCCATAGTATGCCCACATGAAGGAAGCGTGAAACGGCAGGCCCGCCCACCGCCCGTGAGGAGTCTCACTCCTCGTCGAACAGCCCCGGTTCGGCGTTTTCGGCCATGACGTGGGCGACGAAGGCGCGGGTGATGCGGGTCTTCTGCTCCAGCGCTGCCCGGTCGATCTCAGCCACCAGCCGGCGCACCGCTTCCAGCGAGCGCTCCATGTGGGTGAGCATGTAGGAGACCACGGCCTCGTCGGCGGCGATCTGGCGGTCCTGGAACTGCTTGACGATGACGCCGCGCATCAACTGATCGTCGGGGCGGCCGAGGCGGATGACGTCGAGGACCAGAAGGCGGGTGCGCAGGTCGGGCAGGTTCACCGGCCAGCGGGCGGGATCGTCGCGGGCGGTGACGAGCACCGAAGCCTTCATCTCGCGCGCCAGATTGAGCAGGTGGAAGAAGGCGGCCTCGTCTAATTCGGCGCCGGGGGCATCCTCGACCAGCAGGGCGCCGGTCTTGAGGAGATCCGGCACCGCGGCAGCGCGGATGGCCGATGCGGTGATCATGGCGGCGCCCGACTGGCTCGCCCACACAGCGCCCAGATGGCTCTTGCCGCTCCCCGCCGGGCCAACCAGCATCATGACCGGCCCCGGCCAGTCCGGCCAGGCGTCGATAACGCCGACGGCGGCTTCATTGGCGGCGGTGACGAAGAAATCGTCGCGCCCCGTCGACGTCCTCACCGGCAGATCGAGGATGAGCTGGCGCGGCGCCACAACCGGCCTCAGGCCTTGGGCTCGCGGGGCGCCGGCAGCGCATTTTCGGCTGCTTCATCGGTGCCCAGATAGAGCTTGCTGGCCAGGTAGCGCGACAGCGCAAAACGCACCAGCACCCCGATCACCGCCGCCACCGGCACCGCCATCAGCAAGCCGACGAAACCGAACAGGTAGCCAAAGGCGAACAGGGCGAACAGCAGCCATACCGGATGCAGGCCGACGCTCGATCCGACCAGCTTGGGCGACAGGATATTGCCTTCGAGGAAATTGCCCACCGCGTAAATGGCGATGATGACGGCAATATGCACCCAGTCGGGCCAGAACTGCACCAGCGCCATGCCGATCGACAAGGCGCCGCCAACCAGGAAGCCGACATAGGGGATGAAGCTCAAAAGCCCCGCCGTCAGGCCGATCAAGAGGCCGAAATTGAGGCCGGCGGCGATGAGCGAGACGGCGTAGAAGGCCCCCAGCGCCAGGCACACCGTGCCCTGGCCGCGAATGAAGCCGGCGAGCGTGCGGTCGACCTCGCGCGCCAGCGAGCGGATCGTTTCCTCGTGCTCGCGTGGTAGCCAGCCGTCAATGCGGGCGATCATGTGGTCCCAGTCGTTGAGCATGTAGAAGGCCACCACCGGCGTCACCACCATGAGCGCCATGAGATTGACCAGCGCCATGCCGCCCGACCACAAGGAGGTGATGAGGGTGGCGAGGATGCCAGCGGCCCTGGAGGCGATGTCGGTAGCCGCGGTCGATGAGCCGCCGACTTGCGAGCGTATCAGGTCCTTGAGGCTGGCGGGCACCGCCTTGTCGACCAACTCGGCCAGCGATGTGGCGTAGGCGGGCAGCTTGTCGGCCAGGTTGGCGACCTGGCCGCCGAGCACCGGCACCAGCAGCACCAGCGCGACGATCACGATCAGGGTGCTGACGCCGAGGATGACCAGCGTCGCGGCCAGCCGCGGCAGCCCGCGCCGCTGCAGTGCGTCGGCCAGCGGATCGAGGAAATAGGCCAGCGCCATCCCTACGACAAAGGGCAGCAGGATGCCGCTGAACAGCCACAGAAGGACACATACGATCAAAAGCGCCGCCAGCCAGAAGCCCAGTTGTCGCTGCAGGTTCATGGCGTCTTCTCTTTGCTGCCCGCGCCACCATCCACGCTGTTGGCCACATGGTGCGCCCAGTCGATGAGATAGACCGTGCCCGACCACACCGTCAGCCCGGCTACGGCCCAGATGGACAACACTATCACGCGCAACTCCGGCATCTCCATAGCCAGCAGCAAGAGCACCGCCCCGGCCAGCAGGATCTGCCCGGCGGTGTTGATCTTGGAGACGATGCGCGGGTGCATCGGCATGGGCTTTTCGATGACCCAGGCCATCACCACGCCGCCGACGATGAGCACGTCGCGACTGGCCACCAATATGACCAGCCAGGCCGGCAGGTGGCCCTGCAGGCCCAGCGACACGTAGATCGACACCAAAAGCGCCTTGTCGGCGATGGGATCGAGATAGGTGCCGAGCTCGGTCACCATGTCGTAGCGCTTGGCGATGAAGCCGTCGACAGCATCGGAAATGCCGGCGGAAATGAAGGTCACGAAGGCCAGCCAGAACTGGTTGGTGACGATCAGCCAGATGGTCAGCGGAACCAGCAGGATGCGGCCGATGGTGATGAGGTTGGGCAGGCTCATGGGTTCAGGCGCGCCGTGGCGGTAAATGGGTGGCTCACCCTAGGGTCAAGGCCCCGCCTTGTCACGCGTTGCAATTCCAACACCATCGGCGGGCAAATCCGTCGCGCGCAAGGCATGAGATCGATGGGTCGCGATCCTAAAACGGTTGCAGTTGCCAGCGGCCGTTGGTCTGCTGGAGGCTGAGGCGTCTTTGATACAGGCTGGCGCGCAGGGTTTCAAAGGGAACCGTGTAGGAAAGGGTCACCATGCCGCCGCCGCTGACGAGGGTGGCGATGTCGGCGCCGCTCACGCCGGGGGTGGCAAGCAGCCCGGAGCGTATGAGGTTCCAGTCGTCCTGGGAGGAAAACGGCACCGCCACGGTCAGGGTCTCGGTCGGCACCGGGTTCGGCGCACTGCCGATGCCGGCGCGCCATTTCTCGGTAAGTATCGCCTGGAAGCGTTGCACCGCCGCCTTGGCAGCAGCGGCCACGTCGCCGCCCGCCACGGTATAGGTCTTGTCGAACAGCACGTTGCCCAGCGGCGTGGGTCCGTTGATCTTGATGTGAACGCCGTTGTCACCGACGGGTGAGCCCACCGCCAGGAGGATCGATGCGCCTTGATAGCGCACGCGGATGGCCTCAAGCTTGGCCACATCGTCATGCAGCGCATCGTCGAGGTTGAACGCCTGGCTGTCGGTGAGATCGCCCAGCGGCACCAGCAATGGCACCAGGGCGTTTTCGGCGCCCAGCGAAAGCCACGCCTTGCGCCACGGATTGTCGTCCCACAGGACGGGGCCGTCCTTGCCCATCCACAAGGGCACGATGACGATGCGACCGGAGCGATGTTCCGACCAGGCAATGCCGGCGGAGGTGAACAGCTCGCGCACCTTGTCGGGCAGGAAGCGCACCGTCAGCTTGCCGAAATAGCGTCCCGGCCCGGTGTGCTCTTCCTCGATCGACAAGGAGCGCAAGAGCTGGCCGACGGTCGAGATGTCGTAGCCGGCGACGGCATTGGCGGCAGCGCTGCCGCCGAGGCGTTCGGCGAGCATGCGAAAGGCCGTCACCTGCACATCGCCGAGGGCCTGCTTCTTGGCTTCAGCGGCGGTGGCCGCCTTGACGTCCACCGGCACGCCGGTCACCACGAACAGATCATCATCGGCGCGCGCCGGATTGAGCCCCGCCAAGGTCAGCGCGGCCAGCATGAAGAGCATTCCCAAGAGGCAGGCAAGGCGGTTTCGGCTCGGCATTGGTCGTGCTACTTCGTCCTGAACGGGGCGGCGCGAGCGGGCGCGCGGGGTTGGGGAAAACCTGTAAATGTCCTGCTTGCCCCTTGCGTGGCAGGCCATCGCGACCCACAACTGCGGCTCAAATCGCAAATGTACGACAGACAACATGGCAAAGCGTCCGGAAGTCAAGACCAAGGGGTGGACCTATGACCAGGCGGGTGTGGACATCGCCGCTGGCAACCGCCTCGTCGACCTGATCAAGCCGCTGGCAAAATCGACCGCGCGCAAGGGCGCACGCGGCGATCTTGGGGGCTTTGGCGGAGTGTTCGACCTGAAGGCCTGCGGCTACCGCGACCCTGTGCTGGTGGCGGCCAACGACGGGGTGGGCACCAAGCTGAAGCTGGCCATCGATGCCCAGAACCACACAACCGTCGGCATCGACCTGGTCGCCATGTCGGTGAACGATCTGGTGGTGCAAGGCGCTGAACCGCTGTTCTTCCTCGACTATTACGCCTCAGGCAAGCTCGACGTGGAGGCCGCCCGCCAGGTCATCGCCGGCATCGCCGAAGGTTGCCGCCAGGCCGGCTGTGCCCTCATCGGCGGCGAAACCGCGGAAATGCCGGGGATGTACCAGGGCGACGACTATGACCTGGCGGGTTTTGCGGTGGGTGCCGTGGAGCGTCGCCGCATCCTGCCACGGCGCGACATCGTGCCCGGCGATGCGGTCATCGGCCTCACCTCTTCGGGCCCCCATTCCAACGGCTATTCGCTGATCCGCAAGCTGGTGGCGGCCTCAGGCCTGGCGCTTGCCGACAAGGCGCCGTTTGCGCCCGACAAGAGCCTTTCAGAAGCCCTCCTCACCCCGACCCGCATCTATGTGAAGCCGCTGCTTTCCGCCCTCAAGCGCTCAAAAGGCATCAAGGCGCTGGCCCACATCACCGGCGGCGGCTTTACCGAGAACATTCCGCGCGTGCTGCCGCAAGGAACGGCGGCGGCCATCGACCTTGCAACCATCGAAGTGCCGCCGGTGTTCTCGTGGTTGCGGGCTGAGGGCAACATGGCGCAGGCGGAAATGCTCAGAACCTTCAACTGCGGCATCGGCATGGTGGCCGTGGTGGCGGCGAAAGCCGCCGATGACGTGATGCTCGAACTTGCCGAAGCGGGCGAGGCGGTGGTGCGGCTGGGCGAGATCATCGAGCGCAGCGGCCGCGGCCGCCCGGTCGTCTATCGGCGGCGGCTGAAGGCCTGAGGCGATGAAACGCAAGGTCGGCATCCTGATTTCCGGACGCGGCTCCAACATGGCGGCGCTGATCGCGGCCGCCCGGAACCCCGATTACCCGGCCGAAATCGCCTGCGTCCTGTCCAACCGGCCCGCTGCGCCCGGCCTCAGCCTTGCCGACAAGGCCGGTATCGCCACCATCGGCCTCGATCACAATGACCATGCAAGCCGCGAAAGCTTCGATGAGGCGATGAACGCCGCACTCATCGCCAGCGGCGTGGACCTCGTTGCCTGCGCCGGCTTCATGCGGCTGATGAGCGATGCCTTCGTCAATGCCTGGGCGGGCCGCATGATCAATATCCATCCCTCGATCCTACCGCTGTTCAAGGGCGTCGACACCCACGACCGGGCGCTGGAAGCCGGCATGCGGGTGCATGGCTGCTCGGTGCATTTCACCACGCCTGAACTGGATGCCGGCCCGATCATCGCGCAAGCCGTGGTGCCGGTGCTGCCGGGCGACGATGCCAAGACCCTCGCCGCGCGGGTTCTCACCGCGGAGCATCGCCTCTATCCGGCCGCCCTTGGGCTGGTGGCCAGCGACAAGGCGGTGCTGGCCGGCAACCGCGTCAGGCTGGAGGCTTCCATCGACGAGGCGCAGCGCCTGTGGTCGCCGGACCTCGAATAGGCCAGCCCGCCCATGACCCCACACGACCATGGCGGTCCCCATGATCACGCGCACGGCGCCAGCGAGCGCCGCATCGCGCTTGCGGGAGCGCTCACGGCGCTGTTCCTGCTGGTCGAAGTGGCCGGCGGGGTGCTGTCGGGATCGCTGGCGATCCTCGCCGATGCCGGCCACATGCTGACCGACGTGGCGAGTCTGGCGCTTGCCTGGTTTGGCCTCAGGCTGGCGCGCCGCCCGGCCGACTGGAAGCGCACCTACGGTTTTGACCGGTTCTCGATCCTCGCCGCCTTCGTCAACGGCATCGCGCTGTTCGTCATCGCCGCGTGGATCGTCGTCGAGGCCGCCCGGCGATTGCTCGAACCGTCACCGGTTCTGGGGGGCATCATGTTGTGGATTGCCGCGGCCGGGCTCATCGTCAACATCTTGTCGTTCGCGGTGCTGCGCGGCGGCGGGCAGCAGAACCTCAACATGCGGGCCGCCGCCCTGCATGTCATGGGCGACCTGCTGGGATCGGTGGCGGTGCTGGTCGCGGCGCTGGTGATCATCGCAACCGGCTGGATGCCCATCGATCCGATCCTGTCGGTGGTGGTGGCGGCAATCATTCTGAAGTCCGCCTGGCAGGTGGTGCGTGACAGCGGCCATATCCTGCTGGAGGGTGCCCCTTCCGGCATCGATGCACGCCAGGTGGCCGCCGACCTCATGCAAGCTTTTCCCGACGTCGTCGATGTGCATCACGTGCATGCCTGGTCGATCACCGAGGAACGCCCAATGATCACCCTGCACGCCCGCGCCGTGCCCGATGCCCTGCCGGAAGAGGTATCGGCCGCCATCAAGAAGCGGCTCAGGGAACGCTTCGGCATCGAACACGCCACCGTCGAAATCGAATTCGCGGCCTGCGCCGACGACCAGCACCACGGCCACAAGGCGGTGGTGAAGCAGCACGATTGAGGGGGCGGGGCCGGCATCGCCGGCGGCGCTATCTTCAGCCGGTTAGGAGAACCAGCACCGGGACGATGGTGGCAAGGCCAATGGCCAGCGCCGTCATCATCAAGGGCAGCATTGTATCCGTGGCAGGCATGGCGGGCATCCGGGGCTATTCGTCCAACTTGGCCCCATCATGGCACAACCGCCCTGAATCATCGCTGACGGCGGCGTTCATCTGCCGTTCATGTTGGCGGGGATGGGCGCCAGCGTCACGACAGCAGCTTGGCCAGCATCCAGATGGGGGCGAGGGTGGCGGCGGCGAGCGCCATGGCCACGATGATGAGGCGGAATTGGGTCCTGTCAACGGCGCTTCGCTGCATGGCGAAAAGATGAACCGATTCTCATTCTGAGGAAAATGATTCTTTTCAAGGCGTTGCCGTGCCTGCCTTAGACTTTGATTCAGGCCCCCGCGAGGGGCACCGGGTCGGTGCAGCGCGTTGCCGGGCGGTGGGCGATGCCATGTTTGGGCCACTATTAGGGTTAACGATTTACTAACGACACGTCCTTGTTTTGAAATTACAGGCCGGTTGTGCAAGCTAACGTGAACTCATGCAACCATGGCAGGAGAATGAATTCATGCATGATCTTGTGAAATACTCCGAGGCGCTTTCGCTGAAGCTGCAGAAGGAGTACGAGGCCCTGGTCAACGACCGGGAAACCACACGCGACGTCCTGGAATCGCGGCGCTCCGAGCTCGCCAAGATGCGCGACGACGAGCTGCGGCGCCTCGAGCAGTTCTTCCAGCAGCAAAAGGCTATGGTCAGCGGGATCTTTTCCGCCCTGCTGAGCGAAGTCGAGGCCGACCTGGCCAAGAACGCCGACAACCTGAAGCACCTGACGGGTGAGCATGGCGAAGTCGCTACCGGCAAGGCAGCGAACAGGAACGGCCCCCATCTGGCGCACGCCGCTGAATAGGTCTGCCAGAGCAGAGCCTCAAACGGCTGCCTTCAGCCACACCCGGTTGTCGTGGAAGGCAGCGCCGCCGCAAGGCGAGACCTGATCGGCGCCGGTGAGGGTATTGATGCCGCAGCCGTCCTCGAAGGCGGCGTTGGGATAAATCGATTCCGAGATCACCACGCCGCGTACCAGCCCGGCAAAGGCCTTGGCGTGCAACCGCACCTGACCGCGGCGGTTGCCGATTACGATCCTGTCACCATCCGCCATACCCAGTGCCGCCAGATCGTCGGGGTGGACGAACAGGCTCGGCCGGCCCTGGCGCTTCAGCGAGGTGGGGGTCTCGTTGAAGGATGAGTTGAGGATGGCGCGGGCCGGCGAGGTCGCCAGCCGGAAGGGATGCTCTTCATCCGCCTCCTCGATGATCCCCCAGTAATCGGGCATGGCCGGCATGTCGTCGAATGCCCCGAAGCGGGCGGTGATGTTGGGCCGGAACACCACCGATCCCCAATCGGGGCGAAAGCGGTACTTGCCGTCGGGGTGCTTGAAGCCGCCGATGAAATGGGCCTTTTCAAAGTCGGGCTGGCAATCGAGCCACTTCCTTTCTTCCAGTTCGGCCAATGTCCCCCAGCCGGAATGCTGCAAGGTCCAGTCGATGAGATCGCGCGGGCTCATGTCGAAGCCGGGATGCGCAGCGCCCAGGCGTTTGGCGAGGGCGCAGACGACATCGTGGTTGGAGCGGCATTCGCCGGGCGCATCGATGAGCCTGGGGCCCAGAAGGATGTGCTGGTGGCCGCCGCCCTGATAGAGGTCGTCGTGTTCGAGGAACATGGTGGCCGGCAGGACGATATCGGCCATGGCCGCCGTCTCGGTCATGAACTGCTCGTGCACCGCCACAAAGAGGTCGTCGCGCCCAAAGCCCTGCTTCACCTTCGCCTGTTCCGGAGCCACCGAGACCGGATTGGTATTCTGGATGAAGATGGCATGGACCGGCGGGCCGTCCTTCAGGTCGAAGCGATCGCCGGTCAGCACCGGGCCGATGCGTGACTGGTCGAGATAGCGGATGGCGTCGTCGCGCACGTCCAGCCCCTCGATCATGGTCTTGTCCCAGTGAAAGATGCCGCCGTTGTTGTGGAAGGCCCCTCCCCCTTCATGCGCCCAGGCGCCGGTGACAGTGGCGATGGAGGTGGCAGCATGCATGTTGACGGCGCCGTTGCGCGACCGGGTAAAGCCGTAGCCGAGGCGCAGGAAAGTGCGCGGCGTTGAGCCGATGAGGCGGGCGAAGGCCTCGATCTCGTCCGCCGAGAGGCCGGTGATGGCGGCTGCCCATTCCGGCGTCTTCGTCTTCAGGTGGGCTTCGAACTCTCTTGGGCAATCGGCGAATTTTTCCAGGAACGGCCAGTCGGCATAGCCGTCGCGGAACAGCACGTGCATGACGGCGCAGGCCAGCGCCCCGTCGGTGCCGGGGCGAATGATGAGGCCCATATCGGCCTGCTTCATGGTGGCGGTCTCGTAGACATCGACCACGGCGAGCTTTGCCCCGCGCTCCTTCTTCGCCTTCGTCACGTGCACCATGACGTTGACCTGGGTGTGGACCGGGTTGGTACCCCAGATGACGACCAGGTCGGATAGGGCCATCTCGCGCGGGTCCGGCCCCATGAGCTTGCCGGTGCCGGCGATGAAGCCGGGCCAGGCCGCCGTTACGCAGATGGTGTCGTACATGCCGGAATAGCGCTTGGCGTGGCGCAAGCGGTGGATGCCGTCACGCATCACCAGACCCATGGTGCCGGCGTAGTAATAGGGCCAAACCGCTTCCGAGCCGTGGGCTTGCTCGCTCTGGGTGAGTTTTTCTGCGATCTCGTCGAGAGCATCTTCCCAGGTGACCTGCTGCCAGTCCCCTCCCCCTTTTGCACCTTTGCGCTTCAAGGGGTGCTTGAGGCGGTCGGGATGGTGGATGCGCTCGGCATAGCGGGCGACCTTCTCGCACACCACGCCTGCGGTATAGGAATTGTCCCTGGCGCCATGCACCCGACCGATGGTCTTGCCATCGATGAGCTCGACATCGAGCGCACAGACCGAGGGGCAGTCGTGCGGGCAGGCGGAATGGCCGATGGGGATTTTGGGTGAGATTTTCATGGGCCCACTATAGGGTAATCGAGGGCCGTACGCATCACGATCCGCTGCGGCGGCGACAGCATGGGCGATAGCAGGCCCCAGGGCGCGGCGGCCTGTCTGCGCTGGTTATCGCCGGTGGTGCCCGAAGGCCCTGGGTCCTCGGGCCAAGCCCGAGGATGACACATTGAGAGGCGCAAGGGCCGCTGGTTGAAGCCCGCTCACCTCGGTGCAAATCCCGCTCAACCACACGCCGCAAACGGGGCGAGGTGCGGCGCCCGGGACCTTGAACGCGGGCCGGAAAGCGGCTCTAACAGGGCAACTTCGTCAGCTTGTCAGGAGGGTTGAGACCATGAAATCCCATGCACGGGTGGTGATCGTCGGCGGTGGCGTCATGGGGGTGGGGCTGTTGTACCACCTGACGGAGGAAGGCTGGAGGGATGTGGTGCTCATCGAAAAGGGCGAACTCACCTCCGGGTCCACCTGGCACGCGGCCGGCCAGTGCCCGCATTTCGTCGGCTCGCTCAACCTGGCGAAAATCCATCTGGAAGGAACCCTCCTTTACCCCAGGCTGGAAGAACTGACCGGCGAGGCCGTCTCGTGGCACGGCTGCGGCGGCATCCGGCTGGCTATAACCGATGATGAAGTCGAGTGGTTCAAGCGCGTCTATTCGATGTCGAAACTCGTTGGCTACGAGGCGCACCTGATCAGCCCCAACGAAATCCGCCAGCACCATCCCTATCTGGAAACCTTCGGCGTCAAGATGGGCTTTCTGACCGTCACCGACGGGCATGTGGCACCGGCCGATGTGACCAACGCCATGGCGGCGGGCGCCCGCAAAGGCGGCGCCACGATCTACCGGCGCACCCGCTGCACCGATATCAAGCATCTGGCATCGGGCGAATGGCAGGTCGTCACCGACAAGGGCAACATAACCTGCCAGCACGTGGTCAATGCCGCCGGGTCCTATGCCGACGTGGTGGGGGGCTGGACCGGCCACAACGTGCCGATCTGCAACATGCTGCACCACTACATCATCACCGAGCCGGTGCAGGAACTCATTGATCTCAAACCCGAACTGCCGGTAGTGCGCGATCCCTATAGCCATGCCTATCTGCGCGAGGAAACCAACGGCATCCTTGTCGGCCCCTACGAGACGGCGGGAGCGCATGTGTGCTGGGACGGCCAGCCGCCGGCGTGGGATTTCGAGTCGGAACTGATCGCGCCGGAACTGGACCGGCTGATGCCGTGGCTGGAAAAGGCCACCGAGCGCCTGCCGCTGTTCGCCAAGGCGGGCATCAAGTCGGTGATCTCGGGCGCCATCACCCATACGCCGGATTCGAACTTTTTGCTCGGGCCGGCGCCGGGCCAGCCGAACTACTGGATGTGCAACGGGGCTTCCATCGGCATCTGCCAGGGGGCGGGGGCGGGCAAGTACCTGGCCCAGCAGATGGTGCATGGCGCCGCCGACATCAACATGCTGGAATTCGACCCGCGGCGGTTCGGCAACTGGGCCGACAAGGACTATACCTCGGTGCTTTCCGTCGTCGACTACCAGCACATGTATTACTGCTATCGGCCGGGCGAGCAGCACCCCGAAAAGCGCCCGTTGCGCACCTCATCGCTTTATGAGCGGCTAAAGGCGGCCGGTGCCCAGTTCCAGGCGGTGTTCGGCTGGGAACGGGCGCGCTGGTTCGATCAAACCGGTGAGGGCGAGGATTACTCCTTCCGCCGCTCCAACTGGTTCGAGCCGGCGAAGGCGGAATGCGAAGCGGTGCGCCAGCGGGTGGGGCTGATGGACCTTTCCACCTTTTCGAAGTTCGACGTGACCGGCCCGGGCGCGGCCGGCTTCCTGGAACGCATCTGCGCCAACCGGGTGCCGAAGAAAGTGGGCGGCATCATGCTCGGCCATCTCCTCACCGAAGGCGGGCGCATCGACAGCGAACTGACCGTGACGCGGCTGGCGGAAGATCATTTCTACGTGCTGTCGGCGGCCACCGCCCAGCTTCACGACATGGACGCGCTGCACTGGCGGCTCGAACCGGGCGAGGACGTCACCATCACCGATATCACCGACGATTACGGCGTGCTGGTGCTGGCGGGTCCGAGGTCACGCGAGGTGTTGCAGCCATTGACGGGCGAGGACCTCTCCAATCAGGGCATGCGCTGGCTCACCGGGCGCATCGCCACGGTGGCGGGGGTTGAAGGTGTGCGGCTGCTCCGGGTCAACTATGTGGGCGAACTGGGCTGGGAGCTGCATTGCCCCATGGGGGAGATGCCCAAGGTCTTCGATGCCCTCATGGCTTCGGGCAAGCCGCACGGCATCCGCCTGTTCGGCACCTATGCCATGAATTCGCTCCGGATGGAAAAGGCCTATCGCGGCTGGGGCGGCGAACTGACCACCGAGATCACCATGGTCGAGGCCGACATGGAGCGCTTCGTCAGGTGGGACAAGGAGTTTACCGGCAAGGCCGCGACATTGGCCTCGAAACAGCAGGGCCCGCGCATCAGCCTCGTCTACATGGAGGTCGACGCCACCGACGCCGACTGCGCCGGCAACGAGCCGATCATGCAGAACGGCAAGATCGTGGGGCTCACCACCGGCGGCGCTTATGGGCATGCGGTGGAGAAATCCCTCACCTTCGCCTATGTCGACCCCAAGAAGGCGGACATGGGTGCGCCGTTCGAAATAGAGATCTTTGCCGAACCCAAGGCCGCCCGCATCGTGGCGCAACCGGCCTATGACCCCGACAACGAGCGACCGAGGGCATAGGGACGCCTTGCGAGGGCCACGAGGAACGAGCACACGACTTCACCCCGTCATCGCCGGACTTGATCCGGCGATCCATGCCGCCAACGCATCGGCAAGCCGTGATGCCAGCGGGATGGATGGCGGGGGTCAAGCCCCGCCATGACGATGGCGAGGAGGGAGTGTGCGGCGTGACAACCGGTTGCGGTCTCTCGTAAGTTGGCGGTCATGCAACAAGGCAACACCGACAGCAGATGGCGACCCGCCGACGTCATCGCCTTTCTTCAAGCCAACGGGATGGCGGAGGGCGACGGGATCAAGGCCAAGGCGCTTTCCGGCGGCTACTGGAACGATGTGTTCCGGGTCGAGGGCGGGGGCGTCGACTGGGTGGTGAAGCGGTTTTCCGAAGTCATTACCGGCACGCTGTTTCCCAATTTGCCCGAGGCCGAGGCCCTGGCCCTTGAACGGCTCGACGGGCTGCAGGTGGCACCGGCGCCGGTCGCCTTCTTTACCGACAGCGGGGCGGGTGCGGTCCTCGTCTATGGCTTTCACGCCGGCCGGGCGTGGGCCAAGGACGTGCGGCCGGTGGCGAAGGCGATGCGGCGCCAGCACACGGCGGCGGCCGAAGGATTTCGCGCGGTGCCGATCGAGCCGGACGGCATCATTGCGCAAGGCGAGGCCATTCTGGCCCATGCGCGCAGCGATGAGCATGTGGCCCGCCTGCGCGCCCTGAGGCCGAAGGGTTTACCGGCTCCTGCCCCATTGCCGCGCCGGGCGCTGATCCATACCGATGCCGGGGCGCAGAACATCATCGTCGGCGGAGAGGGCCTGCGGATCATCGACTGGCAATGCCCGGCGGCCGGCGATCCGGCCGAGGATGCCTACAGCTTCGTCTCCGATGCCTTTCAGATATTGAATCAACATTTGCCCCTAAGTGCCGGCGAAAGAATCGAATTCCTCGAGAGCTATGGCGACGAGGCGATGGCGGCGCGGCTTTCGTGGCTTGAGCCTGCCTTGTGCTTCCGGATGACGGCCTATTGCATCTTGCGGATGCAGACATTGGCTGGTGAGGACGAGGCGGCACGGCAACGCTATAGCGATGCGACCGCAGCTGAACTGGCGCGGCTGGAGGGGCTGACGCGATGAAGATCGACCTGGCGCTCCACTCCTTCAGCCTGTTGCACCACTTCCGCCACCAGCCGGGATTCGATGCCCTCGCCTTCATCGGCCTGGCGCAGGACCTCGGGTTCAGCGGCATCAACCTGTCGCTCAACGATCCCGACTACCGGCACCTTGGCGGGCGCGAGGAAGCGCGCATGGACGCCGTGCGCCAGCGGCTTGAACAAGCGGGGATGAGCCTTGAGGTCGATACCAGCGGCAGCGATCCCGCCCACCTGCAACGGCTCATGGACGTGGCGGCGCGCATGGGGGCGAAGTCGATGCGGCTCTATACGCGGCACCGGGGCAGCGTGGCCGAGATGATGAAGCTGACGACCGTCGACCTGCTGGCGGTGAGCCCGATGGCCGAACGGGCGGGGGTTACGCTGGTGTTGGAAAACCATGAGGATTTCACTGGCCCGGAGCTTGCCGCCATCGTCGAGGCGGTCGACTCGCCGGCGGTGAAGATCCTCTACGACTATGGCAATTCGCAGATGGTGCTGGAGGACCCGCTGGCGGCGCTGGACGCCACCCTCCCCCACATCCGCTCGGTGCATGTGAAGGACCATGTGATGGTGCGCCCGGAGGATGCGCCCTCGGGCACGTTGACGGTGGCCGGGGTGCCGATGGGCGACGGGTTCCTGCCGATTGCGACGATCACCCGGCGGTTGCTCGATGCGGGCTTGCGGCGGATCACCTTCGAGAGCGTGTGGGCCTACGCGGCGCCGGTGGTTGCCGGACGAAAGCCGCTCAAGGGCGTGCGGCTGGGCGAAGGCGCATTTCGCTATGCCGCACCGCCGTTTGATCCGGCGTTCCTGATCCTCGATACCGGCGCCCATGCCCCGGCCGAACTGCTGCGGCTGGAGCGCGAGGTGCTGGAAAAAGGTATGCGCTGGTTCCGCGAGATGCTGGCCGGGCTGGGCGTGACGGGCTACGGGGCCGTGTGAGGGCACCTCCCCCCGTGTCATCCTCGGGCGCGTCCCGAGGACCCAGGGGCCACAAGCAAGGCTTTCGCATTTGGCCCTGGGTCCTCGGGTCAAGCCCGAGGATGACACCAGTAGAGAGGGGGTGACACAGGCGAGTTGGGATCAACCGGCCAGGAGCTTTTCGGCCAATGCCTTCTTCTGGCCGGCGTCCATCTTCTTGATCTCGTTGTTGATGGCGCGCTCGTTGATGGCCTGGTTCCAGTAATCGAGGCTCTCGAAACCGAGCAGCGAGGCCTTGCCGACGAACTGGCGCAGCACCTCATTCGTCGGGCCCATGACCCAGCCGGCCTTGCCGTCACGCAGATAACGCTCGATTTCCAGCGGATCGGGCTTGTAACCGGTGCCGCCGCAGGCATGCAGCATCTTGTCGGTGACATGCGCCACGTTCTTTGCGGCGGCGAACTTCACCTGCCACATCCACGACAGGTACTCGGCGCGCGGCAGGGCGGCCGGGTCCTTGTGCAGCGACCAGTCGCAATTGTTGGTGGCGGCATCCATGGCCTGGGCCATGGAGAAGTCCAGCGAGCGGCAGGCATTGGTGTCGATGATCGCCTCGCCCACATAGTCCTGGATGGTCGGATAGTCCGCCACCCGCATGCCGACGTCCTTGTGGGTCTTGCCGGTGGTGTGGCGCTTGGCGATGTCGATGAGGGCCATGGAAATGCCGTTCCAGCAGGCCGACGAGCACAACAGGAAGAACGGATCGACGCATTCGTCGTTGGAGGCCGCGCCATCGCCCACCTTGCCGACCAGGCGGTCCTTGGGGATGGTGCAGCCGACCTCGATGGGACCCGACTGGTTGCCGCGAAGCCCGAGGCCGTTCCAGCTCGACGGGTCGGCCTTCACCTCGTCGCCCATGATGAGGAAGCACGACAGGTCGGAATAATTGCCTTTGAAGTTCGGCGAGGTGGTCTGGATGACGTACCAGTCGGCAAAGCCGCCCGACGTGGTCCACGAGGCCTTCTTGCGCACCTTCCAGCCCTCATCGACCTCCTCGGCGCCGGAGGAAATGGGATACCAGAAGTGCGAGCCGGTCTCGGGGTCGGAATAGGACAGCGTCCCGACCAGACAATCCTTGTCGATGCGCCGCATGATGTCCTGGATCGGCTTGGAGTCGTGGTAGCGGAACAGCGCCGCGGCGCAAGCGCCCAGATGCATGGTGTAGCACATGGCCGTCGATGGGCAGCCGTAGCGGGCAATGGTTTCCACCACCATGGCGGCCGCCACATGGTTTTCGCCCATGCCGCCCAGTTCCTTCGGGACAACGAGACCGAGGAAGCCGTGCTTTGCGAGGATCTTGAAGTTCTTGCGCGGATACAGCAGCTTCTTGTCGCTCTCCACCGCGTTGACGCGCATTTCGCTGGCGCACAGGTCGATGAGCTGGGCCTGAAGCTCCTTTTGCCTGGGCGTCAGCACCCACTGCGGATCCCACTCGAAACCCAGACCCCAGAACGGTTCCTTGCCCCATTTTTTCGTCATATCGTCCTCGCTCCTTGCTTGATCCCTCACCCAGGCCCGCCCCGTCGCACGTGAAGGGACTTGCCTAGACCAATGATGGCCATTATTGAACCAATTGCAGACCAATCGGTCAAGGCAATTCGCCGCGTCCAGCGCCGTGGCCACTCCAAAATGCCGATCGCCGGTCCAAACTTGTAACCCATGGAGCAGGCGACATGAAAGCCATTAGCGATGAGGCCCTTCGTCACCAGTTCATGGGCTGGCAGATGCGCATCCGCCAGATCGCCATGCGCGAGCACGGCGGGCGGCCGCTGCCGGCCATGCGGCCGCGCGTCTCCAGCTCCAAGGGCGAGGTGGTGCTGGAGGCGATGACCGTCCTCATGGTGCCGCAGGAGCCCGACGAGGCGACCGCCTTCTTCCGCTTCCAGGTGATGAAGACCAACGAGGCGCAGAAGGTCTACGACAGCGCGATGAAGTATCTGCAGGCCGAGTATTTTTCCAGCGAGGTGGCGTTCTCCGATCAGTTGACGGCGCTGTTTGCACCCGGCTCGGCAACCGCTGAAGCTCTTGTGGGCTTGAAGCGCTGCCTGCTCGACTTCGAGCAATGGAGCCAGACCTGGCGCCTGCCGTGCCGGGTGAAGCTGCTCAAAAGCGGCGATGAAGCCCGCGAGCACACCTTGTGGCACAACCGGGTCTTCAATCCGCAGATCGGCAATAACGCCGTGGTTCTGGGCTTTACACCTGACTGGAAGAGAGCACAGGCCGACCCGATGCCGTGATGGGCGACAGGGCATGGCCAGGGCGCGGCAAGCGATGTCAATCCGGCGGGATGGACCCCGGGATCAAGTCCCGGGGTGACGGGTTTGTAAGTGTCCGTTTGAGAATGAGGGTTTGCAAATCAGCGGCGTTGTGATTCACGATTTCCATGTGGACACGAACGACGCGAGGCCGCATGGCCGCGATCGAGCGGAAGACGAAGCGTTATCCGACC
>Ga0315540_10000443_pt1 | contig 23393 bp, 20 predicted proteins | sample SalMarSW160110MG_FD_203677 | JGI IMG/M metagenome (GOLD analysis project Ga0315540, IMG submission 203677) | Salt marsh sediment microbial communities from the Plum Island Ecosystem LTER, Massachusetts, United States - Salt Marsh Sediment SW1601-10 ...
CAATGGCCTGCGGTTTCACAACGCGGGCATACAAACCCGTCTGGCCAGCGAAGCCATTCGAGGTAGTCGAGGCAGGCGGCATCATCCGGGAACCACGCTCGCAGCTCCGCATAATTGCGCGGATAGTTGTCCCCGGATTGTCCCCACGCTCGCCTGCGACATTCACGCTTTGTCCACACGGAGTCCGCCAGCGCCGAGCATCCACCCAGGAACCCAGTGGCGGAATCCCAGAACAGCTCAGCCGCGTGAGCACCATCCCGCCAAGGCAGCTTACCCAGACCAAACGTAAGCGAGCCACAAAAAAGGCCCGCTTGTGCGGGCCTTTTAGTCTAGCAGAATGCGCCGTTTCAGTTATTTCCCCGCAAGATCCTCTAGCTTCTTCGCCGAAATCACCCGCCCATCCAGCGCCGCATCCTTGGCATTGCGTCCATAGGCCACGGTCATCAGGGTCGAGTAGTAGACCGTCGGCATCTCGAGCTTGGTTGGGCATCTTCGCCACGGCGGACGGGGCGGGGCGACGACACGCCTGCCGTTCCCGCCCGCTGAGATCTTGGGCTGTTAGGGATTGGTGTTATCACCGCCGGGAGGGGGCGGTCCCCGGAAGGATCCCTCGTCCATGCCGGGCCAGGGCTGATCCGCACCGGGGTACATGGGCCAATCGCTGGGCCAAGAGGTGCTTGGACCGCTCTCGTAGGGATAAGGTTGAGCACCCCGAGGACCATAGCCGTAGTCCGGGCCCGGGAAGGACGAGCTCGAAGGGAAGCCGTACCGAGGATGAGGCGGGCGTGGTGGCTGCATGGACATCTCCGATGGCATCGGATGTCCGATGCCGTGGTGTGAGCACAAGCTTCTCCTGGAGCCGAAGATGGCCTCGATCGCTTCCTTCTGCTCCGGAGTCATGGCATCCAGAATTTTCCAATAGGAATCCCAGCGCTCCGTCATTTCCTGGCGCCGCTTGTTGAAGCGGTTGCGCATTTTCTGGAACCTCTTCTCGCGCAATGCCCTGCGCTCTTCCGGGGTCATCGTCCGTGCTTGCTCGCTCCCTATTCTGTCCATCACCGGGGATTCGGGTGGCTCAGGTGGCGTAGGTATCGCGGGATGCGCCGACGGCTTCGGTGGCTTCGGCGCCTCTGGCGCGGCGGGGGCCGAGAGGAGTTTCTCAAGGGACGAGCCTTCGGTTGTCGCCGGAGCCGTCGCCTCGGGGGAAGCCGGTTGGGTGGCGGTCGGCTGCGGGGGCTCATGCGGAGAGGGCGCAGAGAGCGCGCCCTGTGGCAGTGCCAGGGTCAAGGCGGTGGCCGAAGCCAGCAGCAGGATGGATTTCTTCTCGATCATCAAGAGGCTCCTATCGGTTAGCGAGGGGGCGGTCGCCGCATTCCGTCAGGTGTCTGAACGCGAGACCGGTTGAAACGAGGCCGGCGGACATCAGTATCGAATGCTGGGAGCTTTTGCGCCAGCACGAGCCAGCCGGATCGGTCAGCATTTTCGCCGTCAATCGATAGGATAGCCGATCTCGGGTCCGAATCCCTCCGATTCAGTCCTGCAGACCCCGAAGGTGAGCGGGCCCCGGCGCAGCCTCAGCGGAGCTCCGAGCTTCCGTTGTGTTGTCCGGGCAGCTCCTCGAAAGGCCAGTCGTCATCTCCGTCCTCGCCTTCCCAGTCGTATTTTTTCTCCTGAAGCGGAGGGTCCAGCCCCTTTAAAAGGAACGCCAGGAGGATGCCGATCCCTGCCCCGAGCAGGTGGTATTCGAAAGAGATATCGGGTGCGGTCGGGAAGATGCCCCAGATCGTGCTGCCGTAGAGAAGGAAGACTACCAGCGCCAGGGCGATGGCCCGTCGGTCCCAGCGCAAGATGCCCAGGGTAAAGACGAAGAACATCATGCCGAAGACCAAGCCGCTCGCGCCCAGGTGCCAGGCCGGTCGCGCGATTAGCCAGACTCCGAGTCCGGAGCCCAGGTAGAGGATCGGGAGCAGGATGCGCGCCGCCTTCGGATAGCCATACAGGAGCAGGGTCCCGAGGACCAGAATGGGGGCCGTGTTTGCAAACAGGTGCGAGAGAGAGATGTGGAGCAATGGGGCCAGAACGATGCCCGGTAAGGTCTCGGGGTGGCGGGGGAAGATGGCGAGGTGCGACAGGTCCAGGTGGAATACGAGCTCCGCCAGCTCGATCAACCACAGGAGGCCGGTGAAAGCCGCTGATGAGAGAAAGGCACGGCGTAGGCGGTGGGTGTCTCGGGAGTTTTCTGTCACGGCGGTGCCTCGCCTCGGCCTATGGGTACCTCGAGAAATTCGAGCTGCCCGATGTGCGCAGGCGCGGCTCCCCCCTGCCGGCCCAGCCGTCCTGGGGTATCATGATGCGCTTTCGGGTGCTGCGGGCAACAAGGGCATGAGATACGAGAATGTTCTGCAGACGATCGGCGACACGCCGGTGGTGCGTCTCAATCGGTTTTCCGACCATCTTGCCCGCGAGCTATGGGTGAAAGCGGAAAGCTTCAATCCCGGAGGGTCCATCAAGGATCGTCCTGCCCTGAATATGATCGAGGACGCGGAGCGCCGTGGATTGATCAAGCCCGGCGATACCATCGTGGAGCCGACCTCGGGCAACACGGGTATCGGGCTCGCCATGGTGGCCGCCGTGAAGGGATATCGCTCGGTCATGGTAATGGCGGCGGACATGAGCGAGGAGCGCAAGGCCCTGATGCGCGCATTCGGGGCGGATCTGGTGCTCACCCCCTCGGAGCTGGGAACCAAGGGCGCGATGAACGAGGCCCGCCGCTTGGAGCGCGAAGAGGGTTGGTTCTTCGTCGGTCAGCACTTCAACCCCGCCAATCCAGACGCCCACGAGCGCACGGCCGCGGAGATCTGGTCGGATTTCGGCGAGGGGCTCGATGCTCTGGTGGCGACGACGGGGACGGGAGGTACCATCTCGGGTGTGGGGCGCCGCCTCAAGTCGCAGAATCCGAATCTCCGCGTAGTGGCCACCGAGCCTGCGGATTCGCCGATCCTGTCCCGGGGTATCGCCTGCAAGCATCGGATCATGGGCACGGCCCCCGGTTTCATCCCGGAAACCCTGGATACGACCGTGTACGACGAGATCGTCCCCATTACCACGGAAGAAGCCTACGGGACGGCGCGTCTGCTGGCTCGGCAGGAAGGCATTCTGGCAGGCATCTCCTGCGGAGCGGCCGTGGCCGGGATGCTCACGCTCGCCCGTCGCGAGGTCTGGCGGGACAAGGTGCTTTTGGCTATCCTGCCCGACACGGGCGAGCGTTACATCAGCACAGGTCTTTGGAGTGAGACCGGTGCTCGTTGAGTCGAAGGCAATTTCGGAGGTAATCCGACCATGTTGAGCAAGCGAAGTTTTTTGGCACTCCTTCTAGCCTTTGGAACCGCCTCTCTCTGGGCGCAGGTCCCGGTGCAACCGGGAGAATTGACCGTCCAATCCAAGGGAGATATCAGCTACGTGAGCGGTGGTGTCGGTGCCAGCGAGCAGGAAGCCCTCGCGAAGGCGAAGTCCGAATACAATCTATGGCTCACCTTCGCGGTTACGGGCACCGGGGCCTTTCTCTCCGACATCCCGGTTACCATTTCCGACAAGGCCGGACAGGTCCTGGTCGAGGCCGTGTCCGCCGGACCTTATTTCTACGCCCGGGTCCCGGCAGGAACCTACCATCTCAGCGTCGACAACGCCGGCCAAGTCAAGAAACGAACGGTCAGTGTGCCGGCGTCGGGGGGAGTCTCGGAAGTCTTCGAGTGGCCCCGCCAGTAGGGCACGAGCCTAGCGATATCCCTCGAAGCAGGTGCTCAGCGCCACCTATTGGGCGAGCGCATCCGAACGGCCCGCGCGTGCGGATGCGCTCATCCATCGAGACAGGGCAGACGAACATGGTCCACCGGGAGCGTCCCTTGCTGATGCGGTCCCCGATCCGGCTTACCCCGAACAAGGTGCCGAATGTCCAAGTCGTTTTCTCTTTCGATGCCGGAGGTCCCGAAGGATGGAATTGGTACAGCAATTGATCTCGAATCTCGGCCTGAGCGAAGAGCAGGCACAAGGCGGAGCAGGTCTCCTCCTCGGTCTGTTGAAGGACAAGCTTTCAGAGACGGACTTCGCTCAGGTCTCCGGCGCGGTGCCTGATAGCGAAGGTCTCATTGAAAAGGCCCCCGAAGCGGGCGGCGGCTTGGGAGGCTTGCTCGGCGGCGTTGCCTCCGCCTTGGGCGGCTCCCAGCTTGGTGAGCTGGCCTCCTTGGCCGGCGGGTTCTCCAAGCTTGGCCTGGATGCGGACATGATCGGCAAGCTCGTTCCCATCCTGGTCTCCTTCCTGGAGTCGAAGGGCGGCGAAGGACTGGCGGGGATCGTGAGCAAGGTCCTCGAGGGGGGCTGACGGTCACCACACGCCGGGGACGGCAGCCGCGTCTCGGGGGTGGCGGCTCAGGGGGTTCGAGCAAGGGCCCAGACGTCCACCCGCTCGACACCTGACTTCAACAGAGCCCGAGCCAGCTCCGAAACTGTGCTTCCCGTGGTGACCACGTCGTCGACGATCGCCACCCGCGTCACTTCGAGGGGGCGTAGGACGCGGAACGCCCCTCGCACGTTGCGCCGCCGCTCCTTCCGCTCGAGACCGGTCTGCGGTGTCGTCGCAAGGACACGGGCACAGCTGTGCTTTTCGACCCGAAGCGACAGCTCTCGGCCGAGGACACGGGCAATTTCCAGGGCCTGATTGTAGCCGCGCTCGCGCAATCGTCTCGGATGCAGGGGCACGGGTAGAAGCAGATCCGGTCTTTCGGCGTTGCGTTCCAACAGATCGAGTGCCAGGCATTGGCCGAGCAACCGTAGCAGGTTCATGCGGGCGCGAAATTTGGCCCCGCCAACCAGGGCGGGCAGGGGAACCTCGTAACGGAATGCGGTTCGGCAGAGCGCAAAGGGTGGTGGGCGGCGCTGACAGGAGCCGCACAGGGTGCCCGTCGGTAGCTCGGCGGGGAGGGGCTGGGAGCAATGGATGCAGCAGTGCCGATTCGTCGGCAGATCCGCGAGGCATCCCTCACACAGGTCCAAATCGCCCGTTCCGGGTGCGCCGCACAGTACGCAGGTTGGCGCGTAGAATTGCTGTAGAGTCCGCTCAATCAGCCGGCGGAGAACGGGTCGATGTCCCGCGACAGTCGGATTCTGCAACGGTGCTTCGCGCATGGCGTGGCCCAGCTATCGGCCCTCGTTCTGTACCCCATAGTCCCCGGTGTGCCCCGCCCTGTCGTCGATCTCTCGCATGGTCCCGATCAAGCTCGATGGCAGGCCGCGCCAAGCGCTGATCAGCGAGGCCAGAACGGATGCGAGGAAGGGCAGGGATTGTACGAGGAGAACCGCCGCCCAGACCCGGACATCCAGCATGTAGGCGTCGTCACGCATCAGCACGAGGGCCGCCGCTAACCAGAGGGCGATGAGAAACAGGCTTTCCTCCCTGACGTCCGAAACGGCGCGGATCAGGGCCGGGGCCTGGGCCAGCTTGGGAGTCCGGAAGAAACCGAGCCTACGGGTGAAGAATCCGGTCCAGATGGCCCGTGCGACCGTGTGTGACAGGGCAAGACCCGCCAAGGCCGCTGCAAGGCTCTGGCGCAGGGTCGCAGCGACACGGCTCCGGTACAGAAAGAAGCTCTTGGTGACCTTGAAGACGAAGAGCACGAGGGGAATGGCTGCGATCTTGACCAAAGGGGGCATAAAGTCGGAGGGCAAGGCCACCATGCCCACGGACCAGGCGAGTGCCGCCAAGTTGAACAGCAGGTTGAAGCCGTCGGCGAGCCAGGGAAGCCACCCGGCCAGAAAGTGGTAGCGCTGCCCCGCCGTGAGCTTTGACGCCTTGATCCCCAGCAGGCTTTGGTAATGATGGCGGATGGTCATCACGGCACCATAGGCCCAGCGGAAGCGCTGCTTGCTGTAGTCGGCGAAGGTGTCGGGCATCAGCCCGCGGCCGTAGGTGCGCGGGATATAGAATGCCTTGTGCCCGGCCTGGAACAGTCGCAGGCCCAGCTCCGCGTCCTCGGTGATGCACCATTCGGCCCAACCGCCCACGGCTTCCAGAGCGGTCCGGCGGACCATCGTCATGGTCCCGTGCTGGATGATGGCATTACGCTCGTTGCGAGTGATCATACCGATGTGGAAGAAGCCGGCGTACTCGGCCATGCACATCGCCTTGAAGGCATTCTGGGAGCCGTCGCGGTAATCTTGCGGCGCTTGGGCGATGGCGACCCCCGGATCCGAGAAGGCCGGAACCAGATCCCGTAGCCAGGCCGGAGAGACCTGATAGTCGGCATCGATGACGGCGATGACCTCTGCCTCTGCGTCCGTGTTGCGCATGGCATAGTTCAGAGCCCCCGCCTTGTACCCGCTCAGCGGGTCCACATGGAAGAATCGGAAGCGCGGCCCCAGGGTCTCGCAGTGGCTCTGCACCGGCTTCCAGGTGCTCGGGTCCTTGGTGTTGTTGTCCACCACGACGACCTCGAAGCGCGGATAGTCCAGGGCCGCAAGGCTGTCGAGGGTTTCCAGCAGCAGCTCGGGGGGCTCGTTGTAGGCGGGGACGTGAATGGAAACGAAGGGCAGCTCGCTGTCCGACAAGGGCCGCTGCGGGAAGGGTCTGCGCCAACGCTTCACCCACAGGGCCTCGGCCCATTCGTGGGCCTCCGCGAGCAGGAGGACGAGGATTCCCAGTCCCCCTACGAATAGGACCAGCCCGACCGCGACGGTCGGCAGGGTCATGTGCTGTCGCGTGTAGTCGTAGATGATCCATACCGCCGCGGTCGCGATGCCGTAGGTAATGGATGCGAGGAACCACATGCCGCGGGAGCCCAGGGTGGTGCTGTCGCGAAAGACCAGGACCAGGATGAGCACCGCGATGCCGACGGACAGCGCGGCCAGCTCGCGCCACTGGGGAATTCGCACCACGGAGTCTGTGAAGGTGAACTTTGGCTCGCGGTCCGTGCCGTACACCCCCCAATAGGTCTCTATGGCACCCCCGAGCCGGCTCTTCCAGGGCTGATCGAAGGCCTCCATCACATAGTAGATGTAGCCCTCCTCCTCGGCATGGTGCAGGAACCGGCGCAGGAAGCGCGTCTGGTTCTCGAGCGACGCCTCGGCACCCCGGTTCTTGCGACCGTTGCTGGGCCAGCCGACCTCGCCGATGACGATCTGCTTGTTCGGGAACGCGGCCTTCAGCTCCTCGTAGCGGTGTACGACGTAATCGACCGCCTTATCCAGGGGTATGCCCTCCCAGTACGGCAGCAGGTGGACAGCGATGAAGTCGACCTGATCGACCAGCTCCGGATGCTCGAGCCAGACGTGCCAGGGCTCCGCGGTGCTGACCGGAGCCCATACGCCCTTCTTGACCCGCTTCAGATAGGCGATCAGCTCATCGACCTCGAGCTCCTCGCGGAGCAGCGATTCATTGCCCACGATGACCCGCACCACGTTGCGGTGTGAGCGGCGATAGACCTCCACCAACCGCCCGAGCTCCGCCTCGTTGGCGGCACGGTCCGGCCCCAGCCAGGCCCCGAGGGCTACGTTGAGTCCATGACCCTCTGCCAGCTGGGGAATCTCCGCAAGGGTCTGGGCAACGCTATAGGTTCGTACTGCGTAGGCTTCGTTCTGCAACAGGGCGAGATCTTCGTCGATCTCCATGATGGACGGATATTTGCCCTTGATCGGATCATCGTCCGCCCGCATCGGCTGAAACGAGAATCCCTGAATGCGCTCCGGCCAAGGAGGCTCGTCGGAGGGTCGGTTGAGCAGCCACCACAAGAAGACTGTGAGCAGGGCGATGAGAAGGGCGAACAGGATACCTGCGCGGTTCATGTTCCTCTTCCCTTCGCCATCGGTATTGCTCGATACCATTGCCAGCTGCCCAGCAGCGGCACCAAGTCGTAATGGGCGCCGAGAGCCGTCCTCACCTCCGCTGAAGGGGTCAGCAGAAAGACGTCACTGAATTCGGCGGTGGCTAGATCCTTTTTGCCGTGTGGCATACCTTGGATGACGACCTTGTCGTCGAGGTCATGCGCCAGGGAGAGGGCTTCACCCAATCCCACGTCGCTGTCGCTGATCACCAGCAGAGGGCGCTCGGTCGCGTTCACCAAGGCGGCTACTTCCCGATTGGACGCACTGAAGTTCTTGGTCCACCAAGTGTCGGCGCGAAGTATGTGCCAGTCGGACCAGAGTCCCAGACCCAAAATCAGAATGAGACCCGCACGCGATCCAATCCTCCCACCAGAGCCGGGTGCATTCCACCCCGCCGCCAGCACATAGGCGACGGCAAGCTCCACCGCGACAAAGGCGGGAAGCAGGTAACGTGGGTGCAGCGAGCGGATCCCGCCATTGATCAGGTCCGGTACGAGCACCACTGCGGCGAACGTCAGAAAAAGCGCACAGAGGAAGAGCCTGGGCGAGCGCGGCGCGCGGGTACAAAACCACCAGAGTGCCCATGCGAGCGGAATCAAACCGACGAAAAGAGGCAAGCTGGGCCCGGGGACATCCGCAAACACCCGCACCAGGTTCAGACCCCAGGCCTCGAGCAACCGTTGAAGTGGGACCGCCCGTGCCATCCAGGCAGTTTTCTCCTGGACTCTATCAAAGCCGGAGACCAGGACCACCAGCCAGGGGGAAAACATCAACACCGCAGCGGCTACTGCCGTGCCCCAGGGGCGCAGGCGTGCTATCGCGGCAAACCCCGTTCCGCGGAGCGAAAGCAGGATGTAGACCGCGTGCGCAGCCAGCACCAGGGCGAACAGGAGGTGCGTGTAGAGCCCCAGTGCAGCCAGCACCGAGTAGAGTATCCAATCGCTGGGGCTCTCTCGCCGCAGCGCCCGGAGCAGGGCCGCACTGGCTGCGATCGAAAGGGCGGTCCAGAGGGCGTACTGCCGGGCTTCCTGCGCGTACAGGAGCTGTATGGGAGAGCATGCCGCGAGGGCGGCGGCAACCCAACCGGCAGCCGCGTCATCGAACAGCTCCCAGGCCAGCCAAAAGACCGCCGGCAGGAGTAGGAGCGAGAAGAGCGCGGAAGCCCCGCGCACGCCTGCCAGGGCAGAGGGAAAGACAGGGACGATCGCCCGCGCCGCCAGGTAGAAGAGGGGACCGTGCTCCGGGTGCGTCTTCAGGCTCGTGAGGGTGTCTCCGAAGTCCAGCTCGGGCGAGGGTTGTTGGAACCTCAGCAGGTCTTTGGGGGCGAGACGGCGACCGCTGAGCACCTCCTCGGAGACCTTGTCCGCGTCGAACCCGAAGACACGCAAGAGGCTGAATGCCTCGTCGTGCCAGACAAGCATCCTGTCCAATCCGTAAAGGCGAGCGGCGGATCCGGCGAAGACCACCGCCGTGGCGATCAGGATCAGGATGAGGGGTGCGGAAAAGCGAGCTTTCTGCATGTGCGATTGGGCGGATGAATGGGCGGGTGAAATCGATCTCTGGTCGCGAGTGAAGCCGTGCTCGATGTGGTCCTGCTTGAAGGAGCTTTGCATTATTCTTCCATCATATTGATTCTTGGGCGGCAAGGCACGTCATGTGTAGAAAAATGTCCGGTCCGGGCACACGAAGCACTTTTCGTTGTGTCGATAGGCTGCTCGGGAGGCATCGGGGGTACCGGTGGGGTTTGGTAGGGCTGCGGCGGTAAACCTTTGGGGGCCGTTCGAGTTGACAGCCTCTCGAAAACAGATCACTTTACGCGCTTTACGGCTAGCCATTCCCGGTGCCAAACGAGAGAAAAACAACGAATTGCCTATGACCATCAACACGATCCGACACGACTGGTCTCTCGACGAGATCTCCGCGCTTCTCGATCAACCCTTCAACGATCTTCTGTTCCGTGCACAGTCCGTGCATCGCGCCAACTTCGATGCCAACCGGGTGCAGGTTAGCACCCTTCTCAGCATCAAGACTGGTGCCTGCCCGGAGGACTGCGGCTATTGCTCTCAGAGCGCCCAGCATGACACGGGTCTGGAGCGCGAGCGCCTGCTTCCTCTCGATGAGGTCATGGATGCCGCCCGGGCTGCCCGGGACAAGGGCTCGACCCGCTTCTGCATGGGGGCGGCCTGGCGCAATCCCACGGACCGAAATCTGGATCGGGTCATCGAAATGATCGAGGGGGTGCGGGACCTGGGTATGGAGACCTGCGTCACCCTCGGAATGCTGACCGATGATCAGGCGCACAGGCTCGCTGACGCCGGTCTGGACTACTACAACCACAATCTGGATACCTCGCCGGAATTCTACGGCAAAGTCATTACCACACGTACCTTTCAGGACCGCTTGGATACTCTGGACCATGTACGGCAGGCGGGCATCCGCCTGTGCAGCGGTGGGATCCTGGGGATGGGCGAATCGCGACGGGACCGGGCGTCCATGCTTCACCAGCTCGCCAATCTGCCCGAGCATCCGGAATCCGTGCCCGTCAATCTTTTGGTACAGGTCGAGGGAACCCGCCTCTACGGCGTCGAGGATCTGGATCCCTTCGAGCTCGTGCGCACCATTGCGGTGGCGCGCATCCTGATGCCGCGCTCGTATGTGCGGCTGTCGGCGGGACGATCGGAGATGAGCGACGAGCTCCAGGCTCTGTGCTTCCTCGCCGGTGCCAACTCCGTCTTCTACGGCGAGCGCCTGCTCACGACACCGAACGCCGCGTCCGATCACGACGAGCGGCTGTTCGAGCGCCTGGGACTGGCGTTCGAGTCGGTCGACGCGGCCGAGCGCAGCGAGCCCGGGCCCTGTACGCGGCAGGCCGTCTGAGCTTCAAGTGATGAAGCGTCTTACCGCAGAGCTGGAGCGGTTGCGCAGGGATTCCCTCTACCGTCTGCCGCGTGTGCTCCACGGCCCCCAAGGGCCGTGGCCAGTGATCGACGGGCGGCGCATGCTGGCCTTTTGCAGCAACGATTACCTGGGGCTGGCCAGCCACCCGGACGTGATTGCCGCATTGAAGCGGGGCGCCGATGCCTACGGCGTCGGCAGTGGGGCCGCCCACCTGGTGACGGGGCACAGCGCCGCCCACCAGGCCCTGGAGGAAGCGCTGGCGGAGTTTACCGGCAGGCCTCGCGTCCTGCTCTTTTCCACTGGTTACATGGCCAATGTCGGGGTGATCTCCGCGCTGGCAGGGCGCGGGGATCAGGTCTTCGAGGACAAGCTCAACCATGCCTCCCTGCTCGACGGCGCCCTGCTCAGCCGGGCGCGGCTCAGGCGCTACGCGCACGCCGATTCCTCTGCATTGGCGCGCATGCTCGAAGGGGAGAGCGCCCGCGTCGTCGCTACCGACGGTGTCTTCAGCATGGACGGGGACTTGGCACCCTTGCCGGATCTGGCCAGAGTCGCGGGCAATGCCGGCGCCTGGCTCCTGGTGGACGATGCCCACGGATTGGGTGTAATCGGCGAGGAGGGGCGCGGCAGTCTCGCCCATTTCCATCTCGGGCCGGCGCAGGTGCCGATCCTCGTAGGTACCCTGGGCAAGGCCTTCGGTACCTCGGGGGCCTTCGTGGCCGGCAGCGGGGAGCTGATCGAGAGCCTGATCCAGCGGGCGCGCAGCTACATTTTTACAACGGCACCGCCTCCGGCCATCGCGGAGGCTACGCGGGAAAGCCTGCGCATCGCGCGGCGCGAGTCCTGGCGGCGGGAGCGGCTGCAGTCGCTCATCCGGCGTTTCCGCTCAGGCGCGGCGCAGCTGGGGCTGCCGCTGATGCGCTCGCCGACACCCATCCAGCCCCTGGTCGCGGGTACCGCATGGCAGGCGATGGCGTGGAGCCGGAAGCTCGAGGAGCTCGGCATCCTGGTCAGCGCCATCCGTCCACCGACGGTCCCAGAGGGCTCGGCCCGCCTGCGCATCACCTTTTCCGCAGCGCACGAAGAGGCGGACGTTGACCGTCTGCTGGATGCACTCGGCAAGCTGCGGTGTGGGCAGTCCCAAGCGAGCGTGGCGGCGGCCCTATGAGCTTGTCGGCTCGCTGTCGGGGCTCGGGTCCGGACCTGGTTCTGCTCCACGGCTGGGGTATGAATGCCGGGGTTTGGGAAGGGCTTCCGTCTTCGGTCGCGGCGGGCCGGCGCTTGTGGGAGATAGAGCTGCCGGGTCATGGTGAGAGCCGCTTCCTGCTGCGCCACGACAGCCTCGATGCCTGGGCGGATGCCTGTCTGGAGGCTGCTCCGGAGCGTGCGATTTGGCTCGGCTGGTCCCTGGGTGGACTCATCGCACTGGAGGCGGCGTTGCGGGCGCCGGATCGGGTCTGCGCCCTGGTCCTCATGACCGCCACCCCCAGGTTCGTCCGTGCCCCGGACTGGCCGGACGCGATTGATGCGGATGTACTGGCGCAGTTTCGCGATGGCTTGGTGGCAGATCCGAGGGGGACATTGGATCGCTTTCTCGCCCTGCAGTTGATGGGGGGCGAAGCGGCCCGGGACAGCATGCGGACCCTGCGTCGCGAGGTGGCACAGCGACCGGCTGCGAATCCCCATGCCATGGAGGTCGGCCTGGACCTGCTGCGCGACGGCGACCTGCGGGAGCGTTTCGGCTCCCTCGCCTGCCCCACCCTATGGCTGTTCGGCCGGCGCGACACCCTGGTCCCCGCCGCAGCGAGCGAGGGTATTGCAAGGCTGCTGCCGGGCGCGCGGCAGCGTGTCATCGCCGGTGCCGCTCATGCCCCCCTCCTTTCCCATCCGAGGGAGACCGGCGAGGAGATCCTAGGCTTTCTCCAGGAGGTTCGGTGTTGAGCACAGGTCCCATCGACAAGGGCTTCGCGCGCCGCTCCTTCGAGCAGGCAGCCCCCCGCTATGACGAGGTGGCGGTGCTCCAGCGCGAGATGGCGGACCGCATGCTGGAACGCCTGGAGTATATGCGTCTGGACCCGCACTTGGTGCTGGATCTGGGCGCGGGCACCGGCTACGCGATCGAGGGATTGCAGAAGCGCTTCCCCGAGGCCCGTGTCCTGGCTCTGGACTTCGCGCTGGCGATGCTCCGGCAGGTGCGTGGACGAGGTTTCCCCTTCAGCTCCGCGAGCCCTGTCTGCGCCGATGTGGAGGCATTGCCTTTCGCCGACGCCGCTGTGGACGTCATCTTCTCGAACGCGACCTTTCAGTGGTGCAACGATCTGGAAGGGACCTTCGCCGAGTGTCTGCGAGTACTGCGGCCCGGCGGGTTACTGATGTTCACGACCTTCGGGCCAGATACCCTCTGGGAGCTGCGTGATGCCTGGGCCAGGGCCGACGGTCACTCACACGTGAGCCTCTTCGTGGATATGCACGACATCGGGGATGCCCTGATGCGAGTGCGCTTCGCCGATCCGGTCGTGGACGTCGAGCGCTTGACCGTCACCTACGAGGGAGTGCGGGACCTGATGCGGGATCTCAAGGTCCTGGGCGCCCACAACTCCACTGGAGAGCGCTCCCGGGGGCTCACGGGCAGGGGTCGTCTGGCGGCCATGGAGCAGGCCTACGAGGTCCACCGCCGGGACGGACGTCTTCCGGCCAGCTACGAGGTGGTGCACGGGCATGCCTGGGCCCCCGAGCAGCTCCTGCCCGAGCAGCTTCTGGTGGAGGACGGCGTGGCGATTCCGCTGAGCGCAATTCGGCGGGGGATGGGATGAACGGCGTTTTCGTCACGGGAACGGATACAGACTGCGGCAAGACCCAGGTGTCGCTCGCTCTGATGGAGCGCCTACAGCAATGCGGCTTGACCGTCCTCGGGATGAAGCCCGTAGCCTCGGGCTGCGAGCGCACTTCCCAAGGGCTGCGCAACCAGGACGCCCTGCGTCTGCAAGCTGGGGGTAGTCTGGAGCGGCCCTACGAGCTCATCAACCCTTATGCCTTCGAGCCTCCCATCGCGCCCCATATCGCGGCCGGTCGAGTCGGCGTGGAGATCGAGCGGAAGGTCATCACGGCCAGGGCAGAGCAGTTGGCGGCCGATGCCGATTTTCTGGTGGTGGAAGGGGTCGGCGGCTGGCGTGTGCCCCTCGGTCCTTCCCTGTCCGTGAGCGATTTGCCCTCGGCCCTGGACTTGCCGGTGGTCCTGGTCTCGGGCATCCGGCTCGGCTGCATCAACCATACCCTGCTCACGGTGGAGAGCATCCGGTCATCCGGTGCTTGGATCATCGGTTGGGTTGCCAATGAGATCGATCCGCACATGCTTGCCCGAGACGAGACCCTGGCCGACTTGTCGGCCAGGATCGACGTCCCCTGCCTGGGGCTGGTGCCCTGGACGGCGTCCCCCGATCCGTACCGGCTGGCCGACTATCTGGATACCGGTCCCTTGCTTGCGGGGCGCGAGGGCATGGGTCGGATGGAGTCCCTCGCTCTCGCTTCGCAAAAAAGCTAGGCGTTCGAATTTTTCAAAAGCTCTCAGCACAGAGGGGGTAGAGCCCTTGTCGCCTTTTCATCAGTTGCCCGCTCCAGGGGCTGGACGTAGCTCGCGGAAACTAGTCGGCCTGCTGGTCGCGGTCCTCACGGTCCTGACAGCTGGACCGACTCAGATTCTGGCTGGGCCGGACGATGCCCTGTCTCGCGCCTTGGCTCTGCCCCAGGCCGGTTTCCTGGTCGAGGAGGGTGGCAAGCCGGTCATCAGCCACAACCCGGATCGTCCCATGATCCCGGCCTCCACCATGAAGATCCTGACCGCGCTCGCGGTTATCGAGCGCTGGGGGTTGGGTCACCGTTTCTACACGGATTTCTATCTCGGAGCCGACGACCGGCTCTGGGTCAAAGGGTATGGCGATCCCTATCTGGTATCCGAGGAGCTGGCACGTATCGCCAAGGCGCTGAGAGCCCGCGGCATCCGAAGGGTATCTGGGGTAGGCACGGATGACAGCTACTTCGATCCGGGGCTCGAGATCAGCGGGCGCTCGTCCACCGACAATCCCTACGATGCACCAGTAACCGCATTGGCAGCCAATTTCAATACCATCAGTGTAGTGAATCGGGGCGGCGAGGTGCGTAGCGCCGAGGCACAGACCCCGCTTACCCCGATGGCGCGCCAATTCGGGCAGGAGCTGGGAAGCGGGGAGCACCGGGTCAACCTGCAGAGCCGAGACAAGGCGGTGCAATACTTCGGGCAGCTCCTGAGCGCCGAGCTGGAGCAGGCTGGAATCCAGGTCGGAGGAGGCCCCATCGCGGGCAGGGTGCCCGCTGGCGCCAGGAAGGTCTACCGTCATGAGGATAGCCGCGATCTGCGGGCCATGCTCTCTGCCATGCTGAAATACTCCAACAACTTCATCGCCAACGACCTGTTCCTGAAGCTCGCCGACCGGGGCGATGGCCCCCAGCTCGATATGGCGGACGCCCAGCGGGCATTCAGGGCTTGGATCGACCGGAAATTCGGTTGGCGGGACTATCGGATCGAGGATGGCGCGGGCTTGTCCCGCGCAAATCGTCTGAGCGCCCGGCAGCTCCTGGAGGCCGTGAATGCCTTCGCTCCCTACAGGACGTTGCTGCCTGAGCGGAGCGATGGCGTATGGGCGAAGACAGGGACCCTGAGCGGTGTGAGCTGTTATGCCGGCTTCGTGAGGCGCGGCGGACGCTGGGAGTCCTTCAGTCTTCTCATCAACCAGTCAGTTCCCTACAACCTCCGCCTGCAGGTGGCGGATGCCCTGGTGCGCGCACCGAGTCTGGTCCACCTGTGCCCGGGTGGCAGCTGCTGAGAGCAGCGGCCTTTCACCCGTATCTTGCGCAGGTTGCTCGCGGAGGGCGGAGTCGGCACTGCAGTGGCTTACCCTGCCCGCTTGGCCCATAATGGCCCGATCACTCGGCCCGATACTCCCCACGTTCGAGATGCGCTGCTCGCGTTCCCTCGCCTGCCTGATTGTTCTCCTGACTTTGATGCTGGGCGCCTGCGCCCCGTTACAACAGGCTGTCAACACCCCGAGTCAGGGAAGCATTCCCTACTCCGGAAGCGGTTATCCCACCCTTGCCCCCCTGCTGCGTCGGGTTACTCCTGCCGTGGTCAATGTTTCTGTGGAGTCCAAAATCCTGCCAGAAGAGCATCCCTTTCTCCGCGATCCGGAATTTCGCCGCTTTCTCGAGAGGTTCAACCTGCCGTTTCCGGAAGGGCCGATGGATGGCAGCCGCCAGAGCGTAGGATCTGGGTTCATCGTCGATGCGCAACGCGGTTACGTCCTGACGAATCGGCATGTCATCGAAGATGCGCAATCGATCACGGTTACCCTCAAGGACAGGCGCAGCTATCGAGCGCAACTGGTCGGTAGCGATCGGACCGCGGACATCGCGGTACTGCGGATCATCCCCGTCCCCCCTGGGCTGCAAGCACTCGAGTTCGGCAATTCCGATGCGCTGGAGGTCGGAGACTTCGTCCTCGCCATCGGTAACCCTTTCGGCATCGGCCAGACCGTCACGTCCGGAATCGTCAGCGCCCTCGGGCGGCAAGGAATCGAGGGCGAGACGGGCGACCTCATTCAGACTGATGCATCCATCAACCCCGGCAACTCCGGGGGGCCACTGGTAAATCTGGGCGGGCAAGTGGTGGGCATCAATACTGCCTTGATCGGCCCTGGGGGGGGCAATGTGGGTATCGGTTTCGCCACCCCGAGCAACCGGGTACGCTCGGCCATGTACCGGGTGTTGAGGGGCCGGGGATAATGCTCATGGGGCGTGTCGAGCCATCCCTTGGAATGAAATGCCGCCTCGCCCCTGGTCGTACCCTCTTCGAGAGGCAAGGGGCGCGTTGAAGCGACCATTCGAGATGGGAGAAGGGACAAACGTGCTTCGCGAATTTCATCGTAATTACCAGGTGCCGATACAGTTTTTCGTTCGAGGACACTCGGTGCTCGTGCCCGGCGTCGCCGATCTCGGCCTTGCCCCTTGTCCTCGATAAGGCTACCCTACTCGAATAAGCTTAGCGCTCGGATGGTTGAATCTCCTGTCCGCCGGACCGAGTCGATCGATTTTCGCATTGGGGGGCTGACGAAAACTGCTTGATCGTCTTGCTGGTCGTTTGGTCCGCCGGCGCCATAGCGCAAGGGGTCGAATAGCTCGACTGTTCGTCCCTCGGGCTTTTGCAGACCGACCAAGGCTCGTCCACAACCGTGCAAGCTTTTCGCCCGGCTCCCGATAACATTCCACCAAAGGGGGCAGATATGCAGCTCAAGGTTCTCGCCTTTGTTCTCGCCGGGGGAGAGGGTACCCGGCTCTACCCGTTGACCCGAGAGCGCGCCAAGCCGGCGGTTCCGTTCGGCGGAAAGTACAGAATCGTCGATTTTGTGCTCAGCAACCTAGTCAATTCGGGGATCTACTCCATCTATGTGCTCATCCAGTTTCGCAGCCAATCCCTGCTGCAGCACCTGAGCGACGGCTGGCAGTTCGGGGGGATTCTGAAGAACGAGTTCCTGGTGCCCGTGCCTGCCCAGATGCGCAGCGAGGGGAAGGATTGGTATCGGGGGACCGCGGATGCCATCCATCAGAACATCAATCTCATCGAGCAGTCTTCGCCCGATGTCGTCGTCGTGTTCGGTGCCGATCATATCTACCGCATGAACATCCGCGAGATGATCGAGTATCACGAGCAGAAGCGGTCCCACGTCACCATCGCCGCGTTGCCTACCGACAAAAAGTTCGCAAAGGATTTCGGGGTGATCGAGGTTACCAACAGCGGGCGCATCGTCGGATTCCACGAGAAGAATCCAAATGCTCCCACCATGCCGGGGGATCCGAGCCGCGTCTATGCCTCCATGGGCAACTACGTCTTCAGTACCGATATGCTGGTGAAGATGATCGAAGAGGATCAGCAGGATCCCGACAGCTCCCATGATTTCGGCAAGGATATCCTCCCCAAGGCCATCGATCAGGCCGAGATGTTCGCCTACAATTTCAATGAAAACCAGATTCCAGGAGAGCCGCCGGGCAAGGCCCCATACTGGCGTGACGTCGGGACCCTCGATGCCTTCTACGAGGCCAATATGGATATACGGGCCATCTCCCCGGAGCTCAATCTGTTCAACCGGGAGTGGCCGTTGCGCACGGCCAGCTATCCCGATCCACCGGCCAAGTTCGCGTTCGACGAGGAGGACCGGCGGGGGCAAGCGATCGATTCGGTCCTGTCGGGTGGCTGCATTATCTCAGGGGGCATGGTGAGAGATTCCGTGTTGGGCCGACACGTCTACATTCATGCCGGAGCGGAGGTCGATGGGTGCGTCATATTCGACAACTGTGATATCGGACGCAACTCCAAGCTGCGCCGTTGCATTCTGCAGAAGAATGTGCATATTCCCGAAGGCTCGGTAATCGGGTACGATCACGAAGAAGACAAAAAACACTACCATGTAACGGAGAGCGGCATCGTTGTCATCGACGGTACGATCACGCCGTTGCAACTCTCGACGATAAGAATTTAGTGCAGTTGCACTCAGGTATCGGCAGCGGCCACAGGATATCCTCCCCTGGGGGCGGCCCGAATTCGGCGCGACTGTACTGGATGAGTGCCTGGCTTCACCGAAGGAGATCTCCATGCCAACCGAGAAATCGAGCGGTTTCGAAGAGCTGACCAAGCTAGCAACCGACTTCGTGACCGCGCAGAAGGGGTTGTGGGACCACGCGGCTTGGTCTGAGTTTCTGTCCAACGTTCGGACGAAGGGGTTCGACGTCTCCACGGAAATGCAGTCGAGTCTCGGCGAGCTCCTCGAAGCGATGAAGCGCTTCTATTCGGCTGCCGCTTCGACCGAGAGTGTCGAGAAGGCCATGAGGAGCGTGGTGAACGACAGCGTGGCGTTTGTCAAGAAGCAGAAGGGTGTCTGGGGCCACACCGAGTGGGAAGAGTTCGTGAAGACCGTCCGGCAGAATACGATCGCATTGTCGGAAGGGACGACAGCCTATTTAGGTAGTGTGCTGGAATCCATGAAGGTCTTCTATGGGCTTTCACCAATCGCCGTCGCTCAGAAGCGGTTGCGGGCCGCACGGCACAAGCCTTCGCCGGCACCGCAGCCCGCCGCTTCCGAGGTAAAGAAGGAGGAGGCGGAGCCCGTGACTGCGAAGCCTCCGGCACAAGCGGCGCCAGCACAAGCAGCTCCGGCAGCGGCAAAGCCGCTTCCCAAGAGGGTGGAGAAGAGAGACGATCTGACGGCGATCGGCGGCATCGGCCCGGCTTTGGAGAGGAAGCTGAACGCGGCCGGGATCTCGAGCTATGCGCAGCTTGCCGCCCTCTCGAGTGATGATATCGAGCACCTCGAGAAGAACATCATCAAGTTCTCGGGGCGGATCAGACGCGATGATTGGATCGGTCAAGCCAAGGCGCTTTCCCGGAGCCGATGATCCGGCCAACCGACCGCGATGAGTGTCATGGCCTTGTAAAGCAAGACGCCATGCTATAGCTTGTTGCCTCGAGTCCCTGCTAGGGGTGCCCGTCGGGGATCTCGATGTCCCCGATGGTGCTGAGAGAGACCCTTGGAACCTGATCCGGATAATGCCGGCGCAGGAAAGGCGGGCAAAGGTCCTTATTATTTCGGTGCGCCCGATCTTCCGGTGCCCCACACCGTTGCCCGCTGATCGCGGCCGTCAATCGGACAGGCCGGTCTCTCCAAACCCCTCGAGCCGGAGCCCGATGTCGGCATAGGTGACGCATCGACGCATGCGAGCCCTCTGGTCCGGCACCCGGGATTTGTCCCGATTCCCTCGAGGTCGACGATATGAGCGCCATTCCTGAAGAATTTGCCCGCAAGACCGCCCGGCTTTCGGATCAGGTCACCAAGCCCTTTCCCGCATCGCAAAAGATCTACGTGGAGGGGTCACGCCCGGATATCCGGGTGCCCATGCGCGAGGTCAGGCTGACCTCGACCCACACCAGCCAAGGAGTCGAGGAGAACCCTCCAGTCAACATCTACGACACGTCAGGTCCCTATACGGACCCGGACGCAGTCATCGATTTGCTCGCCGGCTTGCCGGAGGTACGTGCCGCTTGGATCCGGGAGCGGGAGGATACGGAGCTGCTGGGCCGCCTGAGCTCCGAGTTCGGTCGCAGGCGCCAGAGCGATCCGGCCCTCGCGCACCTGCGCTTCGAGCACATCCGCACCCCGCGCCGGGCGAAGCCGGGCGCCAACGTCTCTCAGATGCACTATGCGCGAAAGGGGCTCATCACCCCGGAGATGGAGTATGTCGCCATCCGCGAGAACATGAAGCTCGACGAGCTTCGGGCGGACCCGAGGTACGAGAAGCTCCTGCGCCAGCACGCCGGAAAGCACTTCGGGGCCAACCTGCCCGAGCGGATGACACCGGAGTTCGTCCGTGCCGAGGTAGCCTCGGGACGAGCCATCATCCCGGCGAACATCAATCATCCGGAGCTGGAGCCCGTGATCATCGGGCGCAACTTCCGGGTGAAGATCAATACCAACATCGGGAATTCGGCGGTGACTTCCTCCATCGAAGAGGAGGTCGAGAAGATGGTCTGGTCCGCCCGCTGGGGCGGCGACACCCTCATGGATCTTTCGACCGGCCCGAATATCCACGAGACCCGGGAGTGGATCCTGCGCAATGCCCCCATGCCCATCGGCACGGTGCCCATCTATCAGGCCCTCGAGAAGGTCAACGGCAAGGCCGAGGAGCTCACCTGGGAGCTGTTCCGCGACACACTGATCGAGCAGGCGGAGCAGGGCGTGGACTACTTCACCATCCACGCCGGCGTGCTGCTGCGCTACGTACCCCTGACCGCGGATCGGGTCACGGGCATCGTATCCCGCGGCGGATCCATCATGGCCAAGTGGTGCCTGGCCCACCATCGGGAGAGCTTCCTCTACACCCACTTCGAAGACATCTGCGACATCATGAAGGCCTATGACGTCGCCTTCAGCCTCGGTGATGGCCTGCGCCCTGGGTCCATCGCAGACGCCAACGACCGCGCCCAGTTCGCGGAGCTGGAGACCCTGGGTGAGCTGACCAGGATCGCCTGGCAGCACGATTGCCAGGTCATGATCGAGGGTCCGGGTCACGTGCCCCTGCACATGGTGAAGGAGAACGTGGACAAGGAGCTCGAGGACTGCTACGAGGCCCCCTTCTACACCCTCGGCCCCCTCATCACCGATATCGCTCCGGCCTACGACCACATCACCTCCGGCATTGGTGCGGCCAACATCGGCTGGTACGGTACGGCGATGCTCTGCTACGTCACACCCAAGGAGCACCTCGGCCTGCCGGATAAGGAGGATGTGCGTGACGGCATCATCACCTACAAGATCGCCGCCCACGCCGCAGATCTGGCCAAGGGGCTGCCCGGCGCCCAGCTCTGGGATAACGCCATGTCGAAGGCCCGCTTCGAGTTCCGCTGGGAGGACCAGTTCAACCTGTCGCTCGACCCGGAGCGCGCCCGCGAGTACCACGACAAGACTATGCCCCACGAGGCCCACAAGGTTGCCCACTTCTGCTCCATGTGTGGTCCGCACTTCTGTGCCATGAAGATCACCCAGGACGTGCGCGACTACGCCGAGTCCCACCGGATCGAGGACGTAGAGGCAGCGGTGGATGAGGGGATGAAGGAGAAGTCTGCCGAGTTTCTGAAGGAGGGCGGGCAGATCTATCGGGAGATATGAGTCGACGGTAGTGCAGTAAAGGCTTTTTCCATTGCCAACCAAAGTGCTTGAAACAGAAAACATGAAGAGCCGCAAGATCGGCATCGAAAAGCATGCCGATGGCTATGTTGGTATTTTTGCAGATGGCAGATGGCAGATGGCAGATCGAGGTCTATTTCAAGGCATTGAAAATCGGCTGCCGCGCCGAGCAGCTGCGATTGGAGAAACGTGAGTGCTTAGAGCCAGCGCTGGCCTTCTATATGATCATCGCCTGGTGCGTGCTGTTTCTGACCATGCTCGGTTGCGACTGCCCGGAAATGCCCTGAGATAGGTCTTTGCCGATGAGGAACGGAAAACGGTTTGTCTGATCACTCAGCGTAAGCCGCTGCCCGATGAGCCACCCTCACTCGATACCATGGTACTTATGGCCGCCAATCTTGGCGGTTTCCTTCACCGAAAAATCGATGGCTTTCCCGTTCCGGAAACACTCTGAATCGGGCTGCAACTCATCCCTGATTTCGTGCTCGCACTCAAGGCTCAGCGCAGTGTCGGTGAGTCGGTGAGAGTTATGGTCATGGTATTACTGTGAGTACCATTGGTGTCAGCCTGGTACGCTGGACATATTAGTGCCGATGGATCCCCAAAATTCAGTGCAAGTCGTTAATACTTCCCAGCAGGCTCATTATCTGGTGACGGGCGCCGGAGGCTTCATCGGGAAGGCGCTATGCCGCTTTCTGCAAGAGCGGGGCGCTTCCGTCCGCGCATTGTTACGACGCAGCGGAGAATATGTTGGAGACGAGTCGGTCATCTGTGACCTGTCGGAGAAGAATCTTCCGAGCTCGCTGATGGACGGTATCGACGGTGTCTTTCACCTTGCCGGCATCGCGCATGTCCCCGACATCGCCGCAGTTCCCGACACACTCTACAGACGCATAAACTTGGACGCCACCAGGTCGCTGCTCGAATTAGCCGCACAGAGTCGTGTAGAGCGCTTCGTCTACTTCAGCAGCGTCAAGGCAGCGGCCCACCCCGGCGAGCACTGTGTCGACGAGACCTGGGATGAACCGCCCGCGGATGCTTACGGACGTTCCAAACGCGACGCCGAACAGCGCGTGATCGCCACCGGCAAAGAAAAGGGCATGCACGTCTGTAATCTGCGCCCTTGCTTGGTGTACGGCCCTGGCGTCAAGGGAAATCTTTCCCGTATGATCCATGCGATCGAGAAGGGTGCCTTCCCGCCTTTTCCAGAGCTCGGGAACAAGCGCTCGATGGTGGGCATGGACGATCTTATCGATGCGGCTTGGCTTGCGATGAACGATACCCGGGCATGCGGTAAAACGTATATCATCTCCGATGGCCTTCCGTACTCCACGCGCGATCTCTACATCGCCATCAGCAATGCTCTGGAAAAACGAGTCCCTCGCTGGACCGTTCCCATATTACTGTTGCACGCTAGTGCGGCAGTTGGGGATCTCCTGGTCCGAGTCAGCCATCGGCCAATGCCTATGAGCAGCTCGGTGTTACAACGCTTGCGAGGGTGGGCCTGTTACCGCTCGGACCGGATACACCGAGAGCTAGGATGGGCGCCACGACAGACCTTCGAAGACATACTTCCAGATATCGTCTCCACCTGTTTTGGGCAGGCAAGGTAGAGCTTAAGGTGATTTTCGGATTCTTTCATACCGGGCAAGCCGGCGAGATAAGGATGTCCCATTTCGGCAGCTGTGGGTTGCGGACCAAGCGCGCTTGCACTGCGCACATCACCTCCTTGGTCAAAGCCACGCCTTTCTCGTAGACCGTACGGCTGAGCTCTACCACCGGGTGAAGACCTTTCCACGTCATGGTCTTGCCCACTCGAGCATGGTCTCGACATCGGTCAACTTGGTGCCGTTCCAATGC
>Ga0315540_10000446_pt1 | contig 23355 bp, 20 predicted proteins | sample SalMarSW160110MG_FD_203677 | JGI IMG/M metagenome (GOLD analysis project Ga0315540, IMG submission 203677) | Salt marsh sediment microbial communities from the Plum Island Ecosystem LTER, Massachusetts, United States - Salt Marsh Sediment SW1601-10 ...
ATCTTTTGGTGCGGGAGTAGGTAATTCAAATTATGAAAATGCAGGACATAAAACTATAGCCAATGTTTTTATAAAGACCGGAGATTATGAAAGATACTTTCTAATGCTTTCATTTGAAAGAGAAGATGCAGCCCAGATTTTATATTCTCCTAGATTAGTTGATACTAGAGAATATGCAAATGTTACAAGATTTAATGGATATTATATATTTAATAGAAGCTTTAAATTATCTACTGACATTAATTATTTAAATATAACTGATGGCAATAGTGGATATAAATTTAATGTAAGATTAGGAAAATATTTCTTCTCAAAGGCTCTTTTGGGATATGAATACGAAAATTCAAATTATTTATTTGTAACGAATAATTATTATTCTCCACAGAATTATGCTTCACATAGCTTGTTTGGAGACTTTGATGTATACCAATCTCAAAACAAACTATCTAAAGTAACAGTTGGTGGTAAGATTGGTTTGATTGCACATAGTTCTTATCTAATCAGACAGCTTTATGCCTCGTTTACCTGGGAGATACTCCAGAAATTAACATTTCAGAGCGACCTTGCATACGGCAGCACATTTCAGACTACTGTAGCTTATAGTTCTTTTGCAGCATACTTCAATGTATTCTGGAACCTCTAAAGGTATAACAAAACTACTGACTTAGCCCTGAAATAATTAGTGTCAATTTTATCCTATAAATAGACAATTGATTTTGATCTGAATTCCGAAAATAAATGTCTATTATTGAGACACAATCAAAATTTATCTAAATCTGTTACAAAAAATAGGGCTAAAAACCTGACTTATAGTTATTTATGGAATGGCTCTATAATTGCTTTACTAATTCAAAAATATGTTGAACTTTTATGCAAAAAAAACAACCTATTAAAAGAACTCCAATAGTTCTAAAAAATATTCAGGATAGGCAACAGAATGAAAAAAATTCTGAAGGTAAGTTAATAAGGCGGATTTTAGTCTCTGGTCTATTGTCATTAGTGCTTCTTTTGATAATAATTTATACGATGCCGAAAACTATCCTGAACACGACTTCATTGTTGGAATATGCAACAATAGTTGCGTTAATAATATTTCTTTTTGTATTGTTGTTCAGATATTTTGCAATTCTTGTTATGGCCTATATGTATGTAAACGAATACACATTTAAGCCAACATCAGCCTTTGCCCCATTCGTTTCTATAATTGTTCCGGTTTATAACGAGGAAAAAGTAGTAGTAGATTCAGTTAAATCACTTTTAGAACTTGACTATTCAAATTACGAGATTATAATTGTTAATGATGGTTCAACCGATAATACAAAACAAGTAGCTGAGTCATTAGTAGGATATCAAAAAGGCTTAAGAGGTGAGGTTAAGATTTCTCTTATTGATAAACCTAATGGGGGAAAATCACAAGCTCTTAATGCAGGAATAAAACATTCAAAAGCAGAAATTGTACTTTGTATGGATGGAGACAGTCAGTTGACCCCTCAATCAGTTAAAGTTGCGATACGTCATTTCACTAACCCTGAGATTGGCGCTGTTGCAGGTAATGTAAAAGTTCTAAACAGAGGAAAGTTGTTTACTGATCTTCAGGCTTTGGAATACATAGAAGGTCTTAATATGGCAAGAAGCGCACAGAGCTTTGTAAAGCTGGTGAATATAATTCCTGGTCCTATAGGATTATTTAGAAAAAATGCAGTTGAAGAAGCTGGATTTTATTCAAACGATACTTTTGCCGAAGATGCAGATCTAACGCTTAAGATTTTGGCAAACGGCTGGAAAATCTATTATGAACCTAATTCAATCTCATATACTGAAGCACCGGAAAAACTTCAGCAGTTATTGAAACAACGTTACAGATGGACAAGAGGAATATTACAGTCAATAAGAAAACATAAGAAATTGATGTTTGATCCGACAATTAATTTTGGTGATACATTTATTCTTTGGACAATGTTTTATGAAGCCCTGATTTGGCCTGCAATGAATATAGCTGCAAATCTGTTCTTTATTGTAGCTGCAATCTTTTTTGGATTCACGTCATTGATATTTTTCTGGTGGGCAGGGTTGGCCTTCCTTGATTTTGTGACAGCTTTATATTGTGTTGCAGTAGAAAAAGAAGAATTTAGGCTCGTGGGATATTCTTTAATCTACAGGGTGTTTTTTATTTTAATGATAGATGTAAGCAAACTCATGTCAACTATAGAAGAATTTCTCGGTATTAGAATGACATGGGGCAAATTAGAGAGAGTCGGAACAAGCAAATAAAATTTAATTAATAATTCAAATGTTAAGAGGACATTATGGAACTAATACCCATTTTATCAACAATCATTCTAGTTGCTACAATCAGCACATTTCTATTGGCAATTGGAGCTTATATTCTCTATAAAGTCAGAGAAGCAAGAGAGGTACAACCTTCTACACAGGGGCCGTCAGAGCTTAAAGGTGAATTGGTAACTCCTGCATATGCTTCACAACAAGAACAATATCCTGTTTATGCAGAGAAGTATGCTTCACAAAGAAAACCGATATTTATAAAACAAGAAAAACAGGCATCACAGCCGAGATTTACACCCCGGCCACAACAATACAATGCTGAAAAATCCAAGCAAGGTGCATTTGTAGTGGGAAAAACTCAGAGTAAATCTACTGCTCCAAAGTTTTTAAAATATACAACCGAAGGTTACGTAACACCACAGGAAGATAACAAAAATAAAGGAACTCTGAAGTGGAGGTAAGAAACAAAAAAGGTCGGATTAATCAGGGCCTTATTATCTTCAGCGGGCTAATCTTTTTAGTTGGTGCTGTATTAACTTACTTTTTTATTCTGAGGGGAGTTTATGGTTCATTTGATGCAAAAGAGTTAGTTCCTGATTCAAATGTGGTAAAAAGCGTTTTTGGCAGTACTAAACCGACTATAGGCATATTATATTCTCAATATACAGAGAATATGCTTCCTGAAGGAAATACTTGGTTGAACGATAACATTACAACATGGAAAAAATTCTTGGATGCTTCAGGATGGAAATATGATCTTATAAATGATAAAACAATTGAACTGGGTCAGCACTACAAGTATGATCTTATAGTTCTGCCGGGTTCAAAATCGTTAAGTGATAAAGAATTAATTGAAATTAAAAAATATATTGATAAAGGGGGAAGTGTTTTTGCAACCAGTGGTACCGCTTCCTATTCTGACGATGGTAAGTGGAGAGGATGGGGTTTCTTTTCAGAGGTGTTTGGACTAAACTTTACAAAAGAGGTAGACAATGATGGTTTGACAAAGTTGCATACTTTAAGGGGTAATTTGCCTATTACTGCCAATATTCCTACAGGCTATTCTCTTAAAGTGGGTACCTGGGATAGACCGATCTCCGTAGAAGTTATGGATCCAAGAACAATTCAGGCAAGTTTTTGGTACAATTATAGACTTGAGAAGGGGTTGGTCAGAGAAAATATAAAGAAGAGTGCGGGTATAGTTTTCGGTAATTATGGCCACGGCAGATTTGTATGGATGGGATTCGAAATAAATTCAGTTATTGGTTCACAGGAAGATTATATATACTTTGATAGGTTATTTAATAACTCAATTAAATGGCTAACATATAGACCAATTGCATTTGCGAAAGACTGGCCGGCTGGTTACGCAGCCGCCGCAATGATTACTCCCATAGTAGATAAAGAGCCGCATAATATTCAGAATATAGTAAATGTATTAAAAGATAAGAATGTAAAAGCAACGTTTTTCATAAATCCCAGGCAAGCTGAACAAAATAGAGGACTTGTTAAATCATTATCAAGATATGGAGAAATTGGCTCACTGGTGGACATAGGTTATTTGAATTCCGTAAACGATACTATTAATACTCTTAATGATTATAATACGCAGCTTCATAAATTGATTAAGGCAAAAACAGAACTTGAAGAAATTACAGGTAAAAAGACTTCAGGTGCGATGCCTTATTACGGGTTGTTTGATAAAAATACTTTGAAAGCATTAGTTAATGATGGTTATAATTATGTTCTGACCGATTCTTTAACAGATCGTTCTGTACCTAAAAATATGATTATAGGGGATAAAAGAGTTACGATTATGACAAAGACAGCACGGGATGATTATGAAATAATTCGTGATTTAAATTTAACTCAATCTGAATTTCAATTCTATACATATCAGGAAGATATCGATAGAGTCCTTTTTGAAGGTGGAATGTATATATATAAAATGCACACTGATTATCAATGTACGCCTGATAATATTAATGTTGCCGGAGAAGTGATTGATGAACTGAAAAAGAAAAATTTTTGGATAGCCACAGGTGACGAAATTGAGAACTGGTGTGCTAGAAAAAACAGTGTTGAGATCAGGACTGATAAAAGGGGACCAAGCAGAGTAGTTTTAACAATTTCTAACCCAAGTAAATTAACGGTTAATAATTTAGTTATACAAGTTGAAATTAATGCAGCTGCTAAAAGAATCACGTTGGATACTGAAATAATTGGTACAAAAAGAGCAAGGTTTGATTATGATAAGAAAAACAAGTTAGTGTATGTTTACATAAATGATTTGCGACCAAATGAATCTAGAACCTATTATCTCGATTATAATCGACCGGATTCTTGAGTTAAGAGATATATTTAATTTAGTCAACTGATCAAAAGTTGATTATCCTTTGTTAAAGAGCACTATTTTTCTAAATAAAAATATACTTATAATAAATTAGCGGTAAATATTGGAGGCGGAAAATAGAATAGATAAAATTTTCGGATCTTTGATTCAGCACATCAAAGATCCATTTTTGGTCCTTGATGTTAATGGGAGAATAATATCATTTAACAAAGAAGCCTCGGAGTTATTAAAATTAGATGACCAGAAAGGGGATGTGTTTTCCTATCTTGACGAACCTTCAACTGAAGAATTAAAGCTAATATTTTCTAAAAATTTGCCAATAAACAAGACAATTTCTCTAAGGTTAAAATTTGTGCTTCAATCTGGTGATGAATTTGATTCCACTGTAATTTTGAGCTCGTATGAAAAGAACGATGATGATTTTATCTTTTGTAAAATCAAAAAAGATAAAAATACAATTATGGTTAGTGGGAAAACTGATATAAAAGTACAAAATGAAGATTTCAAAAAAATAATTCACAATGAAAAAATTCTGGGTATTATTGAAGAAGTTAAGTCACTTTATCCGTTTACGTATATGGGAAAAGAAAAAGTTCAAAATGAAATTAATAAACTGGATGAGTTTTTTTGGATTCAGGATATAGAAGGTAATTATCAAATATTAAACGATAAATTGGCAAACGGCTTAGGTATTTCTATTTCACGGGTTGAAGGCAAACCGGTTAATTCATTTTTGCCTGCTTATTTGATAGATTTTCAAAACTCCATTGTCTCTTACATACAAAAGTCTCTAAATTGCATAATTATTAAAGGTATACCATTAAAAGTTTACAATCAGGGAGAAAATTACCAGACAATAGAAATTCCACTAAGTGATGTTGATAACAATGTATTGGCGATAATAGGGGTTACGCAGACAGCTCCATTATCTGTTAATCAAGCAATGATTTCTGATATTTTTAATTCAACAAATGATTTATTACAATTTTTCCCTAAACCCGTTGCATTAATTGACGAGAATGGAATATTTAAGCAAGCAACTGAAGAATTTCGTAAATTATTTGAGAACGAATTTCACGATTTAAGAAGGCTGAATTATAGTAGAGTATTGCCAAAAGATATAATCGGAATAATTGACCGATTTATTCTATCTTCGGCTGATAAAGAACAATATAAACTAAATAAGCAAAATAAGTTTAACGAAAAATATTCAGGTGAAATTTCTCTTCAGCTTAATAAAATTTATGGCGATAAGCTTGAATTTGAAGGAGTTTCGATTTTAATAGAGACACTAGAAGAGCATTTTGACCTGGAAAAATTATTTGTAAGGAAAGGAAAAATGTACGAATTATTATTAGATAATAACCCTGAGCCGATATTTATTTACGACACAGAAAATTTAAAATTTCTGGATGTTAATAAGGCTGCGTTAGATCTTTACGGATATAGGAAAGACGAATTTCTGCAAATGGATCTGACTGATCTTTACACTACAGAAGATATACAATCTCTTCTTGACACCTCCCAAAATGAAATTAAAGAAGGTATATTTTCCGGTCCTTACCGGCATAAAAAGAAAGACGGCACTTCTGTTTTTGTAGAAATTAGCAAAAGCTCTTTCAAATATGATGATAAAGATGCTCATTTTAATATGATAAGAGATGTATCTGAAAAGCTTGAACTTGAAAAAATAAACAAATCTTTTGATGCTGTATTTAATAATAATAATAGCCTGATTTTTATTACAGATATAGGTGGATTTATTTCCTCTGTCAATGACACTGCCTGTTCAGTGCTTGGACATACAAAAGATGACTTTGTAGATAGTTCGTTTGCTTCCTATTTAATTGATGAAGATCGCGGGACTATTAATTCATCGGTATTTAAAGAACAGTCAAAAGAAATAATAACTTTAAATGTAAATATGAAAAGTTCTGATGGTGAATCATTTGAAGCTGAAGTTACAGCTGTACCGGTTCTAAACTATAAAAATGAAATTGAATCTTTTACGATAATTACAAAAAAGAAAGAGGAACCCGTTGTTGAAACCAAAGAGGTTATAAAAGAAGTTATTGTTGAAAAACCCGTTGAAGTTGAAAAGCCTGTTGAAAATACTGCTACAACTGTTTCTTCCGAAAAAACTGACTCAACATTTTTATCAAGTGTATTTCACGAAATACTGACACCAATAAATGTTATACTTGGATTTGTTCAGGATTTAACAGAAAGTGTCAGCAATTTAACTCCGGAACAGAAAGAGTTTGCAGGCATCATTGATCAAAACAGGGAAAGATTGCTCAAAACTATGGATTCTGTAGTTGAATATTCCAATTATGAAAAAAATAAAGTAGACTTTAACATTTCGAAAGTTGCAATTACTGATATTATAGAAGATTTACAAAGCAATATTAAAAGCCTCACAGGTGCGAAAAATATTGAGCTTGGCTACGGTAAAATATCTTCTTCGCTTAAATTTAAGACAGATAAAGAAAAATTTCAAAACTTGATAAATTTATTAATAAAATTCGTAGCAGGACTAACAAAAGAAGAAAAAATATATTTAGCTGCATTTCCGGATAGTAGTGATAAATTTATTATTTCTATAAAAGATGACTATTCTCATCCTTCAAAGCACTTGTTAGAATTTTATAAGAAGGCATTCCTTCATGAAAATATTGATTCCAGAAAATTTGGTATTTCAAAGCTAAGTCTCAGATTGGCTAAGGCTATATTGAGCGCGCTCAATGGAAAGGCTGAAGTTTCTGTACAGGATAATAATGAAGAAATGTTTTTTGTCTTTCCTATTGAATTTAGCGAGGCACAAAGAACTGAGCAAATTCAGGATGAAAGTTATGAAAATAAAATTGAACAGGCTATTGAGGAGTTGAAAGAAGAGTCTGTTGATGAAGATAAGAATATAGAAGAGGAAAGTAGAGATATTACTGTTAAAGATGAAGTAGGAGAATATGAGATGGAAGAAGATCATGATTTAATAGGTGAAACAGAAATCAAAGATGAAACTCTAGAAGATGAGCTCGAGGAAGAAAATGTTGATGCTCTTGATACCTCAGATTCAGATATGACTTTACATAAGCTTGATTTAACACAATTAAGATGCCTCTATATTGAAGACCAGGTAGATTCACAGATTTTGTTTAAAGTCCAAATGAAAGAACTGAAAGAAATAAAATTTGCTGTTAGTTTTGAAGAAGCAATGCCAATTCTAGATAGTGATAAGTTTGATTTCATTGTAATGGATATAAATTTACAGGGTGAATATAATGGGCTGGATGCCCTGAAGTTAATCCAAAGAATGCCTAACTATGAAAATGTACCTATTATTGCTGTCACAGCCTATGTATTGCCGGGAGATAAGGAAAAATTCATAGCGACAGGTTTTAGTGGATTTATTTCAAAACCTCTTTTCAAAGAAAAAATGGTTGACGCACTGGAAAAAATAATACCGGCAAAAGCGTGATTTTTGAAGATTAGCCCGGAGGCCATTTCATCCTTCTTCCTCCTAGGAGATGCATATGTAGGTGATACACCTCCTGCCCTCCGTTATCACCACAATTAAAGACAAGCCTGAAACCATCTTTGTCAATACCCATTTGTTTAGCTAGTTTGTTGGCCGTCTCAAACATTTCGCCCAATAATTCTGTGTGTTCATCACTTTTCAAATCAGTTACTTTAGGAATTTCTGTCTTTGGTATTATAAGAATATGAACAGGAGCTTGAGGTTTTATATCTTTGAATGCCAGAACATTTTCAGATTCAAAAACAATGTCGGCTGGTATTTCTTTATTAATGATCTTAGAAAAGATAGTATTTCCCATAATCAATCGTCCTTTTCGATTCCATATTTTTTCATTTTATTATATAAGTGGCTTCTTTGAATTTCAAGCATTTCTGCAGTTTTACTAATATTCCAGTTATTATTTTTTAGCTGTTTCAGAATAAATGCTTTTTCTGCTTTTTCTTTAAATTCTTGAAATGAATTACTTTCAGCTATTATATCTCCGACATTAGATTTACTTCCACTGAATAAGAACTCTATATTTTTTTTTGCAATTTGTCTCTTGTCTATAATAATTATTATCCTTTCTATTACGTTTCTAAGCTCTCTTACATTACCACTCCACTGCTGGCTTTGAAGAAGTTTTATTGCTTCATTATCAAATTTTACTGGCAACTTTTTGTGTTTTGTTGTGATATCTTTTGAAAAATGTTCTACGAGTATCGGTATATCCTCAGCTCTTTCTTTAAGAGGAGGAATATGAATAGGAATAACATTTAGCCTGTGATAAAGATCTTCTCTGAAATTTCCCTTTTCTATTTCTGATTTGATATCTTTATTTGTTGCTGATAATATTCTTACGTTAGTTTCAATTTTCTTTCCGCTACCGACTCGTTCAATCTTATTGTCTTCAATCGCTCTTAGAACTTTTGCCTGTGCCTGAAGACTCATGTCCCCAATTTCATCCAGAAAGATTGTACCCTTATTTGCCAATTCAAATTTACCGATCCTTTGCTGTGAAGCACCTGTAAAAGATCCTTTTTCGTGTCCGAATAATTCAGACTCAATCAGTTCATTAGGAATGGCAGCACAATTTACTTCAATAAATGGTTTGCCCTTTCGAGTACTTTTGTTATGCAAAGCACGGGCAACCAATTCTTTTCCTGTGCCGTTATCGCCGGTAATCAATACCCTTGTATCAAGAGGGCCAACTTTATCGATTATTTCGAGAATATCCTGGATTGCTTTACTTTTACCAAGAATTTGACCGTCACCAATCAGAGATTTTTTTATTTCTGTATTTTCATTTAACAGGTTTGTTTGTTCAACAGCATTCCTGATGCTTATTAAAAGTTTGTCCCGGTCTATAGGCTTTTCGATAAAATCAAATGCTCCCAACTTTGTTGCTTTTATAGCATTTTCAAGACTACCGTGAGCAGATATTATTACTACAGAAATGTTAGGATATTTTGCCTTAACTTTTTTAATAACTTCAAAGCCGCTCATTTCAGGCATTTGAATATCCAGAAGAAGTGCTGAAAATTTTTTTTCTGATAATCTGTCCAAACAATCGGTCGCTTTTGTTGAATATGAAACATCATAATCTTCGTATTCAAGTATCATCTTAATACTTTCACAAATTTCTTTTTCGTCGTCAATTATCAATACAGAGTTCATAAGTTTATAATAATAAATTGCATATTATGAATAATAAAAACCTGTGAAGGAAGTACAGATTTATTTCTCTTCAATATCCTTCCGAAAAATTGTCCAAGATTATTCGTCCTCATATCACGTGGGTCAGCAGCTGATTGAACCTTAAACTTCTGCTCAAAAGATTCCACAAAATAACCAATAAGATTTCCTAAATCAAAAATCTTAGAAATATATGAAATATAAGCACTTCCAAAGAAATGAGCCAGTTTATCTTTATCTCCATAATCTCCTGTCGGAGTATCTAAATATAATTCTTTTGGAAGATTCTGATTTTTTATGTGAAATACTGAATCGCCGGCTGAGGTAAGTGGATATTTCAATCTAATGTTTAATAGGGGAATTCTAATTGGAACTTTTCTGTAAGGTATAGCTGCAAACGTAAGAGCCAGAAGCGCTTCAGAATAATCGTAATTTTTGAAATGTACTGCACGAAGATAAATTGTATCTACAAGAGCCAGATCAGTATTGCTTTTTGAGAGATCTTTAAAATAATCTGATGCAATAAACTCTGAAATATAATTTACGCCTTTAGATAGTTTACTTTGCTGGGGAAAGATAGGTAACTGTAATGTAATTGAAATGATTAAGATAGGAATTGAAATTTTGCTGATCAGACTTAAAGACGGAAAGATTTTCACGTCTGTATTACCCCGGGATTAAACTTTGGTATGTTTGGGTTATTATTTGCAACATCAAGTGCCATAGAAATATATTCTCTCGTTTTTGCAGGATCAATTATTTCGTCAATCCAAAGGCGTGCTGCTGCGTATAGAGGTGTGCTTGCATTTTCGTATGACTGCATAATTTCATCAAGCAGTTTTTTCTTATCTGCTTCGGAAAACTCTTTCCCGCTTTTTTTAGCCTGTTTTAATTTTATATTTAGTAAAACATTAGATGCCTGCTGGCCGCCCATTACAGAAATTTTTGCATTTGGGTATGCGAAAATAAATCTTGGATCGTAAGCTTTTCCGCACATTGCATAATTACCTGCGCCAAAACTGTTCCCTACTATAATTGTAATTTTAGGGACTACAGAGTTTGCAACTGCATTCACCATCTTTGCACCGTCTTTAATTATTCCTCCGTGCTCAGCTCTGCTACCAACCATAAATCCCGTTACATCCTGCAGAAAAACGAGCGGAATTTTTTTCTGGTTACAGTTCATTATAAATCTGGCCGCCTTGTCTGCGCTATCGGAATAAATTACTCCACCGACCTGCATTTCGCCTGCACCCTTATCTGTTTCTGCTTTCACAACCCTACGCTGATTTGCAACAATACCCACAGCCCAACCATCAATTCTGGCATAAGCTGTAATTACTGTTTTACCGTAACCTGCTTTGTATTCATCAATTTCTGAATCATCAACTATTCTTGCAATTACATCGTACATATCGTAGGGTTTAATTGGATCTTCAGGCAACAAGCTATAAATTTCTTTTGTTGGAAATATCGGGTGACGGCTTTCGGTTCTATTGTATCCCGCTTTAAGATTATCACCTGTTTTAGTAGCTAAACTTTTTATTTGTGCGAGACATTCCTGGTCGCTTTTCATTATGTAATCAGTCACTCCCGAAATATTCGACTGTACTCTAGCACCACCTAAGCTTTCGTTATCAATTTCTTCACCAATTGCTGCTTTTACTAAATGTGAACCTGCAAGAAAAACCGAGCCTTCACCTTCGACGATTAGTGCTTCATCACTCATGATAGGCAGGTAAGCACCACCCGCGACGCAGGGCCCCATAATTGCAGCTATCTGTGGAATCCCCATTGAAGACATTACTGCATTATTTCTAAAAATTCTTCCAAAGTGTTCTTTATCAGGAAAGATCTGATCCTGGAGAGGGAGAAAAACACCGGCGCTATCCACCAGATAAATTATAGGAAGACGATTTTCAATTGAGATTTCCTGTGCTCTTAGATTCTTTTTTGCGGTAATAGGAAACCAGGCACCCGCTTTTACAGTAGCATCATTTGCAACGATAATGTGATGTTTATCACTGATTTTACCAATTCCATAAATTGTGCCTGAAGAAGGAGCACCTCCGTATTCTTCATACATTCCATAAGCTGCAAAAGTATTTAATTCGAAAAAGTCGTTTGGATCATCAAGAAGTGCTGCTATTCGTTCACGAGCTGTGAGTTTCCCTTTTGATTTGTGCTTTTCAATTGCTTTGTTGCCTCCACCGAGTTTTACTTTTTCTTTTTCAGCATCTAGTTTTCTTAAAAGGTTTTTATAATAATCTTCTCTTTTAAGAGTTGCATCATTTTCTTTGAGTGATTGTCCGATTTTTCGCATAAAATATTTTAGTCTTTCAATAAATTTCTGGCAATAACAATTCTTTGAATTTCAGAAGTTCCTTCACCTATGGTTAGAAGTTTTACGTCACGATAAAATTTTTCTACGGGATAATCTTTTATAAATCCATAGCCTCCGAATATTTGTACAGCCTCACTTGATGCTTTCTCTGCAATTTCACTTGCAAAAAGTTTTGCCATAGCTGCTTCTTTCGTATTCGGCTGTCCTTTGTCTTTCATTGCGGCAGCACGAAGTGTGAGTAATCTTGCGGCCTCAATATTCATTGACATATCAGCCAGTTTAAACTGTGTTGCCTGAAATTCAGATAGATATTTCCCGAATTGCTTCCTTTCATTAGAATATTTTACAGCAGCATCCAATGCTCCCTGGGCTAATCCTACGCTTACTGCTGCGATTGAAATTCTGCCTCCTTCAAGTATCTTCATCGCCTGAATGAAACCTTCGCCTTCTTCACCAATCAGATTTTCAGCAGGAACTTTACAATTTTCGAAAGTTAATTGAGTCGTATCACTTGCGCGCATTCCAAGTTTATTTTCTTTTTTACCTGTTATAAATCCTTCCATTCCTTTTTCAAGGATAAAAGCTGAGATTCCTTTCTTGCCTTTTGATTTGTCAGTTATAGCCATAATTACTGCAGTTTCACCTACAGTACCGTGAGTAATAAAAGTTTTGCTACCATTCAAATAATAATAATCGCCTTTTTTCTCTGCAGTAGTTCTCAAACTTCCTGCATCGCTGCCGGAAACTGATTCTGTCAATCCCCACGCTGCAACTTTTTTGCCGCTGGTAAGATCGGGCAGGTATTTTTTCTTCAGAGTTTCATTTGCAAACCTGCAAATGTGATTTGTACCTAAACCATTGTGGGCAGCAACTGAAAGTGAAATAGAAGGATCTACTTTTCCTAGTTCTTCTATGATTGTTGCAAACTCGATGTAACCTAATCCGGCACCTCCGTATTCAGCAGGGACTATTATCCCCATAAACCCGAGTTCTCCCAATTGACGTATTATTTCCATAGGAAATTCCTGGGATTCGTCGAATTCCATAACTCTTGGTTTGATTTTGGATTCAGCGAATTCCCGGATAGTATCTCGGATAATAATTTGTTCTTCGTTAAGTTCAGTATTAAAGGTCATTTCAGTTGTTTCCATTTAACCCCCAGTCAAAAATTTCGAAAAATCAGATTTGTTTCTTAAAGTTCTCCAGAATTTCTTCTGCAATATGATATGGAGACAAGTTTCCTGTAACCACTTTCTCCAATGACAAATTTAATGAATTTTCTCTTGTTTCGCTCCATAGTTCCTTTCTCAATTTCTCTTCTACTATCTCTTTAATTCGGGTTTTCATCCTTTTTTCACGATTAGGATAAAATTTATTTGCTTTTATCAGATAATCTTTGTGTCTATTAATTTCGTCATTTATTTCTGGAATCCCTTTATTTTCAGAGGCAATTGATCTGATTATGTTTGGCATCCATGAGTTTTCATCGTGATCTCGCATGCCTAGAATTGTTTTTAAGGCTGCAGCAGCTTGCTGTGAACCCGGGCGGTCACTTTTATTCAGTACAAAGAAATCAGCTATTTCCATCAAACCGGCTTTCATTGCCTGAACAGCATCTCCGGATTCAGGAACCAGAACAACTATTGTCGTATCAGCTGCCTGTGCAATATCCAGTTCTGACTGACCGACTCCAACAGTTTCCATTATTATGAAATCATATCCTGCCGCATCGAGGATATCGGCTGCGTCTACTGCTTTTTTACTTAGGCCCCCGAGACTTCCTCTCGTTGCCATACTTCGAATAAAAACATCGCTTCGCTGACCTATATCTGTCATTCTGACTCTATCGCCTAATAGAGCTCCTCCTGTAAATGGACTGGTCGGATCAACTGCTATTATTCCAATTGTTTTTCTTTCCTTAAGAAGGTATTTTGTCAACTGGTTGGTGATTGTACTTTTTCCTGCTCCGGGCGGACCTGTTATTCCGATTCTGTATGCTTTACCAACATTAGCATAAATATTTTTTAATAACTCAGCAGATTCAGAATCATTCTTTTCAACTATTGAGATTGATCTTGCAACCGATCTTCTGTCATTACTTAATAATTTTTCTACTAGTGTTTCTTCGATCATTAATTATGTTTGATTAGTTCAAATTTTTTTTAAAGAAATCAGCTGTTTTTTGCAACCCGTTGTAAAGATCAGTATCTGGTTTCCATTTGAATTTATTGAACAGTTTTTCAGAAGTGATCACACTTCTCATTTGTTCGCCGGGTGCAGCCTGACCATGTTTTTCAGTAACTTCTTTACCTGTAACTTTGTTTAATTCACTGAAAAGTTTATTTACATCTGTCTCTTTTCCGGTTCCAACGTTGTAAATATCACTTTTATTTTCATTAAGTGTAAGCAAATTTGCTTTAACCACATCTCCGACAAAGACATAATCACGCGTTTGTTTTCCGGATCCATTAATGATAGGCTGTTCGTTTTTCAAAAGTTTCGAAGTAAATATTGCAACAACTCCTGCTTCTCCAAAAGGATTTTGTCTGGGCCCATAAATATTTGCGTATCTTAGAATTGTGTAATTCAATTTGTATTGTACATTATAAAAAAACAGGTATTTCTCAACGGCAAGTTTTGAAATTCCGTAAGGTGAAAGCGGGGAAGTAGAGTGTTTTTCATCAGCTGGGAAATAACTCTGTTCACCATAAACTGCTCCGCCTGTTGATGCAAACATAAATTTCTTTACGTCTGTCATGACAGAATTTTGAAGTAAATTTATTGTTCCGATTATGTTTGTATTTGCATCAAAAGCAGGGTCAGCAACTGATCTGCGAACATCCATTTGTGCAGCGTGGTGATTAACCACATCAAATCTCTCCCTCTCGAAAAGTTGTGATAGTGATTTATCACAAATATCAGCCTTAATAAATTTTGCTTTGGGATTTATATTCTTTTCAAAACCAGTTGAGAGATTATCCAATACAAAAACCTCGTCACCTTCGTTTATAAAAGCATCGGCAACCTGCGAACCTATGAATCCCGCTCCTCCTGTAACGAGTATTTTCATTCATTAAACCTTGTATAAGTTAGAATTGTAAATATATTCTTTTACTTTTTCAGGGACAAGAAAATCTATAGATAGTCCCTCTTTCACTCTTTCTCTTATTTCTGTGGCGTTAATCTCCACCAAAGGTGTGTTAACAATGATGGCTTTATTATAATATTTATTTTTTTCTTTTGGAACTATGTCAATTTTTCTTTTCATAACAACAAGTTTTGCTAATTTTAAAATTTCATCAGGATTTTTCCAGTTATCAAATTTTAATAAATTATCAAATCCGATTATTAACTCAATTCCTGGATATTCTTTTCTGAACTCTCCTAAAGTGTCGATAGTATATGATATTCCACCTTTATTTATCTCAAAATCTGAGACTTCGAATTCGGTTAATCCCTGCACTGCGAGCCTGATCATTTCTAACCTGTGAAAAGAATTTTTACTTCCATTTCCTTTTTTATGAGGGGAAATATTACAGGGGATAAAAATAATTTTCTCTAAATTTCTGATTTCTTTAACTGCCCGGGCGGTAATGAGATGTCCAAAATGGATCGGATCAAAAGTTCCACCGATAATTCCGATAGAACTCATTTTAAAAGATCCTTATATTCAATAAAAATATGTGTGAACTTTTCGTGCATTTGCTGGCTGCAATATTCGAGACTTTCTTTCTTGGACAATTCCAAATAAAGTAATTTGAAATCATTTTTTGAATTTACAACAAGTGAATTCTCCCATACATAAACGAAATTATCAAATTTGTTTACTTTATGCAGCATGCTTTCAAACTCTAGTTCATCCCAATTTACTTCACTAATGAGTTCCTGATTCAGGTAATTAAACCCAATAAACGATACACTACCATTTATTGATTTACCTATGATTACAGCATCGGACTCAATTGTTAGTAAATCAAGTATTTTTTTTAATTCGGAGGATGAAAAGCCAATAGAGTTTGTAAAAACTATAAGGTTTATGCTTGTTGAGCCGAAATATTTATCAAAGATATCTTTAATATTCTGAAAGGAATTTTCTGTATCTATAAAAATATTTGAAGGATTGTTTTTTTTTAGATCCTCCGGTAAATAATTTTTATCTTTTTCATCAAAGAAATATGAAATCGAAGCATTATTTACAATTTGCTCCAGGTTCTCTTTGTGGTTTAAGATTAAATTTGCATACAACTGGCCTGTGTAATTTTTATCAAGTGTGCCTAACGGAATAACAGAATTTTCATCAAATACCGGCATTGTTGACACAAGATAAACCGTCGAATTAGGTCTTATCATATTTATTCATGTAATTTTGTTTGGATAATAAATTAGATATAAAATCTCTATAATATTCGACATCTCTTTCATAATAATTTCTGCTTTCACCTTTTGATTTCCTGAGCTGCATCTTTCGGAAAGCAAGAGTCGTTGCAGCTCTAACATACAATTTACGAATACTTTCATCAATCCACCCGATTGTATTCCTGTAATTTGAGTTTAAAATGTTCAAATGACCTTCGGGAATCAAACCGTTTCTGGCTTCATCCTGTAGTTCGTGGTAAATTATTTTCCTTTCTCCCAGTACAGAGACATTGTAAACAATTATAAAAATTATGACGGTAATGCCCATAAACAAAAATCCTAGCATTGCAGTGGATTCGAAACTGACACTGAAATTCCACGCAAAATGTATGAACATTGCTATACCTAGGCCTATTGTTGTTAATAGAATTTTTGTGTCTCTTTCCTTAAATTTTGCATAACCAAGGAATGCGCCAAATGTTGCTGTTGAAACGCAATGCATTACTCCTGAGAATAATGTACGAATGATCACAATAGAGAGCCATTCTGAAATGGTGCTTCCATAAGCTATAAAGTATAGAAAATTTTCAGTCATGCCAAAACCAAGACCTATTGCTCCTCCATAGACAATTCCGTCGGTCATATTATCGAATTTAATATTCTTAACAGTAATGAAAAGAAAAATTCCCTTTGTTATTTCCTCGACGAATGGTGCAACAAAGATTGTTTCAGTTCTGTGTAGAACATACTTTGAGTGGATAAAAAAGGAAAAGAATCCTGATACAATCCCACTTCCAATAATTGCAAGAACAATTGCGCCTAAGGCTCCCCATAGATAATTTTTAAATAACAAAGAGAATGGCTCTCTATCGTACCTGTCAAAACGCCAGATTATTGTCAGATAAATGAACATTGGAATAATAGCGGCTAAAGCTGAAGAAATTATCAACATAAATTGTTGTCTCAATTCGTTAAACGAATAAAGTTTATCACTTTTCTTTTATCCAGGTTATTAATTCACGTATTGTAGGTCTTTTCCCGTAAGAAAGTATTCCGATCTTGAAAATTTTAGAAGAGAAATAAATAGAAATAAATATCGAAACAACTAAGATTAAAATTGTTGTGAGAATGTCAGTTATAGGCACGGGGGAAATATTTAATCTTAATAGCATAATAGAGGGTGTTGTTAATGGAATATAAGATAAGATATGAACTATTTCAGAATTAGGATTTTGTATTGCAGAGATTGCGAAAACAATTGGCAAAATAAGAATCATGCTAATGTAGCTGTTAAACTGCTGAGCTTCCTGTTCCGTGGTTGCGGTCGCTCCAAGTCCGACGAATATCCCCGTGTAAAAAACAAATCCGAGCACAAAGTAGACCAGATCAAGACCAATGTTTTCAAAGATTTCAGGGGAAATTGTTGCGGCTCCCGTCAACGCAATTCCGATTAATCCCCATATTACTATTTGGAACAAGTTAAGCATACTCAGGCCGATTATTTTACCGGTAAGTAATTGAGTTGGTGTGCAACTTGAAACTAAAATCTCTATTAGCCTGTTTGACTTTTCTTCCAGCAGGCTTCTCACAAGCATTCCACCGGAGGACATTATCATAATCATTAAAAGTATTATAAAAACAAACGATGAGAAGAATACAGTAAGGAAGTCGGATCCCTTATCTTTTCCTTCTTTGCTGATTTTTATCGGTTGTATGTCTACCTGACTAAAAAGGTATTTCTTTAATGATGTATCAATTCCTTCTTTTTTAAATTTGAGATCAACACTTACTTCATTAAATGCCTGCTCAAAATTTCTGATATCTTTATAATTTGCTGTACTATTGCTTCTCCACTGAAGTTGTACAGAATCAGTTCCTCCATTTTTTACCATCAGGTAGCTATTGACCTTATTCTTAAAAACTTTTTCATCTGTATGTTTTACTAGTTCATCATTTTTATAACTTGTAGCCTGACTATCAGGTGTTAAATCTACAAGAACGTATCTGGGTAGGTCGCCGGGTAGTTTTTCATACTTTAATTTTTGTTGAAGCCCGGTGAAATAAAGCCCAGAGCTATCAACAACCCCAATTAATTTTGTAACATCAGTCTCGTGGTTTTCAAGAAGGGTAGGCAACATTGCAAAGGCAATAATTATTACAGGCGTAACAATCATAGAGATTAAAAACGCTCTCGTTTTTATCTTTTCAAGGAATTCCCATTTTGCTACTGAGAAAATTTTATTCATTTCTTATTGCTATTGTTTATTGCATCAATAAAAATTTTATTTAACGTTGGTTCGATTACAGAAAATTGATTTATTAAAAGTTTATCGGAAATTTTTCTCAGGAATTCAGCTGGTTTAACTTCTTTTTTCAAATGTACTTCCGCATAAATTCCATAAAGATCCACACCTTTTACTTCAGGTAATGAGTTTAAAAATGAGGCATTTCCTTCGAATTCAATTTTTACATTATTTGTACCGAAATCTCTTTTTATTCCCGTCAGACTTCCCTTACAAATTTCTTTTCCGTTATTTAAAAGCAGAATATCTGAACATAGCTTTTCAGCCGTTTCCATTTGATGTGTCGAAAGTATCACTACTTTACCCGAATTAACAAATGAGAGAATGGTTTCCCTTATCAATTGTTGATTGATCGGATCAAAGCCAGAGAATGGCTCATCAAGTATTAATAGTTTTGGATCGTGAATGATCGCTGTAATAAACTGAACCTTTTGTTGGTTACCTTTTGAAAGTTCTTCGATATTATTGTTACGATAATTTCCGATACCAAGTTTAGCAAGCCAGTATTTTGCCCTTTCCGTTGTCTGGTTTTTATCCAGTTTTTTCAAAGATGCAAAATATTGTATTACGTTAATAACTTTACTCTTCTTGTAAAGTCCGCGTTCTTCAGGAAGGTAGCCTATATCGTTTGCGAATTCGTTTGTAATCGGCTTGCCGTCAAATAAAACTGAACCGGAAGTTGGCCTGATTATATTCAGTGCAATTCTTATTGTAGTAGTTTTTCCGGCTCCATTCGGTCCGAGCAACCCAAAAATCTTTCCGGGCTCAACATCAAAGGAAATGTCATTTACTGCAGTTACATTTTTGTATTCTTTTATCAGGTTTTTTACAGAAAGCATTACTTTGCAGTCCAAATTTGAGCTAAAATGTTATTATCAAATGTAAGGTTAAATTTGGAAATTTAATAATTGTAGTAGATGTTGAAAAGTCTGATACTAAATGAAAAATATGGCTATTTATTTAATGTCTTTAATGTGCCAGAATAGCCAAAAATATTGATTATCAATATCGGTATTTCTATATTTAAGCTTGTTTTAGCTTATTTTTTGCTGTTCCTTAGGATCACTAGGGAGGCAACACTTTGCGAGAGTATTCCCGATGATTATTAAGATTGCAAACCTGAGCGACGGTATTCACACGCTAAGTTTTGATGAGAATATAAGTGAAATAGGTGTTTCCGATCCTTTCTATGGAAATTGCAAAGTAAAAGTAAAATTATCAAAATCGCACAGCCAGATTGTTCTTAATGCCGAATTAAACCTGGAAGCAAATTATCAGTGCGACAGATGTGGAAAGGATTATAAAACTAAAGTTCAAAACAATTATCAAATGGTTTATCTTTTCTGGGATGAACCGGAAAACAACGAGAGTTTTAATCTGATTTATCTTCCAATTGATGCTGACAAAATTAACATAGCAAATGATGTAAGGGATTATGCTTTGCTTGCAATATCAATGAAAAAACTGTGTAAAGAAGATTGCAAAGGGTTATGTCCCAGATGTGGGAAGGATTTGAATGAAGGTAAATGTAATTGTATCGAAAAAGAAACAGATCCACGATGGGAACCTTTAGAAAAATTAAAAAACAAATTAAATAATTAAATAAGAAGAGAAAAAAATGCCAAATCCTAAACGTAAAATGTCGAAGTCTAGAAGGGATAAACGTAGAACGCATTATAAAGCTTCAGTTCCAGCATTGGGTATCTGTTCAAACTGTGGTGAAATGAAATTAACACACCGCGCATGCCCGGCTTGTGGTTATTATAATGATCGCTCAATGTTTTTGCCTAAAAGCTGATTCAAAATAAATCCTTTTAATGAACACTTCTGATTCCAACAAGTTAAGATGCAGAATAGTTGTCGATGCAATGGGAGGTGATTTTGCCCCTCAGAATTCTGTAGCAGGCGCTATCGAAGCTTACAACGAGAAAAAAGACTTTGATCTTTTTCTGGTTGGGAAGGAAAAAGAAATACTACGTGTAATTTCAGAAAATAATCTTACTTTTAACAAAGACTTTATTATAAATGCTGATGAAGTAATTGGGATGGATGATACCCCGACAGTTGCTTTAAAGAAAAAACCAAATTCTTCAATAGTAGTTGGTGCTAGCCAGGTTAAAGAGAAAAAAGCAGACGCATTTGTCAGTGCCGGAAATACAGGTGCAATGATGGCTGCTTCAACTTTGATAATAGGAAGAATAAGTGGTGTTGGCAGGCCTACAATTGGTGCGTTTATGCCGAATCAATCAGGTGTATGCACAGTTTTCGATGTAGGTGCAAGCGTCGATTCAAAGCCAAAACATTTACTTGAATATGCAATTATAGGAACGATTTATGCGCGAGAAATGTTTGGAATTGACAATCCTACAGTAGGGATTTTGAGTGTTGGGGAGGAAGAGTCTAAGGGTAATGAAGTAACTCTTGCAGCAGCAAAATTAATAAAGAAAACAAAACTGAATTACATAGGAAATGTTGAAGGGAGAGATATTTTAAAAGGCTCAGCAAACGTTATTGTTTGTGACGGTTTTGTAGGAAATATTTTAATAAAATTTGGAGAAAGTGTTATCCCTTTTTTGAAATTTAAATTTAAAGAATATGCGGACAGAAGCATTTTTAACAAACTTAAAGTAGGATTGGTTAGAAATACACTACGTGAAATTTTAAAGGATTTTGATTACCAGGAACACGGCGGAGTACCCTTGCTTGGTGTCAATGGAATTAGTATTATTGGTCACGGTTCCAGTACAACTAAGGCCTTTAAAAATATGGTACTTAAAGCTAATGAAATGCACCATAAACAGTTGATACAGAAAATTGAAAATTCAATTCAAAACTATTCTAATTTAGTGGAATCATAAAATGAATAAAGAAAAGAAATTCAGTGCAGTTATTACTGCGGTTGGTATGTATGTTCCTGATAAAATAATGGACAATGCATATTTTGAAAAAATCGTTGATACTTCTGACGAATGGATAAGAACAAGAACTGGTATTAATGAAAGAAGATTGCTTGAGAACGGAGCCACTAGCGACCTTGCTGCCGGGGCAGCAATAGATTTGTTGAAATCAAAAAATATGTCTCCCGAAGAAATTGATGTTATTATTGTTGCAACTGTAACGCCTGATATGTTTTTTCCGGCAACGGCCTGTCTAGTACAGGATAAAATTGGTGCAAAAAATGCCTGGGGATTTGATCTCTCTGCTGCTTGTTCCGGATTCTTGTTTGCCTATCAGACAGGGTGCTCGTTAGTTGAGAGTGGTAGTTATAAAAAGGTGATGGTAATTGGTGCTGACAAGATGAGTTCAATCGTCGATTATACCGATAGAAATAATTGTATCCTTTTTGGTGATGCAGGTTCTGCAATATTACTCGAGCCATCTGAAGATAAAAGTATTGGCTTGCAGGATTCACTATTGAAAGTTGATGGCTCTGGCAAAGATGCTCTTTATATGAAAGGAGGTGGAAGTCTGAATCCACCTACTATTGAAACAGTGGAAAATAAAATGCATTATCTTTATCAGGACGGTAAAGCCGTCTTTAAGGTTGCTGTTAAAGGAATGGCTGATATTTCTTACGAAATTATGGAGAAGAATGGCCTAAAATCAGAAGATGTGGCATATCTTGTTCCTCACCAGGCAAATTTAAGAATTATTGATGCAACCGCAGAAAGAATGGGTATTAGTAGAGATAAAGTAATGATAAACATCGATAGATATGGAAACACAACTGCTGCAACTATTCCACTTTGTTTAACAGAATATTATAGAAACGGAAAATTAAAAAAGGGAGACAAAATAATTTTAGCAGCATTTGGTGCGGGGTTTACCTGGGGTTCTGCTTATGCTGTTTGGGCAATTTAATATTTTTAAGACTAAGAATTAGTAATGGGTAAAAAAGCTTTTTTATTTCCCGGTCAGGGTTCACAATATATTGGAATGGCAAAAGATTTGTATGATAATTCGGTTGAAGCAAAAGAAATGATAAAAACTGCTGATGATGCATTAGGAATAAATTTATCATACATATTATTCAATGGGCCTGAAGAAAAACTAAAACAAACAGAATTTACTCAACCGGCTATTTTTTTACATAGTGTTGTCCTTGCAAGTATTATCCGCACATTGCAAGTGGATGGAGCCGCTGGGCATTCTCTTGGAGAGTATTCTGCTTTAGTGGCTGCAAGATCAATACAATTTTATGACGCGGTAAAGCTGGTTAGAGAAAGAGGAAAAGCGATGCAACTGTCTGGTGAAGAAAACCCCGGTACTATGGCCGCAGTTATAGGTTTGGATCCTCAGACAGTTAATGAATGCTGTAAAGAAGCTTCTGCTGTTGGGATAGTTCAGGCTGCCAATTTAAACTCTCCCGGGCAGATTGTAATTTCAGGTTCTGTAGATGGCGTCAAAAAAGCAATGGAAATTTGTAAAGCTAAAGGAGCTAAATTAGTAAAAGAGCTTGTTGTAAGTGGGGCTTTCCATTCACCATTGATGCTTTCCGCAAAAG
>Ga0315540_10000448_pt1 | contig 23306 bp, 18 predicted proteins | sample SalMarSW160110MG_FD_203677 | JGI IMG/M metagenome (GOLD analysis project Ga0315540, IMG submission 203677) | Salt marsh sediment microbial communities from the Plum Island Ecosystem LTER, Massachusetts, United States - Salt Marsh Sediment SW1601-10 ...
CTGCAACGCATGTTGTACTCCGTGGGCGATCAGTCGGGCGACGCCAGCCTTGTCGTCCCGGGCACCACCTGGACGCGCATCCATGCAGATAATCGCATCTATACCCGCCACGGCGACAGTATCTCCATCGACCTGAAGGGCGGCCACTCAATTCTGAGATCCGGCGGTGCGTTTGTCCAGACAACCATTCATGCCAAACTGATCCGCGGCGTTACCGACAAGTCACGGGTCATCCTGCGTGGAGTGCTGGGTCTGACCCACGCGGGCAATTTCTTTACCCTGCCGCCGTCATTCCGTTTCTTCGCCGGCGGTGACCAGAGCGTACGCGGCTATGCCTATAACAGCCTGGGACCCACCGACAGCAGTGGTAACGTGGTCGGCGGCAATCAGCTGATGGTGGGTAGTATCGAGTTCGAGCATGCCATCATCGGAAAATGGAGCGGGGCGATTTTCTATGACGTCGGCAATGCCATAGATGACTTCGCCACAAAGTTCAAGAAGGGCGCCGGATTCGGTGTCGGATGGCGGTCACCCATCGGCATGATTCGCCTTGACCTGGCGTGGGCGCTGAGCAAGCACGGCACACCGATACGCATCCACTTTACCGTGGGACCAGACCTATGAAGCGCTGGCTGGGGTGGTCAATCGTTATTCTTGTATTCCTGTTGGGTACGGCAGGTACTGTCCTGAGCACCACCCAATGGGGCCTGCAATGGACCATGTCACAAGTGGCCGGGCTTGTCCCCGGTGAACTGCGCATCAAGACTTTGCACGGTCGCCTCATCGGCCCAATACACGCGGAAGGCGTCGAATATCGCCAGCCCGGACAACGCACAACCTCGATACAGTCCATAGATCTTGACTGGCACCCGCTGTCCCTGCTGAATGGGACGCTGAACATCTCGAGCATTGAGATCGCAGGTGTGCACTATGCGCCGCTGGCCGGTGCGCCAGCGGCGCAGGGACACGGCGGTTTGCCGGACATCACGCTGCCCATCAAGATACGGCTGCAAAAGGCCGCGTTGAAACAGTTGACGATCGAACAGCCGAACAGCGCCCCTGTCCGGATTGCAGAAATCACCCTGACCACCAGCACCGACGAGCACGGCATCCATATCTCCGACCTCAACGTGGCCGCACCCGCCCTCGACCTGTCCCTGCACGGCACGGTACAGCCGCGAGGCGATTACCCCATGAAATGGCATGCTGACTGGGCCGCCCACCCACCCGGCATGACTGCGGTCGCCGGAACACTGAATATTTCAGGGACACTGAAGTCGCTGACCTTGTCGCAACGAATCGAACGGCCGTTCCGGGCGGACATCAACGGCAGCATTACCAATATAATGAAAAACCCCGCCTGGCGTGCCCACATCGCTGTGCGCCAATTGCGCACTGATGTGTTAAAGGCCGGGCTGCCCGCCGCCGCCATCACCGGCAATATAGATTTGGTCGGCGACTTCAGCAGCGTCACGGCCCGCGGCGAGGCGTCCGTCACCGGCAACGCCTTTCCAGTGACCGGTCACTTCGACGTGTCCTACAAGGATTCAACCCTGAATATCGCCGAGGTGAAGGTGACGACGCCGGCCGCCCCCACGGTACTGAGCGCGAGCGGCCGCATTACGCACCTAAACTCCGCTCCCGATCTGGACATCAAGGGCACATGGCGCCAACTGAGGTGGCCCTTGAAAGCCGCCGGGGTACCGGCCCTGATCAGCAGTGCCGGTGATTTTCATGCCCGGGGGGGTCTTGATGACTATCAGGTCACACTGAATGCGCCTGTGGAAGGCGCGCGGGTCCCGCCGGGTGTGTGGCAACTTGCCGCGCAGGGTAACCGCAGTGGTCTGCGCTTGACCGACGCACACATAAAGACCCTCGACGGCGAACTGTCGGGACAGGGATCACTGACGTGGCGCCCCCACCTGAGCTGGAAATTCAACGTAAGCGGCACGGACTTGAATCCCGGAAGTTACTGGACGGACTTTCCAGGCAGACTCGCCTTCAGTGCATCCACCACGGGCGGCATGGAAGCTCACGGACTGCAGGCGCGTATTGCCGTCGACCGGCTCGACGGGCGCATACGCGGTTATCCGGTCCACGGCGGCACACTGATCACCTACACCAACGCCGGCCTGGACATCCGTCGCCTGTCACTGTCTTCGGACAAGACCCGGGTGACGGCATCCGGCACCATAGGCAAGGTTTGGGACGTCCGCTGGCGCGCGGTCTCACCGGCCCTTGAGACACTGCTTCCCAATGCCCGCGGCACGCTCAACGCCGAGGGCGGCATCAGCGGGGAATCGCAGTCCCTACGTGCCAAGGCCTCACTTGACGCAAAACAGTTGGCCTATGACCGGTATCAGGCAGACCGGCTCCAGGTCCGCGCGGATGTGGATATTGCAGCCGCACGGGATTCCAGCGTGACTGTTACCCTTTATCACCCGGCCATCGGCAATACCGACGCCGACTTTATCCGCATCACCGCCAACGGCACACGGAATAAACACCGCGTCAACGCGGCCGTCCATACCGACAATGGGGTGTTTACCCTGGCACTGGACGGCGCAGAACATGGCGGGGTGTGGCGCGGCATGGTCAAGCAAATGGACCTGATCAACCGCTACACCGGTTACTGGCACCTCAAGGCCCCGACGCTGCTGACGGTGTCCCGGAATAATATCGCCGCGGAAAATCTGTGCTGGCTTCAGGCCAAGGCCCACCTCTGCGGTCAAGGTCAATGGCACAGAAGCGGTGAATGGCAAGTGGACGCGAATGCCGTCAGTGTCCCACTGCGATGGCTGCAGGCACTGCTTCCGGTGAAGACTGTTCTTACAGGCACCCTTGATGCCTCGCTGTCGGCACGGCAGCGGGCCTCGGTCGTCACCGGGCAGGCTGATATCGCTTTAAAGGCGGCGGCGGTGCAATTGGGCCTGCCCGACGGCGAGCACGCCGAGTTCCAGATCAAATCCGGCGTGCTCAAGGCGCGCACACAGAACCAGCATATACTCGCCTCCTTAAACGTGGGGTTGCCTGATACCGGGACCATACAGGGTCTGCTGACCTTGCCCGTGTCGGCCCTGCCCCTGCCGGGTTTCGCCGGGCCGCGCGGCGCGCCCCTGGAAGGCCGTCTCAGCGCCACGCTTACGGACCTGACATTGCTGCCGCACTTCATCCCCAAGGTGGAGAACACCCGCGGCACATTGAAAACCGTCATCGACATCGGCGGCACCGTGGCGCACCCATCATTGACGGGCCATGCCGAATTGAATGACGGCTCACTGACTATTCCGACTCTGGGCACTCAACTCACCCATGTCGCACTGTCGGCAAAGAGCAATGACGGCAAGATCGTTACCCTCGAGGGCAGCGCGCAGTCCGGCGGTGGCACCATAACCGTGAAGTCCAGCGCGCGCCTCGCCTCCGTGGCGGACCAGACCATCACCCTCGACATCAAAAGCAACCGCTTCGAAGTGGTCAAAATCCCCGAGGCATGGGTACTGGCCACCACTGACCTAAGCCTGAAGATCAGCACGTCATCCCTGGAATACTCCGGAGATGTCTTTATCCCCGAGGCGAAGTTGAGCCCGCGCGATCTGTCCAGTGCGGTAAGCGTCTCCAACGACACGCAGATCGTCAACGGCTCGCTGCCCCAACCCAAAACCGCGGGCCGTAGCGTGCAAGGCCTCATCAACATCCGACTTGGCGATAAGGTGCACTTCAACGGCTTTGGCCTGACCGCCCAGGTGAAGGGCAACCTCGCCATCCGGCAAAACCCTGGCCTGCCTTCGGTGGGTTACGGAACACTGAACGTTACAGGCGAGTATAAGGCCTACGGCCAGCGCCTCGCCATTGAACAGGGACGCCTGGCCTTTGTCGGGACACCCGTGGACAACCCTGGCCTGGATATCAAGGCGGTGCGCAAAATCCAAACGGTAAGCGCGGGAAGCACCGTAACCGCGGGTATCAATGTGATCGGCACGTTGAAAAAACCGCGCATCACCATCTTTTCCGACCCAGCTATGGACGACACCGATGCCCTGTCTTATCTGATCCTTGGCAGACCGGTGAACGAGGCCTCATCACAGGAAGGATCGCGGCTCGCCGCGGCGGCCACGGCGCTGGGCCTGACGGGTGGGGAGTTCCTGGCCAAAAAGATCGGCAAAATGTTCGGCATTGAAGATGTCGAAATGAAGACAAACCCTGACACACAGTCACCTTCCCTGGTCCTGGGGACTTATCTATCACCCCGCCTATACGTGAGTTACGGATACGGCCTGCTGGATGCAGTTAACACCTTACAGCTGCGCTACAGCCTCAGCAGCAAATGGACGTTGGAGGCGCAAAGTGGGGTGTACAGCGGCGCGGATCTGGTCTATACGATCGAAACACACTAGGAGCCCGCAAAAGCAATCATGCCACTGTTGCGGCGTCTTCCCCGACAGTCTGGGATCATGCCGCGCTGATGATGCCGGGGTGCGCGACCTCCAGACGCAGCAGTATGTCGGCCTGGCGCTCGATGACCCTCTGCTGGTCAATAACCAAATCCTGCATTCGCTCGAGGCGGGCGCTGTACTCCCGTTGGATAAGCGCCTGTGCGACAGCCTCACAAAGTGCGTCACAGCCCCACGGCTTGGTGAAGACGCGCAGCACCCCCACGGAATTAATGGCTTCGAACAAGACGCCTACGTCACACTGTGAGGTCATGATGACCATCGCCGCCTGTTGCTGCAGTCTCCTGAGCTGCCTCGCAAAGTCCATCTCGCCCCCGGCGCAGCACCCGGCAATCACCACATCGAATCGACACTGCCCAGCCCGGCGCAGGGCTTGCGCGGTATCGCTATAGGCTTCTATGGCACCAAAATCCTGATCACCAAGCACTTCACGCATGGCGTCAAGATTAGAAGCGTCATTATCGATTAACATTATGCGGTGCATGGTGTCGCTCCAAGGCGGCCTACCCTGTAGGAAGGCGATAATTACGCCCCCATGTCAGAACACGTTCACGGTGTCGCGAATACCCCGCCGGTGTCATGATGCACTTGGTGAGTCACCCTCGTTGCCACCAGGCGCGCGCACCATCCATGAGCAGTATCGCCCCGGAGAGTATTCTTACGAGTGTATATCGACCGGTCGGGGCAAAACTTTTGCCTCAGGTGCGATCACCTTTGCCGTCAGTCGCCTTGACAAGGCCTCACTCGTCATGCACGCAATGCAATGATGCGGGCGACAAATCGTCGGTGAATTATGTCTCACCTATGGCTGCGGGCGAATTCTCTATCAGCAAAACCTTGCGATTCTTGATACGCTCTGCGAGCGAGGGCCATTCCGCGCCGTGCTGTTATAGTATGTCAATTAGCAGGCCATTGAAAAATGGCTGGGGCGGGACTTTTCAGCACCCTGTTAGAAATCAATTATGGATCCATATGATCAGGGCAATCCTATGAGCAACGCATCAATCGATCAGCCCCGCATCGGCTGGCGCGAATGGCTGGCGCTGCCCGCCCTTGGTATTCCACAACTAAAGGTCAAGGTCGACACCGGCGCCCGGACCTCAGCGCTGCATGCATTTACCGTGGAAAAATTCACAGAGGCCGGCAGGTGGCGGGTGCGCTTCGGCATACACCCGCGCCACAAGGACAACTCGGAGGAACAATATTGTGTCGCGGATATCGTTGATGAGCGCTGGGTCACGGACTCCGGGGGGCACCGCGAAAAACGCATCGTGATCCACACCCCGATCACCCTGGGCGCGGACACCTGGCCGATTTACATCACTTTGACCAATCGTGACAATATGATGTTCCGCATGCTCCTTGGCCGCAGTGCGCTTCAGGGACGCGCCGTGGTCGATACCAGTACTTCCTATCTGATGGGTAAGCCCCGTCGGGCCTCCAGATCCGAGACATAATGATGCAGCCGACCCCTATGAAGATTGCCATTCTTTCCAGAAACCACCGGTTATATTCCACAAAGCGTCTGGTGGAGGCGGCACGGGAACGCGGTCACGAAGTGCGCGTCTTCGACCCCCTGCGTTGCTATATGGACATCACCTCCGCTCACCCCAAGATTCACTACAAGGGTGAAAATGTGGAGGGCATTGATGCCGTCATCCCCCGCATCGGGGCGTCCATCACTTTTTACGGGATCGCAGTGGTACGCCAATTCGAGATGATGGGCATTTATTCCGTCAACGAATCCGTTGCCATCAACCGTGCCCGCGATAAACTGCGCTCATTACAGCTGCTGGCGCGCAAGGGCATCGGCTTGCCAAAAACTGGATTTGCCGAATCGCCGGACGACACCCAGGACCTGTTGAAGATGATAGGACGCCCGCCCCTGGTCATCAAACTACTGGAAGGCACCCAGGGCATCGGCGTGGTCCTGGCCGAGACCCGCCAGGCCGCAGAGAGCGTCATCGAGGCCTTCATGGGGCTGCGGGCCAACATCCTGGTACAGGAGTTCATCAGTGAGGCGGGCGGCTCGGATATCCGTTGTTTCGTCATCGGCAACAAGGTCATCGCCGCCATGAAGCGCCAGGCCAAGGAGGGGGATTTCCGCTCCAATATCCACCGCGGCGGCACTCCCAGCCTGATCCGCATCACTCCCCAGGAACGGGAGATGGCCGTCAAGGCCGCGCGGGTGATCGGTTTGAACGTAGCGGGCGTGGATATACTGCGCTCGAGCCGCGGCCCACTGGTACTGGAGGTCAACTCCACTCCCGGCCTTGAAGGCATAGAGTCAGCGACAAAAAAGGATGTGGCGGGTATGATCATCGAGTTTATCGAGCGTAACGCCAAACCGGAGCGCACACGTACCCGTGGCAAAGGATGATGATAAAACCCGTGAACCCCTGATCATCAGTGATAATGAGATCAGGCCGGGGCAGCGTCTCACTCTGGACCTGGTGGTGGGGCGGCTTTACACCCACAGCCCCATCACCATGCCCGTCCATGTCATTCATGGCAAGCGGCCCGGCCCGCGGCTGTTCGTCTGCGCAGCCATCCATGGCGATGAGATCAACGGCGTGGAGATCATCCGCCGCCTGCTGCGCCTCCCGGCGTTGAGACGCCTGCGCGGCGCGCTCATTGCCATCCCCATCGTCAATGTCCATGGGTTTATCAGTCACTCCCGCTACCTGCCCGACAGGCGCGACCTCAATCGCTCCTTCCCCGGATCCCACAAGGGCTCGCTGGCGGCGCGCCTGGCGCATCTGTTCATGGATGAGATCGTCTCGGCATGCACCCACGGCATCGACCTGCACACCGGCGCCCAGCACCGCAACAATCTGCCCCAGATCCGCGCCTTCCTCGATGACGCTGAGACGGAGCGCCTGGCGCGCGCCTTCTCCGTGCCGGTGATCCTCAACGCCGACCTGCGCGACGGCTCCCTGCGACAGGTAGCCGCTGATCATGGCATTCCGACACTCCTCTACGAGGCCGGCGAGGCCCTGCGCTTCGATGAGGTAGGTATCCGCATCGGTGTCAAAGGAATACTTTCAGTGATGCGGGCGCTGGACATGCTGCCGCAGACAAAGCATGCCAGGCCCCCCAAGCCACCCGTCGTGGCGCGCTCCAGCACCTGGGTGCGGGCGCCGGAAGGCGGCATATTACGCAGCACCACCACCCTTGGCATGCGCGTCAAAAAGGGGGATGTCCTGGCCACCATCGCAGACCCCTTCGGCGAGCGCGAGAATGAAGTCAGGAGCCCCGTAGAGGGCATCGTCATCTGCCGCATGGACCTGCCGCTGGTCAATGAAGGCGATGGCCTGTTCCATGTCGCCCGTTTTCACCAAGCGGACAAGGTCGCCGCACACATCGAGGCATATCACTCGGAGATTGCCGACGAACCCGAGCCGTACCTCGACCAATAGCTACGACATCCACGCACCGCACTCTGTACAATATGGCCTTGTGACGGATGGCCGTTTTTGAGTACAGTGGCGGACCGTCGTATAGATTCCGAATAATCCGCAAAGCACAGCGTCCAAGCCATGAGTCAGTATGTGTTTACAATGAACGGGGTCGGCAAGGTCGTGCCGCCCAAACGGGAGATCCTCAAGGATATCTCCCTGTCATTCTTCCCCGGCGCCAAGATCGGCGTGCTGGGCCTGAACGGCTCAGGCAAGTCCAGCCTGCTGCGCATCATGGCCGGGGAGGACAAGGAATACATCGGCGAGGCGCGGCCCCAGCCCAATATCCGCATCGGCTACCTGTCCCAGGAACCGCAGCTTGACGCCGCCAAGGATGTGCGCGGCAATGTCGAAGAAGGCATTGCGGAAACCAAGCGGCTGCTGGATGAGTTCAATGAAATCAGCATGAAATTCGCCGAACCCATGACCGACGAGGAGATGAACGCCCTGCTGGAAAAACAGAGCCAGCTGCAGGACGCCATTGACGCCGCCGGGGCGTGGGAACTGGACCGCAAGCTGGACGTGGCGGCGGACGCCCTGCGGCTGCCGCCCTGGGAGGCGGACGTCACCACGCTGTCCGGCGGTGAACGCCGTCGCGTCGCCTTGTGCCGGCTGCTGCTGTCGAAACCTGACATGCTGCTGCTCGACGAACCCACCAACCACCTGGATGCGGAGTCCGTGGCCTGGTTGGAGCGATTCCTCAAGGAATACCCCGGTACCGTGGTGGCCGTCACCCATGACCGCTATTTCCTCGACCACGCCGCGGAGTGGATTCTGGAGCTGGATCGCGGTCACGGCATCCCGTGGAAGGGAAATTATTCCTCGTGGCTGGAGCAGAAGGAAAAGCGCTTGGGGATGGAAGAACGCCAGCAGAGCGCCCATCAGCGCGCCATGAAAGCCGAACTCGAATGGGTGCGCAGCAATGCCAAGGGCCGCCACGCCAAGAGCAAGGCGCGTCTGGCCCGCTACGAAGAACTCAGCTCCCAGGAATTCCAGAAACGCAACGAGACCCAGGAGCTGTACATCCCACCGGGCCCGCACCTCGGCAATCTGGTGATCGAGGCGCAACAACTGACCAAGGGCTATGGCGATCGGTTGCTGATCGAAGCGCTGAGCTTCAAACTGCCCCCCGGCGGCATCGTCGGCATTATCGGGCCCAACGGCGCGGGCAAGACCACGCTGTTCCGCATGCTGGTGGGGCAGGAAAAACCCGACGCCGGCACGCTTACCATCGGCGATACCGTAAAGCTGGCCTACGTGGATCAGAGCCGGGACGACCTGGACGGCAACAAAACGGTATGGGAAGAGGTTTCAGGCGGACTGGACAACATCACCATCGGCAGCTTCACCATGCCGTCCCGCGCCTATATCGGTCGCTTCAATTTCAAGGGTCCGGATCAACAGAAGCGTGTTCAGGACCTGTCAGGCGGTGAACGCAACCGCCTGCACCTGGCCAAGCTGCTCACCAAAGGCGGCAATGTGCTGCTGCTCGACGAACCCACCAACGACCTGGACGTGGAAACGCTGCGCGCCCTGGAAGAGGCGCTGCTGTCTTTTCCCGGCTGCGCATTGGTCACTTCCCACGACCGCTGGTTTCTGGACCGCATCGCCACCCACATTCTCGCCTTCGAGGGCGACAGTCAGGTCGTCTGGTTCGAAGGGAATTTCGCCGACTACATGGAAGACAAGATACGGCGCTTGGGCAGCGAAGCGGAACAGCCCCACCGCATCAAGTACAAGCGGCTCTCTCATTGATACCCCGGGCGCCTGCGCAACCGCCAACTGACAAGCGCCTATTGCCGTGGCTGTGACCATTGCAACACTGCTGGCATCACTGGTGGTCATCATCATCGCCGCCGAGGTTTTCACCAACGCCCTGGAACACATCGGTGACCGCCTGCAGGTCTCCGAAGGCGTGACGGGGTCATTGTTCGCGGCCGTGGGCACGGCCATGCCCGAGACAGTCGTCCCCCTGCTGGCCATTTTTGCCGGGACCCACAATCAACGCATCAACGAAGAGATCGGCGTGGGCGCCATCCTCGGCGCCCCATTAATGCTCTCCACCCTGACGCTGTTCCTCCTGGCAGTGGTAACCATCAGGAAACGCCGCCCCACCGGCACGCTGAACCCGGAGAAAACCGGTCTCAAGCGTGACCTGGATTTTTTTCTATTTGCCTTTACCCTCGCCGGACTGGCGCTGGTGGTGCCCCATGACCAGCCGCTCGCGCGTGCGTGCCTCGGCGCGATACTGGTCCTGTGCTACTTTTTTTACGTCCTGCTCACCCTGCGCGCATCGGCTTCGTTGGTCCATGAGGGTCACGGCACCAACGCCTTTAATCGGCTATTCCTGCAACGCCTCGGACTGCCCCACAACCTGTTCACGACAGGACTGCAGTTATTGCTAGGCCTCGCCCTCCTGATCGGTGGCGCCGAGGGGTTTATCCATGGGGTGGAGAGCGCTTCCCAACTCATGGGGATATCGCCCCTGCTGCTGTCTCTGCTCATCGTCCCCGTGGCCACGGAGCTGCCGGAAAAGGTAAACAGCATCCTTTGGATACGCCAGTCCCGTGATACCCTGGCGTTCGGAAACATCACCGGCGCAATGGTGTTTCAGGGCACATTGCTGCCCGCCATCGGCATCATGCTGACCCCGTGGGCGCCACGCCCCGAAGTGGCCGTAGGCATCCTGGTGACCCTCCTGGGGGCCTTGTGGCTGCGCGCTTTGATTTACCTGGGCATCCCGTTCAAGGTATGGCACCTGACAGTAAACGGCCTGCTCTACTTGGCCTATCTGGGGCATGTGCTGCTATGACAGCGCAGGTCGCAGGTCGCAGGTCGCAGGTCGCAGGTCGCAGGTCGCAGGTCGCAGGTCGCAGGTCGCAGGTCGCAGGTCGCAGGTCGCAGGTCGCAGGTCGCCAACAGGCTGCGTCGCTTACCTGCGGGCGTCAAAAGGTTTTTTCCTCGACTTGGGACCTGTGACTTGAGACTTTGTTTATAGTTTAAGCATAAACACCAGCGCATCTTCCCGCCCGCTGAAAGCGGGGTAATACCCCTTACGTACCCCGATCTTGCGAAAACCCATGGCTTCGTACAATGCCAGGGCCGGGGCGTTGGAACAGCGCACTTCCAGCACCGCCACGCGGGTGCGATGGCTGCGGGCATAGGCCAGCAGGTGATCCAGCATATAGCGGCCCAGACCCTGGGCGCGGTACTCGGGGTTGACGCACAGATTCAGGATGTGGCCCTCCCCCGCGCCCAGGGACATGATCCCGTAGGCGGCCAGCACACCGTCGTGCTCCAGGACCCGACAGTAATACCCCACCCGCAGGCAGTCGCGGAATATGCCCTCGGTCCATGGAAAGTCGTAAGCGCTGGCCTCGATGTCCATGATCGCGCTCAGATCCGACTCCTGCATGGGCCGTACCCAGTGGGCCTGATCCTGAGTATCGAAATTGACCGCCATCTCAGCCCCTCTCCATGACCCGTAACGCGAATTGAAGGTCTTCCCAGGCCTTGCGCTTGTCCCGGGGGGTGCGCAGCAGATAGGCCGGGTGATAGGTGACCACCACGGGTATCCCCGCAGACGAATACTTGTAGACCTTGCCGCGCATCGCGCCCAGGCGGGTATCGGTATCGAGCAGGTTCTGGGCCGCCACCCGGCCCAGGGCCAGGATCACCTTGGGAGCGATCAACTCCACCTGGCGCTTGAGAAACGGGGCGCAGGCAGCCACCTCTTCCGAGCGCGGATCGCGGTTATTGGGCGGCCGTGACTTGAGGATATTGGCGATAAAAACCTCCTCACGGCGCAGCCCCACGGCCAAGAGCATGGCGTTGAGCAGCTGCCCCGCGCGCCCCACGAACGGTTCGCCTTTGCGGTCTTCCTCTGCCCCTGGCGCCTCGCCGATAATCATCCACCGGGCATGCCGGTCTCCCACGCCGAAGACCGTCTGTGTCCGCGTCTTGTGCAGATCACAGGCGGCGCACTGAGCCACCTCCGCCCGCAGCGCCGCCCAATCCATGCGCGCAATGCGTGCCTCCCTGCTCTCCGCCCCGCGCGGCGGCGGCGGCTGCACCGCTACACGCGCCTCCATAGTCGGTTCCAACCGGCGCTCTCGCGACAACCAGCGGGTGATGCCCATGGCGTCTAGATACTGCTGTCTGCGGTCAGATGTTTCCATGAATCTTCAACAATAAAGTCTCAGGTCTCAGGCCGTCGCAGAGTTCCGCGTCCCGAGTTGCGTGTTCCGGGTTGAAACGCCGCCATAATAACTCGAAACCCGGAACACGAAACTCTTTATCAGGCGACCTGCGACCTGTGACTTGAGACCCGAATTTAAAGCCCCTGCGGGTGTGTCCGCACCGTACCGGATTCTATCTTGTCCAGGGCATTGATGTAGGCCTTGGCCGAGGCAATGACGATGTCCGTGTCGGAGCCCTGGCCGTTGGCGACACGCCCACCCTTGGCCACGCGCACCGTCACCTCGCCCTGGGAGTCGGTGCCGCTGGTGATGGCGTTAACCGAGTATAGCAGCAGCTCCGTACCGCTCTGGACCATCGAGTCGATGGCCTTGAACGTTGCGTCCACCGGTCCGTCCCCGGGCGCGGTACCACGACACTCCTTGCCGTCGATGGTCAGAGTGACAGCCGCACGCGGGATCTCGCCGGTCTCAGTACATACCTTGAGAGACACCAGCTTGATGCGTTCGTTCTCGGCTTCCAGGTTGGAATCCGTAACCAGCGCCTGGAGATCTTCGTCGTAGATCTCATGCTTCTTGTCCGCCAGCTCCTTGAAGCGGTAGAACGCGTTATTGAGCTCCTCCTCCGTGGTCAGGGTCACACCGAGTTCCTGAAGGCGTGAGCGAAAGGCATTGCGCCCGGAGTGCTTGCCGAGCACCATGCGATTGGCGCCCCAGCCCACGTCCTGGGCACGCATGATCTCATAGGTCTCGCGAAACTTCAGCACCCCGTCCTGGTGGATACCGGACTCATGGGCAAAGGCATTGGCGCCGACGATGGCCTTGTTTGGCTGCACCGGAAAACCGGTGATGCCGGACACCAGGCGGCTGCACGGGACGATCTGGGTGGTATCCAGACCGGTATCGCAGTCGAAGACATCCTGGCGCGTCTTGACCGCCATGACGATCTCCTCCAGGGCGGAGTTTCCGGCCCGCTCCCCGAGGCCGTTGATGGTGCACTCCACCTGGCGCGCGCCATTGAGCACTGCCGACAGGGAATTGGCCACAGCCAGCCCCAGGTCATTGTGGCAATGGACGGAGAACACCGCCTTGTCCGAATTGGGAACGCGCTCGATCAACTGGCGGATCAGGCCGCCAAACTGATCGGGAAAGTTGTACCCCACCGTATCCGGGATGTTCACCGTGCGCGCACCGGCGGCGATGGCCGCCTCCACCACCCGGCACAGAAAGTCCAGGTCGGAGCGCCCAGCATCCTCCGGTGAGAACTCCACGTCATCGGTAAACTGACGGGCGTATTTGACGGCCGCCACTGCGCGCTCGAACACCTCGTCCGGGGTCATGCGCAGCTTGCGCTCCATGTGGATGGGCGAGGTTGCGATGAAGGTATGGATACGCGGTGCGGCGGCCGGCTTCAGGGCCTCCGCGGCGCGGGCGATATCCTTGTCCAGGGCCCGGGCAAGGCCGCACACCGTACTGTCTTTGACCTGTTCCGCCACGCTCTGAACGGCCTCAAAGTCGCCCACGCTGGCGGCCGGAAAACCCGCCTCGATAACATCGACGCGCATGCGCTCCAGTGCCTTGGCGATGCGCAGCTTCTCCTCCCGTGTCATGGAAGCGCCGGGGCTCTGTTCGCCGTCCCGCAATGTGGTATCGAAAATGATGAGTTTGTTTGCCATGACTGTGCTCCAATCCACCTCAAGTACGCCAGTTTAGCCGACGTAACGATTGATAACCAACCGCGCCCTTAAGCGCGCATGTTATGTCCAAATTGTCCCACGAGGGGTAGAGGTATTCTGGCTGCCCGCTAGGGCAGCAGCAGTCGCAGCAGGGAGGAGAAGTCTGCCTGAAGGGAGGTCGACACACGGCACCCGGCCCGGTCATCGGGCCCGTTCAAAGGGAACACGGTGTCGATTGGTGAATTCATTAATATCCAGCTTACCTTATAGCCATTTCAATATAAACACTTTCGGCCGATTTGCCAAGCACGTGAACCCAAAATGAGAGCCCGTTCAAAATTGCATGCCGGGCGTCCGCCCGAGACGCCTAGGAGCCTGTCGGACTTAGGCGATCGTAGCGAGCAAGGTGGGAGAGCGAGACCGGTTTTTCGATCGTTTGAGGGAAGAGCGAAGCGAAGGGTGGAGCCGTCGCCATTTGACGAAAAGGATCGGAATAATGGGCCGCTCTCCCATCGGCGCAGTAGATCAGCCCTTAGTCCGACAGGTGCCTAGGACCCTTCACTGCGGTCATGTGACCGCTGGCCGCGCCTGCGCCGCCGGTAGACCACCGTCATGACCGGTCCGGACAGGGCATACAACAGAAACAGAATAAACAGGATATGGGGTGGGTTGATGGAAATCACCGCGTACACCATCACCAGCACCAGGATGGTGACGAACGGTACTTTACCCTTCAGATCCAGGTCCTTGAAACTGCGAAAACGCATATTGCTCACCATGAGCGCCGCCAGCATCAGGGTCATCAGGAATACCACAATTGATAGCTGTCCTCCCCGGATGCCGTAGTCCTCGCACATCCATACCAGCCCGGCGGCGACCCCGGCCGCCGCCGGGCTGGCCAAGCCCTGGAAGTAACGCTTGTCGGCCACGCTCACCTGGGTATTGAAACGCGCCAGACGCAACGCCGTCGCCGCCGTGTAAATAAATGCGGCCAACCATCCGAATTTGCCCAACGCCGACAGAGACCACTCGTACAGGACCAGTGCCGGCGCAAGACCGAAGGAAATCATGTCTGCCAGGCTGTCAAACTCCGAGCCGAAGTCACTCTGCGTATTGGTGAGGCGCGCCAGCCGCCCGTCGATACTGTCCATGACCATGGCGATGAAGATGGCAATGGCCGCTTCATTGAAACGCCCGCCCATGGAGGCCACGATGGCGTAAAATCCGGCGAACAGCCCGGCCGTGGTAAACAGGTTGGGCAACAGGTAAATGCCGCGGCGGCGCTTCCGACCTTCCGGCTTTTGTTCCATAGATTCTGCCGTCATCGCTGTCGTATCACTTATGAATCAGTGTGGCAATAATATCAGACCCGGCCAGTACCCGATCGCCGGCGGAGCAATCCAGGCGTGAAGTCGCCGGCACGAATACATCGACGATGACACCGCCGCCCAACAGAAACCCGCAGCGCTGACCGTGTCCGACGCGGCCGCCGGTGGTGATATCGAGCTGTGGGCGGCAAAACAGGCAGTGGGGATAGATCGCCAAGGTAATGTCATCGTCCTCATCGGTCTTGATCCACGCGGAACGGCAGCGCGACAACTTGACTGATCCGCTCTTGCCCTGATCGGCAGCGCGGGCGGCTTCCTTAGCACCCGCCCCGGTTTGAGCGATGAACCACTGATCCACGACTTTGCCCTCCATGGGACTGCGGATGACGTAGGCGCCGCGCCGATTCATGCGCAGGCGTATCCGATAGGCATCCCGTTGCACATAGTGGTCCGTGGTGACACCCACCGAGATGACGCGGCCGTCGACGGGGCTCACCACCGCCAGGGGAATGGAAGGAGTGACTCGCACCGGATCACGCAGGGAATAGATCAGTCCCGCAACCAGCAGCCACAGGGGTACCGACCACGCCGCGCCCACCAGCACCGCCACGGCGAAGGTCGCCACCACGGCCAAGGCGACGATGGCCCGTCCCTGGCGCGCGACTCTTACATACTCCGTCTTGATCGCCATGGTTTCAGTGGCCGTCGTTGCATATTGTCAGAGACTGCCTGCGGTACCCGGGATCGAACAATGAGAGAGATTATTCAGGGCGCGTACCGGCGGCGCATGCGACCGGCCAACGCCCTGTCCGAAAGGCGAACCTACCGATGATTAATTCTTGGCCTGGTCGACGATTTTGTTGGCCTTGATCCATGGCATCATGTCGCGCAGCTTGGCCCCGACCTCCTCGATCTGATGGGCTCTGGACAGGCGCCGACGCGCCTTCAGCGTCACCGCCCCCGCCTGATTCTCAAGGATAAACTCCCGGGCAAACTCGCCGCGCTGAATTTCCTGAAGAATCCTGCGCATCTCATTTTTGGTCTCTTCGGTGATGATGCGCGGACCGCGGGTGAAATCGCCGTACTCAGCGGTGTTGGAGATGGAATAGCGCATGTTGGCGATACCGCCCTCGTACATGAGGTCGACGATGAGCTTCAACTCGTGCAGGCACTCGAAGTAGGCCATCTCCGGGGCGTAACCCGCCTCCACCAGGGTCTCGAAACCGGCCTGGGTCAGGGCCGTCAAACCGCCGCACAGCACCGCCTGCTCTCCAAACAGATCCGTCTCGGTCTCTTCACGGAAACTGGTCTCGATGACGCCGGCGCGGCCGCCGCCGATGGCGCTGGCATAGGAAAGCGCCGTGTCCTTGGAGGTGCCGGTGACATCCTGCTGGACGGCGATCAGGCACGGCACGCCGCCGCCCTGGGTGTAGGTGGAGCGCACCAAGTGTCCGGGTCCCTTGGGGGCAATCATGAAAACATCCAGATCGGCGCGCGGCTCAATGGCCTGAAAGTGGATGTTGAAGCCGTGGGCAAAGGCCAGGGCAGCACCCTTCTTGATGTTCGGCTCGATGTCGTCACGATAGATACGCGCCTGATGTTCATCGGGGGCCAGGACCATCACAACATCCGCCCCCTCCACCGCCTGGGCCACGGGCTTGACAGTCAGGCCGGCCTTCTCCGCCTTGGCGGCGGAACCCGATCCCGGGCGCAGGCCCACCACCACCTTGACACCGGAGTCCTTGAGGTTGTTGGCATGGGCGTGACCCTGAGAGCCGTAACCGACGACGGCCACGCGCTTGCCCTTGATAATGGAGAGATCGGCGTCTTTATCGTAATAGATGTTCATAAGTCAGGTACTTCCTCAAAACGCATTTTGATTGATCGACAATTTACAAAAAGCTTTCATATCTGCAGCCCGCGTTCACCGCGGGAAATGCTGGCCACGCCGGAGCGTACCGTCTCGATGATGGAGGCGGAATCGAGCACCCTGATAAAGGCGTCCAGCTTGTCACCGGCGCCGGTCAGCTCGATGGTATAGGTGGTGGTGGTAACGTCCACGATATGCGCACGGAAGATTTCGGTGAGGCGCTTGACCTCCTCACGGGACTCGCCGTAGGCCTTGACCTTTATAAGCATCATCTCGCGTTCGATGTGCTGGCCCTCGGTAAGGTCCTGTAGCTTGACCACGTCCACCAGCTTATTGAGCTGCTTGGTGATCTGCTCGATGATGTCGTCGGACCCCCAGGTCACCAGGGTCATGCGCGACAGCGACGGATCCTCTGTGGGCGCCACCGTGAGGGACTCGATGTTGTAGCCGCGGGCGGAAAACAGCCCCGCCACCCGCGACAGCGCCCCCGACTCGTTTTCCAGCAGCAGTGAGATGATGTGACGCACTATGCCAGTTCCCGTTCCTGGGTCATGTGGGCCGGCAGATGCATCTCGTGATGCCCCTTGCCCTGGGCGATCATGGGATACACGTTCTCCGTGGGGTCGGTGACAAAATCCATGAACACCAGCCTGTCCTTCATCTTGAACGCCTCGCGCAGCGCCCCATCCACATCACTGGGTTTTTCGATGCGCAGGCCCACGTGACCGAAGCTCTCAGCCAACTGCACGAAATCGGGCAGCGCATCTACATATGACATGGCGTAGCGCTTCTCGTAGAAGAACTCCTGCCACTGGCGCACCATGCCCATGTAACGGTTATTCAGGTTGATGACCTTGATGGGCAGGCGGTACTGCTTGCAGGTAGACAGCTCCTGAATGCACATGATGATGCTGGCCTCCCCCGTGACGCACGCCACCTGGGCGTCTGGGTGGGCGAGTTGCACGCCCATGGCAGCCGGCAGGCCGAAACCCATGGTGCCCAGGCCGCCGGAGTTGATCCAGCGCCGCGGGTGATTGAATTTGTAGTACTGCGCCGCCCACATCTGGTGTTGACCCACGTCCGAGGTGACGAAGGCGTCTCCACCGGTCACATTATGGAGCGTCTCGATCACGTACTGGGGTTTGATCTTGTCACCGCCGTGGTCGTAGCGCATGCAGTCAAGAGACTGCCACTTGTGTATACACGACCACCACGCCTCCAGCGCCGCGGCATCGGGCCTGGTGGCGGACTCCTTGATCAACTTGAGCATCGTCTGCAAAACCTGCCCCACGGAACCGACAATGGGGATATCCACCTTGACGCTCTTTGATATGGACGACGGATCGATGTCGATGTGGATGATCTCGGCCTCGGGACAAAACTGGTCGACACGGCCCACGACGCGGTCGTCGAAACGCGCGCCGATGGCAATGAGCACATCGCACTCGTGCATGGCCATGTTGGCCTCGTAGGTGCCGTGCATGCCCAGCATGCCGACGAACTGCTTGTCCGTCCCGGGATAGGCGCCCAGGCCCATCAAGGTGTTGGTGATGGGAAAACCGAGCGCCCGGGTGAACTGCGTGAGAATCTCGGAGGCGTTGTCCAGCACCACCCCACCGCCGGTATAGATCATGGGGCGCTTGGCTGAAAGAATCAGATCCACGGCCTTTTTGATCTGTCCCGTGTGTCCCTTTACCACCGGATTGTAGGAACGCATGCTGATGGTCTCGGGGTAAAAATAATCGGCCTTGTTCACGGTCACATCTTTGGGCACGTCCACCACCACCGGCCCCGGGCGCCCGGTGGTCGCCACATAGAAGGCCTTCTTGATGGTCATGGCCAGATCCTTGACATCCTTGACCAGGAAGTTGTGCTTGACGCACGGACGGGTAATCCCCACGGCGTCCACCTCCTGGAAGGCGTCACTGCCGATGGCCCAGGTATGGACCTGGCCGGTGATCACCACCAGGGGAATGGAATCCATGTAGGCCGTAGCGATGCCTGTCACCGCATTGGTGGCGCCGGGACCGGAGGTTACCAGCACCACCCCGGGCTTGCCGGTGGAACGGGCATAGCCGTCGGCGGCATGGGCCGCGCCCTGTTCGTGGCGCACCAGCACGTGCTTGACATCGTCCTGCTGAAAGAGCGCGTCATAAATATAAAGCACCGCTCCGCCGGGGTAGCCAAAGATATATTCGACCCCCTCGTCGCGCAGGCAGCGCACCAGGATCTCAGCGCCTGTGAGTTCCACTGTTCAACACCTCAAAAGTCAATATGCCCCCAGCGCCCATTAGACACACTCTAAAACGGTGCTTGGAGGATGATTATCCCTACCGGCGGGCAGGCAAATACCGCCAATGCCGTTGAGTTTTAATATATTATAGGGATTTACGCGAAAATGTTCTATTACGTCGCGACTTCTGCTAGGCTTTTATGTCGACTGGGGGTGCCCGGTCAAGGGACGTCGATATTTTCAGGCGGCTGGGCCGAGAGCGATTAAGAACTAATTAAGGAGGGAGGTAATGGAGAAGACACTTGGTTCCATGGCGATCCTAGTGGCCTTGGGCCTGGGATTTACCATGGTATTTACAATGCATTCCGTCAACACCCGTCCCATCGAGGTGGTGACATACCCGTATAACGAGTGCATTAAAGTGATGACTCAGGATGGTCAAAAGCCCTGTTCCTGGCTGCAGGAGGGCATGCCCCATCGCCTGGAGTACATCACCAACCCGCAACACGGCTGGGTTGAGAAGTAAAGGACGCGGCCTCCCCCCTGGGCTGTCAGCAAAGTACGCATTCAACCAATAAAAAGGGCGGTTAAACCGCCCTTTTTATTGTGTCTCCCCAAGTGCGGCGCTAAGAAGTCCCGCCGCCCAGCTCCTTGGTCAGAAACTGCTTGGTATAGCGCCGTGCCGCGGCGGCGGCGGCGGGGCTGTAACCCTTGCTGAGCGGGTCGTAGAATCCCCGCTTGGCATCCAGGCGCACCAGCCACAGACCGGCACGCGCGCGGCGCATGGCGGCGGTGAAATCCTCTACGTCCTGTTCGCTGATCCACGGGTCACCCTTGGCGAAAATCGCCAGCACGGGACCGCGCATATTCTCCAACTCACTGATATCCAGCGCATAATCCGGGTGCGTCAGGATCTCCGCAGGATCGATGGGTTGGATGGATTTGGCGGTGCGCGCATCCGTCACCGGCAGCCCGTAATACATGACGGTCGCCACCACCTTGTGAGGCTCGAGCTCCGCAGCGCGCAGGGCTTGGGCGCCGCCGTAACCCCACCCCAGCGTGATCACTTGGCGGCCCTGACGATTGAGATAGTCCACCGCCGCCTTGAGATCCACATCCACGGCGACCTGGTCGATCTGGCTGACAATCAGGTCCGCGGTGTCAGGATTGGTGGAGGCGCGCCCATCGAAGACGTCGATGGCAAGGGCCCGATAGCCCTGGGCGGCATAGCGATCGGCCTCCTGGCGCAGCTGGCGATTGAATCCCCAATATTCGTTGATCAGGAGCACCGCCTGCTTGGCGTCCTGCGGTCCGCTGATGTAGCCGTCGAAAGTGGTCCCCAGCGGAGTGCCCAGCACCATCTCCGTACCCATTAACGCTGGCGCCGGTGGGGCCGTTGAGCATGCCGCCATCGTCATCGCCAACACCGCTGCGACTGCAAGTCTCCCGAGTTCCCCGTACCCCATTGATCAGTACCCTTATCGGTTTTATTTGCGTCCAATTATACTGCCATTTAGGCCCCTGGGCTCAAGATAACCCCTGACGCGTCACGGCACAACCAGGCGCCTCGCTACGCGCAGATTTCCCGGACAGACGCCTAAATCTCCCGCAGGGTCTGCAGTGGCGGCTGACGCAGCACGAAGCGGGTACCCGCGTATCCCGCCGCACCGATACCCAACGCCCCGCCGCCCATGCCGATCAACCATAACCAGGGATCAAATGTATAGCCGAAGTGGAAGATGTGGCTGGCAAGAATGTAACCGATGACGCTGGCGGCCGCGGCCGCCACCGCGCCGGCCAGGGCGCCCAGAGCGGTAAACTCCGTCAGGAGTCCGCGTATCATCTGGCGGCGCCGCGCACCCAGGGTCCTGAGGATGGCGTTCTCGCGAATGCGCTCGTCGAGCGTGGACTGAATAGCGGCATACAACACCATCAGACCGGCCACCAGGGTAAACATGAATACATACTCCACCGCCAGGCTCACCCGCGCAATGATGGATCGGACCTCGTGCATGATGGCCGCCACGTCCAGCACCGTGATATTGGGAAACGCCTTGACGAGGCTGTTCAAGACCCGGTATTGATCCTCCGGCAGGTAGAAACTGGTGATGTAGGTGGTCGGGTAGTGCTCGATGACGCCGGGCGGCAGCAGCACGAAAAAATTCACGTTAAACGAGTCCCAGTCCACCTTGCGCAGGCTGGTCACCTTGGCGTCGAAACTCTTGCCGGCCACGGTAAATGTCAGGGTGTCTCCGAGTCTGATGCCCAGCGTCTGCGCCAAGCCCTGCTCCACCGACAGGACATGCCGGCCGTCGGCCCGCGCTCCCCACCATTGCCCGGCGGCGATTGTATTATCGTCTTGCAGGCGCCCGGTCCATGACAGATTGAATTCCCGTGCCACCAGTCGCTGGGCGCGCTCGTTTTCATAATCCTTGGGCAGCACCTGCCGCCCGTTCACGGCGGTGAGGCGGCCGCGCACCATGGGAAAGAAGCGTGGGTCCGCCAAGCCATGCGCGTTGGAGAGAAATTTCCGCATGGCCGCTACCTGATCGGGTTGTATATTGATTATGAAGCGGTTGGGCGCGTCGTCAGGAATGCTGGACTGCCACCCGGCGATCAGGTCGCCGCGCACGAAGGTAAGGAGCAGCAGCACCATCAACCCCAGACCAAGCGCCACTACCTGAATCAAGGTGCCACGGCCGCGCCGGGTGATGTTGCCCAGTCCGACGCGCCATACAGATGCCCCGCCCCGCTGTAGTCGCCGCAGCAGGGCGATCAACACATAAATCAACCCCGACAGCAATGCCAGTGTGGCGGTGATACCGCCCAGGACATAGCCGCCGAGCTTCACGTCCCCGGCCTGCCAGATCATCAATCCCGCCAGAGCCGCCGCTCCCATGGCATATCCCGCCAGGCTCTGGGGCGGCAGGCCGCCCAGCTCGCGGCGCAATACACGCAGGGTGGATACGCGTTTGAGATGCATTAACGGCGGCAAGGCAAACGATGCCAGGGCGATCAGACCGGTGAATATCCCGAACGCCACCGGCAGCAACGAGGGTTGCGGCAGGGTAGTATGGGCCAGACCGGCGAGCAGGTGCGCCAACAGAAATTGCGCCACATAGCCCACGCCGCAGCCGGTCACACTGGCCGCGATGCCCACCCACAGCAACTGACAGGCGTAGATGCCGAAGATCTCCGCCTGGCGGGCGCCAAGGCAGCGCATGACCGCACAGCTGTCCAGGTGCCGGTCGATGAAACGCCGCGCCGCGGTGGCGATGGCCACACCGGCGATCATGACGCTGACAAGGGCGGCCAGGCCAAGAAAGCGCTCCGCGCGGCGCAGGGCGTCGCGAATCTCCGGCCGGCCGTCCTGTACATCCTCAAGGCGCTCGCCGCGCCCCAGTAACCCGCGCGCGGCGGCACGAAACGCCCGTACCTGTCGATCCGCACCGGCCACCAGCAGGCGGTAGCTGACGCGGCTGCCGGGGATGATCAACCCGGTGGCGGGTAGATCCGCCATATTCATCATCAGGCGCGGGGCGATACTGAACAGATTGCCCGCCCGGTCCGGCTCATTGGCGATGACCTGCCGCACGCGCAGCGTGCTGTTACCCACGCCCACGCCGTCATCCACGCGCAGTTGCAATTCACTGAGCAGGCGCGGTTCCATCCACACGTCGCCTGGGGAGGGAATACCCGAGACGGCGTGACTCGGCGCATACAACTCGGGGGACAGGCGCAGACTGCCCCGCAGGGGGTATCCGGGTGTCACCGCCTTGATATCCGCCAGTGCGGTCTTGTCGCCGGCCACCAGCATACTGTGGAAGGTCTCGGTGCGCGCCATACGCAGCCCAAGTTTACGGGCCTGTTGCAGATAGGCATCGGGAATCGGGTGGTCGGCGACGATTACAGCATCGCCGCCCAACAGTTCATTGGCCTGTTGGCGTAATGCACCATCGATGCGGTCTGAGAAAAAGCCCACCGATGTCATGCTGCCCACGGCGATGACCAGCGCCAATGCCAGCACATGCAACTCCCCGGCGCGCCAATCCCGACGCAGCATAAGCAGAGACAGCTTGAATACCTTCACCGCC
>Ga0315540_10000449_pt1 | contig 23303 bp, 21 predicted proteins | sample SalMarSW160110MG_FD_203677 | JGI IMG/M metagenome (GOLD analysis project Ga0315540, IMG submission 203677) | Salt marsh sediment microbial communities from the Plum Island Ecosystem LTER, Massachusetts, United States - Salt Marsh Sediment SW1601-10 ...
CGTTGATGCGACAACGCTTTCGGGCGCAGAGTCGTGCCTGAACTCCGCCCCGATCCACGGGGCCATCGACGCAGTCCGTCCGGCGGCGGCCGGCCCTCGAACGCCGCCGGATCGAGCACGTCCGCCGGCGGAGGTGTCCCATGGCCGTCCAGACCGAATTCCCCACGCGCCCGGGCTCCCGGCCCGAGCCGTCGTTTTCCGAGCGTACGCGTCAGCTCGGCACCGAGAACGCGTTCAAGATCGGTCCCTACATCCGTGCGGTCGAGGAGCAGGGGCACAAGGTCGTCAAGTGCAACCTCGGCGAGCCGGACTTCCCGGTGCCGAAGCACGTGATCGAGGAGGTCAAGCGCTGCCTCGATCTCGACATGACCCACTACGTCGATCCCCAGGGCATCCTGCCCCTGCGCGAGGCGGTGGCCCGCCACATGAAGCGCACCCGCGGACTCGACGTGACGCCCGACCGCGTCGTGGTGTTCCCGGGCGCCAAGCCGCCCATCGGCTTCGCGCAGCAGACCTACTGCGACCCCGGCGACGAGGTCGTCTACCCGAGCCCGGGCTTCCCGATCTACGAGTCGTTCACGGCGTACGTCGGCGCCCGACCGGTTCCGCTGCTGCTGCGCGAGGAGAGCGGCTTCGCTTTCGGCGGCCGCGACGTCGAGGCCCTGATCACCCCGCGTACGAGGCTCGTCATCGTGAACTTCCCGTCGAACCCGACCGGCGGCGTCGCGACCCGCGAGCAGCTCGAGGGGATCGCCGAGGCTTTCCTGCGCAAGGCGCCCCCTCAGGCGCGCCTGTACTCCGACGAGGTGTATGAGGACATCCTGTTCGACGGTAACGAACACCGCTCGATCGCCTCGGTTCCGGGCATGGCCGAGCGCACGATCGTGGTCGGCGGCGTCTCGAAGTCCTTCGCGTGGACCGGCGGCCGCGTCGGCTGGGCCGTGCTGCCGACCGTCGAGGAGGCGCAGGTCTTCAAGAACCTCAACATCAACTACTTCTCCTGCACGCCCGCGTACAACCAGATGGGCGCCGCGATCGCCCTCGAGTCACCCGAGAGCGCGCCGGCGCAGGCGCGCATGCGCGAGGCGTTCCAGGAGCGGCGCGACGTGGTCGTAGAGGGGCTGAACGCGATCCCCGGCGTCCACTGCCTCCGCCCGGGCGGGGCGTTCTACCTGTTCCCGAACATCTCGGGGGTGTGCGAGTCCATCGGCGCGTGCTCGGCGCACGCGGCGCTGGCCCCCGAGGACCGGGCGCGCACGAGCCCCGCGACGCTGTTCCAGATGTTCCTCCTGTGGCAGTACCACGTGGCGACCATGGACCGGCGCTCGTTCGGGCGGCTCGGCTCCGAAGGGCAGCACTACCTCCGACTCTCGATCGCGACGGGCCTCGACGACCTGAAGCTCGGTCTCGAGCGCTTCCGCGCCGCCGCCGCCGACCGGGACGGGTTCCGCGCGTTCGTGCGCGAAGGCAGGCACCTGTGGTGACGACCGACCTCCGCACCCCGGCGCGCACGCCGGCCTTCGGGCCGCGGCGCGGCACGTTCCTCGACGCCCGCGACCTCGTCACGAGCCGCGGCGCGCCCGATCCGGCGACGCTCGCGCACTTCGAGGCGTTCGACACCGTGTACCGCTCGCTGGTCGCAGTTCTGTACAACTTCGTGCCCCTGTCGGGGCACCCGGGCGGCTCGATCTCGTCGGGCCGCTTCGTGCAGGCCCTGCTGTTCGGCGCGCTCGACTACGACCTGTCGGATCCCGACCGGCCCGACGCGGACCTGGTCTCGTACGCGGCCGGGCACAAGGCGCTCGGCCTGTACGCGCTCTGGGCCCTGCGCAACGAGGTCGCACGGATCGCGGCGCCCGAGTTGCTCGCGCCGACGCCGGCGAAGCAGCTGCGGCTCGAGGACCTGCTCGGCTTCCGCCGCAACCCGACCGCCGCGACGCCGCTCTTCCGGGCCTTCGGCGCGAAGGCCCTGGACGGGCACCCGACGCCGGGCACGCCGTTCGTGCGGCTCGCGACCGGCGCCTCGGGCGTCGGGCTGCCGTCCTCGCTCGGTCTCGCGTGGGCGGCCGCCGACACGTACGGCGCGGACGCGCCGCGCGTGCACATCGTCGAGGGCGAGGGCGGTCTCACGCCCGGACGGGCGTCCGAGGCGCTCGCCGCTGCCGGCACCGGTTCGCTCGGCAACGCGATCCTGCACGTGGACTGGAACCAGGCATCCATCGACAGCAACCGCGTCTGCCGCGACGGCGACCAGCCCGGCGACTACGTCCAGTGGACGCCCGCCGAGCTGGCGTGGCTGCACGACTGGAACGTGATCGAGGTGGCGGATGGCTTCGACTGGGCGCAGGTCTTCGCGGCCCAGCGCGCCGCGCTCGAGCTGGACAACGGGCAGCCGACCGCGATCGTCTATCGCACGGTGAAGGGGTGGAGGTACGGGATCGAGGGACGGGCTTCGCACGGCGCCGGCCACCCGCTGTGCTCCGACGCGTTCCTGAAGACCGTCGAGGAGGTCGCGGGCACGGTGCGGCTCGCGTTCCCGCGCTGCGAGGCGGGCGCGCAGCGCTGCGGGGCGGGAGGCGACGCGACGATCGTGGAGCGCTGCCATTGGGACGCGCTGCAGGTCGTGCGCCGCTCCCTCGAGGAGCGGCGGCCGGCCGTCGAGGCGCTCGCCGCGAGGCTGCGCGAGGCGCGCGAGCGCCTCGGCCGCCGCGCGCGCCGCGAGCGCGAGGGCGCGCCCTCGCTCGAAGCGGCGTTCGCCGAGGCGGCGAAGGCCGGGGCGCCGCCCGAGGACGTGGCGCCGCGGCCCGGAACGAAGGTCACGCTCCGCGAGGCGCTCGGGAACACCCTGCGCCACTACAACCGCGCGAGCGGCGGGGCGTTCGTCGTCGCGGCCGCCGACCTGCTCGGCTCGACGAGCGTGAACCGGATCGCCGAGGGCTTCCCGCCGGGGTTCTGGAACCGGCGCACGAACCCGCTCGCGCGCACGCTCGCGACCGGCGGCATCTGCGAGGACGCGATGTCGGCGATCCTCTCGGGGATCGCGACGTTCGGCCGCCACAGCGGCGTCGGCTCGTCGTACGGCGCGTTTCTCGCCCCGCTCGGGCACATCGCCGCACGGCTGCACGCGATCGGCGGGCAGGCCCGGATCGCCGTGGACGGCGGCGAGCACCGGCCGTTCTTCCTCGTGTGCGCGCACGCCGGGCTCAAGACGGGCGAGGACGGCCCCACGCACGCGGACCCGCAGCCGCTGCAGTTGCTGCAGGAGAACTTTCCGGCGGGCACCCTGGTCACGCTGACGCCGTGGGAGCCGCAGGAACTCTGGCCGCTGGTTTCGGCGGCGCTCGCCGCCCGCCCGGCGGTGATCGCGCCGTTCGTGACGCGCCCGCCCGAGAACGTGCCCGACCGCGAGGCGCTGGGCCTCGCGCCGGCCGCCCGGTCGGCGAAGGGCGTCTACCGGCTCCGCGAGCCGCGGCGGCGGGGCGGCGACGGCGTCGTCGTGCTGCAGGGGAGCGCGGTGACCTATGCCTTCGTCGAGCAGGCGCTGCCGCTCCTCGAGAAGGCCGGCATCGATCTCGTCGTCTATGCGATCACGTCGGCCGAGCTGTTCGACCGGCTGCCCGAGGAAGAGCGCGAGGCGATCTTCCCCGAGCGCGATCGCGAGGCGGCCATGGGCATCACCGACTTCACGCGCCCGACGCTGGACCGGTGGCTGCTCTCGGAGGCGGGACGGCGCGCGTCGCTGCACCCGTTCCGGCACGGACACTACCTGGGCAGCGGCCAGGGGGCGGCCGTCGTGGCGGAGGCGGGGCTCGACGGCACCTCGCAGTTCGAGGCCATCCGCGCCTGGCTGCGGAAGGACTAGCCGGGCGGCGAAGGGAGATTCGGCGGGGGGCGCGCGGTCAGGTCCGCGCGCCCCCGTCCGTCTTCGCGGCCTCGCCGGCGGGCGCGAGGGCCGCGCGCACGAGGGGCTCGCGTTCCGCCGCGGGGACCGCGGGGATCCGCACGCGGAAGCACGCGCCGCCGAGCGGTGAATCATCCACCTCGACATCGGCGCCAAGGGCGAGCGCGCACGCGCGCACCGAGAACAGGCCCAGCCCGGAGCCGCCCGGCTTCGTCGTCTCGAGGGCCTCGAAGATCCGCTCGCGCTTGGCCGGCGGCACCCCGGGCCCGTTGTCGTGGACCTCGATGCGGACGCCTCCCGGGGCTTCCCCGGCGCGCACCTCGATGCGGCCGCCCGGGCCGGTAGCCTCAGCCGCGTTGAGCACGAGGTTCGAAACGATCTGCTGGACGAGGATCGGGTGCGTGTGGAGCAGCAGCCGCCCCGGCGGCCAGCCGAACTCGACCCGGCAGCGCCGCACCGGGTCGAGCGCCCGGGCGACGGCCAGCGTCTCGCGGATGCCCTGGAAGAGATCCATCTCCTCGGGACGGTCGGCGCCGCCCCGGCGCGCCGCCTGGATGAGGCGGCCGTTCAGCGCGACGAGCCGGTCCACCGCGAGCCGCAGCCGCTCCATGGCCGGATCGCCGGCGCCCCGCGCGAGCCGCATCGCGTCGAGGTCCGCGATCACGCCCACGAGCACGTTGTTCGCGTCGTGGGCGATCGTGCCGGCCATGAGCCCCGCGAACACGCGGCGCTCGTTGAGGAGGATGGCCCGGTCGCGGGCCAAGATGTGGGCGTGCGCACGCTCGATCCGGCCGAACGCGTAGCGGGCGCCGAAGAAGATCGCGATCGCGGTCACGGCCACGTACAGCACGCCCTTCAGCGTCTCGATCTGCTTCATCTCCTCGACGCTCGCCGACAGCCGCGCCGCGATGCCGCTCGAGACGACGATGTAGGCCGCCGCGACGAGCGTGTAGCCGATCGCCAGCAGGGCGGCGTAGCGGGTGCTTCGCATGGGGTGCTTCTTCTCCTCCCGCCTCGGGGCCAGTCCTCCGGAGCGGTGCCGGCAAGATACACGCCCGCCCGAAAGGTCGAAACGGCCACCTTGCGCTGCCGGGAATCGGTTCGCAGCGGGCCCGAAGGGGGCACCTTCCCGCGGCGGGACCCGGGGCCGCGGAGCGGCCCGCCGGGTCATTCGGGCGGCCGCCACCTCGCGAAATCCACGACGGGAAGCGTCGTCTGCCGGGCGATGTTGGGCGCGATGCGGCCGAGCTGCGAGTCGTCCGTGAGCGTGAGGCCCGCCAGCGGGTCCACGCCGGTGCGCGCGCGGAAGGCGGACCGGCAGGCCGGCCATGTCAGCATCGCGGGGTCGTCCACGACGACGCCCGGCTTCTCGTGCTCGAGCAGCCCGAGGATCACGAGCTGCGTGTGGTGATCGCTGTTCCAGAGGACGATCCCGCGGTCGAACGGCAGCGCGCGCCAGCGCGCGCGAATCGTCTCCGCGACGCGGCCGATACGGCGATGGTGGGCGTCGAGCCACGTGAGCCCGAGGGCGCCGTAGAGCGACAGCGCGAGCGCGAGGGCGACGAGCCCGAAGGCGCCGGCGAAGCGGGGCGCGAACGGAGCGCCGGCCGCGGCGAGGCCGAGCAGCGCGACGGCGAGCACCGGGAGAAGGTAGGGCACCCCGTCGGGCACCCCGTAGACGAGCACGAACCCGGCCTGGAGCAGCGCCCCCGCGAGCAGCGCGCCGACCAGCAGGCCCCGCGCGGAGCCCCTGTCCCTCGCCAGCGCGAACCCGGCGAGCGCGAGTCCCGGCACGACGAGCGGCGCGACCGCGGTGCGCAGCAACCGCACCGCCTCGGGCCGCGGCGCGAACCGCCCCAGGTAGGTGCCGTAGATCCTCCCCGTCACGTGGTCGAGCACGCTGGCGAGCGACGGCTCGAGGAGCGGCCACTGGTACGCGACGGGATGCCACGCGCGCCAGGCGGTGTGCAGGTTCGCGAGCAGCGGGAGTGCGAGTCCCGCCCACGCCGCGAGCGTGGTCGAGAAGCGCAGCCGCCCGGCCCGGACGCGCGCGGCCACGATCACCGCGACGAGGGGCACGAGGAAGAACACGGAGGTCGCGTGGTGGGCGAGGGCCGCGCCGCCCGCGAGCCCCATGACGAACGACCTCCGGGTGAGCGCGCGGTCCTCGAGACCGTCCTCGAGTGCGACGAGCACGCGCAGCGCGGCGAGGCCCATGCCGGCGACGGCGGCGACCTGCCACGTCGTGACCTCGGCGACGGTCGCCTCGCGCAGGAAAGCGGGGTTCAGGAGCAGCAGCAGGGCCGGCACGGCGGCGACGGCCGCCCGACCCGACCGCGGCAGCCCCGGCACGAGCCGTGCGCCCAGCGCGTGCAGCAGTCCCACCGCGACTCCGGCCCCGGCCGCGCTCCACGCGTTGGCGGCGAAGGCCCAGCCGGCGCCGAGCGAATGGAGCGCGAGCACCCAGACGTGCCCGAGCATCGTGTAGATCGGGTAGCCGGTCGGGTGGGGAACGCCGCCGAGGGCGAGCGCCAGCGTGAACTCGCCGGCGTCCCCGTTGCCGGGGAAGCGGGGCGCGAGCGCGAGGCAGAGCGCGAAGGCCGCGAGGCCGACCGCGGCCGACCAGCGGGCGGGCACCCGGTCCGCGCCGGCGCCTTCGCTCATGCCGGCGTCCCGAAGGCGTCGAGGATGCGCGCGACGTGTCGCGCGTGCGAGACGTAATGGTCGATCCGCAGGTTCTCGTCGGGCGCGTGTGCCCGCGTGTCGGGATAGCCGAGGCCGGCGCACGCGACGGGAACCTTCAGGTCGTTCAGGAAGCAGTAGTTCGGACCGGAGCCGCCGACCATGGGCACGATCTGCATGGGCACGCCGTAGACCGGTTCCGCCGTTTCCGCGACCATCGCCAGGAACGGGTCGTCGGGGTCGGTGCGCCCGGCCGGGTTGCCGCCCAGGAACGTGACCTTCACGTCGGGGAAGCCCTCGCGGTCGAGATGGGCCCGGAGCCTGCCCAGCAGGTCCTCGGGCATCTGGTCGGGCACGATGCGGAAGTCCACCTTCGCCGAGGCCCGCGCCGGCAGGACAGTCTTCGAGCCGGGGCCCTGGTAGCCGGAGTTGAGCCCGCAGATCGTGCAGGTGGGCTCGAAGACCTCGGCGATCCGCAGCTCGGGGCCGCCCGTGAGGCCGCGCAGGAACCCGGCGACGCCGTAGCGCTCGCGGTAGGCGTCCGCGGTCTCCGGCATCGCGGCCATCAGCTCGCGGTCGCGCGCGCTCGGCGGCTTCACGGCGTCGTACCAGCCCGGGATCCGGATGCGCTCGTCGGGACCCTTCAGCGTGCCGAGTGCCCACACCAGCCGCCACGCGGCGTTCGGGAAGATGGAGCCGCCGACCCCGGAGTGTACGTCGAGGCGCGCGGTCTCGACCGACAGCTCGACGTAGCAGATCCCGCGGAGCCCGGCGAACTGCATGGGCACGCCGCGGTCGTCCACCTGCCCGAACTCCCACAGGCACGCGTCCCCCGCGAGGCGCTCGCGGTTTGCGCGCACGAAGCCGGGAAGGTGCACGCTGCCGACCTCCTCCTCGCCCTCGACCACGAACTTCACCCGGCAGGGCAGCTCGCCGCCCTGGGCCAGCAGCGCATCGATCGCGAGAAGCCTCGAGGTGAGGTGGCCCTTGTCGTCGCTCACGCCGCGGCCGAACAGCTTGCCGTCACGGCGCGTCGCCTCGAACGGCGGGCTGGTCCACAGGTCGAGGGGCTCGGGCGGCTGGACGTCGTAGTGGTTGTAGACCAGCAGCGTGCGGTCGGATCTCCCGCCGCGCTCGGCGACCACGACGGGCGGGCCGCCGCCCGAATCGGCGAGCTCGACGACGAAGCCCCGGCGCTCGAGCATCTCGGCGACGAGCTTCGCGCACTCCTCCATCCCGATGCCCTGCGCCGCGATGCTCGGCCGGGCCACGTAGCGGCCCAGCTCCGCGAGGCTCTGGTCCAGGTGCGCTTCGATCCAGCGGTCCACGGCAGCGAGGTCGCTCATTCGGTCCTCCGGGGACGGTGCGTTGAGGAACGGGGGCTCGTCGGCTCCGGCACCGCAGGTTAGCAACCGCGGGCACGCGGGGCATCCCGCCGCACGGGTGGTTCGACTTCGCGGCCGGGGGTGGCTTAACTTCGCCGCCCCGGGCGCCCCGCGCGCCGGCCGTCGCCGAATCCCTCAGCCCAGGAACGACCATGGGACGCATCTTCGAGACCCGCAAAGCCACGATGTTCGCCCGCTGGGACCGCATGTCCAAGGCCTTCACGCGGATCGGCAAGGAGATCACGATCGCGGTGAAGAAGGGCGGCCCGCTCCCCGAGAACAACCCGTCCCTGCGCCGCGTCATCCTGAACGCCCGCGCGGTCAATATGCCGAAGGACCGAATCGAGGCGGCGATCAAGAAGGCCTCGGGGCAGGATCAGTCGGACTACGAGGAGATCCTCTACGAGGGCTACGCCCCGCACGGGATCGCGCTGCTGGTCGAGACGGCGACGGACAACCCGACGCGCACGGTGGGCAACGTCCGCGCGGCGTTCGTGCGCGGGGGCGGCAACCTGGGCTCGACGAACAGCGTCGCGTTCAACTTCAAGCGCATGGGCGTGTTCCGGCTCAAGCCGGAGGGCCTCGACGCGGAGGCGCTCGAGCTGGACCTGATCGATCACGGGCTCGACGAGATGGGGGAAAGTACGGACGACAAGGGCGAGCCGCAGCTGGTCATCCGGTGCGCGTTCGCGGATTTCGGGCCCATGCAGAAGGCGATCGAGGACCGCGGCCTCACGCCGATCTCGTCGGAGCACGAGTACATCCCGCTCACGCCGATGACGCTGCCGGAGGACCAGGCGACCGAGGTGCTCAAGCTGGTGGACAGGCTCGAGCAGGACGAGGACGTCCAGAAGGTCTTCCACAACCTGGCGTAGCTCGGCTCGATCCGCTGGCGCCGCCGGCGGGCGTCCGGGGCGCGTCCTCGCCGGGGACCCCGTCGCTCCCTTCCTCCGCGGCCGCGGCCTCCCCTCGCTCTCGCCCCGTCTGCGGGTGGCCCCGGCCGCCCGCCGGCTTCGTCTGGCTGGTTCGGGTCTGGGTTCTACCAGCGGATCGTGCAGGCGGCCCAGGCGAAGCCGGCTCCGAAGGCGGCGAGGACGACGAGGTCGCCGGGCTTCACGCGGCCGGCGTCGCGGGCCTCCGTGAGGGCGATGGGGATGCTCGCGGCGGTCGTGTTGCCGTAGCGCTGGATGTTCTGGAAGACCTTCTCGGGTGGGACGCCCAGGCGCTGGCCCACGGCGTCGCCGATGCGCTGGTTGGCCTGGTGGGGAACGATGAGCGCGACCTCGTCGAGCGTGTGTCCGGCGTCACGCAGGACCTCGTGGATGACCTCGGGGAAGCGGATGGTGGCGCTCTTGAAGACCTGGCGGCCGTTCATGGACGGGTAGTGGCGACCCTCCTCGAGCATGGCGGTGGTGATGCGGCCGGGCTGGCGCGAGCTCGGGGCTTCGCACCACAGGTTCCGGGCCGAGGCGCCCTCGCTGTGGAGCGCCCACGACAGGACTCCGCGCCCGTCCTCGCACGGCTCGACCACGGCGGCGCCGGCGCCGTCGCCGAACAACACGGCCATGTCACGGCCCTGCGTCGAGAGGTCGAGGCCGGTGCTCTGCACCTCGGCGCCGATCACGAGCACGCAGCGATAGCGTCCGATCCGCACGAACGCGTCGGCCACCGACAGCGAGTAGAGGAAGCCGCTACAGGCGTTGCGCACGTCGAGCGAGCCGACGGTCGCGAGGCCGAGCTTCTCCTGCACGATCACGCCGTTGCCCGGGAACATCCAGTCCGAGGTCGTCGTCGCGAAGATCACGAAGTCCACGTCGGCGGGCGTCCGGCCGGCGTCGGCGAGGGCCTTGCGGGCGGCCTCGATGCCGAGGTCGCTCGAGCCGGTGTCCGCGTCCACGAAGTGACGCTCGCGGATGCCGGTGCGCTCGACGATCCACTCGTCGCTCGTGTCCATGAGCTGCTCGAGGTCGTGGTTCGTCACCACGCGCGGCGGAACGTGGAACGCGATGCCGGTGATGCGGGAGCGGACCATGGCGGCCTCCGGAAGGGGGAGCCGCAGTGTGCCGCGGGCCGGCGCGGGCGGTCAACGCCGCCCGGGCTCAGCGGCGGAGGAGCTCGAAGTACCAGGCGAACGCGGCGTCGCCCCAGAGGAAGGCGACCAGTGCGGCGGGGGCGAGGAGGGTGCCGAAGGGTAACGGGGTCTTCCCGTCGGCGCGGCCGCGGGCCAGCAGGATGCCCGCCCAGACGCTGCCGCCGAGGGCGGCGAGGAAGATGGTCAGCAGCGAGAGCGGCCCGCCGAGCACGGCGCCGAACATGGCCGCGAGCTTCACGTCCCCCCCGCCGAGTCCCTCGATCCTGCGGATGCGGAAGTAGACCTCGGCCACGAGCCAGAGCAGGCCGGCACCCGCGAGCATCCCGAACATTGCGTGGCGGGCCCCCGGGCCCAGCAGCGCCGCGGCGACGCCGATCAGGGTCCCCGGAAACGTCAGGACGTCGGGCAGCAGCTGGAAGTCGAGGTCGATCCAGAACAGGGCCACGAGCAGGAATCCCCAGAAGGCGACCAGCGGGTAGGCGGGGACGAGGCCCATCTTGAGCCACGCGAGCAGCGCCCACGCGCCGCAGGCCAGTTCGATGAGCGGGTAGCGCGCACTCACGGGAGCGCCGCAGTGGCGGCAGCGCCCCCGGTGAACGAGCCAGGAGAGCACCGGGAAGAGGTCCTGAAGGCCCAGCACGTGCCCGCATTTCGGGCAACGCGAGCGGCCGCGCACCCACGATTCGTGGCGCGGCACGCGCCAGGAAAGCGCCGTCACCGCGCTGCCCATGACGAGCCCAAGAATCGTGACCGACATGCCGATGAAAAAACCGAGGCTCAAGCTGCCTCCGCGTGTACGAAATCATTGAGGCGGCTCCCGGGCTCTGCGAAGATCGACCGGCGTCCGGGGCCGCGTCGGGAACCGCTGCGGGTGATCGACATGCAGATGCTTCTCTTCCTCGCCATCCTGGCGAACAGCTGCGACCTCTTCGCGACCGCCATCGGCATCCACTGGCTCGGAAACCGTGAGGGCAATCCGCTGCTCGCCGGCCTCGCCCAGCAGCACTGGCTGGTCTTCGTGCTGATCAAGGGCGCCGTGGTGCCGCTGCTCATCTGGCGGCTCTACCGGTATCGGCGCCACACCCCCCGACTCTCCACCGCGGGTCTCGGGCTCGTCACGGTGGCGCTCACGGTCGCCGTCGGCACCTGGCTCGGCTGGATCGCCGGCGTCGTGCGGATGGGCGGCCTGCCGCGCCTCTAGGCCGCCCCGCCGCTCCCGGCCGGGCCCCCGCTACGGCTGGTCGGCCATGATGCGCGGGGTCACCTCGATCACGAGGTCTTTCTTCGAGACCGTGGTGCTGTGGTGCTGGAACAGCAGGCCGAGCACCGGGATGTCGCCGAGGATCGGCACCTTGCTGACCGTGCTGGTGCGTTCCTCGCTGAGCAGGCCGCCGATGATCACCGAGCCGCCGTCCTTCAGGCGGACCGTGGTGGAGGCCTGCCGGGTCGCCACGACGGGAAGGTCCTGGTTCGCGCCCTTGAACCCGGTGACGGAGCTGACCTCGGGCTTGATGATCGTGGTGATGTAGCCGTCGGCGTTGATGAGCGGCGTGATCGAGAGCTTGATGCCGACCTCCTCACGCTGGACCTGCTGGGTCGGCGCGGCGCCGCCGCCGGCGAAGACCGTCCCGCTGATCACGAACGGGATGCGCTGGCCGACGAGCATCGTCGCCTCGCGCCCGTTGAGCGTCGCGATCTTGGGGTTCGCGAGCACGCGGGCGCTGCCGTTCTGGATCGCGAGGTCCATCGCCACGTTGTAGATCTGGGCGACGCGGCTAAAGTTCCCGAGCTTGAAGATGTCGTTCGTGCCGGGCGTGTTCGGAAAGACCTTCAGGCCGCTGACCTGCCCCGACGTCACGCCGCCCTGGAGCGAGTCGTAGTTGCCCTCGACGAACACCATGCCCTGCCGGTTCAACTGGTCCCAGTCGATGCCGAGCTTCTTGAAGTCGTCCGTGGACACCTCGACGATCCGCGCCTCGAGCATGACCTGCTTCGCCGGCTGGTCGATCTGGGCCACGATCTCGTGGATCTCGGCGATGATCCGCGGGCTCGTCACGACGATCAGGCGATTGCCGCTCTTGTCCACTTCGATGCTCTGCGTGAGGTCCTTGAGCGCGTCCCGGACGTCCTCGGCGCTCGCGTACTTGAGGTCCACGATGTAGGACGACAGCCCGGTCTCGCCCTTGAGCGACTGCGCGTCGGTCACGAGGATCGAGTTGCCGATGCGCTCGTAGGCGAGCCCCGCGGCGCGGACGACGAGGTTCACGGCCTGTTCGACCGGGACGTCCTTCATCTGGATCGTGATCTTGGCGTCGGTCACGGCCGGTCCCGTGATCAGGTTCAGCCCGCCCTTCTCGGCGAGCACCTGGAGCACCGTGGAGAGGCTCGAGTTCTGGGCGTCGAGGCTGACGAGCCGCTTCTCGAGGGGCACGCTGGCGTCCGGCCCGGCGGCCAGCGCGGCCACCGGCGCGCCGGCGAGCAGGCCCGCCGCGAGCGCGGCGGCGAAGACGTGGCGAAGGGCTTTCACGCTCATTCTCCCTGGGGTTGGCGACGCAGCACGATGTTCTCACTGCCGCGGCGGAGCACGACCTGGTCGCGGCCGATGCTCACCACGACGAACTCGTCGAACAGCTCGTTCCTGTGGACGGCGTAGTCCCGGCCCTTCCAGTGGATGATGGCACGGGGGTCGGCGTCGTAGATGATCGCGGTGAGCACCGGAACCGGCGGGGGAGCGGGCCTGACCGGGCGGCGCACGACCGGGCGCGACACGCTCACGCTCGGCCGGGTCGCACCATAGCCGAACGGGTCGCGGACCGCCCCGGCGAACTTCGCGGCCTGGACCTTCGCGATGATCCCGTCGAGCGAGACGAACGGCTCCGGGGTAGCCGTGAACGTGCGGCGCGAGGCGAAGCTCCAGACCCCCGACTCCTGCAGCGCGGCGAGCGTCTGCGCGGTCACGAAAGCGAAGACGGCCACCGCCAGCAGCGGCGCGACGAGACGGGCTCCGCGGCTCACGTCGAGGGCCTCCGGCGCTTGAGAGTCGTGCCCGTGCACCACACCTCGATGTCGCACCGGCCGGGGGCCATCGGCTTGATGGAAAAGCGCTCAATCGTGACGAGCCGCCCGCCGTGTGCGATCCCGTCGAGGAACTCGAGCCAGCTCGACCACGAGCCGCGCATGCGCAGGTGCGCCCGCGCCTCGGTCCAGCCGGCCTGCTGGGTCACCGGCCCGGGCTCGGCGACCACGACGTTCAGGTCACGGCCGGTGGCGAGGCTCGAGAGGTGCTGGACCAGATCCGCGCCGAGCGTGCCGGCGCGCGTCCTGGCGTCCACCTCGTTCGCGGGGCCGGAGTTGTCCATGAGCAGCGTGTAGACGCGCGGCGGCATCGCCGCGGGCTGCGCGTTGCGCGACGGGTCCAGCAGCGCGCCGATCTGACCGGCTTCTTCGAGCGCCCGGCGGTAGCGGGCGGCGAGCGGCCCGTAGACGAACGTGTGGATCGCGGCGAACCCCGCCAGCACGACCAGGGTGACGACCACGGGCCAGGCGGAGCGCAGGCGGGCGGCGAGCAGGGCGTTCATCGGCACTCGATCACGAACTCGGCGAACTCGCCGTTCGTGGACGCCCGGGTGGTCACGAGGCGCACGTTCGTGTAGCCCGCGGAAAAGAGGGAATCGCGCGAGAGGGTGCCGACGAACGCCAGCACCTGCTGCATCCGGTCGGTGCCGCCGCTCGGCCGCAGCTGCCCGGTGACGACGAGCTTGCGCGTGGTGGCGCCGCTCGCATTGTCGGGATTGTACTGAACGTCGGTCAGCCGGGCGTTCGGGGGCACGAGCTGGGCGAGGCGGGCGAGCCGGTCGCGCCACGTGGCCGGATCGCGCACGCTCTTCGCGACGAGGTCCGCCTCGAGCTGCCCGGGCCGCCAGTCGGTGCCGGCCGGGTGCAGCCGCCGGTGCTCGACCTGCCGCTCGAGGCCGAGGGTGCGTCGCTCGAGCGAGACCCCGTTCAGAACGTAGAGGCCGAGCACGACCGCCAGCGCGCCGAAGTAGGCGAGCCAGAGCCCGAGGAGCACCGCGCGACGCCGCGCCCGAGCCCGCTCGCGCTGGAAGGCTTCCCGCCGGAAGTTGATCGCGAAGGTCGTGCTCACGCGGTCCTCAGGGCCAGCCCGTACGCCAGCGCGAACTGCGGCCCGCCGGCCGGCAGTCCGGCGCGCACGTCCGGCGGCGCGGACTCGAGCGGGTCGAACACGAACGTCGGGATCTCGAGCATCGCGCTCAGCGCCCCGGCGAGGCCGGGCAGCCGGGCGGTGTTGCCCGACAGCCAGAGCGTGAACGGCTCGGGCAGGGGGGCGAGCGTGCGGTAGTAGGCGAACGAGCGGCGCAACTCCTCGGCGAAGCCCCGCAGCGCGTCGTGCACGGCGAGCATCTCGGCGGAGTCGGGCTCCACCCGGATCGAGGGCTGGTCGGAGCCCGCCTCGAGCTTCCACTCCTCGGCCTCGGCGAAGGATACGCGCAGCGTCGCCGCGAGGGCACGCGTCACGGACGTGCCCCCGAACTCGAGCCGGCGCGCGAAGTACGGCGCGCCGCGCTGGTAGAGCGTCAGCCACGAGCCCTGGTGCCCGAAGTCCACCGCGACCCGCGCCTCGGTCTCCCGCTCCGCCGCGCGGGAGATCGCGTTCGTGAGGGCGAGCGGTGCGGCGTCCACGATGTCGGGATCGATGCCGATCGCCTGCAGCGGCGCCAGCGCGCGGTCGAGCCGAGCCTGCGGCACGGCAGCGAGCAGCAGGTCGAGGCGCTTCTCCGAGGGCAGGCGCGCGATCAGCTGGTAGTCGATCACGCAGGTCTGCGGGTCGAACGGCAGGTGCTTGCGCGCCTCGAACCGCAGCGCGCCGGGGATCTCGCCGTCGTCCATGAGCGGCAGCGCGATCTGCTTCACGATCACGTCGGGGCCCGAGAGGCCCAGCGTGAGGCCGCGCAGCGAGCGGGTGGACTGGCCGGCGCGCTCGAAGCACTCGCCCAGCATGCGGGCCAGGACGAGCGGGTCGGACTCGCTGCCCGCCGGCACCAGCAACTCGCTCGCGCACGGTTTCAGGCCGCCGACACCGTGCCGCAGGGAGACGAGCTTGGCGCTGTACTCGCCGATGTCCATGCCCACCCAGGGGCGGGCGTTCAGGCCGACTTTCATGAGGAACGGATTATTACTGCAAACCCGGGGACGTGGTCCACGAGCCGGAGACGAGGGTGAGCCCCGTGGTGGCGCCGTCGGAGGGGCGGGGCAGGAGGCCACGGCGCAGCAGGGCGTCGGAGACGTTCTGCATCGAGGGTCCGCCGTAGCTGCGGACCTTGTAGCGCATGGTCCCGTTCAGCAGGCCACCCGGCAGCACGAAGTAGTTCTGCGCGAAGATGCAGAGCCGGTTCGCGATGTCGTTGGTGGCGGGCTCGTTGTCTTCGTCGCTGTCCACGAGCGTGCCGTCGGTGACGAGGAAGAGGTTGACCGGGTTCAGCGGGCTGATGCTGATGCCGTTCAGCAGGTGCAGCCCCACGTCCGGGCCGCTCGGATCCCGGCCGTTGGGACCCGCGACGATGATCAGGTTCGCCGGGCCTTCGCCCATGCGCTCGATGAGCAGCTCCCTCTGCACGTGCAGGCCGGCCGGGACCAGCCAGATCGCGGTGCCCTGCACTCGCACCCGCAGGCGGTTCCAGGAGACGAAGTCGTAGCTGTTCAGCAGGGCCGGGTCCGTCGTGGTCGGATCACTGGGCGGGCTCTTGAAGAAAGTCCCGGAATCGCTACCGCTGAGGTTGATCACGTTGATCGGGGGCGTGCCGGTCGTGCCGATCGTCATCGTGGCCTGGACCGCCGACCCGAGGTGGTCCGAGATGAACTGCGACGCCAGCGGCACGGGTGCCCGGGTCGGGCGGATCATGAACGAGGCGCCCAGCTGGAGGTCGAAGCACTCCGGGTTCTTCCAGGCGCTATCGGCGGGAGGGATGTTCTGCCACGCGTTTCCGGTCAACGTGACGGTCCCGCGCCCGTAGCCACTACCCCAGGGATCGTGGCACTCCTGGGAGTCCGCCAGCGCGATGGCGATCACCTGCCCCGGCACCGTCATCAGGTAGTGGTAAGGGCTTTCGGGATTCGTTGCCGTGAACGTCCCTTCGATCGTCCGTACGGCGCCGTTCACGTTGACGCCCACGCGAATGTGCACGTCCTGGGTCCAGTCCACCTGACCCGAGGTGTCAGGCGGGTTGTCCTGCCACGCCAGGGCCGAGACGATGCCCTCCCGACCCACGGCCAGCCCGGCGCTCGAGAGCCGCGGCACGGCCGGCGAACCCTGGTTGGAGAGCACGAGCTGCTTGACCAGCTCGACCCCGCCGCTCGCCGAGTAGAGGGCCTGCCGATCGAGGACGGACCGGCCGTAGAACTGCGTCTCGTAGCCGGAGAGACTGATGAGCGAGAGCCCGATGATCGTGAGGGCGATCACCATCATGACCACGCCCACGAGGACGAAGCCTTCCGCGGACTCGCCGCGCCGGGGGCGTTCACGCGCGCTCAAGGGGTCCGGTTCCTCAGCAAAGTGGTGGTCGCCATCTCGATGCGCGAGCCCGTGGGCGAACGCAGGAGCAGCGAGACTCGGACGAGCGGATGGGAGTACTCGACGCGAAACCGCTCGACCGGGGATTCCAGCAGGGCACCCCGGTCGTCCGCCGGGTCCGGGCCATTGTGCACGAGCGAATCCGTCGGGTCCCACCAGAAGCCCCAGGACGACGTCCCGTCCACCCGGTAGAGCTCCAGCTGGCCGTGGTCCGCGTCGGGCAGCGGCGTGGCGATGGCGCTCGCGCCCGTCCGGACCGAGTCGGCGATGGCCTCGAGGACGAGCGTGGCCTCGCGCTGCGTGACCGACTGCGAGGAGGCGTCGAGCCAGGTCGCCTGCGAGTTCAGGTAGAAGCCTCCGAGCCCGAGCAGCACGAGCACCCCGATGACGCCCACGATCGCGACTTCGGTCAGCGTGAGTCCGCGCTCGTCGAGGGGCCGGAGTCTCATGGCGTCGCCAGGGGAAGCAACTGCTGGAACTGCACGGAATCGGAGGTCACGATGTTCCACCTCACGTAGACGACCAGGCGGCGAAGGTCGGGGTCCTGCGGCAGGTCCGGGTCGTCGTAGCCCTCCATGCGCCAGCCGACCGTGCCGAGGGTCGCGCCGCGATAGGTGAACGCGAAATCGGGCGAGACGTATCCCACGGCCAGGGAGTCCGAGAACGGCGACGAGTCCGCGAGAAGCGTGAGCCGTTCCATCTGCGTCTCGGCTTCGCCCATGGCCGCGCGAGCCACCTCGAAGCGGTTCACCTGCCCGCGCCCCACACTGAAGGTGTAGGCGAGCCCCAGGACGGCGAGCACGGCGATGATCGTGGCGATGAGCGCCTCGATCAGCGAAAATCCGCCCTCGTCAGCGCAAGGCCGCCCGGCACGAACCGCCCGGGCGGCCAGGGGAGGCCGATGTGCGCCGCTGCCGATCACCCGATCGGCCTACGGCGTGGGTGTACCGCTGGCGTGCCAGGGGTCGGCATCGTTCGGATCCGGCGGATAGCGATACGAGAGCGCAAGGGCGGGTGGTCCCCCGGTGGGCCTTCCCGAGACACCGGTGGCCGTGACCACGAAGTGGGTCTGGTCGGCCTCGGTGATCGCGAACGTCCAGTTGATCTGCGCTTCGGTGAGATCCACGTTCAGGTCGGTGAGGACCGCCGTGTAGGTGTTGTTCACCTGGCGGTAGGTCTGCTCGGCCGTCACGATCGCGCCGATGGCGCCCTTCGCCTCGGTCTCGCGAGCGTCGCGAACGTAGTTGATGTAGAGCGGCACCGCGACCGCCGCGAGGATCGCGACGATCACGATGACAACCATGAGCTCCATCAGCGTGAAGCCCCGCTGCCCGTTCAGCCTGTTCTTCATATGGCCACGACCTCCCTCGGCTCGCTCCTTCTCGATGGCCGCACCGCCCGAGCCGGGAGGACGCCCCCGGTCGGAGGCGCGGTGCGTCCAGTTGCGTGAAACCCTGCGACTAGTGCGTGAGTCCCGACCGCATCGCCTGGCCGAGGTTGAAGATCGGCAGGTAGAGCGCCACGAGCATCACGCCGATCACGACGCCGAGGACGACGATCGCGATCGGCTCGACGAGCGACGAGAGCCCCTCGACCTTCGCCGTCACGCGCTGCTCGTAAAAGTCGGCGGTACGCGTGAGCATCTGGTCGAGCTTACCGGTCTCCTCGCCGGTCGCCGCCATCTGGACGAGCATGTCGGGGAAGACCCCCGTGTCCCCGAGCGCCCGGGAGAGCGAAACACCCTCCTCGACCTGCTCGCGGACCCGGTCGATCCCCCCTTCGAGGACGCGATTCCCGGGCACCGGGCGCATGACCTTCAGCGCCGTCAGGATCTGGGTCCCGCTGCCGATCAGGATGCCCAGCGTCCGGGAAAACTTGGTAACAGCATACATGCCGACGAGGGGGCCGAAGAGGGGCAAGTTGAGCTTGATCCGGTCCAGGACCAGGCGGCCTTCGGGACTGCGGGCCCAGGCCCAGGTCGCCAGCGAGGCAAATGCGGCCAAGCCGATGAACAGCAAGACGTTGTGGGTGGCGAACTGGCTGACGGTGAGCAGGATCCGGGTGGGCAGGGGGAGCTGGACCCGGAACCGGTCGTAGATGGCCGAGAACATCGGGACGATCTTGAAGATCATCGCGAGGAAAACCAGGATCGCGAAGCTGAGGACGAAGATCGGGTATCGGAGGGCCGCCTCCACCCGGAGCCGGAGCACCTCGGCCCGCTCGAGGTAGCTGGCCGTGTGCTCGAGCACGGCGTCCAGCGTGCCCGAGAGCTCACCGGTGTGGACGAGGCTCACGAAGACCTCGTCGAAGACGTGGGGGTGACGGCCCAGAGCCGCCCCCAGCGACTCGCCCTTCTGAACGTCGTCGCCCACCTGGTGGAGCACCTTCGCGAGCCGCCGGTCGTGATGATCGCGCGCGATGGAACGCATCGCCCGGACGAGCGGCAGGCCGGCGGAGATCATCGTCGCGAGCTGGCGCGCGAACAGCGCCACCGAACCCGGCTGCACGCCCTGGCCCAGGAAGCGGACCGCGTTCGTCACGTCGTTCGCGAGCCCGCCGAGCCCGGGCGCCGCCATGCGGCCCGTGCCGTTCACCGAGGCGCGCATTTCGATCGAGATGGGGGTGAGCTGCAGCCCCGAGAGCGTGCGGAGAACGTCCTCCTCGCTCTGCGCCACCTCGATGCCCTCGTGGGCGCGGCCCTCCGCGTCGCGTGCGCGGTAGAAGAAGCTGGGCATCAGTCGGTGTCTCCCAGCGTCGCGGCGCGCACCTCGTCGATGCTGGTCACCCCGTCGAGGATCTTCTTGATGCCCGCCTTGCGGAGCGTCTGGAATCCGGCCTCGAGGGAGCGCTTGCGGATCTCGTCCTCGTTGAGGCCGTCGAGCACCATGCGGCGCACCTGCCGGTTCAGCTCGAGCACCTCGAAGAGCGCGGTGCGGCCGGAGTAGCCCGTCTGCTTGCACGCGACGCAGCCGCGGCCGCGCATGAGCGGCCGGCCGCGAAGCAGGTCGCCGTCCTCACCGAGAACCGCGAGCTTGTCCGGATCGGGATGGAAGGGCTCCTTGCAGCGCTCGCAGATCCTCCGGACGAGACGCTGGGCCATCACCATGGACATCGCCGAGCCGACGAGGTAGCGCGGCACGCCCATGTCGATGAGCCGCGTCAGCGTGCCGGGGGCGTCGTTCGCGTGCACGGTCGAGAACACGAGGTGGCCCGTGAGCGCGCTCTTCACGGCGATGTCGGCCGTCTCCGTGTCGCGGATCTCGCCGACCATGATGACGTCGGGGTCCTGGCGCAGGATCGAGCGCAGCGCCCGCGCGAAGGACATGCCGACCTTCTGGTTCGCGTGCACCTGGCTGACGCTGTCGATGTGGTACTCGATCGGGTCCTCGACCGTGACGAGGTTCTTGTGCACGGTCTTGATGTCCTGCAGCGCCGAGTACAGCGTCGTGGTCTTTCCGCTTCCGGTCGGGCCCGAGATCAGCACCATGCCGTAGGGCTGGCGGATCACGCGGCGGAACGACTCGAGGCTCGGGCCCTCGAGGCCCAGGTAACCGACATGCCGCTCGAAGGCGCCCTTGTCGAAGAGGCGCAGCACGACCTTCTCGCCGTGCGAGGTCGGCAGCGTCGAGACGCGCAGGTCCACCTCGCGGTCGGGGAGGTGCACGGTGAGGCGCCCGTCCTGCGGCAGCAGCCGGACGGCGATGTCGAGCTCCGCGAGCACCTTGATGCGGGACACGATCGCCATCTGCAGGTGCTTCGGCGGCTTCATGACCTCGTGCAGCACGCCGTCGATGCGGAAGCGCACGGTCACCTTGTCCCGTGCGGGCTCCACATGGATGTCGCTCGCGCGCTGTTCGATCGCTTCGGCGATCATCAGGTTGACGAGCCGCACGACCGGCGCGTCCTCGACCTGCTGGCGCAGCTGGGCGAGGTCGATGTCCTGCTCTTCCTCGGGGCCGCGGGTGAGGTCGATCTTGTCGAGAATCGCTCCGAGGTGCTCGCTCGCCCGCAGCTCCGAATAGAAGCTCTCGATGGCCTCCCGCACCTCGCTCGGCCGAGCGATCCAGACCTTGAGCTGGCAGCCGGTCAGCGCCCGGAGGTAGTCCAGCGAGACGACGTCGAGCGGGTCGCCCACGGCCACCTCGAGGACGTCGCCGTCGCGGGCGAGCGCCAGCACGAGCGACTCGCGGGCGAGCGCTTCCGGGACCAGCTGAACGGCGGCGCGGTCGGCCAGCGAGAGCTGCTCCGGCGTGGCGACGGGCAGCGAGAACTGCTCGCCGAGAACGGCGACGACCTCGGCCTCGGTCATGAAGCCGAGCCGCGTCACCGTCTGGCCGAGCCGCTCCCGGTGATCGAGCCTCGAGCGCAACGCCTCCTGCACCTGCTCCGGACTCAGCCGGCCGCGCTCGATCAGGATCTCTCCGAGCCGGCGGGTGGACAGGCGGTAGCCGGCGCTCATCGGCGCGATCCTCCGACCCGGGCGGTGCGGTAGACGCGCCGCTGCACGGCCCCGCGCTTCTCGACGTCCGTGAAGTGCGGGTAGGCCGTTTCGAAGTCCACGAGGGAGCGGTCCACGAGCTCGGCGAGCGAGTCGTCGAGCGACAGCATGTCCTCGCGCAGGCCCGTCGAGATTACGTTCGGGATCTGGTGCACCTTGTCGTCGCGGATCAGATTCGCGATCGCCTGCGTCGTGAACAGGATCTCGCGCGCCGCGACGCGGCCCTTTCCGTCGCTCCGCGGCAGCAGGAGCTGCGAGATCACGGCCCGCAGGGTCAGCGCGAGCTGGGCCCGGATCTGGGGCTGCTGGTAGGGCGGGAACGAGTCCACGATGCGCGTCACGGTCTGCGCCGCCGACTGCGTGGCCATGGTCGAGATGACGAGGTTGCCCGTCTCGGCGGCCGAGAGCGCCATGCTCATGCTGGTCAGGTCGCGCATCTCGCCCACGAAAATGACGTGCGGCATCTGCCGCAGCGCTCCGCGCAGGCCGCGCGCGTAGGTCTTCGTGTCCACGCCGACCTCGCGCTGGTCGATCACGGCCTGACGGGGCTCGAAGACGAACTCGATCGGGTCCTCGATCGTCACGATGTGACGGGGAGGGCCGTTCGCGTTGAGCTGCTCGAGCACCGAGGCAATGGTCGTGGACTTGCCGGCGCCGGTCGGCCCGGTGACGAGCACGAGCCCGCGGGTCGTCCCGAGCAGTCGCTCGACGACGTGCGGGGCGAGGCCGATCTCGGCGGGAAGCGGGATCCTCAGCGGGATGATCCGCACAGCCGTCGCCCAGTGGCCCCGCTGGATGTAGAGGTTCACGCGGAAGTGGGCCACTCCGGGGAGGAAGTGGCGCGTGTCGAGCTCAAGATCACGCGTGAAGCGCTCGTGCAGCGCGGGGTTCAGGAAGCTCTCCCCGAACGCGCGCGATTCGAGGGGGCCCACGACGGGCGCGCCCGGCAACGGTTCCAGGACGCCGGCCCGCAGGATCATCGTCGGCTGGCCCGCGGTGACGATCAGGTCCGAGGCCCCGAGCTCCACAGCCCGGCGCAGAACCTCGTCGCGGTCGAGAGGGGGCGCGCTCACGATCTATCGGGTTCCCGGGGCTCTGCGCGCTTCCGCCGAACGGCCGTCCGGCCGTTCTTGCGCGGCGGGTGGATGTTCCGAGCCGGCGGTGCGGCTCCGGTCAGGAAGGCGGACCGACAGGGGGCTCGGCGGCGTGATCGCCGGGCGGGGCCTGACCGTGGTTGCGAATCGCCAAACAGCATAGGGGACCGGCTTTCGGGCGGTCAATCGTCGTACGGGAAGGCGGCAGCATTCCGTACGTCCCCCGAGGATACGGCACTTTCCGACGCCGGGCGGCGGAATTTTCTTGCCGAACGGGGGACGCTCTGTCAGCTTGCGCGCCAAGCGTGCCAGTTCCGGGTGGCGCGCGCCCCAGGGAAGGGGTTTCCCCCAAAGCCCACCACTCCCCGGGCCGGGTGCATGCGAAGGGGAAGGTCGCCCCGACGTTGCAGCCAGGCGGATCGAACGGTCGATTCCCGTGCGGTCTGCATGTCCTCTCCCCACGATGCATCAGGCGAGCCGGTTCACGGGATCGCGCCTTCCGACTCGGGCGCAAGGATTCCGGGAACTGCCCGCAATCGTTGGAGGTAGGTCGACCCGAGGGCACGCTTCCTGCTGGCCGCGCTCGCGGCATCGGATTCGCAGTGGCTGCGATCGTCCGGTCCCGGAGAGGCGCGGCAGGGCGTACCTCGCACCGGCCACCGCACTCTGCACCTTGGAAACTGCTCGCGCGGAGGGGCCCCACCCTCGAAGGTCCGTGGGCGTGGGTTCGGTTGGAGGCAACGCTGATGAGGAAGCGTTGGCTGGGTCGTATCGCTTTGGTGTTCTTCGCTCTCGTCACTTCGTCCGGAAACGCTGCGGCCCAGCAGGCCTATAACAGCGTCACGCTGACCTGGACGACCCCGGGAGACGACGGATTGACTGGAACCGCATCACAGTTCGACATCCGCTACTCGACCTCGCCCATCACCGCGTCGAACTTCGCTTCGGCGAGCCGGTGGACGACGGGTGTGCCCGCTCCGGCGGCCCCCGGCACGCACCAGAGCGTGCAGGTGACCGGATTGTCGCCATCGACCACGTACTGGTTCGCCATCAAGACGGCCG
>Ga0315540_10000452_pt1 | contig 23192 bp, 19 predicted proteins | sample SalMarSW160110MG_FD_203677 | JGI IMG/M metagenome (GOLD analysis project Ga0315540, IMG submission 203677) | Salt marsh sediment microbial communities from the Plum Island Ecosystem LTER, Massachusetts, United States - Salt Marsh Sediment SW1601-10 ...
GGTGCCGGGTCGGGTACGACAGCGGCCGGTGCGGGTGGCGGTACTGCCCGGGAGACAGCCACCGGGCCTTCGTCGGGTGCTTCGGGCAGCGCATCTGATGGGTCTCGGGAACGGCCGGCGCCAGGGGCGGCGGGCGGCCCCGGCGGTGGTCAGACAACCGCCAGCAGCGCGCCGCCCGACATCCCCGACGGCAGCGACGATGACGTAGTCGCCCGCCAGTTGCGCGAGGCGGCAGAGACAGAAACGGACCCGGAGTTGAAGAAGAAACTCTGGGAAGAATACCGAAAGTATAAAAAGGGAACCCGGTAGCGTGAGGCAGTTCATGACATCGCCGGTACATTGGCTGTTGTATGGCCTGGTGTTCCTGCTGCCGGCCTGCAGTACCACCCACCAGAACGTCAGGCGTGACGTGCAGGTGCAGCGCGCGGCAACGGAGGTCGCCGAAAATCACCTGCTGGACGTATGGATAGCACTGTTCTCGCCCGGAGAACTGCCCGAGGACAAAGACGACAGCAAGGGTTTGTCGCCGGAGATCCGCAAAGCCGAAGCGCGCTACATGCCGGTGCAGCTACGCGAAACCATGGAAAAGACCGGTTACTGGGGCGCTGTGCGCGTCGTGCCCCAGAATACCGAGGGTGCCGAGGTGCTGGTGCAGGGCAAGATCCTGGCCTCTGACGGCGAGAAACTCGAGCTGCAGATAACCGCAGTGGACGCGACAGGCCAGCAGTGGTTCGAGCGCACCTATGAAGAGGAAGCCGCGCTGGCGGACTACCGACAGGCGGAAGGCACTGGCCGCGAAGTTTTCCAGCCGCTGTATAACGCCATCGCCAACGATCTGGCCGAATACCGCAACGGTTTGTCGGCCGAGCGGATTGTCACCATCCGGCGGGTTGCGAGCTTGCGTTTTGCCGACGACCTGGCGCCCGATGCCTTCAAAGGATATTTGCAGGAAAACGCTTCCGGTGAATATGCCGTTGCACGCCTGCCGGCCAGGGAGGACCCGATGGTTCGCCGTATCAACGCCATCCGGGAGCGCGATTTCATGCTCGTCGATACCCTTAACGGCCACTTCGACAACTTTCATGGCGATATGCAGGAACCCTATTTTCAATGGCGCAAAAGCCGGCTGGCGGAGCTCGAGGCGATGCGCGCCATCCAGCGCGATGCGAGGAACCGCAAACTGCTCGGCGCGGCTGCCATTATCGGCGCCATCGCGATCGAGGCGCTGGGGGGCGACAGTACCCGCGCCTCCACCAGCAGCCTGCGCAACGTGATGCTGGTCGGCGGCGCCTATGCGGTGAAGACCGGCTTCGACAAGGCTTCGGAAGCGACCATTCATCGGGATGCCATCGAGGAACTGGGCGAATCCTTCGCTTCCGAGTCGCAGCCGATGGTTGTCGACGTCGAAGGGGAGACCCACAAGCTCACCGGTTCCGCCGAAGCCCAGTACGCCGAGTGGCGTACCCTGCTGAGAAAAATCTATGCATCCGAAACCGGTCTGGATGCGGATGACAATAACGATGCTGCGCAGTGAGGGTCATGAATGACGTTCGGTGACCCACCCGCCACGCCGCCGGACTCAAACAGACTTCAACCACCCTTGCAGCCCCCGGGTACCGGAACCGGCGGACCGCGAGACGGCCCGCGCACCGGGCGCGGTGTCTGGCTGGCGCTGACGATCCTGGCACTGCTGGTTCTTGGCGTGGTGTTTCTACTGCCGCAGCAAGTCGCCGAAAAAGTGCCGCCGCCGGCATCGGTGCCGCTGTCGGCGCCGCCCGTCGCACAGCCGGCAGGCGATCAGGACAACGCGCGCCGGCAGGCCGAACAGACCCTGCAGCAGTACCTGCGCCTGCAGGCCGAGGTGCGGCTCATTCGGGGTGACGAATGGGCCACGGTGGCGTGGGACGCGGCGGCCCGGCACGCCACTACGGGTGACCGGTTGTTCGGTGAACGACGCTTCGACGAGGCCGGCGAGGCTTACGCACAAGCGCTCGCGCGGCTAGAGGCGCTGAAAGCCAGCCGTTCGAGCCGCCTGCAGCAGGCGCTCGAGGCGGGTCGGCAGGCACTGAATAAAAACGACAGCGCGGGTGCGCAACGCGACTTCGAACAGGCGCTTTTGATCGAGCCGGACAATCAGGCCGCGGCTGCGGCTCTGGCGCGGGCGCGGGTGCGCGACCAGGTGCTCGAACTCACGGCGAGCGCGGGACGAGCCGAGGAGGCGAGGGAGTTCGAGACCGCCCGTACAGCCTACCAGGCTGCACTACGCCTGGATCCGGCCTTTTCGCCGGCGCAATCGGGGCTGACCCATATCCAGGATATTCTCGACAACCGGGCGTTCAAAGCCGCCATGAGCGAGGCGCTGGCGGCAATTGATGCGCGACGCTTCGATGCCGCCGCGCAGGCGCTCGACAAGGCGGCGGCCGTTGACCCACAGGCGACTGCGGTCGCAGACGCCCGTGAGCGTTTACGCGTTGCGCGCCGCGAGGCGGCAATAGCGGCGCTGCGCCAGGATGCCGCCGGGCGTGCCAAAGCAGAGGACTGGCAGGGCGCCATTCAACGTTATGAGAAGGTGCTGCATATCGACGAAAGGGCCGGGTTCGCCCGCGAGGGCCTGGCGCGTGCCCGGCAGCGCGCCAGGCTCAACGGACAGTTCGATCACTATCTCGATGACCCCACGCGTTTGTATGCGGATGACCCGCTCGCGAATGCCGAGCGGTTGTTGGGCGAGGTGCCCGCGGCGCCGGCCAACGAACCGAAACTCGCCGCCAAGATCGAGAAGTTGCAGTCGCTGGTGCGCGCGGCGCGCCAGCCGCTGCCGGTCAAGCTGCGTTCCGACGGCGAGACCGAAGTCCTGATCTACCACGTGGGCCGCCTGGGCCGCTTTGTCGACCGGCAGGAGGAACTGCGGCCGGGTACCTATACGGCGGTCGGCTCGCGGCCGGGTTATCGCGATGTGCGCCGGGTGTTCACGCTGCGCCCCGGCACACCGGCGCCCGTCGTCGATATCCGTTGCGAGGAGACGGTTTGAACCGGGTCTACTTCGTTGACGATGCGCGTGGTGCACGCCGCCTGGACACCGCGCAGTTGCCCTTATCGCTGGGTGGCGAGGCGGTCGCCGATATCGTTTTGCCCGGCAGTCCCGCTGATCGCATTGTTGCCTATGTCGCCGTGTCCGAGGGCCACGCCTACCTGCAGCCGGTCTCGGCTGAGGACGCGCTGTTTCATAATCACCGGCACCTGCGCGAGTCCGCCTGGTTGAAGTCCGGCGACCAGGTGCAGGCCGGCGACGCCGTGCTGCACTGGACTGTGCAGGGCGACCAGGTGCATATCGTCGTGCGGGCATACCAGCCCGAGCCCGACGAAAAGCCACCGTCGCTGCGGCCGCCGCCCGGCAATCCGCTATTGCCCGGGACCGGTGCCGTGCCACCCGTGCAGCCGCACAGGGCATTGAAGCGCCTGGCCGGTGGCGCGCTGTTACTGTTGCTGCTGGCCGCGGTCTTTGTGCTGCTCGCGACACCGATTGAAGTCAGGGTCAGCCCGCCACCGGCCAGCCAGACACTCAGCGGATTTCCGCCACCGCTGCCGCTGGCGGGGCGGCTGCTGGTCTGGCCCGGGCGCTACCGTGTGCAGGCGACGCTGTCCGGTTACTCTGCGCTCGATGAAACGCTCGACGTACCTTGGGGCGGTTTTCGCGACTTCGAACTGAATATGCGCGAACTGCCGGGCGAGGTTCATCTCGCGGTGCGCCCCAAAGTGCCGTTCCAGCTGCTGGTCGATGCGCAACCGGTGGATGTCGACGCCGAGGGTGTGGCGCGCATCGAGCGCGGCCGGCATCGGTTGCGTATCGAGGCCGAGCGCTACCTGTCCGCAGAGCAGGAAGTGGACATCGCCGGTCTTGGTAATACCCAACAGCTCAGCTTTACGCTGGCGCCTGCGTGGGCCGAGGTCCATATCGGCAGCCAGCCCGCCGGCGCGCAGGTGCGTGTCGACGGTGAGACGCTGGGCGCCACGCCGCTCGCAACCGAGCTGCTGCAGGGTGATCACACGATTGCGCTGGAGATGCCCCGCTACAAGACGCTGACACTGAAACAGACTGTCGCGGCCGGCGTGCCGTTGACGCTCGACGGGCTGGTGCTGGAACCCGCCGATGGCGAGTTGACGCTTGCCAGTATCCCCGCAGCGGCCACCGTCGAGGTGGACGGTGAGTTTCGCGGTACCACGCCGGCCCGCCTGGTATTGTCGTCCACGCAGGAGCACCGCATCCAGTTGACCAAGCCCGGTTACGCCACGCTGAAAAAAAGCGTACGGGTGCAGCCGGAACAGCAGCTGGCACTGTCGCTGAAGCTCGCTGTCCAGTACGGCACTGTGTTCCTGACCACCGATCCCTCCGACGCCGAGATCCGTGTCGATGGTGAACCACTGGGCAACGCCACCCGCCGTCTGCGCCTGAGTACACAGGCGCATCGCCTGGAAGTGCGCAAGCCGGGTTACGTTACCCGGGTGGTTGAAGTGACGCCGCGCGCGGGCGTCAGCCAGAACCTCGACGTGATATTGAAAACGCCGCAACAGGTAAAGCGGGCGGCCACGCCGGAGACGACAACTACACCTGCGGGGCAGCAGTTGCGCCTGGTGCATCCGGGCAAAGCCTTTACCCTTGGTGCTTCCCGCCGCGAGCCGGGGCGGCGCGCCAACGAAAGCCGCCGCCTGGTGCAACTGACGCGACCGTTCTATCTCGGGGAAAAAGAGGTGACCAACGCCGAGTATCGCGCGTTCAAGCCATCCCACCGCTCCGGCAGTGCCGAGGGTGCGAGCCTTGACGGCGCCGCTCAACCGGTGGTGAATGTCAGCTGGGACGATGCGGCGCGCTATTGCAACTGGCTGAGCGGGAAACAGGGCCTGCCCGCGGCCTATCGTGAGGTGAACGGCCACATGCAACTCATACGGCCGGTGAACACCGGCTATCGCCTGCCGGGCGAGGTGGAGTGGGCTTACGTTGCGCGCGTGCTCGGACGGGCCGAGACGGCACGCTACCCGTGGACGGGCGACTTTCCGCCGACCGAGGTGGTGGCCAATTTTGCCGACGCGCGCATCGCCGATACCCTGACGCAAACCGTGCCGGGCTATGATGACGGCTACCGGGTCAGTGCGCCGGTGGGCGGTTTTGCAGCCTACCCGCCGGGGTTCTATGATCTGGCGGGCAACGTCGCCGAATGGATGACCGATTACTATGCCGTTTACCCCGGCCAGGGCGACCGTCTGGTGAAAGATCCGCTGGGACCGGTGCAGGGTGAACACCACGTGGTGCGTGGTTCCAGCTGGCGCCACGGCAATATCACCGAACTGCGTCTGAGCTACCGCGACTACAGCCGCGAGCCGCGCAGCGACCTGGGTTTTAGACTGGCGCGCTATGCCGAATAGGAGACGGAATATGCAGGCAGCAGCAACACGCAGAGCGGGCAGGCTGGCGGTGCCGGTGTCGCTGATCATTGCCCTCGGGGCGGCGCCGGCGTTTGCACTCAGGCCGCCCACGGAAAATCCGTCGCCCGCTGCGCCGCCGACGGCGCTACAACCGCAGGCCCCGGCACCAGCGGCCACCCAGGGCCCGGGGAAAGCGGAACAACCGGCCACACCGGCGCCGGCGGGCGGCTATACGCCCAGTGAGCGCATCAAGGCGGACAGCGTGGTGTCCTTTCCGGTAGATATCTGAGACCCCTATCCATGAAGAAAAACCTTCCCAACGAATTTGTCTTCCAGCTGTTCGCGCTGCTGATTGCGTTCATCCTGGTTCACGCCCTGTATGTCACCTGGGTTCGTCCGCAGGCGGAGAGCTTTCTCGAACAGCAGGCGGTGCAGTTACGGGATCATCCGGATGCCGTGCAGCAGCGCTCGTTTTTCGTCGTTGTCAAGGACTACGAGCAGGAAAGCTGTTTTATCCTGATGCTTTGGGCGCTGGCGATCCTCTCCTACAAAGGGCTGGTGGTGTACCGTCAGCAGCGCCTGCTGCAACACGATCTGCTGCAGTTGCCGGACAATCTGCCGATCGGGCGTGAGGATACCCATGAACTCGCCGAGCGGTTGAATACACTACCCGACGCGGATCGCGAGTCGCTGCTGCCGCGGGCCCTGCTGACGGCAGTGGAACGTTTCGCCGCCACCGGCAACGTGCAGGACGTGTCTACCGCGGCGCGCGACATCTGCGAGTCGGAGGGCGAGCGGCTGGAGTCCGAATTGTCGATTATCCGCTATATCGCCTGGGCGATTCCCTCGGTCGGTTTTATCGGCACCGTGCGTGGTATCGGCGATGCCCTTGGGCAGGCCCACCGCGCCGTGGAAGGCGATATCACCGGTGTGACGGCCAGCCTCGGGGTGGCATTCAATTCGACCTTCATCGCGCTGGTGATCAGCATTGTGCTGATGTTCTTTATTCACCAGCTGCAACTGATGCAGGAGCGCCTGGTGCTGGACAGTGAACGCTACGTCGACCGCTGGATGATTCGGCGTCTGAAGACCTGAAGCGCGGCGATGAAGCGTCGTCCCATTTCGCCTTTCTCGCTGTCGTTTCTGGATATCATGTTCTGCGGTTTCGGTGCCGTGGTGCTGCTGGTGCTGATCCTCAACACCGATACGGTGAAGGCGCGCAAGCAGACTTTCGCCGACCTGCGCTCCGAAGCGGTGAAGTTGCAGGAGCAGGTATTGACAGGCCGCGAAGAGATGGTCACGGCGCGCAACAGTCTGCGTGATACCGCACAGGAACTGGTTACCACCCGCGGCGATACTGAGCAGGTTATCCGCAGCATGCGCGAACTCGAAGCGGAAATCGCGCGCATGGACGCGGATACCCAGGCCAGCCGTGAACACATCGCGGCGTTGAGCGCGGACCTGAAACAGCTGGATGCGGACAAGCAGCGCCTGGGCGAGAAACCGGCCGCGGCTGCGGGCGCCCGGGTGCACCGCATCGCCGGGGAGGGGGATCGCCAGTATCTGACCGGTCTGAAGATCGGCGGCAAGCACGTCCTGATTCTGCTGGATGCGTCGGCGAGTATGCTCGACGAGACGATTGTCAACGTCGTGCGCCGGCGCAACATGGATGAAGCGCAGCGGCGTGCCGCCGCCAAGTGGCAGCGCGCGCGCGCGACCACTGAATGGCTGGTGAGCCAGCTGCCGGTTGATGCACAGTTCCAGTTGTACACCTTCGATACCGCGGCGCGCCCGACGGCGGCGGGCAGCAGGGGACACTGGTTGAGCGCGTCGACGGCAACCGATATCCAGTCTGCTCTGGCGCCGCTGAAAGCCATCGCGCCACAGGGTGGTACGCGCCTGTATGCGGCCTTTGCCGTTGCCAGAGAGCTCAAGCCCGCACCGGATAATATCCTGCTCATCACCGACGGCCTGCCAACCCAGGGCCGTGACAAACCCAAAGGGACGACGGTCAGCCCCGAACAACGCCTCGCGCATTTCGACCAGGCGGCGAAAAGCCTGCCCGCGGGTATCCCTGTCAACACCATACTGCTGCCCATGGAAGGCGACGCATGGGCGGCGGCGGTGTACTGGCGGCTGGCACTCGATACCAGCGGTTCGTTCCTCACGCCCGCGAGGGACTGGCCGTGAGCCGGCGTGCGCGGCGCAGTGTGGATATTTTCAACCTGTCGTTTCTCGACGTGGTCTCCTGTGGTTTCGGCGCCATCATCCTGCTGCTGGTGATCGTCAAGGTGTCCGAGCCGCACGTGATTGAAAAACTGGCCGTCGACCTCACCGGGCTGGTTCACCGCCTGCAGGCGGAGTTGCACGATATCCGCGGTGAGACCACGACGCTCAACCGGGAACTGAGCGACAAGCAGCAGCAGTTGTCCAAGAGCAACCGCAGCCTGGCGCGCCTTCAGGGTGATCTTTCGCGGATCCGCGGGCAGTATGCGGCAAGCAAGCGCGAGTTCGACGCACAGCGGCGCATCGAACAGCAGTTACAGAGCGCGCAACAGTCGCTTGACGAGCATTTGCGGCGTCTGCTGGGTGAAGGGTACCGTCGCCGTGACAACACCATCGGCGGCGTCCCTGTCGATAGCGAGTATATTATCTTTATCATCGACACCTCGGGGTCCATGCAGAAGGGCGCCTGGCCGCTGGTGCTGAAAAAACTCACCCAGGTACTGGATATTTACCCGCAGGTCAAAGGTATCCAGGTGATGAACGACATGGGGGACTACATGTTTTCCCAGTACCAGGGGCGCTGGATACCGGACACGCCTGCGCGCCGCAAGGCGATCGTCGAGCGCCTTGCGGGCTGGGCGCCGTTTTCCAATTCCAGCCCGGTGGAGGGCATCGAGGCTGCCATACGGCGTTTTTACGCAAAGGACAAGCGGATCAGTCTGTACGTGTTCGGCGACGACTTTGCGCGTGGTTCGATCCAGCAGGTTGTCGAGACCGTCGACAAGCTCAACCGGGCGGACGCCAGCGGCAGGCGGCGCGTTCGTATCCACGCCATCGGTTTCCCGGTGCAGTTTTCGCAGGGGGGGATTCCCGGTAACAGCGTGCGCTTTGCGGCCCTGATGCGTAAACTGGCCGAGGACAACAACGGGAGCTTTGTGGGGCTGAACAGCTCGCGCTGAATGGTGCGGCGATTTGCGTGACAATGTCACGGCCCTGTCAATCGTGCAATGACTGATTTGCCCCAGCCACAGCCGCGCCTGCTCTTAATCGATGCCCTGCGCGGCATCGCGATCGCCATGATGGTGGCGTTTCACTTCTGTTTTGACCTGAGCTACTTTGGCCTGGCCGATTTCAATTTCTACCAGGACAGTTTCTGGCTGAACGCCCGGACGCTGATTCTCAGTTCATTCCTGTTCCTCGTCGGCGTCAGCCTGGTGTTGGCCACGCGCTCGGGTCTGATACTCACCCGCTACCTGCGTCGCCTGGGCTATCTGCTTGCCGCGGCGCTGCTGGTCAGCGTCGCGACCTGGTGGATATTTGCCGAGCGTTTCGTTTTTTTCGGGGTGCTGCATTTCATCGCGCTGGCCAGTGTGCTGGGCCTGCTGTTCGTCCGTGCGGGCTGGCTCAACCTGGTGCTGGGTGTTGCGCTCATCCTGGTGGCCAACCGCTATCAATCGCCGTGGTTCGACGAACCCGGGCGGCGCTGGATCGGCCTGATGACGCACAAGCCGCCGACCGAGGACTACGTGCCTCTGTTACCCTGGTTCGGCGTGGTGCTGCTGGGGATGTTCGCGGGACCGACAATGCGACGGCTGGCGCGACACTGGCAGCCGCACAGCGCAGCGCCGCCGCTCGACTGGCTGGCGTTCGCCGGTCGGCACAGCCTGGTTATCTACCTGCTGCACCAGCCGTTGCTGATGGGCGCGCTGGCGTTGTATAGCCGCTTGTCGCCGGTACCACCCGCGTAGCGCTGTCCGTTTATTGCTGCTGGTATTGCTTGAGCACCGTGCCCACGGCCCGGTCCATCAGCGGCGTGCTGTTCAGGACGCGGGCCCGCGCGGTGCGTAACAGCTGGGCCAGTTCGTCCAGCGTGTAGTTACCGGCCTTCAGGCCCTGGCGATCGGTGAACAGGTAGGTGCCGGTAATCGGGCTTACCCAGCTCAGCTTGGCTCGCACAGCCTTGCCGTCCCTGCCGTTGATTTCCAGCCAGGTACCGCTCTTGAGCATCCGCACCCGTTCAGTGTATTCGTCGTTGACCGGCGCAGCGCTGGCCGAATTCGGCTTGTCGGCTGCCGCCCGCTGCATATGCGTCCGGCTTTCCCGGGGTTGCTCTGCGGCCGCGGTGTGTGCCGGTTGCTCTGCCTCGGCGGTGTTTTCGGCGACTTCCGCGGCCTCGTCCTGCTCGCTTTTGTTGACCGCGGTACGCCCGTGGGCGTGCACCAGCCTGGCGATGAAGTCGTCGCGCTCGGTGGCCGGAATCGACAGCCGTTCCATGCCGGTACGCAGGTTGCTCAACAGCACGGGCTGCATGGCGACCAGGCGTTTGCGTTCCGCGACGGTGTGCTTGGGCCTGACGCTCCAGATCAGGTCGTCCATGGTGGCAACGGCCTGTTTCCAGGCGTCGCTGTCCTTGCCCTGGCGTGCGCAGGTGACGAACAGCAGGTTCTTCCAGTGAGTGGTGACGAATTCGCGGACGAAGTCCAGGCTTACCGCATCGCTGACGCGGGGTTCTATCTCTTCCAGCGTGGTGGATTTTGCAACCTCCAGGCGTTCCTGGCCTTCCATCACCTTGGCCGATCGTTCGGCACGCACTTCGGCGCGTTCCTCTTCCTTGCGCAGGAAGGCGTCCAGATCCTCTAGCAGGGTGCCGAAGAGGCTGGTGTCGTCCTCGAACTTGTCGAGGATGGCCTGCACAATCGACTCGACCTTGCGGTACAGCGGGTCGTCGTTGCCTTGCCGCGCGTCCCAGCCGACAGCGGTCGCCGCAAGCCGGTTCAGCAGCTGGCGGGCCGGGTGCGATTTGCGGGTGAAGAACTCGCGGTCCAGCAGTGCGACTTTGAGCACCGGAATCTGCAGGCGCCCGATCAGTGCGCGCATGCCGTCGGGGATGTTGGGGTCGTCGAGAATGTAGTCGAACAGCATGGCGACGATGTCGATGGTCATGTCGCCGGCCTTGCCGAGGTTCTGGATGACCGGTGACGCCTTGATGCCGTGCAGGATATTGACGTGGCCCGATGAGAGCGCCGTCGCGTCGACACTGAAGCCGGCTCCCTGCTCATTGGCCGCCGTGACGCCGCCCTGTTGCAGGAACGTCAGGGCGCTGAGCGAGGCCGGGGTGCCGCCGCCCGCGTAGTATGTCCCCGGGGCCCCGCTCGGATGGATGCCCGGGGCCATGCCGGCGTGCTGGTAGGCGTCGGAATAGTGCTGTCCGCCCGTGATGTACTCACCCGCATCGTAACCCTGCGGGGGTTGCTCGATGTGCCCGCCGGGGACGCCGGGGCTCTGCGGCCGTGGCGCGGAATGTCCGGAACGGCGCACGGTGGCGCGGATCTCCGGCAGTACGCCGAGTTTGACAAGTTGCTGGTTCACTTCCTTGTACAACTCGTCCATGTGGCAGATGACGTGCTGGTCGAACAGCTTGAAGATCACCAGGCGGATTTCCAGCCCGGTTTCGATCCGATTGGCCGCTTCGCGGAAGGCGTCGCACACTGCTTCCGGCCCAAGGGGGTTCTGCCAGCGTTCCAGGTCCGGGTCGCGGATCAGGAAGCCGATGCGTTTATCCAGCGAATACAGCGACTGCGTGCAGATACCACGGGTCTTGGTGACCATGTTGGTGATTGCAAGCTCCTCTTCCATATCGTCCTTTTCCACCAGACCAAGCGTGGACTCGCCCTCGAAGCTGAGGTTGAAGGACTGGCTTTCCTGGCCGTGGCGCGGGATGCCCTGGTTGAAGCGCGCATTGAATCCCGAAATAAAGTCGTCTTCGATGTCGTTGCGGATGATGCGCAGTTCCCGCATGGCGTCGAAATACCGGGTCTGCGCGACGTTGTTCTCCGCCTTTTCGGCGCGCGCGAACAGCGCGTCATCGACCTTTTCCATCATTCGTCCGACGTGCTGTTTCAGCCGCTTGCTGGCGAGATCGCGGACTTCGCGCAATGCCTGTGTACCGGGGCCATTGCCAAGCCCTCGACGCATCTGGCCGTAATCATCCAGGCTGACGACATTTTCTTTGGCGCTATCTGACATGGCTGCATCACTCGGTGTGGTTGGTTACTTGCTATAACGTCCGGGTGATATTGATAGCACAGTGCAATTGCCGCTTATGTGATCGGATCGGCAAAAATGCACTCTGCCGATTCTCCAGTTTCAGGGTCACGGGTCGTTAACGCCTGTAACGAAAACGGGTAGATACGCCTCATGATCAGTCAAAATACGCCCCTTGCCGGTACAGCTCCGAACCCATCCATAGTCGCTCTGCTGGACGACGTTGACGGCCTGGTGTCTCCGCCGGATGTGTGCATGCAGCTGTTCGAATTGATCCACTCACCGAGTGCAGGCGCCGCGGATATTGCCCGGGTGGTCGCTATCGACCCCAATCTGACGGCACGCCTGCTGCGCATCGCCAACAGTTCGTTCTACAGCTTCAGTCGCAAGATCGATACCATCAGCCGCGCGGTCACCGTGATCGGTAACACCGAGCTCTACCAGCTGGTCCTGTCCATATCGGCGGTGAAGACGTTCGCGCACATTCCCAATGAGCTGGTCAGGATGGAAACCTTCTGGCGACACAGCGTATACACCGGCCTGCTGGCCCGTGCGCTGGCCATCCGTGCGAATGTCCTGCACCCCGAACGCCTGTTCGTGGCCGGCCTGATGCACGACCTTGGCAGCCTGGTGCTGTACAACCAGCGCCCCGAGGCCATGCGCGATCTGCTGCTCATGGCCGACGGTGACGAGGAGGTGCTCTACCAGGCAGAAATGGAGCGCTTCGAGTTCACTCACGCGAGTGTCGCGGCCCAAATGATGGAACGCTGGCAACTGCCCGAAACCCTGATCGACGCCATAAAATGGCACCATCAGCCCGAGGCGGCCGAGGCGTCGGCGATCGAGGCACATATTCTTTACCTCGCCAACCACCTGGTGAACGAGTCGGAGCAGGGCAACTTCATGGGCTCTCCACGGGCCGATATCCAGCTCTCGCAGGCGCTGCTTGACGTGGTGCGTCTGCAGGAGGATGAGCTGTTTTTCGCCTTCGAGGAGGCGGCTGAGCAGTTCCCGGTTACCTTGCAGGCGCTGATGTAGGCGGGATTGGCGCATAATCTGCTGAATTCGGAGAAAATTCGGCTCTAGACGGGGCCGGATCGGCCGCTATGCCGGGGGTAGGGAACCTGAGACTCCGCCCGGATGCACGACCAACAGCTTATGGAAGAAGCCGTCACAGCCAGCAAGGTTCGCCCGTCAGATTTGCCGGCACCGCCCAAGGATGCGTTTCGTATCGTCCAGGCCTGTTCCAGAACGGGTATCGACAGCCGTGATCTGGGCCAGATTGTCGCCAACGACCCGGTACTGACCGCGGAACTGCTGCGGGTCGCGAATTCGGCTTTTTTCGGCCTGGTCAGTCAAGTCAAATCCGTGGCCCGTGCGGTGACCGTCCTCGGCAACCGCGCCCTGCGCAACCTGGTGCTGTGCATCTCGATGCGTGACGCATTGCGCGCCGATTCCATCCCGGGCTTCGATATCGATGCTTACTGGGAGGATGCGCTGCGTCGGGCCGTCAGCGCCCGCAGCCTCGGCGCGCTTGCCGGCCTGGACGCCGACGAGTGTTTTACCGTGGGGCTGCTACAGGATTTCGGTCTGCTGGTGATGCTGTACCTGATGCCCGACCATGTGGGGTGCTGGGATTTGCTCGCACAGGCGACCCCGGACCGGCGTCGTGACCTCGAACTGGATTTCTTCCATACCACCCACGACGACGTCGGACTGACACTGGCGACCAGCTGGGACCTGCCACCCGACCTGGCCGCGGCCATGGGCTACCACCACAACGGTCCTCCGGAGGGTGCCGATCCACAGGACGTGACGCTCTGTCGCGTGGCGGCCTGCGCTGACTGGATGGCCGCGGTGTACCGCAGCGACGACAAGCGCCAGGCGATCCAGCGCACCCGCGCACTGCTGAAAGAGTACTTCGGCGCCAGTGCCGAGCAGAGCGATACGCTGCTGCAGAGTGTCTCCGACGCGCTCGCGCCGGCGGCGACCGCCATGGGTATGCGGGTCGGTCAGCAGGTGGATTTCAACACGGTGCTGCGCGAGGCCAACCTGCGCCTGGCCGAGGACAACCTCAGCTACCAGGAGCTTAACTGGCGTCTCGAGCAGACGCTGGCCGAAAGGGACCGCATCGCCGAGGAGTTGCGCCGCGAGCTGCAGCTCGCCCGCGAGGTGCAAAAAAGCCTCCTGCCGCGCTGCGGCTCACCGATGCCCGGTATCGCCGGGCTGAACCTGTCGGCGAAGGCGGTGTCGGGGGACTTCTACGATTACTATCCGCTGCCGAACGGCCGCGTGGCGTTTTGCCTCGCTGACGTGTCCGGCAAAGGCATGCACGCGGCCCTGTTGATGGCCAAGACCGCAAGCCTGTTCCGCTGCCTCGGCAAGGGCGTACACGATCCCGGCAAGCTGCTTGGCATGCTCAATCGGGAAATTTACGAAACCTCGGTACGCGGCATGTTTGTCACCATGCTTGCCGGGGTGGTGGACACGGCCAGTGGCGAGATCACGCTTGCAAGCGCGGGGCACCTGCCCGCCCTGCATATGGGGTGCGCTGCACTGATGGGCGAATACCCCGCCAAGGCGCCGCCGCTCGGCATCAATCCCGACAGCGTATTTCCCAACGACACGTTTGCGTTGCAAGGCGGCTGTTTATACCTCTACACAGATGGGCTGCTCGAAGCCTGGGTTGGCGACCACCGCCTGGAAAAAGACGGGCTGGTATGCCTTCTGAAAGAGCATTCACACCTGCCGCTGGCAGCGCGCGCCGAGAGGATTGCCGACGCGGTATTGGATGCCGACAGGGGCATCGAGGATGATCTGACCCTGGTTATCGTCGAAGGAGCCAGACAGCATGGCGTGTGATGACGAACTGGTGTTTCTGACTATCTGTTCCAGGCCGAGTCGCCTGAAACTGCTGCGTTGCGTGATCCGCGACGCGGCCGATATGGCCGGACTGGACGCGCAGGCCAGCGATGCCGTTGTGCTGGCCGTCAACGAGGCGTGCATGAACATCATCCAGCACGGCTATGCGATGGATGCCGACGGCCGGATCGAACTCAGGGTCCGCAGGGAGCCGGGCGCCCTGGTCTTCGAGCTGCGCGACTACGCAAAACGCGTCGACGTGGACAAGGTTTGTTCGCGCGACCTCGATGATGTCAGGCCGGGTGGGCTCGGTGTCCACCTGATCGGCTGCTTGATGGACGAAAGCCGTTTCCTGGAGACGCCGCCCGGCGGCGGCAATCTGTTCCAGATGAAAAAGTTTACCAGGGCATAGGAGTCCGACATGGCGTTTCCAGTGGAAGAAAAACACGGGTTCCTGGTCGTGCTGCTGCACGGTGATGTCGATCTCAGCAAGTCGCCGGCCGCGCGCAAGGTGATCCTGAATTGCCTGAAAAAACGCCGCCACGTGATGGTCGACCTCGCGGCGGTCGACTATATCGACAGTTCCGGGGTGGCGAGCCTGGTCGAGGGTTTTCAGTACGCGCGCTCGAACGATCTGGAGTTTGCGCTGGTGGGGGTCAGCGAGGCGGCCATGAACGTACTGCGTCTGGCGCGCCTCGACCAGGTGTTCAGGATTCATGCATCGCTGGACGAGCTGCCGGACGGTGGTGACTGAGATGCAGGCGGCCCGCCTTCGAACCTTCACTGAACGCATCGGGCGTGAGTTTGTCATCGGCGTCGAGGACTTCGGCCACGGTGCCTTGCTGCTGGCTGAAAGCCTGTTCTGGATTCTGCTGGGGCGCTGGTGGCAGCAGCCGGTGCGCCTGCGGGCCATGGTCAGGGAAATGATGGAAATCGGTGTGATGGCGATTCCGGTGCTGTCCATCCTCGCCTTCGCCAACGGCGCCATGATGGCCATGCAGGGTATCTATACCTTGCGCGAATTCGGCGCCGAGTCGCAGGTGATCTCCGGTATCGCAACCTCCGTGACGCGCGAGTTCGGGGTGCTGATTGCGAGTATCGTGGTGGCCGGGCGTTCCGGTTCCGCCATCGCGGCGCGTATCGGTACCATGCAGATGGCGCAGGAAATCGATGCGTTGCGTGTCATGGGTGTCGCGCCGGTGCGTTACCTGGTATCACCCATCCTGGTGGCCTCGTTGCTGATGATGCCCACACTGACAATCCTGTCCAACCTGATGGCCATCCTGGGTGGCGGCGTAATTTCCATCATGGAACTGCATATCAGTCTCGGCACCTACTTTGATCGGGTGCTGAGTGTTCTCGAGCCGGGTGACCTCTGGCAAGGTTTGTCGAAAAGCCTGGTCTTCGGCGTGCTGATCACGCTGATCGCCACCGGTAATGGTTTCAATGCCAGCGGCGGCGCCGAGGGATTGGGACGGGCGACCACCCGGTCGGTCGTGCTGTGCATCAGCGCGATCGTGGTTGCGGACATGATGTTTACCTTTTTTCTGATCATATGATGAGCGCGCAGCCGAATCATTCGCGGGACAGTGTTATCGAGGTCAGCAACCTCGTGACCTACTATGGCCGCCACAAGGTGCTCGACGACGTCTCGCTGGACGTCGCGAGCGGCGAGATAATGGTCATCATGGGTGGTAGCGGGTCCGGCAAGTCGACGCTGTTGCGCTACCTGCTGGGTCTGCACCGCGCCGACAGTGGCGTGGTCCGGCTGTTTGGGCGGGACATCAACACGCTGAACAGCCGCGAGTGGATGGGCCTGCGCCGGCGCATGGGTGTGGCGTTCCAGGGTGGCGCCCTGTTCAATTCGATGACCGTCGGTGAAAACGTGCGTATGCCGCTGCGCGAACATACCCGCCTGGACGAAAATACCATGCGCATCATGAGTCGCATGAAACTGGAGGTGGTGAACCTGGCGGGTTTCGAACACCTGATGCCGTCGCAGTTGTCCGGTGGCATGCTCAAGCGCGCGGCTCTGGCGCGCGCGTTGGTGATGGACCCCGCGCTGCTGTTTTTCGACGAGCCATCGGCCGGACTGGACCCGGTTGTGGCAGCCGACCTCGATAACCTCATTCTCAGAATACGCGACGCCATGCGCGTGTCCATCGTCGTCGTGACCCACGAACTGGAAAGCGCTTTCAAGATTGCCGACCGAATCACGGTGCTGGACCAGGGGCGGATTCTTATGACCGGTACGGTGGACGAGGTGCGCAACTCTGACATAGCCCGCGTGCGCAACCTGTTGTCGCGGACCTGCGACGAGCAGCTGGTGGATACTGATGATTACCTGCAGCGACTCACGGGCGGTACGGACTAGGACATCATGAAACGCGAAACCGTCAACTACTTTGCTGTCGGCCTGTTTGTCCTCGCGGGGCTTGCGGTGTTGCTGTTTGCGCTGTTCCATATTGTCAGTGGCGTGGGCGCCCGTGACACCTATTACACCCGTTACCGTAATGTTGCGGGCCTGTCGCCGGGCACGCTGGTGACCTACGAGGGCTATGCCCTCGGCCACGTGTCCGCCATCGAGCCGCACCGTACGCCCTCGGGCATGGAATACCAGGTGGAAATGCAAGTGCAGCAGGGCTGGCGGATTCCGGCTGACAGTATCGCCCGGATCCATTCCCAGGGGCTGCTGGCCGGCACGGTGGTGGCTATCTCGGAAGGCCATGCGCAGAGCTTTCTCGAACCGGGTGGCGCACTGCAAGGCGAGCAGGGCGCCGATCTGTTTGCCAGCATGGGCGCACTGGCGGGTGATATTGGCGACCTGAGCGAGCACGCCATACGTCCGTTGCTGGAAAATCTCAATCGCTCGGTGCAGCAGGTCGGTGGCGAGTTGCAAACACGGCTGCCGCTGATCCTCGACAAGGTGCAGCAGCTGGTAGCGAAGCTCGACGCCAGCGCCACCCACCTGTCCGGCGTGCTGAATGCCGATACCGAGGCGCAGACGCGCCGGGTACTGGACAACGTCGACAGCGCGGCAGCGGATTTCAAGACGCTGAGCAGCGGACTGGTTGAGGTAAAACGCGACGCCCGGGCATTGATCGGCAGGCTCGATTCGCTGGTCACCCAAAACCAGCCGGACCTGCGCCAGGCGGTTACGGATTTGCGGCACATCCTGCAGCAGGTATCGCGTTACAGCGACGGTATCCTGCAAAACCTCGATGGCACCAGCCGTAACATGAGTGAGTTCAGCCGCCAGATTCGCGAGAACCCCGGCCGCCTGCTGGGTGGCCCGGCGCCGCACGACCTGGGGGTGCGCCGTGACTAGGCTGGTCGCCTGTCTGTTGCTGCTGGTCCTGGGTGGTTGTGCGTCGACCGGGCCGGTACCCGAAGATTGCTTTTACCGTCTGGACGCGGTTCACCCCGAGCAGAGGTTGCCGAGCCCGGTACTGCGCGGTGGCCTGAGTGTGGCCTACGTGCAGGCCGATCCGTTGCGTGGCGGGCGGGCGGTACTGTACAGCGACAGCGCGCAGCCCTTGCAGTTGCGCCGCTATCACTACGAATTCTGGGTGGACCAGCCGCCGCGCATGCTTCGCCGGGCGTTGACCTCCTACCTGCGCGAAGCCGGGATTGCCGACAGCGTGGTCGCCGCCGACGGAGCTGGCGACAGCGCCTATCGCCTGCGGTTGAGCCTGCTGAGGTTCGAGCAGGTACTCGGCGGGAACAGCGCCGATGTCGAGGTCGCCGTCGAGGCTACCTTGTCGTCGGGTTCCGGGGATTCCATAGTCTGGACCCGGGTATATGAACGCCGGCGGACCAGCCTCAGCCGGCAGATGCACGACACCGCGAGTGCGATGCAGGCCGCGCTCGCGGACGTTTTTGCCGACCTGCGGGCAGACCTGGTGTCTTCGCTTGCACAGGCGCGATAGCCGGAAGCCCGCGGCGAGTCTAGAATAGCAGTATGGTTGCGCGCGCCGAAACACACACACCCGCGTCCGGACAGTCGCCCGATATCGAGGCCTGGCTGCAGGTGGTCGCGGGCGGGCGCAATGCGGACGATCGGCAGCTCATTGCCCGGGCCCTGGAGTGCGCACGCGGGGCGCACAGCGGTCAGACCCGCGCCTCGGGCGAACCCTATCTGACGCACTGCCTCGCGGTCGCGGAAGTTGTCGACCACCTCAGTCTCGATGCCGAATCGGTGGCCGCCGCGTTGTTGCACGATGTGGTCGAGGATACCGATATCACGCTGGAGCAGATCAGCGAGGAATTTGGTGCCGGCCTTGCGGGCCTGGTCAACGGTGTTACCAAGATGGGTCACATCGGTGAAATGCGCGGGCCGTATTCGGACAAGGTTGCGGGCGATTCGCGGCATTCGGAAAGCGTGCGCAAGCTGCTGCTGGCGATGGCCGAAGATGTGCGTGTTGTGCTCATCAAGCTCGCGGACCGGCTGCACAATATGCGTACCCTGCGGCACCTGGACGAAACGCGCCAGCGGCGCATCGCCCGCGAAACTCTCGAGATCTACGCACCGCTCGCCAATCGCCTGGGTATCTGGCAGATTAAATGGGAACTCGAGGATCTGGCGTTGCGCTACCTTGATCCGGAGGCCTATCACCGGATCGCCTCGCTGCTGGACGGGCGCCGCATAGATCGAGAGCGGCACATCGAGCTGGTAAAGCAGCAGTTGCGCGAAGCGTTTGAACAGACCGGTGTAGAGGCCGAAGTGACCGGCCGGCCGAAACACATATACAGTATCTGGCGGAAGATGCGCCGCAAGAATGTCGACTTCCACGAGATCTTCGACGTGCAGGCGGTACGCGTACTGGTTGAACGTCCAGCCGCTTGTTACGTGGTGCTGGGAATTGTGCACGGGCTCTGGCACCACGTTCAGCATGAGTTTGACGACTACATCGCCAACCCCAAGGCGAACAACTACCGCTCGCTGCACACTGCAGTCATTGGTCCTGAGGGTAAGCCGGTGGAGGTACAGATCCGTACCCGTGATATGCACCGGCACGCCGAGTTGGGTATTGCGGCGCACTGGCGCTACAAGGAGGGCGGGCGCTACGACGCGGGTTTCGAGCAGAAGATCACCTGGTTGCGCCAGCTGCTGGAATGGAAGGATGAAGAGCCGTCAGCCGACGAGTTTGTCGACCGCTTCAAGTCCGAGTCGGTTGAGGAGCGCGTCTACGTGCTGACCCCGCAGGGCAATGTCGTGGATATGCCGGCGGGGGCTACGGCGCTGGATTTCGCCTACCACATCCATACCGATGTCGGTCATCGTTGCCGCGGTGCCAAGGTCAACGGGCGTATCGTGCCGTTGTCCTACGAGTTGTCCACCGGCCAGCAGGTCGAGGTGTTGACGGCGCGCCAGGCGGCTCCCAGCCGCGACTGGCTGAACCCGCACCTCGGTTACCTGAAGACCTCGCGGGCTCGGGCAAAAGCGCGCCACTGGTTCAAACAACAGGATCGCGATATCAATATCGCCGCGGGACGTCATGCCTTCGAGCGCGAACTGCATCGCCTGGGGTTGTCCGACGTCAACCTGGAGCAGGTGGCGGAGAAGCTGAATTTCAGCGATGTCGACGGACTGATGGCCGCGCTTGGCCGCGGTGATATGCAGTCCGGCCAGGTCGTCAGCGCGGTGCTCGGTTTGCGCGAGTCAGAGGAACACGACGCCTTGGCCGTACCCAGCCGCCGCGTGCGCCGCGTGCCGGAGGCCAAGGATTTCAGCATCCTCGGTGTCGGCAATCTGTTGACCAACGCGGCGCGCTGTTGCCGGCCGGTGCCCAATGACGCCATCGTCGGTTACATCACCCGTGGCCGCGGCGTCACGATCCACCGGCAGGATTGCGCGAACGTGCTCAGGCTCAAGGATGAGGATCGCGACCGACTGATCGACGTCGAGTGGGGCGCGCGGCCTGATCGCGTCTTTCCCGTGGATATCCAGCTGCAGGCCTATGACCGGCCGGGGTTGTTGCGCGATGTGTCGGGCCTGCTGGCCAACGACCGGGTCAATGTCATGGGTGTGAACACTGTCACTGACCGCAAAGATATGATCGCGCGGATGGAACTGCACGTCGAGGTCACCGATATCGGTCAGCTGAGTCGCATCCTGAGCAGAATCGGCCAGTTGCCGAATATTATCGAGGTCAAGCGCAAGACCTGAGAGTTGTCTCGCGGGCCGGGAATCCGCGCAGGGACAGAGCGAACGTTGTGAGTGGCGTCCCGGAGAGGGTGAAGCGAACGTTGTTGGCAAAGCGCGAGCTTTGCGTGAGCGCAACGCCCGTGAGCTGTGCTCGCGGGCCGGGAATCCGCGCAGGGACAGAGCGAACGTTGTGAGTGGCGTCCCGGAGAGGATTCGAACCTCCGACCTAGCGCTTAGGAGGCGCTTGCTCTATCCATCTGAGCTACCGGGACATGCGGGTAAATTCCATCATGTTACCAAAATCCCTGGCCGTTGAGCTACTGGCCCGCCGCGCGTAACAATGCCAGCGATCTTGCCTCGCGCAGCTCCCCGACCCCGTGTCCGGACGGGTGGCAATAATGAGCAGATTCAAGCCGTTAACATGTCGCCTTTTGGCTCGGAGAGGTTTGGGCTATAGTCGGTCCATGGACCTGCCGCGCGTGTCGCTGTTTCCCCTCCTGGACGCCACCGAGCCGTTGCGCAAGCGTGCGCCCATAGTCGATGAAAACGGCAAGGCGCTGTGGGATTTCATGGTGATTATCCCGAACCTGCGAAAACGCCCGCAGATACGGATTCAGCAGACCATGGAAGATATCCATCGCATTCTGTCGCACTTCGGCGATGATGTCGTGTTCGCCGAACTCAACCTCGCGCTGAATCTGCTCTGGGTTTCGATACGCCCGATTGCAGGCATCCGGTTTGAAATAACCGAGGCCCTGCGCACCAGCATTCCCGACGCGCGCCTGGTTTCACATATCTGATCGTTGTCACTCGCCGTTGCGGCGGTGCCCGGCCATGCGGCAAACGGCCTGCCTTAACAAGCCAGCGAGCTGGATGGAGACAATCGGGTCCCGAGTCTGATCACTGGCCTACAGTAGCTGCGCCATTCAATATCGAGCGCTGCAGAAGCAACAGATCTCCGGCATCCAGCTGACCGTCAGTGTTGATATCGCCCAGTATCGATTGGAGCGGGGTTGGCTGGAGCGCTCCGGTTACCAGACGGGTCAGCACGACGAGATCACCAAGACTGATGGCATTGTCCGGATTCTGCACCGGCCCGACATCACCAACATTGGAAACGGCTGGATCTATGCCGTAAAGGACGATTTCATCACCGTCAGAGACGCCGTCACTATCGGAATCACTGTTGGTGGGGTCAAGGCCCAGGCCTTGTTCGCCATCCACAAAACCATCGCCGTTGCTGTCAATGCCGCCCGTTAAGGCAGCCAGCGGGACCACTCCGTCTGCACCGTCTGCCAACCCGTCGTTGTCACTGTCAACCTCATTGGGATTGGTGCCAAAACAAGTAATCTCAGCCGCATCGCTTAGGCCGTCAGCGTCGTTATCCGGCTCGACCGTACTCGGTTCTTTGCGAATGTGCAGCACCCAGTCTTCAGTGGTTGGAGCGGTAAATTTCGCGCACCTGTCCGTCGGGGTCGTGGTCGCGTCGCGCGGATTGAACCAGGTCGCCGTGAAGTTCTCCGGCAGACCCGAAACGTTGGTAGTACCGCCCGAGGGCAGGTAAATCACGTACTCGTCGCCCGCACGCGCGTAGCACCACCCCTCACTGACCAGCCCATCCGAAGGCAGCATGCCGACCAGGTCGACTCCAAGGTCACCAATGAACCTGGAAAGGTTGCCTACATAGCGCATGCCATCGGCCGCGTCCTGTGACTCCAGCACACTCAACTGATACATGGGAAAGTGGAACAGATCCAGGTGCGCGCCGGCGGTCAGGCTGGCCCAAGCCTTCTGGCGTCGATAGCTAACACCCGGTGGCGTGACGCAACAGTCGTTGTCAGAGATGATCGGCTTGTCGTCATAAAAGCGTACGACGAGTTCGTCGTGGACCGTCACCGGCGGATCGTGCCGATGCCCGGGGGCTGTCTCGTGATTAGGCAAATCTCTTGGCATAACCAGGTGGGGTGTGACACCGATGGACTGCTCATAGCTGGTGATGTAATCGGCAAGTTCCAACTGCCACGCAGCGCCGCTTGCGCCCTGGAACGCCGTTGCCTCGTTAGCAACCTCCCATATGATGTTCGGTAAACTTCCCAGCGTGTTGATGACTTTGGCGATAAGTGCTTTCTGGACGTCGAATACCGGGTGCGCAGGATTGACCCACTCTGCCGGTGTAGTGACATCCACGCCGTTGATATTATTCGCGCCCTGATAGAAGTCGTATTTCAGACCCCACTCACGCGTAATATCGCTGCCGGGCTCGCTGATCCATTGATTGTTATGCCAGAAGTCAAGCAGCGAGATCTGTATCACCACGTCCCTGGAATAGGCGTAGCTCACTACATAGAACCAGTAATCGAAGTGGGCCTGATCGAACTGCGCGAGATCGTACTTGGGCCTTCCATCCGCTGCGTTGCCAGGCCCGGTCCGCTGGTAGGGAATGATCGTGTCACCGAACTGCTGACCCATCGTGAACACGTTGCGGAAATAGTTG
>Ga0315540_10000453_pt1 | contig 23191 bp, 16 predicted proteins | sample SalMarSW160110MG_FD_203677 | JGI IMG/M metagenome (GOLD analysis project Ga0315540, IMG submission 203677) | Salt marsh sediment microbial communities from the Plum Island Ecosystem LTER, Massachusetts, United States - Salt Marsh Sediment SW1601-10 ...
CTTCGGCCGTCGGGCGATCGCGTGGCACGGGGCCGCGTGACCGCCACGCCGCGATCGGGGAGCTGCGGTGCTCTGATCACCGGTATCCAAAGAGCATCGCATACAGGATCAGGAAGATCAGCGTCAACCCGATACCAAGGGCCGTGAAACCGAAGATCCGGAAAAGCCTTTCGGTCTTGGGGGCAGCCGGACCAACGACCCGCTTTGCCCGCTCCTCCTCGGAGGCCTGCTCGACGAACTCCTCGTACTCTGCGGGCTTGTCGTGTCGGAGCTCTTCGAGCGAGACGCGACCGGTGAAGATCACCGGGTCCATCGGGAACTTGTCGGGACGGAAGTGCGTGTTGAAGAAGTGGATCGTGAAGATGAACCCGACCGCGAGCAGCGCCTCGTCGCTGTGGATGATGGTGGCGACGTTGATCGCCCAGCCCGGTAGGAAGCGGGTGAAGAACTCCGGGAACCAGAGCAGCAACCCGGTCGAGCCGATCACGAACACACCCCAGAACACCGCAAAGTAGTCGAACTTCTCCCAGTAGGTGAAGCGCCCGTACTCGGGACGCGGACCGCGTCCGATGAACCACTTCGTGCTCTTCCAGAACTGCTTGACGTCGTCGAGATTGAACATCAGCGAGCTGGTTCCGAAGATGAACTTGAACCAGCTCTTGCCGGAGCGCCCCTTGGCTTTGAAGACGTCGCGGATGTGGAAAAGGAAGAGCGCGATCAGGGTCACCGCACCGATCCGGTGCAGGGTCCCCATGGTGTCGAAGCCGCCGAGGACCTTCGACAGACCGTGCGCCCACGGCATGTACGAGAACTTGAGGGTCATCCCGGTCAGCGCGAGGGTGAAGAAACTGAGCAGCATCACCAGGTGCATCACACGCTGCTTGCTGGTGAACCTCAGGTAGTACCGCTCCGCCTTGCCGTTCTTGTGGACCCGCCACTGCTCACGGGTCCGCCACAGGCGGAACAGCCACAGGAAGGTGTGGAACAGGAAGAAGGTCAGCGTTCCCACCAGGAGCAGCGTCATGAACCAGAACGAGTAGAACAGGAAGGGGTACTTCTCCGGCTCGTGATGGGTGGCGTGGGTCAGGTAGCCGGCGAACTGCCGGTGGGCGCCTGGGTGGCACTTGGCGCAGGTGTCGACCACGTTGCGGTGGCTCAGCGTCGAGTTGGGATCCTCGACCGGCAGGATGTTGTGGGTTCCGTGGCAGTCGTAGCACTTGGCGGCGCCGGGGGAGCCGAGCTGAGTGACCTTTCCGTGGTAAGTCTCGAAGAAGGTCTTCGCATAGTCCTCGTGGCACCTGCCGCACTGGTTCATCATGGCGAAGCGGAAGTCCGAGGTGTCCACCCGGCCAATCGAGTGCGAGGTATGGCAGTCCTCGCACACCGGCAGCTTCTTCGTGGTGACCACGTTCCCGGGCCAATGGATGCTGGTCTTGAACTGCTCCTCGATGCCCCTGTGGCAGGCTCCGCAGGTGTCGGCCAGATTGGCCCGGCTGACCGAGGAGTTGGGGTCGTCAGGCGGCAGTGCCTTGTGGGCGGTGTGGCAGTCGATGCAGCTCGCGGACACGACCAAGCCGCTCTCCATCAGACCCTTGCCGTGGGCCGACTTGAGGTAGCTCTCGACGATGTCGGGCACGTCGGCGGTGATCCGCGCGGCGGCGACGCCTCCCGCCGCGTGGCACTGTCCACACAGCTTCGGCACGTTGCGCGAGAAGGTCGGGGCGGTCGGCAGGAGGTGGCTCTGGGTCGCGTGCTTGTCGTGGCATGTCAGACAGGTTGGAACCTGCGTGTCGCCCTCGGCCGCGAGGCGCCCGTGCTTGGAAAGCTCCTGCTCCTGCACCTGCTCGGCGTGGCAGATGCTGCAATCCACCTTGTGTTTGATGGTGATGCAGGCCCGTTCCGGGTGGCCGACGGTGACCTCGTTGTGGCACTGGGCGCAGGCCACCCGGGCGTGCATCGAGAGGTCGTAGGCCTCCGCGTCGACGTACAGAGAGATCGTCTCACCGTCGCGGACCATGGTCAGGTCCTGCTTGCCGTGGCAACGCATACAGTCCCGGTTGGCCGCGCCCCCCACGCTGTCGACGGTCCGACGGCGGATCTTGTGCGGCTGATGGCACTCGACGCAGGACGGGATCTTGTGGGGCTCCTTCTCCCACAGCCGGCCCTCGATCACCTTCACGTGGACCTGTTCGATCCGGGCATGACACTTCATGCAGGTCTTGGCGACGTTGGCCCGGTTGATGCTGGATTCAGGGTTGTTGTGGTCGAGGATGTCGTGCGACGTGTGGCACGACGTGCAGACCGCGGTGACCGTCAGGCCCATCTTGTACAGGCCCTGGCCGTGGACCGACATCGAGAAGTTCTCGAGGATGCGGTCCTGTGGGATGTTGTACTCCTTGGTGACCGCAGTCCCCTCGCGGTGGCAGCGTCCGCACAGGAGTGGGATGTTGGTGACGTAGGTCGGCGACTTCTCGTTGGTATGCCTCAGGATCGCGTGGTTGCCGTGACAGGTCACGCAGCTCGGCGCAAGCGGTTCTCCCTTCACCGCAGCGCGACCGTGAAGGCTGCGTTTGTGGCCCTTTGCCTGCTCAGCATGGCAGGGGCCGCACGTGTCGAGCTGACGGATCGGGTCCGCCGGTGCGGTCACGGAGTGGCCACGATGACAGTCGACACAACTTGCGGTCGGAGCCCCGTCGGCGGCGGGAGCGTGCGGGCTCGTCTTGACCGCTGTCAACTCGCGAACGTGGCAGGTGCCGCACAGAGAATCGACTCGTACGCGGTTGACCGGCGAGTCCGGCGCTTTCGGTGGCAGGACGTCGTGAACACCGTGGCAGCGTTCACACGCGGCCGAGGGGGAGCCCGGCACCTTCGGCCAGCGGCCGTGGGGACCCTCGGCTTGCTCCGCCGCGACGTCGTCGTGACACGAGGCGCAGTCCACCGGTTGAAGATCCTCGGCATGGGGAAGCTCGGCGCCATCGAGGTCGGTGTGGCAGTCGATGCACGCGAAGCCGCCGTGGACCGACCGCGCAAACGCCGCCGGGTCGACGTAGGTCGAGATCTCCTTGCCCACCCTGGTCCCGGTCGCCTCGGGGTCGTCGTGACAGGTCAGACAGTCCGCATTCTCCTGGGCGAAGGCGACCCCGGCCATCGCGAGAATCAGCAGCCCGACCTCCTCGATGCATAACTCTATCCGCATGTGAAGAAAATCGCAAGCTCGAGAACATGTCTCATCCTGAGATCTGTACGCGTCCCAAGACATTTGGAATCAGTACCATCGCTTTGCTACCAGTCGTGCATGGTCCACCATGATGCAGCGCTCCGCCACGACCATGATGCCGTTCGCCGCCGCGCGCTCCTGAGCTGCGGGGTTCGAGCACCCGAGCTGCAGCCACAGGGCCCGCACCTGCCGCCGGAGGAGAGCAGCATCGACGATCTCGGAGACGTACTCCGGACGTCGGAAGACGTCGACGATGTCGATCTTCACATCCCTCGGAATGGAGTCGAGGGAGGGAAAGCAGCGCTCACCGAGGAGCCGATCATGACCCGGATTGACGGGAATGATGCGGTATCCGTGACCTTTGAGGTAGGCCGCAACGCGATGCGAATCTCGTTCGGGACGGGGCGAGCAGCCGACCACAGCAATGGCTCGTGCCCCGAGCAGCAGCTCACCGATCTGTTCCAGGCTAATGGCCCTGCCCACGGCCTCTCTCACCAGCGTCCAGCAATCTCGGTGCCACACTCGGGGCACTGTCCCGTGCCCCCGATCCGGTCCTCGAGGACCGAGAAACCACGCCGCCGAACGAGGGTTGCGTCGCAGCTCGGACAGTGCGTGTCCTCGCCTCCGTGGAGCTCACCGGGCAGGTTCCCTGCGTAGACGTATCGCAGCCCGTTGTCGTGACCGATGCGTCGAGCTCGGGCGAGAGTCACAGCAGAGGTCCGGTCGCGGTCGGCCATCCTGTAGTCAGGGTGGAAGGCGGTCACGTGCCACGGAATGTCCGGAGAGACCGCTGCGAGAAACCCCGCAATGTCCGCGAGCTCCTCGTCCTCATCGTTGAAGCCCGGGACGACCAATGTCACCACCTCGAGCCACAAGCCGAGGCGATGCAGCTCCGCGATCGACTCGAGCACCGCTTGGAGGCGGCCTCCCAGCGACCTGTACGAACTCTCCCTGAAACTCTTCAGGTCGACCTTGTAGAGGTCGGTCACCGGCTGCAGGTAGGTCAGTACCTCCGCGGTGGCGTGCCCGTTCGAGACGAATCCCGTGATGAGCCCGGCCGCGCGGGCATGACGAAAGATCTCGACCGCCCACTCCGCGGTGATCAACGGTTCGTTGTAGGTCGAGACCAGCACGCGACAGCCGCGGTCGAGCGCCGCCGCGACGAGCTCGCTCGGGTCCGCCGGGTGCACCCGGGTCACGGCCCGCTCATCGCGCAGGCTCTGCGACGTCAGCCAGTTCTGGCAGTAGCTGCAATGGAGATCACAGCCGAGCATTCCGAATGACAGAGCCCGCCCTCCAGGTACAACGTGGAAGAACGGCTTCTTCTCGATCGGATCGACCGCCAGCCCGGCAACATAGCCCCACGGAACTCGCAAGGAGTCGCCCTCGCGGGACCGCACCAGGCAGACTCCCCGGCGACCCTCGCCCAGCTTGCAACGGTGGGCGCAGGCGCGGCACTCGAGCTTGCCCGAGGGAAGCTCCGCTACAAGATCACGACGGAGCACGGTTGTCGCATCCAGCCCGGCACTCGCCATCCCACCTCCTGTGGAGGGTGGCAGCGATCCCAACAGGTCGCTGCGCCGACGCTACACTTCCCTCCACCACCATGGTAACCTCGAGTTCCGGCATGCAGTCCGATCGACATCCAGCCGTCGCGAGCCAGGGGAAGTGTTCATGGATTGGCTGCAGCAAAACCTAGACGCCTACCGAGTAGTCACCGAGATTCTCAACGACCTCCGCACGACGGTTCGTCAGGAGCTCGAGCTCAACCAGGGCAAGCTCTGGTACCGCACGGGTCTTCCGCAGGGCGTGCTGGATCGTCTCATCGAGCGCAAGGAGAAGGAGAAGGCGATCGACTGGTACGAGAGCGAATACCAGCAGCTGATCGACTTCGCCAGCTTTGCGGACATCCTGGAGATCCTCGAGCACAACACCGACCTGGTCCCCCCACTTCGACGCCTCGCCCCCAACACTGCGCTCCTCCATGCGCGCTTCCTCGAGCTCGAAGTGATGCGCGAGAAGCTCGCGATGACACGTCCGATCAGCGAGGCCGAGCTCGGATTCCTGACGACATTCCACAGCCGCTTTCGCAAGGCCATCGAGCAGGTCAAGGTCCAGGACGATGCGGCTGCGGCCGCAGTGAGCGCAACGAGTAACGACGAGGCGAGAGAAGAAGCCGCCCGGGACGAGGCCCCGACTCCGCAGTCCGACGTGTCACAAGGCCCGTCGCCCGCGCAGGAGTCCGGTGAGCCGACTGAGCCCGAGACGGAAGTCGAGGCCGGCGACCGCGAGGAGACGAACGCCGCCGAGGCCGAGGCGGAGAGCAACAAGACTTCCGACCGCAGGGAGTCGCGTCCGCCGTCGCGCTCCGCCTTCGTACCCCAGTCGTCGAAGCCCTCCCCTGCCCCGCCGAAGGCTCCCAGCAGACCTGGTGGCCGCGCCGCGACAGCCGTGGCTGAGGCTCCCGAGCCGGAGAGCAAACGATCTGTGAAGTCGCAGCTCGAGGAGAACGACACCAAGGCGATCTTGCGCTCCCTCTACCGAGAGGTGACGACGGTCGCAGAGGGACTGTGGACGAGCGACATCCCTCCCGCGACGGCGATTTGGAACCACGTCCGCGTCCACCCATGGTACGAGCAGAACATCTCGAAGCTGGGACTGAAGCCGTTGTCGGACTTCTACGAGATCATCTCCAAGGTCGAGGACAAGATGAACGGCGGGATCGCTCGAGACCAGCTCCAGGACTTCCTGAAAGAAAGCAACTTCGCCAAGGTCCTGCTGTCCCTGCGCGACATGTTCCAGCGCAACGGGATCTGACCTGGACCGTTTGTTCGCCAGTCCACTGGAGGAGGAGACCCGATGACGAAGAGCCTTAGTTGGCGGCGCGGTGCAATCGCGCGTCTCGTCAACTTCGCGAACAACGCCCTGACCATTGCCGGGGTCGTGATGACCACGCTGTCCGGGCTCATGCTGATCGTGTTCATCTCCATGCAGGCTTTCGGCGCACTGCGTAACCCCTACGTCGGCATCTTCGCGTATCTCGTGCTGCCCGCGATCTTCGTCCTCGGCTTGGTGCTGATTCCGATCGGCATGTGGCGACGTCGCCGCAAGCTGATCGCCTCTGGTGCAACGACGGAGGAGATCGAGACCTTTCCCAAGCTCGACTTCAACGACCCGGCCCTACGGCGCGTCATGTGGATCATCATCGGGCTGACCGTGATCAATGCTACGATCCTCGGTTCGAGCTCGTTCTACGCCGTCCACGAGATGGAGACAGTGTCATTTTGTGGCACGACCTGCCACACCGTGATGCAGCCTGAGTACACGGCCTACCAGGAGTCGCCCCACTCACGGGTTGCCTGTGTGGACTGCCACATCGGCCCCGGCGCTTCGTGGTTTGTGAAGTCGAAGCTCGACGGTCTCCGCCAGGTCTGGCACACCGTCCTCGGCACCTACCACCGGCCGATCATGACGCCACTGCGGACACTGCGCCCCGCCCGCGAGACCTGCGAGCAGTGCCACTGGCCGACCAAGCACCATGGCGACAAGCTCGTCAACATCGCCCACTTCTCCGAGGACAAGGCCAACACACCGTCCTACTCCGCGATGTTGCTCAAGACCGGCGGGGGCAGCCTCGACGCCGGCCGGCACGGCGGGATCCACTGGTGGCACATCGAAGCGGACAACCGGATTCGCTATTTCGCATCGGACGAGCGGCGCCAGGAGATCGCGTGGGTCGAGCTGCGCCTTCCGGACGGCACGATCCGGACCTACCAACGTTCCGACGCCAAGCTGCCGACTGCAGAGGAGCTCGACGCCCAGGCCCGCGTGATGGACTGCATCGATTGCCACAATCGGCCCACTCACCGATTTCCGTTCCCGAGCAAGGCCATGGACGACGTGCTCGAGAATCGCCCCGAGCTGCGCGCGCTGCCGTACTACAAGAAGGTCGCGGTCAAGGCGATCAAGGGTACCTACGCCACGCGCAGCGACGGCATGGAGGCGGTCCGGAACGCGATTCTCAACGCGTATCGCGACGGCGGGACCGTTGGTCCCGCACCGGACCCGGCGCTCGTGCCCGGCGCCGCCGATCAGGCGGCAGAAGTCTACGGCAGCATCGTCTTTCCACAGATGGACACCAACTGGTCCACGCACCCGCAGGACATCGGTCACGATGACTTCCCCGGCTGCTGGCGCTGCCACGACGACGAGATGGCGACCGCGGACGGTAAACACGTGATCCCGCAGGACTGCGAGACCTGTCACGTGTTCATCATCGAGGACAGTCCGACGCCGCCGAACCTCGCCGGAGCCCTCGGCGGCTAATCGGCATACCACCAAGACACGAAGACACCAAGCCATCACAGGGGCAGGAAAGCGGTCTGACAGGTCCCGGCGGCTGCCGGGCGCGCGGCGGGGCCTCACACGGTCGATGGCAGTGCCTCATGCCCACTGCCCACCGCCAAGCCAAACCTCTCGATCCAGGAAGCGCCCCAGTGTGGACCCCGCCAGGATCCTATTTGTGTCTTGGTGTCTTGGTAGTAAGGAAACGTGGCGCCCGGCCCTCGCCGAACCGGGAACGCGTCCGTGCTCCAACCAGCAGCGACCCCGCTACGTCTCGCTTCTCGCTTCTCGCTTTTCGCGTCTTGCGCCGTTCAGCTCGGCGGGAACTGCTCGGTGTAGGCGCGGTAGCGGCGCAGGATGCGGCGGGTGTACGCCGCGGCACGGCGGCAGCGGCAGATGCCGGCAGGGAACCGGCGCGCGACCTCGGGGTCGTCGAGCAGCACGAGCGCGTTTTCGACATTGCCGGCCCAGCGGTCCGGATCCAACCCGATCTCACGAGCGAGGCTCCGTGCGTCCGAGATATGCCGCGGTCCCACGTTGAAGGCGGCGATCGCCATGGCCACACGATCCGCAACCGGCGTGTCCGCGAACTGGTCCATGAGCTGACTGAGGTATGCCGTTCCGGCCTCGATCGCCTGTCCGGGCTCGTGGGGGTCGTCGACGCCGAGCTCACGCCACGTGAACGGCATGAGTTGGAACAGCCCCGCCGAGCCACCCGGACCGGTGGCCTCAGGGTCGAAGCGGGACTCCTCGTACATCACGGACGCAACCAGACGCCAGTCCATGCCGTGCTCCCGGGCTGCGGCGCGCAGACGCCTGTCGAAAGGCGTCAGCGCGCCCGGCGTCACCCGCGGTGTATCGGGCGGCGTCCAGCGATGTCCTGGCACCAGCTCGCTCAATGCGAGCTCGGCGACAAGGCCTTCGGCGTCCGCCCACGCCAGAAAGCTATTCACGGCAGTGTGGAGATGGGAGCTCGACGGGTTGAACACCCAGGTCAGCGGGGTCGCCGGCAGGACACGAGGTCCGAGCTCGAGCCCCGGCCGTCCGGCGAGTTCGATCCGAGCGGTGTCCTCATCGACGACTGCCAGATCGGCCTCTCCCCGAGTCACCATCGACAGTGCAGTCAGCGCATCCGCGCCCGCCCTCATCGGTACCAGGTCGATCGGCTCCGGTAACGGCAGCAGACGGCACCACGACGCCACCGCCGCGCTTGCCGCGATGCGCGTGCCGGCAAGGTCCTCCACAGCCGCCGGGACCGGATCATCCGAGGCGCCGACCGCCACGAGATCGACCTCGCGGTAGACCCGGCTCGTCAGGAAGCGGCCCGCGAGATCGCGATCGAGCGGTTCATGCAGCGCGGCCAGGTCGCCGTGGCCGGCTTCGAGCCAGTCCAAGGCTTCAACCCCCGGAGGTGGAATGGCAAGCTCGAGGCGCAACCTGAGCCGGCGCCCAAAGCTGACCGCGAGGTCGTACTCGAAGCCCTCGATGCCTCCTTGCTCGACCGTGCACGTCGTCGGCGAGTTGCGTGTCACCAGGCGCAGCACGCCGACCTTTCGGATCTCGGCGAGATCCCGGCAGGCCGCGGTTTGGCTGGTACGGGAGAGCACCTGTTCGGCAAACAGGAAGTCGTTGACCGCCGCCAGCAGACGAGGATTGGTCGCCCGCACCGCCCACACCAGCGGTCGTCGCTCCGCCGCCGGTCCGATCACTCGAAAGCCGTTGCCCGCACCCATCAGGTCGACCAGCCCGGAGTCGGCAATCGTCAGTCCGTAGCGACCCGTACGGACCCGTTCCAGGATGTTCTCCAGGGGCACCTCTTCCGGAACTGGCACCAGCTCGGGACCTCCACCCGCACCACCCAACGCTTCCGGCAGCAGCCACATCGCGTCTGACCGGTGCAGGTGAAGCGGTCTCCCTGCAAGGTCGTTGAACCCCCGTACCGGCGACCTCTCGGAGGCGACGAGCTCGTCTTCGACCCAGTCGACCGCTGCTGTTGCAGCGAGCTCGCTGGGGCGTAGAGCTGCAGGTGCGAATCGTCCGACGGCCAGGTCGGCCCGCCCGATTGCGACCGCCTCGGTGAGCTGGTCGGCTCGGGCGGCCTCGGTCAGCTGGAGGCGGACGTGCAGCCGCGCCGCCAGCTGAATGAGCAGCGCGTGCTCGGTGGTCCCGCCCGACACCGGGACCGCATAGCGCGTGAAACCCGGTCGAACGACGACCCGAAGGCGACCTGAGCGGACGATTTCGTCGAGATCACCGCGGCGCAGCGACGGCTCCTCACAACCCGCGGCGCTGAGGATGGCAAGAGCGATCACAGGGGGACGCCAATGTCGGCCGAGCCTCATCGCGCCACTCTAGCCTGCACTTCTCACCAGGTCACGTTGTGAGGGTGCCCCCATGGCTGATCGCTCGGCACCCCGGGAGGGATCTGGCGAGAAAGACGGGCTGCACACTCTCCGCGTGTCGGCTTGACCGTTCGCAACGCGCACGGCCCACCGGGTGACACGGAACACCACCAGGCGTATCATCTCGCCGCGGCCAGACCGCGGTCCCCCACGGGAAGGAAACCGCCGGCGGAAGTGCTGCAGGGTATTGCAAGAACGTGACATCGCGCACGAGCGTCACGCGGAATGGAGGGCCGATGACGCGATTCGGTTGCATGGTCGTCGGAAGCTGCATCGTCGTGGCGGCGTGCGCCGCCCCGAAGGGCGATCCCGCACTTGCGGCCGAGGTTCGGCAGGTCCGCACGGCAAAGGTCGCGACCTCCGTGGCAGAGCGCACATTGACCGCGGTCGGCACCCTGCAACCCGTCGCCAGGGTCTCCGTCGCGGCCCAGGAGGAAGGCGTCGTCCACAAGGTTCTGGTCCGAGAGGGTGACACCGTCCGGAAGGGTCAGTTGCTGGTCCAGCTCGACGACCGCCAGCTCAGTGCGCAGCTCGCCGAGGCGGAGGCGTCGACCGAGGAGGCTCAGGCGCGCTGGCGGCGCACCCAGGCTCTGCGCGTCAACGGCCTCCTGTCGGCGGCGGAGGAGGACACCTCGCGCGCCGCAGCCCGCATCGCGGAGGCCCGCAGCGAGGTGCTCAAGACGAGGCTCGGCTTCACCCGTATCGCCTCGCCGGTAGACGGAGTGGTCGTCGCCCGTCATGTCGAGGTTGGCGACCTCGCTTCGCCCCGCTCCCCGCTGCTCGAGCTCGCGTCCGGACACGGTCTGCTCTTGCGGGTTCCAGTGTCCGAACTCGAGGTCGTCCACATCGCGCCCGGTGACCTTGCGCACGTGACCGTCGACGCGCTCCCCGAGCTCGCACTCGCCGCCCATGTCACCCGCATCTTTCCGTCCGCAGACCCGACGTCGCGCCAGGTGACGGTCGAACTCAAGGTCGACGACGTGCCGCCGGCGGTCAGGATCGGCTTCCTGGCCCGTGCCCACCTGGTCCTCGAGCGACGTCCCGACAGCGTGGTGATCCCCGAGGACGCCGTGCAGCGCGGCTCCGAGATCCCAACCTTCGTGTGGATCGCCGACGGCGATCACGCCAGCATGCGCGCGGTCTCGCCCGGGTGGCGTCTGGACGATGGAGTCGTGATCTCCTCCGGCCTCGCCGCGGGCGACGAGCTCATCGTCGAAGGGAGATCGGGCCTGCGCGAGGGAACTCCGATCGCGCGCATGCCTGAGCAGCAGCTCCGCACCGCTGACCCCGGGACGGACCCATGAGCGCCGACGAGCGCCGCGGTCTCGTCCACTGGGCGATCTCGCACCCGGTCGGCACGTCGATCATCTCGGTCGCGATCTGCGTGGTCGGCGTGTCGATGATCGGTCGTCTCGCCGTCGACCTGCTGCCGCGCATCATCTACCCCCAGATCCGGGCCTCGGTGTCGAACGAAGGAGTCGATCCGGAGGTCATGGAGCAAACGGTCGCCAAGGTGCTCGAGTCGCGACTTGCGACGACTGAGAATGCAACCCTGGTCGAGTCCGAGTCGAGCGAGGGACGCACAGGGGTCAACCTGCACTTCTCGTACGGCACCAACATCGACGTCGCCCTGCGCGACGCCTCGACCAAGCTCGATCAGGCCCGGGGCGCGCTTCCGGAAGAGGCGGATCCGCCCGTCATCTTCAAGTTCGACCCGTCCCAGATACCGGTCCTGCAGTTCGCCGTGTCGTCCCCCTCGCGGGATCAGGCGTGGCTGAAGCGATGGTGTGAGGACCAGCTCGCGCCGCAGCTCCTCACCGTTTCCGGTGTCGCATCGGTGGACGTCGCCGGCGGACTGGACCGCGAGATCCAGGTCGTCGTCGATCCGGAGCGCCTGCGCTCGTACCGGCTGACCGTCTCCGAACTACTGTCCCGCCTGCGCGAGGAGAACCAGGACATCGCCGCCGGACGTCTGCGTTCGGCGGGTCGCGAGGTGCTTTCCAAGACCAAAGGGAAGTTCAGAAACGTCGACGACATCCGAGCGACGCGAATTCCGCTGCCGGGCGGCGGCGACATCTCACTCGCGGACGTCGCCGAGGTGATCGACGGGTTCAACGACGAGCGGGTCGTCACCCGAATGGACGCTCAGGCGGCCGTGCAGGTCGCGATCTCGAAGCAGCCCGACGCCAACACCGTTCGGGTCGTGGACGGCTGCCAACGGGTGCTGGGCACTCTCCACCGGGACGGCTTCTTCCCGCCCGACCTCACCTCGCGGACGATCCAGGACCAGGCCTTCTACGTGCGTTCAGCGGTCTCGGGCGTGGCCTCTGCGGCGATGGTCGGCGGAGGGCTCGCGATGCTCGTGGTGTTCCTGTTCCTGCGCTCGTGGCGCCGCACCCTGATCATCGGCACCTCGATCCCGATCGCGCTGCTCGGCTGCGTCGCGCTGATGGGCGTCGGCGACCTGACCCTGAACATCATGTCGCTCGGCGGGCTCGCCCTTGGCATCGGAATGCTGGTGGACAACGCCATCGTCATGCTCGAGAACGTGGACCGTCACCAACGCGACCAGCCCGACGCCGTCGAGGCCGCCCACGAGGGGGCCGGCGAGGTCGCGTCGGCGGTCACCGCCTCGACCATGACCAACCTCGCGGCGGTGGTGCCGTTCTTCCTCATCGGCGGCCTCACCGCCCTGCTCTTCGATGAGCTCCTGCTGACGATCTCGTTCGCGATCCTGACCTCGCTGGTCGTCGCGCTCACCCTGGTCCCGATGCTCTCTGCCCAGCTCTTCCGCAGCGGCTCGGCCTCTCGTCTGGAGCGCTTCAGACCGCTGCAGCTCATTCCCGCCCTCGTGAATCGACTGGAGTCGCTCTATCGGCGGGTGTTGCCCGTGGTTCTCGATCGACGCGGATGGGTGCTTGCCGGCGCGGCGGCCGCGTTCGCCCTTGCGGTGTGGGGCTTCGGACGACTCGGCGAGGAGTTCTTGCCCCCGGTCGATGACGGCCGCTTGGCGGTGTACATCCGGATGCCGTCCGAGACGCCGCTCGACGTGACCGTGAAGGCGGGTCGAGCGACCGAGGCGGCGATCAGCGCGCTCCCGCACGTTGTGCATGTGTTCAGCGCGTCGGGCGGCTTCGTGTGGGGCCGGGGAACCTCTTTCAACCCCACGCGGATCTCGCTCAACGTGGAGCTGGAGCCGCGCGGCCGGCGCGCGATGTCTGCAACCGACTGGCTCCTGCTCGCCCACGACAGGTTGGACCAGGTCCCCGAGCTCGCCAACGCCGAGGTCCGGATCCGGCCGCCGCGCATTCGCGGCCTGCGCACCTCGACCGGAACGGAGGACATCGAGGTCAAGGTCTTCGGTCCTGATCTCCGCGAGCTGCGGCGGATCGGGATCGAGCTCGGCGGCCGCCTGCAGGCCCTTGACGGACTGTCGAGCATCGAGTCGTCCTACGAGGAGACCTCACCCGAGGTCCGCGTCGAGCTCGACAGACGCCGCGCGGCCGATCTCGGCCTCGATGTTGGCGAGGTCGGACGAACCGTGCAGACCGCCGTTGGCGGGTCGGTTCCGACCCGCCTGACCGAGGGCGACCGCGAGTTCGACATCCGGGTCCGCTTCGATCGCGACCGCGTTCGAACCCCCGCTGATCTGGCGAACCTGCCCCTGTTTCCCGCCAGCGGCGCGCCGATCCGCCTGCGCGACGTCGCCGAGGTGAGCGAGGGCCTTGCCCCGCAGTCGGTCGAACGGGAGAACCAGAACCGTGTCGTCAAGGTGACCGCCTCGGTGCTCCCGCAGATCTGGTCGGTGAGCGAAGCGACGGATGCCGTCCGTCGCGTGGTCGGCGGGTACACCCTTCCGGAGGGCTACACGGTGCGCTACGGCGGGGGGGAGGAGGCGATCCGGGAGGGCCGCCGCGCGCAGCTGACCGCGATCGCGCTCGCCGTCTTCCTGGTCTTCTCGGTGATGGCCGTTCAGTACGAGTCTCTGGTCAACCCGCTCGTGATCATGATCGCGATCCCCCTCGCGATCATCGGCGTTGTCGCGGCCCTCACCGTGACCGGACTACCGGTTTCGGCACCGGTCATGCTCGGGCTGATCCTGCTTGCCGGCATCGTGGTCAATAACGGTATCCTGCTCGTCGAGTACATCGAGATCCGTCGTCGCCAGGGCGCCCCGACACGCCGCGACGCGGTTCTCGAAGCGGCGCCGCTCCGCCTGCGGCCGATCCTCATGACAGTCTCGACAACGGTGATCGGCATGTTGCCGCTCGCATTCAATCCAGCCGAGGGTGCGGAGCTCATGGCTCCCCTCGCGGTCGCCGTTATCGGTGGCTTGACGGTCTCGACGGTGCTGACGCTGTTCGTCGTGCCCAGCCTCTACCTGGTGCTGACGACCGTTCGCGACCGGATCACCGCCCGCGCCGGCTCACGGGCCGCGGTGGTCGGCAGCGCACCGTCCGGTTGAGCCCGGATTCGGGCTCGAGGCGGACGGATGCGTCACTCGTCCTCTCTGTTGAGCGCTCCACTGCACGAGCTGCCGCACCCTGCGGTGCAGCCGAAGCAATGCCGCCCGATCACCACCGAGCGACCCTCGAATCGGGCCCGGTCGAGGTCGCGCACGTGTGCCTTCGCGCCGTCCCTCGGGCGACTCGGAAGGTCGAGCATCTGATTGAAGTCGCAGTCGAAAATCCGCCCGTCCCAGGACACCGAGAGCGTGTTCCGGCACATCAGGCCGCGTACGGTGCCCGGGTTGAACGCGCGCAGCAGACGCCCCATGTACGACTCAAGGTTGTCGCTCTCCTCGAGCCATTCGAGGTAGCGCGCGATGGGCATATTGTTGAGCGCGATCAGACGGTCGAACGTCACCTCGTGGCTGCGGACGAGACCGTCCCTCCACTCGCGTTCCAGGGTCGCCTGGTCACCGGCCAGAAACGCGCCGACAGGATTGACAACCAGTGTCAGCCGGCGATCGGGACGACCCTGCCCGTAGCCGGCGGCGTTGAGCCGGCGAAGAGCCTCGATCGACCTGGAAAAGGTCCCGTCGCCACGCTGGGCATCAGTGTTGCGCTGCCTGAAATGCGGCAGCGAGCACACCACCTCGACTCCACGCTCGGCCAGCCACGCCGGAAGGTCGCGGCACCGGGGCAGGAGCAGAACGGTCAGGTTGCATCGATCCAGGACATGCAGCCCTCGCTGCACGCACGCGTCGACCAGGTCGCGGAAGTGGGGGTTCAGTTCGGGAGCGCCTCCGGTGAGATCGACGGTCGATGCGGCTGTCCGGTCGAGCGCGGCGAGACACGCGTTCACGGTTTCGCGGTCCATGACCTCCGCCCAGCGGTCGGGGCCGGCATCGACGTGACAGTGCCGACAGGTCATGTTGCACAGCTTGCCGAGGTTGATCTGAAAGACCTCGATGGCGTCCGCGCGCAGCTCGTCGCAGCCGCTGGTCCGGAGTGCGGTCGAAAATTCGCCGCCGAAGGGCTGGGCCGAGAGGTCGACGTCGTCGAGCACCTCGATCTGCGCGTCTGGAGACGCTAGCAGTGAGTGGCGGGCGTGGAGCGAGGTCGTCCGACGGGGTCCTGCCCCGGGATGAGAGAGCTCGGGGTCAGGACCGGACGCATCCAGCGGAAGCTCGCGCGCGTCAGTCATCGCCCCACCTCGTCGATCCCGGTCACATCGATGCCTTGTGGACGTGATCGAGCATCTGCAGACCATGAACAAGCGACGCTCCGCCACGGATCGCGGTCGCGACGTGCACAGCCTCGGTCATCTGCTCGAGATCGGCGCCCTGGCTGAGCGATTCATGTGAGTAGGCGTCGATGCAGTACGGGCACTGCACGGCGTGGGCCACGGCGAGTGCGATCAGCGCCTTCTCGCGCTTGCTGAGGGCGCCCTCGGCGAACACCGATGCGTAGTAGTCGAAGAACTTCCGTGCGAGCTCGTCATTGCCTTCAGCAACCTCGCCGAATCGCGCCAGATGATCCGCGTGGTAGTAGCCGTCCATCGATCCTCCTCCGTGATTCCAGGTTTGCCGGTGCCGTGGCCGAGGTCACTTCACGGGTCCGCCGAACCGGTCCCGAGATCCTCACCTCGTTGTCACCAAAGGGCAACGTGCGCGTCGTGGGGACGTCCACGGGAGGACGACGGGATCCTGCGACCGGCGCCATACCATACGAGCGAACGGCACGCCCTGTCAGACCGCAAAACCGTCCGGTGGTTCGAACAAGCTCTGGAAGGCGTCCCGGGTCTGCTGCGCGAGCTCCTCCGCCGCAACCTGGAGCTCCGACGCGGCGCGTCGGCCGACCAGAGTGACCCACGCGGGCTCATTGGGCTTGCCACGATGCGGAACAGGTGCGAGGTAGGGAGTGTCCGTTTCGACCAGCAGTCGGCCGGTCGGCACCGCGCGGACCATCTCCCGAATGTTGTCCGCGGCCTTGAAGGTGACCATTCCCGACACCCCGATCACAAGACCGAGCTCGGCCACCCTCCCGACCTCTTCCGGCCCTTCGGTGAAGGAGTGGCACACTCCCCGCAGGCGTCCGACCCGCGTCGCAAGGAGCGGCTCGAGGTCCACCCACGAATCGCGGTTGTGCAGCGCGACCGGCAGGTCTCGGTCCAACGCCAGGTCGAGCTGCCAGGTCAGGGCGCGGATCTGGTCCTCGCGTGGCGAGTTCATGTAGTGGTAGTCGAGCCCGATCTCCCCGACCGCGACGATGCCCGCCCTCTCGAGCCCAGCCTCGATCCGTCGTTTGAGCCCGGTGTCGAGTCGGCTCGCGTCGTGAGGGTGGAGGCCGACCGCGGCGACGATCCGGTCCGGGTATCGCTCGGCCAGGGAGATGGTCAGGTCGAGGTCGTCCGGGCCTGTGGCCGGCACCAGCACGCCCTCGACGCCCGCCGCACGCGCTCGGTCGAGGACCCCCTCGAGCTCGTCTTCAGCGACCATCGTGAGGTGCGCATGGGAGTCGATCCAGCGTTCGCTCATCACGGCGGAGAGTCTACCTCAATGGTCGCGCACGAGGACCCTCGGCAACGCTCTCTCAGATGTCGAGACGTCCCTGCCTGGGGGCGTGCTCAAACAACGCGCAGAGCATGGCAGCGCCGACCACGGCGGCCGTTTCGGACCTGAGCACGTGAGGACCGAGCGCCAACCGCCGCCAGCTATTCGAAGCGAGCCGCTCCAGCTCGCCGTTGCTGAAGCCGCCCTCGGGGCCGACCAACAGCAGCGCGTCCGCGCCGGCACCCGCGACGCCCAAGGCAGGCTCGCCGGCGGGATCGGCGAGCAGCCTGAGCTGGGGGCCGGCAACATCGTCCAGATCGCCGACCTCTACCGGCTCCGTCACTTCCATGCCCCAGGGCCGATGGCACTGCTTGAGCGCTTGAAACGCGACCCGCCGCCAGTGACCAAGCCGCCGGCGACCTGCGGCCGCGCCACCCTGACTGCGCTCCGCGACCACCGGCGTGAAGCACTCGGCGCCAACCTCGACCGACTTCTGCACGGCCCAGTCCATCGCCGCCGTGTTCAGGATCGCGAGGGCGATACTGACAGCAGGACCGGCGGGTCGGGGGCTGCGCGCGGCGTCCAGGACGTCGATCTCGACCCGGTCCCGACCAGCCCGGCGCACGACTCCGTTCGCCACCAAACCGCAGCCGTCAGTGAGGACGACCGACGTGCCGGCGGGGCAGCGAAGTACCGAGGCGAGGTGGCGGGCCTCGTCTCGGTCGAGAACGCACAGTGCGCCTGCCACCAATGAGCCGGACTCGGCGAGAAGCCACGGTTCGGACGCCACGACTCAGCCTCCGGCCAAGCGGGCGACCAGGCTCGTCCAGTCGTCGAGCTGAGTGCGTCCACAGACCTCGAGCCCCGCCTCGGCGAGGCGATCCGACACGGCCCCTCGTTCGCTCTCCAGGACCCCGGAAAAGAGCGCGGCACCGTCTCGAGCAAGCCGAAGTGCGATCTCGGCCACAAACGGGAGAAACTGAGACGGCAGCATGTTGCACAGGACGACGTCGAACGGGCCCGGAGCGACTGCCCGCAGGGTGCCGACGAAGAGTCGCGGCCCGGCGGGCCACTCCTGCTGGATCGCGGTCTGGCGGGCCACCCAAATCGCGTCAGGATCGAGGTCGAATCCGATGACGGGCCTCGCGCCAAGCCGATCGGCAGCCAGCGCCAGAATTCCCGAGCCTGTCCCAATGTCGAGCACCGAGCGCCCGCAGAGGTCCATACGCTCAAGCTCGAGCAGCACCAGCTGGGTCGACTCGTGTGAGCCCGAGCCGAAGGCCATGCGCGGCTCGACGGCGAGGCGGAGGCGACCGGACGGGGCCCGCGTCGGGCGGTCCGGATGCGGATCGATCCACCACCTCTGGCCGACCGGAAAGGGTGTGACCTGGCGTCGGTAGACCTCGAGCCAGTCCTGGTCTGCGAGCATGCTGCACTGTACGCTGCGGGCGCCGGCCGCCGTCAGCCGATGGGCCGTGGTGACCGAGGCGCCGTCGCCCCGCACGGGAGCAAGGAATACCTCGAGTGCCTGGAGGCCATCGCCCGCCGGCGAGAGCTGGCAGCCGAGCACCGGGAGGTCGTCGAGAAGCTCAGCCAGACGATCCTCGAGCTCGTCGGGAATCAGGCCGCTGATTCGAGGGTAGGTTGTCATCGCGCCGCCCGATCCAAGCCACCATCTCTCAGTTTTCGAGACCTACCCAGCGTTTCAGGCCTTCGAGGAAGCCCCCGGATTCTCCACCCTCCGGCGCCTGCCCCGCGGCCTGCTCGATCAACCGCCGCTGCTCCGCCTTGAGCCGCTTGGGGACCAGGACCTTGAGGTGGACGTAGAGGTCGCCGCGTCGGCGTCCGTCGACATCGGGCATCCCCAGCCCGCGAAGGCGTACGACCTCGCCGGGTTGGGCACCCTCTCCGACCTCGGCCTCGGCTTCCTCGCCGAGGATGGAATGGAGTGGAAGCTTCGCCCCGAGCATCGCCTGAAACACCGAGATCGGTGCCTCGAGGTGGAGATCCCGGCCGTCGCGAGCGAAGATCTCGTGCGGCTGCACCGCGATGACGACGTAGAGATCGCCCGAGGGACCGCCCAAGGTCCCGCCCTCGCCTTCCCCAACCAGGCGCAGGCGCATACCCGTGTCGACACCGGCGGGGACCTTCACCCGCAGCGTGGTCTCGTGCTCGACTCGACCGCCTCCCCGGCACTCGGTGCATGGATGGCGGACCACCCGCCCTTGGCCGCCGCAGCTCGGACATGTCTGGGCGACGGTCAGAAAGCCACGCCTGAACATCACCTGGCCCTGTCCGTGACAGGCCGTGCAGGTTTCCGGTTCGGTCCCCGCCTCGACACCGCTGCCGTTGCAGGCCGCGCAGGTTTCCAGTCTCGGGATACGGATCGAGCGCTCGCCACCCCGGGCAGCCTCTTCGAGCGTCACTGTGAGTGTGTACTGGAGGTCATGGCCCCGGTGCGGAACCGAGCGCCCGCCACCTCCCCGCCGACGGCTGCCGAAGATATCGCCGAAGCCGAACCCGAACAGGTCCCCGAGGATGTCCGCGAAGTCGCCGAACGCGTTGGGGTCGAAGCCGCTGAACGACTGTCCGTCGACCCCCTGGTGTCCGAAGCGGTCATACGCCGACCGTTGGTCCGCGTCGGAGAGCACAGCGTAGGCCTGGGAAGCTTCTTTGAACCTCTCCTGAGCGTCCGGATCCTCGGGGTTTCGGTCAGGGTGGTACTTCACCGCCAGTTGACGGTAAGCCTTCTTGATCTCGGCGAGGTGGGCGTCGCGTGAGACACCAAGCACCTCGTAGTAGTCCCGCTTGGCTTTGGTTGCCATCTGATTCTAACTATCCTCGTTGTCGTCCGGGCTGGACCCGAGCTGGCTGCCCATCACTCCGAGGGCGGCAAGCGGATTGACCATGATCACCTGGGTCAGGATCTGGGCGGCCTCTTGGACGGCCATGATGGCCTCCTCGAGCACCGACCGCTCCTCGGACGTCACCGCCTTCCGCGCACGATTCAGCGTGGTCCGCACCTCATCGCGCTCTTCGGGCTTGAGGCCGGCGCCGAACTCCCGCACGACCCTCTCGTTGGTGTACAACAGCCCCTCGAGCCGGTTCTGCAACTGACGGATGTCGCGCCGAACCTCGTCGTCGTGCCGATATCGATCCGCCTCGGCAATCAGCGTGTCGATCTCCGCCTTCGACAGCCCGCCGGCCGGATTGACCTCGATCCCCTGCTCCTTGCCGGTGGCGAGATCACGCGCGGACACGTGGACAATGCCGTTGGAGTCGATCGAGAACGTCACTTCGATCTGAGGAACGCCGCGCGGAGCCGGGGGGATGCCGACGAGGTCGAAGCGGCCGAGCGAACGGTTTTCGTTGGCGATGCCGCGCTCCCCCTGGAGGACGTGGACCTCGACGGTGGTCTGGTTGTCCGCCACCGTGGTGAAAATCATCGACTTCTTGGTCGGGATGGTCGCGTTGCGATCGATGATCTTCGTGAACAGGCCGCCGTGGGTCTCGATACCCAGCGAGAGCGGTGTGATGTCGAGCAGGACAAGGTCCTTGACCTCACCTTGCAGAATGCCCGCCTGGATTGCGGCTCCGATCCCGACCACCTCGTCGGGGTTGATGTCCTGGCAAGGGGTGCGAGCAAAGAAGTCGGTCACCGTCGAGATGACCAGCGGCATTCGGGTCTGGCCACCGACGAGGATGACCTGGTCGATGTCCTCTGCACGCAGTCGCGCCGCCTCGAGCGCGTTGCGGCACGGCTCGAGAGTGCGCTCGACCAAGTCCCGGACAAGCTCTTCGAGCTGACTGCGGGTCACTCGGACCTGCATGTGCTTGGGGCCGGTGTGATCGGCGGCGATGAAGGGAAGCGAGATCTCGGTCACCTCGCTGGTCGACAGGTCGCACTTCGCGGCTTCGGCTGCCTCTTTGATGCGCTGCACCGCCATCATGTCCGAGGACAGGTCGATGCCGGTGTCCTGCTTGAAGATGTCGAGCAGGTGCTGCATCACGCGGGAGTCGAAGTCCTCACCGCCGAGGAAGGTGTCGCCGGCAGTCGACTTGACCTCGAAGATGCCGTCCCCAATCTCCAGGATCGAGATATCGAAGGTTCCGCCGCCAAGGTCGTAGACCGCGATCACCTCGTGGGTGGACCTGCCGAGACCGTAGGCCAGGGACGCAGCGGTCGGTTCGTTGATGATCCGCAGCACCTCGAGCCCAGCGATCGTCCCCGCGTCCTTGGTCGCCTGGCGCTGGCTGTCGTCGAAGTAGGCAGGCACGGTGATGATCGCCTGGTTGACCTCTTCGCCCAGGAACTCCTCCGAGAACTCCTTGATCTCCCTCAGGACGAGGGCCGAGATCTCCTGTGGCGAGTACTCACGGCCCTGCATCTCGACATAGGCGTCTCCGTTAGAGGCTTCGACGAGGGCGTAGGGAACGAGGTTGCGCGCCCAACGCACCTCCTCGCAGTCGAAGCGTCGTCCGATCAGCCGCTTGACCGCGTACGCCGTGTTCTTGGGGTTGGTCATCGCCTGACGGCGTGCGATCTGGCCCACCAACCGCTCGCCGCTGGAGGTGAACGCCACCACCGAGGGCGTCGTGCGTGCGCCCTCTCGATTCGGGATCACCACCGGCTTGGTCACGTCGACCACCGCCGCACAGGAGTTCGTCGTCCCGAGGTCGATCCCGATGATCTTGCTCACGAGTCCTCCTCGCTTTCCGCAGCGGTTCCATCCCCTGAGGGCGCGGCCTCGACCGCGACGCTGACCAGCGCCGGGCGGATCAAGCGACCTCCGAAAACGTAACCCTGGGCGAGCACGTCGACCACGGTGCCGGGCGCCGCCTCGGAGCCCTCGACCCGCTGAACCGCCTCATGGAACTCCGGGTCGAAGGGGTCACCTGCCGGCATGATCGGCTCCAGTCCCTGGCGCTGCAGACTCTCGCGGAGCTGCCGGGCAATCATCTCGACGCCGAGGCGAAACGCCGCCGGATCGACATCGTCTCCATGCTGAAGCGCGCGGTTGAAGTTGTCGAGGACGGGCACCAGCTCCCGGATGAGGTTCTCTCCCCCGATGCGCTGGAGCTCCTCCTTCTCCCGTTCAGTGCGCTTGCGGAAGTTGTCGAACTCCGCCAGCTTCCGCAGGTAGACCTCGCGCAGGCTCTCGAGCTCCTGTCGAACGCGGGCAGTCTCCTCACGGGCGGCCGCGAGCTCAGCCAGCCCCACCGCATTCTCGGCGTCCGCGACGGCCTCCTCGACATCAACCTCCGCTAGGCCCTCGGCGTCGGCGTCCAGCTCGTACTCAACAGTCTCCGACGTGCCGGGCCGTTCCCGGTCGTCGTGAATCTCACGCATGCTCTGCTCCAGGCTCCTCAAGCATCTTCGTCAATCTGCCGCCGATGTACTCGACGACTGGGACGATCCGCCGGTAGTCCATTCGGCGAGGGCCGACCACGCCCAAGGCTCCGGCTGGGCGGCCATCGCGGTAGAACAACGTCGCAACCATCCCCAGATTCCCTGACGCAGTCACGTCGGACTCCCTGCCGATGATCACCTGCGTCCGCTCGTCCTCTAGGATCCTCCGCCACTCACGGACGATGCGACGACGATTCTCGAGCACACCGACCAGCGAGCGAAACCGTTCGACGCCCGAGAAGTCGTTGGCCGCCAGGAGGTGCTCGGCGCCCGCGACCAGAACCTCGGCCTCGTCGTCGGACTGCGCCAGCAACAGCCTGGCGACTTCCAGGGCGCGATCTCCCCCCGCGGCGAGTTCCGCAGCCGACCCGGCGCCTCTTTCGAGCTCGTCAACCGCGTTCGCGAGCCCCCGTCCGGCGATTGCGTGGGTCAGGAAGTTGGCCATCTCCTGAAGTGAGCGTTCGGAAAGCTCCTCACGAAGCACCACGACGCGCTTGATGACGGTGCCGTCGGCCATGACCACGACGCCCAGCACTCGAGCACCGCCGAGCCCGATCAGGGAAATCGCACGAACCGATGACTGTTCATCGAGCGGACGAACTGCAACACCCGCCTCGTCGGTCGACTCGGCCACCAGGTGCGCCACCCAGCCGAGGTCCTCCACGAGATCGCGGCGGAGGCCGGCGAGACGCGTGGCCAACCGGTGACGCCGACGTGCAGGAAGCGGACAGTTGCGGACGACAGAGTCGACGTAGACGCGGAAACAGAGATCGGTCGGCGTGCATCCGGCCGAGGGGTGACGGCGACTCAGCAAACCCTGG
>Ga0315540_10000456_pt1 | contig 23138 bp, 24 predicted proteins | sample SalMarSW160110MG_FD_203677 | JGI IMG/M metagenome (GOLD analysis project Ga0315540, IMG submission 203677) | Salt marsh sediment microbial communities from the Plum Island Ecosystem LTER, Massachusetts, United States - Salt Marsh Sediment SW1601-10 ...
TAATAATAAAACAAAATTCTTACTGATCAAAAAATTTTATTATCGATTAATCAATTACAGCAGTAGCTTCAATTTCTATAAGCATATCAGGAGAAATTAGGGATTTCACCTCAACCATAGATGTTGCTGGCTTTATTTTGTTAAAAAATTCTCCATGGGCTTTGCCGAATTCTTCCCATTTTGAAATATCGGTCACAAACATCCGGGTTCTGACTACGTCGGACAAATCTGCCCCCGCTTCTTTTAATGCCTTTTCTATTATTTGTATGCAGCACTTTGCCTGTTCATAAGCATTGCCGGACGCAAAAGTTTTTCCATCTTTTACAGGTGCTGTGCCGGAAACCTCAATTATATTGCCTGTTTTGACAGCCCTTGAATAGCCGACAATATTTTCCCACGGTGCATTAGATGAAATTTTCAATCTGTTTGTCATTTTATATATCCTGAAAATTATTTATAAACTAAAGAAATGTATAAAAAAGAATTGAAAAATATCTTCGCTATAATTTTCAGTTAAAACATAGGTGAAGAGATTATTTATCAGGGTACAATTACTAAACCTGTAGAATTTTGTAGGAGAATTATTTCAGTTAATCCTCTTTTATAAAATAAAGTAAATTATCTTCAACTTTGTATAATAGGGGAGCAATAATAATTTGTGGATATTTTAATCTTAGTCTTTTAACCTCGCTTAAAATGAAATCGATTTCGTTGCCTATTTCAAACATAGGTGCAAACTGGTTAAAATGTTCTTCCGCTTTGTTAATATCCCAACCTGCATCCTTAACAAGGTTTTGAATAAATAGTTCTTTTCTCGCAACCAGATTAACCATTCCGCAGTTATTGTGACCGATAAGTGCAAGGGCTTTTACGCCGCCAACTGCAATTGCATAAGAAACCTTAAACTCACTATAGCGAAGATTTGCCCCGCCGGTTCTGATTATATATGAAAAATTATCAGGAATATGCAGATGTTTCCTATTATCCATACACATTCCAACCAACAACTCTGCCGAGGTATAAGTATCAAAACTGGCATTTAAGTTATGGTATCGCAATAGCTTACCAATAGGTGAATTCCTGTATTTTTCAGGAATATCTTCATTTTTTGAAATGTTTATCAGTCTGTCCATAATATTATTATTTATATGATAGATTACGCAAGATAAGTATTAAACTCTATATTTTACAATGTTGTGTTAAAGAGTTTTTGAATGATTTATTAGGAATTACCATCCATTTATAAAATAAACCTACTAAATTAAATAAGATGCTAAAAATATAAAAAAACACTATCCTTTAATTATTAGAAGAAACATTTACTTGTAACAATTCAACAAACTAAATCGTCTTATAGGTAAAGATGCTTGATTCGCTAAAATATGAGTCATTGATTAAGCAGTACAAAAATAGCATTTACAATTACGCTCTTTATATGATGAAAAACAGGATGGACGCTGATGATATTACGCAGGAAGTCTTTATCAGGATCTGGAATAATATTGATAATTTTAAATATAAAGCAGCAAAATCGTGGATTATTAAAACGACACACAATCTTTGTATTGACTATTTTAGAAGAAACCAAAAAAAGTTAAAAAGAGAAACCCATATAGAAAGCGAAATGAATATATCTGGAACAGGAACCTTAACAGATACAGAAGTAAAAGTAAGAAAAGAACTCCTAAAGGATAGGATAAGAGAAGGTATAAACAATCTGCCGGAAAATCTTAAAAGCGTTTTTGTCCTTTATGAGTTACAAGGTTTTAAATATCAGGAAATAAGTGAAGCGTTAAGTATGCCCTTAAATAGTGTGAAAGTTTATCTTATGAGAGCAAGAAAGAAATTGCAGGAAGATTTGAGAGAATACAGACATGAAACCAACTAAAAAAATAAGCGAAGAATATCTTGACAAAATAATTTCAGTTGCGTACAAGGATACAGGTTTGTTCGATAGACTGAAGATATATTTTGATGCTAGAAAAAATCCAGATATAAAAAAAATACTGGATGAATACAGAACTACTGCGAAAAGTGTACATTCGTTACTACAGGAAGAATTTCAAGGCAAATCCACCAAATTTAAAAGTAAGAGAAGTGACTGGTTATTGAATTATATTAATATATTCTTCCGGAGACCGATTATTTCAACAGCTATGGCTCTAATGATAATAGCCGGGGTTATGGGTTATTTTATTATAGATAGAAATAATTCAACAAATGGTTATTCGCAAACTGAGCTTGCTGTAGCAGAAAAACAGGCGAAGGAGTCTTTTGCAATAATAGCATCAATAATGAACAAAACAGAAGATAAGCTAAAAAATGAGGTCTTTTACCAAAAAATAAATAGACCAATAAATAAGACAATAACAATTTTAAATACATATTTGTAAAGGAGGATTAAAAAATGAAAAAGCTGGCGGGATTATTTTTAACATTAATTTTATTTACTACAGTTACCATTTATCCGCAGGACAAAACAGATTATTCAAAGTTTGCGGGTTATGTAGATTTCGGGAGTCTCTCTAAGTTTATGAGCGGCGATAATGTAACTGAAATAAATCTTGACGCTAACCTTTTGAAAATGCTTTCAAAGATGGGAGGCGAAGACAATAAAGACTTTACTGGAGTAGTTAGTGGGCTTAAACTTATAAGAGTTAATTCCTTTGGTCTTGATGCAGCAAATGAAAAGGAAATAAAGGATAAGATTACTTCAATAGATCAATCATTGATGAGCAAAAACTGGCAGAGGATTGTAAAAGTGAAAGAACACGGTGAATACACTAATGTTTACGTCTTACCTTCAAGCGATTATGAAAACTTTCTCGGTCTCTGCGTTACAGCAATAGATTCGCATGGTAAAAAAGGTAAAGGCGGACCGGAAGCTACTTTTGTAAATATAGTTGGTAATATTAATATGTCACAACTTGGAAAGCTTGGTGATAAGTTCCATATACATGCGCTTGAAAAGATGAAGAAAGAGAAGGAAGAAAAAATGAAAAGTGAAAAATGATAAACTTGTTAGTTGACTGAGTTTAGAACTTTTCTTTTGAGGGCGTCTAGAAGACGCCCTTTTTTGTTGATGTATTCTAAGTTAAAAAGCTTGAAATCAATTCGACGCCTATTGATTTGAATGTTAAATACGATTTAGTAAACTAGCTCTTCTTACCAGTAGGAGGGTACAAATGATGATTTCCGAGATTAGGCAATTAAATATTTCCTTCAAGGTATCTCAGCCTTTTCTTTTCAGGAAATTTTTCAATCGCATATCTTAGCATAGTTCTTGGCATTTTTTTATAATGCTTCTTCAGAAACTTTTCTTCGGTTTCCATATTTCGTTTACCAATTTCCCTCAACATCCAACCGACAGCTTTATGAATGAGATCATGCTCGTCATTCAACAATATTTTTGCAATTTTTAAAGAATCCTGAAATTGTTTTTTATTTATAAATTCGAAAGTTGCAAGAACCGAAATTCTCCTTTCCCACAAATTATCGGAGACTGTGAACTTATATAATATTTTTCTATTTCTATTTAAGAGATGTTTACCGAGAATCTTCGGTGCCGTCAGGTCAACAAGATCCCAGTTGTTTATATACTTTGTATTATCAAGATAAAATTTTGTGATTTTCTCTTTTATCTCTTCGCCGCTTTTTGAGTATCTGTCTACAAGAATCAATAAAGCACACAGTCTTTCCTCGTGAAATTTTGATTTAAGTGCCTTCTGAATTTCCTCGAATGTTAAATCTTTGTTCTTTTTTGCAATCTCTCTGATCTTTGGAACCTTTATTCCTAAAAATTTATCTCCCTCACCGTATTCTCCTTTTCCTGTTTTGAAAAACCACTGTAATAATTCAGCAGTTTTTTTATTACCTGCTTTTTTTAATTGCTGCTTGAATATTTTAAGTGGCATAGGCATTCCTTATATGTTATTCTGATACCAAGCCATTTTACCGGCTTTGAAAATAAATTTTTCAGCAGGGTTAAATTAAATAAAAATGTTTTGTGTTTTTTTGAAAAGACGGTTTTACTTTTCTTTATCCCTCCATTTAATAAATATGGCCCCAATTATAGAACCATAAATGGTGCTAATATATGGATTACCAGTAATAGGGCAATGCCCGGAAACACAGCCAATGTAGTGATAATAAAGGTAACCGGCAGTTCCTCCAATCAATATCGGTAAACATATTCTACCTAAAAGAAGAGCTTTTCTTTTGGTGGTTAAATTTTTGAAACTTTTAAGCATAAAAGCCAGATCTTTATTTTAGCTTTGATAAAGTAGATTAGATAGCTTAAAATGGAAAAGGATTCAATAGAATAAAAGTTACGATTTAACTTTTAGGAGATCTTAACAAATATTTAATATATTTTGGGAATTATTCACTTAAATTTGATGTATTAATATTTATCCTATTACTAAAAAGTGGAAGTAAGGTAAAATGAAAAAATTAAATATTCTTTTATTCGTTCTGTTATTATTAAGCCTTAGTCTTTTAAGAGCTCAGTCAGCAAAGCCTGAACCAAAACTTGTAGTCGGAATTGTAATCGACCAGATGCGTTATGATTATCTTTACAGGTTTGAATCGCTTTATGGTAATGAAGGTTTTAAAAAAATAATTAAAGACGGGACTAATTTTACGTTTGCTCATTTCAATTATGTTCCGACCTATACAGGACCCGGCCATTCTTGTATTTATACGGGCACAACGCCATATTTTAACGGGATAATATCCAACGATTGGTATGATAAAGTAACTAAAAAGAAAGTTTATTGTGTAGAGGATAAATCAGTGAATACTTTGGGAGCTAATGATAAAAACGGGAAAATGTCTCCTCGCAGGTTACTGTCTACAACTATTACTGATCAATTGAAGTTAGCAACAAACGGAAAAGCTAAGGTTATCAGTATTTCATTAAAAGATCGTGCAGCGATTATGATAGGGGGACATATGGCCGACGCTGCTTATTGGTATGATCCTGATACAGGTAATTATATTACATCTACTTATTATATGAAACAACTTCCTGAATGGGTTGCTGATTTTAATAACAAAAAACTTGCTGATAAATATCTTGCAATGAGTTGGAACTTGAGTTATCCTTTGGATGAATATGTTAGAACATTACCCGATGCGGAAATTTTTGAAAGGGATGTTTTTTCTGAAGGCAAAACCACCTTCCCCCACACATTCAAAAATGTACCTATGGAAAAAAGATACGATGTGTTGCGCACTACTCCATTTGCGAATGATCTTCAGTTCGATTTTATAAAAGCCGCGATAAAAAACGAAAAACTTGGAGGCCACAACAACACAGACTTTTTGGCTATAAGTTTTTGCGCTTCTGATTATGTCGGACACGATTACGGTCCAAACTCTGTGGAGGTAGAAGATCTTTATGTAAAGATTGATTCCTTGCTTGCTGATATGATTAATTTCCTGGACAATAGTGTAGGAAAAGGAAAATATATTTTATTTCTCACAGCTGATCACGCTGTAGCTCCTAGTCCGGATTTTGAGATTGAGAAGAAAATTCCGGGCGGTTGGTTTAATCCGAGGATTGTAAAAGATTCATTATTTAGCTTTACAGAAAGAGAATATCATAAAAAGAGCTTGATAGAAAATTTTTCAAACCTACAAATATATTTTAATCGTAAGGTTGTAAAAGAGCTTAATCTAAATTTGGATGACCTTGAAAATGTTTACGCAAATTACCTCAGAGATAACTTCCCAGTGATTACACAAATCTTTAAAAGAGCCAATCTTGAAAAACAGATCGCAGGCAGAACAAATCATAACTTTTTGCTAAATGGATTTAATCCTGTACGTTCCGGTGATCTACTTTTTGGTTTGCAACCGGGTTACATTTTTGAAAAAGCAGGTGAAGTTGCAACATCTCATGGAACACTTTATTCCTATGATACTCATGTTCCCTTATTATTTTACGGCTGGCACATTCCTTCACAGACTGTGAATACGCCGGTTTATACTGTAGACATAGCTCCAACAATAGCTGATTTGTTGAAAATCCAGGAACCAAGTGCGTGTATAGGAATCCCAATAATTAAATGACACAAAGGTTGATGTACCCGTGGTCAAAAAATTATTTATTATTGTTTCAGGATATTGTATTCTTTAATTCGTTTTTCGATCTGAGGCTTGTGATGATCGAAATGGTTCTGCAAAAAATTCAGTGTCTGTGATAAATTTAACCAACCTGCAATCGGGTAATTGTAAATTTCTTTATTTAGATATTGTTCCGGAAATACTTCGATGTAATTTTTAAGGGATATTCGAATCGTTTCCCATTTTTTCATTAACTCTTGAAAGTCGTAAGTTTCCGGCGGGTTTGCGACTATTGCCGGTGCCTTAAACTTTATTTTTGCTTTTAATGCAAAGCTTAATGAATGATCTCGTATAATTCCTAAAAAGCCACTCTTCTTTAAATTATCTTTCAATTTTAGGTTTTTGTTAAGAACAATAATAGTTAGCTGTTCTGATTTAATAACGTGGAAACATATTTGAATGATAGACCATTTTTCGGGATTTGATTTAAAAGTTAAACCTTGTTTGTCAATTGAGTTAAATAATGAGGTTAGATTTATTCTGGTTAATTCAAGCTTTTCAAATTTTAATTTTACTTTATTCATAATAATATTGTTTGAAATTGTTAAATATTAATGAAAATAAATCTTTTTAAAAAATAGAAGATATTTTCTAAATTAATTAAATATATCTTTTATTTTGTCGATTAAATCGTCAATCGGAATTTGTATTCCTGGTCCTGTATATGGATTTAGTTCATGCTCAGAACCTTCCGGGAAATGTTCCTGAATGTATTTGTGCAGTTCATCATTTATTCTTTTAATAAGGGATTCCCTGTTGAATTTCTTGCTTGCTAATGCGCTAGCCTGCTGTTTTAAAACCATACGAGCATACTGAGGGTTCCTGATTAGAAATGTATCCAATAGTGTTTTGGCAAATTCAAGGTATTGATCTTTTTCATTTTGTTTTGAAGTAGCAATTTTTAAGGTATCTCTTTTTTCTACTAATGTATCTACAGTCACTAATGGTTCCAGATCTTTTGTTTTTTTAATTCTCTTTTCTTTTACCGGCATGGACTTCTTCTTTTTTATAGTCTTGGGTCTTGTTATTAAAGGAGCTTTAGAGAATTCAATTATTGAATATTCGGGAATCCTTACAATGGAACTTTTCAGGTTAATAATTGCAAAAAATACAAGTACAACTAAATGAAGTAAAAGTGATATTAAAAATGAAGTTCCAGGATAGTTATTATCCTGTTTATTAAATCTCTTCAAAGAATTCTTCACCAGTTTTGATATTGGTAATATAATTCTAATATTTATACAACGAAGTGTATTTTCTGTTTCGAAAGAAATGCGCACCCCTTTATTATTTTGAGGCTTTTTGTTCAGAAGGTGGGTTATTATTTATTCTTATTCCTGAAATTTGATGCTTTTTATATCCATTCAGGATTTTTCACTGTTTTTTCATTATCAATATTTCCGGTATTCAATGTTGATTTTGGTTCAATTAATAATAGATGCACTTCTTGATCTGCAACCGGTTTATGTTCAATTCCTTTTGGTATGATGATAAACTCACCTTCTTTAATTTCGATTTCTTTATCGCGTAGTTTCATCAAAAGATTTCCTTTCACGACCAGGAAAAGTTCATCTTCTTTTTCGTGTTTGTGCCAGATAAACTCTCCCTTAAGTTTTGCGAGCTTGACATAATTCTCGTTAAGTTCGCCAGTGATTTTAGGTTTATAGTATTCATTAATCCGCATGAATTTTTCCCTTAGGTTTTTCTTTTCAATATTCATCTAATACGTCCTTTTCTCCAATTGTGACTGAGTAAATTATACACTTGGATATTTATAACAAATAATAATCACACATCCTGATCTTTAGGAACAAGGCTAATTAAAGTATCGCCGTTGTCTGGTTTGGGTTTTGATTCGTGAGTAAATATTTTTAATTCATTATCTTTATCAATTAAAAAGAGCGGAACTACATTTTCTTTCCCATATTTATTTAAAAAAGTATCAAAGCTGAACTGTTCTCTTAAAGTGGTTGACTTTGTTATTAATGTATGGTTAAATGTTTCTGTTATAAAATCAAAATTTATATTTTTACCAAATAAAGTATGTCCCCTTAGTTCACGTGATAGTTCATCATTATTGTTTTCATTCTCTCCTTTGGTTGAAAGCTGAAATACCTCGTTCCTTCCGAAGATTTTAGAAAAATGAAGTGCTGCAAGAGAATTTACTTCCGGATTGGGGGTGAGTGCAAGCATTCTTCCGATACCAGTAAGTTCAATTTCGTTCATTATGTAATCAGATATTACATTTCCGTAATATACAGGCAATCCTTCCATTTTAGCCTGTGACAAGTTTACACGGTTTGTATCGACCAGAATGCATCGGAACCCTTTTTCTTTTAACATTTTTCCAATTGCCCTGGCGAAAGAATGTCCTCCGATAATTAAACAGCCCTGTGGATTTGGTTCTGCTATTCCAAACCATTTTGCAAGGGGCATTGCTGAAAGGCTGTAAATAGCAATTGTTACAATAATTACAAGAAAAGTAATCGGTACTAGAAACTCAGCTGATTTATACCCAAGCCGGTAAAGTTCCAGAGCAAAAATTGAACTTACTGCAGCTGCCACAACTCCGCGAGGCGCCATAAATGAAATGAATATTTTTTCTTTCCACTTTAAGGGAGATTTAAGCGTTGAAAGAAAAACTGCCGCCGGTCTTACGATTAATATCAGCGCTGCAACAAAAACAAAGCAGCTCATTTTCAGCATTTCAATATCAGCCACTCTTAATCGTGCTGCCAGTATTATAAATAGGAATGATAAAAGAAGCAGTCTGAGGTTTTCCTTAAATTCTACAATATGTTTTACGTTTACTTTTTTCTGATTTGCCAGATAAATCCCCATCACGGTTACTGCGAGCAGTCCGCTTTCACCCTGAACAACATTTGATAAAGTAAAAACCACAATTACCATTGTTAAAGAAAACGGGTTTTGAAGAAAATCGGGTATTATCCTGTGCTTAAGAAGAATTATTATTAAATAGCTTCCCAGCAGGCCGATACTGCTGCTGATCAAAATTATTTTTAATAAACCGATAATTGTCTGAAGGGTTGCTGCTCCAAAGCCAGTAGAAATAAGCGCCTCAAAAATGAGTATAGCAAGCAAAGCACCAAATGGATCATTAATTATGCCTTCCCATTTGAGAATACTGTTAATATTTGATTTAGGACGGACCTGTCTTAATAACGGAAGAATAACAGTTGGTCCGGTGACAACAAGTATAGCGCCCAGAAGAATTGCAAGTGAAAATTGCAAATTGAGAATAAAGAATGCAGCAAGTGTAATTAGAGCCCAAGTAACAGGTATAGCAATTACTATCAGGTTCCTTACAATTTTTCCTATACTCTTTAATTCAGAAAATTTTAGACTAAGGCCGCCTTCAAATAAAATGATTGCTACCGAAATTGAAACGATGGGAAAGAGTAAGCTTCCAAAAAAATCATCGGGTTTTAACATTCCGGTAACTGGGCCGGCAATGATTCCAAATGTTAGTAACAGTAGTATCGAAGGTAGTCTGAACTTCCATGCAACCCACTGAGCAAAAAATCCAATTGCAATAATTGCAGCAAGCCCGATCAGGATATAATGATTCAAATAGTTTTCTTAAATTATTATAATATGTTATATATAAAAAATTTATTGAAAAAAATAATAGAATATTTGATCAGGTTTAATTAGTGCAATTACAGCATATAAGGAGTGTTTATAAACCTATTAAATATAAAAAAGCCGGAAAAGGAAAGATCCTTATCCGGCAGGTAAAGTGTAAGGGATAATTACTTGGTCTCTTTTTTTGCGGTGCTCATTTTTAAAGGAACGTAAGCAGGGCAAAAACTAAAAAGGCTGGTAATTAAGAACACAATGGCAATAATCCCTAAAATAATAGCCAGAGTACCGCTTATAACATTTGTAAAGTATAAAATACCAATAACTATTGCAGCCAATACCCTGATTGACTTGTCCGTAGCACCCATATTTTTTTTCATAATTTGTCCCTCTTTTTATTTTGTTGCAAAAATAAAATATGCTTTATAATTCTTTTGTGCAACAAAATTATTTATCATTAGCTTTTTAATAGCCTATTTAGAGCTTTCTGATCCCGGAGCTGGCAGGTTACTGCTAAACATATCTCTGAATATTCTCCATTTGCCATCCGGCATATACTTCCAGACAACCAGATATTTTCCTTTGTCCATTGTCGGGGACTGGTTCGGCATTTGCACATTTATACTGTAACTACCTGTTTCTATTGCAGCATCTCCCTCTACAACAACCGTATCCGTTGTTAAATTCATGTCTGATAATATATCTATAGCTTGTTGCCAAAAGTTTTGAATATTATCTCTTCCTTTAACTTCAGGTGCATTAGGCGGGAGTAATTCAGCATCATCAGTATAAAAAGTACTAACCCCGGTTGCATCTTTAGAATTAAATGATTTGGCAAAAAGTGCGTTGTTGTTATCAATATCTTTTTTTACCTGTGCCGGATTGTGTTTCTTTACACCACAACCCGCTGCTACTATTGCTAATCCAATAATTACGGGAAGAAATAATTTTAAGAGTTTCATAGCGCCTCCTCTAATTGGTTGAAATAATTAAAGATTTTTTGAGAAAATATCAACAATTATTTAGTTATAACCTTTATGTTTGAAAACCAGAGTTTAAACTTTTGATCAGCAACGTTGTGTACTGTTGAAATATTCAGGCCATTAAAATTTTTATAATCTTCCCAGGTTAAAGCTCGGCCATTTTTTTTACCACCTGCTCTGTAAACCCATTCGTGAATTAGGTTATCTTTGCCAATGTAGAGTTCAAAAATATCCCCGGGAGTGTAGCCGCCTGCTGATGGCGGATATTTTACGATCAAACATTCCGCCTTCTTCTTTTTGTTAATGGGATAATGTCTCATTCCTGCGTCTGTAATTTCTGCCTTCTTATCCCAGATCAAATGGAAAGGAAATAAAAGCCAGTATTGATCATTGATGAATCGGGCGTCTACAAAGGATTTCATGGTGTCGCTTTTATCTATTGATCCAGTATTGTACGAATAAGTCATTAGTTTACCATCCTTGCCCGGTCCATTGTAAGTTACCTTATTTGTACCTGGTTCCCAATACCAGCTTCTTGATATATTCCTGTTGTTGGTTTTTACGTTAAAAGTAAAAGAAATTGATTTTACTTTTGAAAAATTTTTAAAACCATAAGCATCCGCAACTTTTTCGGCTAAAGTATTTTGAGCTTGTGAAAGTGAAGAGCAAGCAAACAAAAGGGAAACAATTAAAAATAACATTGCAAATAAAGCCGTTCTTTTTAGCATAACTACTCCTTTAAAATAAGATCTATCATAATATCATTTTTTAAAAATTACTTTTTCTCCCTCTACGGTTTCAGGCATAAAATAATACACAACACAGGCTCCGGCAAGATTTAGTATTCCAACAGCTATAAAGGGCAGATCAAAAAATATTATGGCAAGCAATCCTGCTATTAAAGGGCCTGTGGCAATCCCCAGTCCAAAACCGGTTGTGATAATACTCATTTGCCTGCCTTCCCCACCTTTTATCGACAAATCAGCGGCGATTGCAAAAGCGGGTGCTGCTATTGCCGCAGCTGCAATACCCTGTCCAAGCCTGACCAAAACAAATTGTGTTAAATTTGCGACATCACCCAATAAAATAGTTGCAGGGGCCATTAAAATTAAACCGCCTATTATTAAAGGTTTTCTTCCTATGAAATCTGACAATCTACCAAGCGGAACCTGTAAAAGCAGTCTGCCTACCATTAGCATACTGAAGGCAAACCCAAACCCAAAGGCCGAGATTCCCAGTTTTGAATTAAATTCATTTTCCAGCGTCGTTACCATTGAAAACGCTGAAGCCATTAAGAAAGTTGCAGCCCCGGCACTTAAAATTCCTGGTGAAAGTAATTCTTTATCAATAATTTTTATCTTCGGTCTTTTATTATCCTTAAAAGTTATTCTTACATCGTCAACCCATATTTGTACAAGAAACATAGCAAGTAAAATAAAACCACTTCCGACATAAAATGCTGCATCAAATCCATAACGATCCAGAATAAATCCTCCTAATAAAGGACCGGCAACAAACCCCATCATTCTGAAGGTGCTGTAAACACCCATTGCACCACCGCGTGTTTCTTTTTTTGTTATTGAAGCCATAAGTGACATTGCCGCAGGAATTGTTATAGCAACTGCTACGCCTTGTAGTGTTCTGAGAAACAGCAGATCGAGATATTTTGTTGCAAGAATAAATGCTAAAGTGCAGAGAGCAATCATTCCAAGCCCGAACTGAATTAATATTTTTCTTCTGCCGAGGTGATCAGAAAGGGCTCCCATAATGGGCTGCAAAAAAGCAACTACAAAACCGTAAATTGAAATTAAAATTCCAACCATCACAGGAAGAGGGAAATGGAAATAATCTTTAGGTAGTTTTGCTATGTAAAGAGGAATAATTATAAATAAAAGGCTGTTACCTAATGCGTCTGCAAGCCTAGCTACGGAAAGGGCTAATACAGCTCTGTTGACCCCGAAAAAATTCATTAATTTTTCTGTCACGTGACTATTTCCGAAAAAGATTTAATCTATCATTATAGTAAAAAATCTGATAAGTATGAAATTTTAAAGCACGTAATTCCTTAGAGATGAGTCAGAAAGTTAGCATTTTTCTCAAAAGCTTAATTATTTATTCATGATCTTTTTAAGTCTTCTGTTAACAAGTTCTACACCGTGTTTATAATTTATCTCTTTTGAAACTTTCAGGGCTTCATTAAGAAATATTTTTGCCTTTTCATAATTATTTTCTGCTGTATAAACGTCACCGAGTGAAATTGTGGAAAGTACAATTACTCTTTTTGCATCAAGCAGTTTTGATATTTCATAAGCCTGGCTGTAATATTTAATTGCTTTATCATACTGTTTTTTAGCCTCATATATTCCCCCTACAGTGAGATTGGAAAAATGTAAATATATTTTAAATCCAACTTCTTCTCTCAGCTTAAGTGATTCCAGAAAATAGTCGAGTGCTCCATCCAGGTCTCCGTTAGCCTGGCGTATAAACGCAATGTGACGTGTTGCATAGGATTTTTCTAACTTGTGATTATACTTGCTGGAAATTTCCAATGCATTTTTATAATACTTTAGCGCTTCGTCTGTATTGTCTTTTCTTTCATAAATTATACCTGTATATATGTCCGATTCAGCAATACCGCGTGTGTCGTTTAATTCTTTTCTGATCTTCAGTCCTCTTAAAAAATAATTCAGGGGAATGTCATAATCACCTTTATCAGTATTATATTTTTGAGAGTAATAAGTAAAGCCTAAGAATGTAAGTGAGTTAGCAATTTGCATTTTGTTGTCTGTTCTTTCAGCAATTTTTTCACCCTTATTTAGGTATTTGATTGCTTCATCATATCCCGTGTTACTTGTAAAACAATTAAATGCATAAATTTTGCCAAGTTGATTATATACTGAAGATCTGTCGTGTTCTGTAACTTCTTTCATCTCCGCAATTTTTGTAGCACCTGATAGTAATTTTATTGCGTCATTAAGTCTACCTTGATAGTAATAATATTCACTTATCGAATGGATATTATCCAGTATTTCAGAATAACTATTTTGTAATGAATCAATTTTAATCGAGCTTTGTTGAGAATTAGAAGCAGAAAAAGTCAAAGAGTTAAAAAAGGTAAGATATATTAAGAGTATAGCAATTTTAAATTTCATTATGTTTATTCATTTTTAAAGTGAAAAAAATAATTCCCACAGTTTTTAATTTTTTATCTTCGTAGTTAGTAAGGACAGACACGTCTGGATGCCTTCAAAATAATTCCCCAACCTGAGGTTCTCATTGGGACTATGCTGGTTGTCATCCATATTCACCATAGCAAGCAGCACTGCTGGGACGTCAAGTTCTTTAATAAAAAACGAAATTGGAACAGAACCTCCGGCCTGTCGAATTTTTATTAATGTATTCCGAAAAATATTTTTCATAACACGGGTGAGCCAGTGATCTATTGGTGTTCCGAAATCTGTTCTGAAAGTCGGGTATAAATATTGGTAATTAAATGAAATCAGCTTATCATATTTCATTCTTTCTTCTTCCGTAGGCTCGTTATTTACAAAATGATAACCCTGTTCAGCAATATGGTGTTTGACCAGATTAATTAACCTTTGAGGATCACTTTCAGGAACCAAACGTATATCCATTGCTGCAGTAGCGCTTGCCGGTACAATTGTTCTTGTTTGATCTCCTACCCAGGCGGATTGTAACCCATCAATATTTAGTGATGGATACTGAATCGATTCCTGGTAATTATTTCCAACTCTCTCTGCTTCTGTAATTCCAAGTCTTTTTTTAATTTCATTTTCATCGTCCGGTACATTGTTCATATTTTTTTTCGTTTCATCATTAAATTTTACATCGTCATAATAACCTGGAAGCAACACTCTGCCGTTTTCATCTTTCATAGAAGAAAGCAACTGTGCAAGTCTGAACGCAGGATTAGGGGCATAATTTCCGTAATGTCCACTATGTTGTGGTACTCTGGGTCCAAAGACTTTTAACTGCATGGTTATAATTCCTCTGGCTCCGTATATTAATGTCGGCAGGTTTGAAATATGCCTCGGCCCGTCAAGTACTACAAGATAATTCGCTTTTAATAATTCTTTATTATTTTTTATCGCGTCCAGAAGATGCGGAGAACCCAATTCTTCTTCTGTATCAAAGATTCCCTTTATGTTGAAAGGTGAAGTAATGTTTTCTTTTTGTAGAATTTCCAGAGCACTTAAAAACATTGCGATTGGTCCTTTTGCATCGGCTGCAGTACGTGAAAAGACTCTCCATTCAGGATTGTATGATTTATTGAGATTGTTCCAATTAATAATATTCCATTTTGAATTTCCCACTGGCTTCTTTAATACCGGGGTAAATGGATCGGGTTGCGCCCATTTGCTTGAATCAACGGGCTGTCCATCTAGCTGCATATAAAAGAGTACTGTCGGAAGTTTATTACCAATTATTTTTTCAATAAATAATTGAGGATTTCCTTCTGTGGGTAAAATTTTATAATTGAATCCCAGCGGTTTAAATTTTGAAATAACGTAATTTATATTTTCCCAGATGTCTTCCTTAACAAATGCAACGTTTGGAATGCTCAATAGCTCTTTCAAGTTGTTCACAGAAGTTTTCAAATTTTCTTTGGCAAGATTTGCAATATTATCTTTTGATAAACTTTGGGAAAAGATAGATAAAGCTGAAATTAAGAATATAAAAATAGTGTACTTTATATATCGTGAAATTTTCATTGAAGAATCTCTTATAATGTTCATAAATAAAGACTATTTTTCTCCGGGGTGATAGCTTACTTCAGCATTTTTTTTGACATCGTTGAGATACAGCCACGCATTTTTGTATTTACCTTGTGTGTAAATTTGTGCCTGGTCAAAATAATGCGATGAAGAAGGGTCAGCGCTTTCTCCGAAGGTAAAGAGTGATTTGGATTTTATTTTCGGGCTAAATTCAACTATACATACATAAGAATTTCCGCCGTAACCGTATCTGTTTTTTAGTCCTTTAAATTGATTGGACCAAATTGTAAAAATGCTGCCAAAGTAGGTTGGCACTCCTGCCGCAGGAATACTGTATTTGTCATCACTAAAACTTCTTTCATTAGAACTAACTCTTTGAAGCCTGTTTATATCCCCCCATTTTATTTTCCAGCTACCTCTGGTATTTTTCAGTTCTTTAACAGCATTTTCGAGGGCAGTAATACTTTTGAATTCATCTTTTGTTTTATTACTTGTTAACTGGGAATATTTTTCATCCCAGTAAAAATATAGTGTCATTTCGGTTGATTCAATTGTACTTTTCCGGCTCCAGCTTTCAAGAAATTTAACTGCATCCCCAATTTCATCAGCCCTTTTAGGGTTTTCAGTTTTTAATTCTTCCCACTCGTTTACAAGTTCGGGAATGTCTTCATCTGCTTTTTGAATATGAGTATCATAGGTAGATTTTTCCCATTGTTCAAATGTAAATTTATGCGTGCCGGATAAAATTCTTCTCGATGACTTACTTCGTTCGTCGTCACCTTCGGTCACCATATAAGGAGGAAAATCGCCTGGTTTTGGATTATCGTACTCAGTTGACAAAAACGGCGTCCCGTTGCAATTCTGCAACCAACCGGATTTCGGATTTAATACCTGCGGCAGTTCGTTCATAGTATGATAACCTTTCCACTCTGTTGCGGAAGTTGTTCCGTCTACTGGTTTTGACCAATCAAAAGAGGTATCGCGAATAGGCACGCATGCATTGTACACATAAAAAATATTCCCCGATTTATCTGCATAAAGATAATTACCGAATAACATATCAAGCTTTGAAACTGCTTTTTTGAATTGTTTCAGATTTTTTGCTTTCGTCATATTATACCATTCATCAAGCCAGCCGGGTTCTCCATATTTTGCAAATTTTACTGAAAGAAACTTTCCGTTACGTAATCCAAGTACCGGTCCGTGCCCGGTATTTAGGAACCGAAACTTTATAGTTTTCATACCTTCATTGGTTTTAACTTTTATAGATTTATACCATTCGTTCGCTTTTTTATATTTGCCGTCATATAAATATGTGGGTGAGTTTAACGAATCGTTTATTACTTCTATATAAGTATCTCTCATATCAGCGTAATTATCGGTGCTGGCCCAGCCTAAATTTTCATTGAAGCCGACATAGGGGAAAGGGAAACCGAATCTTGTATAACCGCTGAAGTTCCAGCCTTCTTTACTCATAATGTGTCCTTCGTAGACCTGTGAGGGCCCGAAGAACGGAAGGTGAGGATTTATTAAAAGCAACGGATATCCGGAAGCACTTTCAATAGCTGATACTGCCCACGAATTTGAACCTTCAAGTATTCTTTCTTTATTGTTATAAACAGTAGAAAAATCCTTGTCTGGATCCAGACCGGTAAAATATTTAAACGCATTTTTGACGTCTTTAATTTCTATTTCTGAACGTGTAAACAAAAAACCGCGTTGATAATAAAGATACTTTATTAAAGCCAAAGAGTACCAGGGTTCAAAATGTTTGATTAATTTCGGTTTAACTTCAGAGTTGTTTCTGAGGTAAAAATTCAGTCCATCAGCAAACCCCCTGCAGATGCTTTTTATTTTGGGATTAGCTATCTCATAATTTTTTTTTGATAATTCGGGAATTTGCATAGCTCCGTTAAGCCAGTCACTAACTAATGCTTTTTTACCGTAAACCTCAGATAGCCTTCCTATAGCTCTTATAAAATTATTTTCTATCTGATCGAAATTATCTTCTGCTTCTGAATAGGCGAAACCAAAAGCAGCGGCTTCATCAGTGTTTCCGTAAACGTGAGGAACTCCATAACTGTCCCTGTATATTGTAACTGAAGCAGCTAATTGTTTTTCTCTCTCAAATTCCGTTTTTGATTGTCCTGAAAGGTTTGTGCAACAATTGAGAAGAATTGAAAATATTAACAGAATTGAGAATCTGGAAAAAAGCATAGGTGCTCCTTTGCTTTGTTATGAATAGTTCTTGATAACTAAAGATATGAAAAATTAATATTCGTTTTTACCGATTTTCTGAATCTGGGTTGGTAGTGGTTCTTAAATTAGGAATGATTTAGTCTATTCTTTTTCCCGAGCTCTTTTCAAAAACAAAAACATTCTCTTTTAAAAATGAAATTCCAATTTCTATATTCTCATCCAAAATAGCCTCGGGCGATACTTTAGCAACAAAGTCTGTATTTACCGCTGATAAATAAGCTAATTTCTCGCTGCCAAGTGAACTTATCATTTTTATTTTTGCGTTGAATCGTCCCTTATCTTTTTCTGTAATTTTTATTTGTTCCGGTCTTATTCCTGCAATAAAGTTTGTTCGGTTTTTTGTTATATCTGTTTTGTTTGAAATATATTCAAAAAACTGTTCTTCAAAAATATTGATTGGCGGCGAGCCGAGAAATTTTGCAATAAACAAATTCCGGGGATCTTCATAAATTTGATCCGGGTTTCCGATTTGCTGAACCTCACCATCTTTTATTACAGCGATTTTATCACCAAGGGATAAAGCTTCTGTCTGATCGTGTGTTACATATATAGTCGTAATATTTAATTTTCTCTGAAGCGATTTTAATTCACTTCTCATATTTATTCTCAGCATTGCATCCAGGTTTGAAAGGGGCTCATCTAATAATAATACGGATGGATTTCTGACAATTGCCCTGCCAAGTGCAACCCTCTGCCTTTGACCACCGCTTAATTCTTTTGGTTTTGCTTCCAATAAGTTTTTTAGCTCCAGTATTTCCGAAGCTTCATATACTTTTCTTTTTATTTCATCTTTATTAAGTTTAGAAATTTTTAATGGAAAAGCGATGTTCTCAAAAACTGTCATGTGTGGATACAGGGCATAACTTTGAAAAACCATTGCAACATCACGCTCTTTTGGCGGAATAAATATTTTATTATCTCCGGATACAACTGGTTTTTCGTTAAAATATATTTCACCGAAAGATGGTTTTTCAATTCCTGCAATAATATTTAATAAAGTGGACTTGCCGCACCCACTCGGACCCAGGAGAACAAAAAAGCTTCCTGGTTCGATTTCAAGATTTATATTTTTTAGCGCATTAACTTTGCCACGCCTGAGAGTGAAGAAATTTTTACTCAAACTGTTTATTTTGATTTTGTTCATCCTTTAATCGCTCCTTCAGTTAAACCCTGCATAATATATTTCTGAAACAGGGCAATTACCATTATAATTGGGAGTACAGCTATTACTGCCGCTGCCATTATGTATCCCCAGGGAATTTGTCCGTACAAACCTTCAAATAATGCAATGCCCACAGGGATTGTTCTTGCCTTATAATCAATTGTAAACATCAGTGCGAATAGAAATTCATTAAAGGAAAAAATAAACGAAAGAATGAATGCTGAAAATAGACCAGGTAAAGAAATAGGTAAAATGATTTTGCTGAGGATTTTTAATCTACCTGCTCCATCAATTAGGGCTGCGTTATCAAGTTCTTTCGAAAGCCTAGAGAAATGACTGAGCATTATCCAAAGAGCAAGCGGAAGTGCAAGAGTTACATACGGAAATATTAATGAAGCATAGGTATTTATCCAACCAAGCTCGGATAGCATTTTAAAAAGATATCCTAATAGACTTATCTGGGGAAACATTGAAAACCCAAGTAATAAAAGAGGTATTAAAATTCTCCCGGGGAACTTTAGTCTAGTAATCGCATAAGCCGAAAGACTTGCAATTATTGTTGCAAGAATTGCAGCTATTGTAGAAACTATTAAACTGTTCTTTAAATAATCTAATAAATGAACAGAACTGCTCGTAAAAATTGCTGTGTAATTATTGAAGGTAAAACCAAAAGAAGTTTGCCCTGATAAAAAATCAGGGTTTTTGCCTAGTGAAATAATTATCATCCATAAAAATGGAAGCAAGCAGAAAGCTGTTAAGACAATTCCACCGGTTATTAAAAATATTTGTTTAAGTCTTTCTTCATTCATTTGAATTCTTCCGTAAGTCTTCCAAATTTCATATATAAAATTGCAAGTGCTGAGGCAAGTAGGAAAATCAAAACAGAAATTGCGGAGCCGTATCCAAAATCACCTGACAAATAATATTTAAAAGCATAGAGTGAAACTGAAGTTGTACTTCCGCCGGGGCCACCTCCGGTTAACACATATATTAAATCAAAAATTCTGATTGCGTCAATTGTCCTGAATAATAAAGCGACAATTAATACAGGCCTTAATAATGGAAGTGTTATATAAAAAAAACGTTTTATAAAATTCGTTCCGTCTATTTTTGCCTGCTTGTATAAATCAGCTGGAATTGTTGAAAGTCCTGCAAGCAAAATTATTGTAATAAATGGTGTGGTTTTCCAGACATCGCTGATTACAATTGAAAAGAATGCGCCTGTCGATGAACCGAGCCAGTTGAATGGCGAACTTGAAAGGCCAAGTTGTATAATTATATAATTGAAAAGCCCGTACTCGAAATTATAAATAAGTTCCCACGCTCTCGCAGAAATTGCTATTGGAATTGCCCAGGGAATAAGGATTACTACTCTTAAAAGGCCCTTCCCGGGAATGTTTTCGTTCAGAACTAAAGCGAAGATTGTTCCGAGAAATATTTCCAGCAACACCGAAATCAATACAAATAAAATTGTAAATTCGAAGGACTGCCAAAAATGAGTATCAGAGAACAATCTTTTATAATTTTCTAGTCCGATAAATTTTTCAGGTAAAAAGCTTACATCTCTGAAAAAACTTGTAATAATTGTTCCCACAACAGGAACAACAATGAAGATTGCAACAACTATTATCAGTGGAATATTAAAAATATATCCTTGTTTTGTTTCGCTATTTTTCGGCATAAACATTTTCTACTGAATTAATTTCGTTTTGTATTTTGTTCAACGCATTTTTCGAAGAAATTTTTCCAGCGATACATTCATTAATATATCTCTGCATAATGTCAGAAACTTTGTTATAATATGGTAAAGAAGGACGCGGAACCGAATTCCCTAAAGCTTCATAAAGGATTTTTAACTGAGGAAGCTTTTTGTTTAAGCTTTTATCGGAGTATAAATCTTTTCTTCCCGGATTCCAGCCTACCGACGTTACAAGGTCTTTTTGCACATTATAAGAAGTTACAAATTTTATAAATTTCCAGGCTTTGTTTTTCTCATCCGAGAATTTTGAAATTCCAATATGCCATCCGCCGAGAGCAGAAGCAGATTTATTGTTGTCAAAATGTGGTAAAAGAGCTACCCCTACATTTCCTTTTACGTTAGAATCCTTACTATCATGAAGTTTTAAAGCATAAGTCCAGTTTCTTTCAAATAGTGCATTGCCTCTTTGAAATGCTCTTCTAACTTCTTCTTCTTTCATTTCTGTATACGTGTTTCCCGGAGATATTTTATACTTAAGAACTAAATCTCTCATAAATTTTAATGCGGTAACATTTTCAGGGGAATTTAGTTTTATTTCTCCATTTTGCATTATGCTTCCACCGTTAGAAGCAATAAACTCAACAAAGTTACAGATCAAACCTTCATACTGAGCGCCTTGCCAAACAAAGCCATTAAAATTCTTATTGTTTTTTCTTTCTCCATTTTGAATCTTTTCGGCTTCTTCAACTAATTCTTGCCAGGTTTCCGGTGGTGAATCAAATCCGTATCTTTTTAATAAGTCTTTTCTATAATAAAGCAATCCCACGTCAAGAAAAACAGGAAGGGCATAAAGAGTGCCGTCTGTTTTATCGACAGAATTAATTATCCCACGGAAAAAATTATTTAGAGAAAAATCCTTCTCTTTTGCATATTTATTTAAAGAATAAAGCCAGCCGGATTTTGCAAACTGGTTAAGCCAAACAACATCCATTAGAAATAAATCAGGATTTCTCTGTTTCGCTTCTAATGAAACAATTAAAGATTGTTTTCTTTGATCTGTATAAGTGGGCTGGCGAATTAATTGTAAATCAGAGTTTGTCGAATCATTAAACCTATTTATAAGTATTTGCCAGTAATCGACTTCTGTCGGTGAGCCGCCAATCCAGATTGTAAATTCTTTTTTATTATTTCCGCAGCCGGAAGTAAGGGTTAAAAGTATAGTTATTATTAGAATAAATATCTTTTTATTCGGCATTGAACTTAATTTTACTCTTTTTAAGTAAATATAAAAACTCAGGAAGTTAATAGAAATGTAAAAGTGGAAAGATTATAACTGTAGAGACGCGTTTTCAGCGTCCCTACAAATACATTTTTATTTTGCAATTCCAATCACGCCGCATCCTGCTCTCGGTCCTGCTGCGCCTGTTGGCTGTGAATGGAGATCGTCTGTTCCTACGTGAACTATCAGCCCTCTGCCAATAATTGAATGAGGCCCCCAGAAAGAAAGTAAATTATCAGTCCATTCAAAATGGGCTTTACCGTTAGCATCTGCTGTTATGTTACCCATGTCTCCAATGTGCCTTATTTTATCCATGGGTCCGCCGTGGCTAACTCCTTCTGGATTAAAATGTCCGCCTGCTGATGTTCCGTCCGGAGCGCTGCAATCTCCATATTCATGAATATGAAAGCCATGACTTCCTGGTTTTAATCCCTGAATATCAGCTACTACTTTAACACCGTTTTTTACTTTAGTAAAGGTAACGATCCCGTGAGCATTGTGACCCTTTGTAGGATGAACAACACACACAGCTTTTGTGGTGTTTTCCATCATCATATTGTCTTTCATTTTATCTTGCATTTGCTGTGGATAGGCCGCCAGAGATAGAAATGCAATAATTAAGAATGAAAACAGAATAAAATTAGGTTTTCTTTCCATAGTTTCCTCCTCTAATTAGTGATTCGAACTGCTATTGTCTTAAATAACTTTAGGCTTATTTAAGCATGGTCATTTTAAACTTTAATTAATTTGAGCAGAGTTACAAGATAAATATTAATCTTAGCTCAAAGAATCAATTATTGTGAAAAATTTTTTTTGATTAACTCGGAAATTGTTTGACCAATGCTTAATGAAGCGGTAGCGGCAGGTGACGGTGCATTCAAAACGTGAATCATTTTTTCTGCTTCGATAATTCTGAAATCATCAACGAGTTTTCCGTCCGGTTCAAGAGCCTGTGCACGAACGCCGGCACCTTCCCGGTAAATATCATCGTACTTAATTTCCGGAATTAACTTTTGTAAGGCTTTAACAAAAGCGGTTTTACTAAACGAACGGTAAAATTCATGAAATCCCATTCTATAATGTTTCGCTGCCATCTTCCAGAAACCTTTGTAAGTAATCATTTCAATCATATCCGGAAAAGAAATATCAGAGTGTTTATAACCTTCTCTCTGAAATGCGAGCACAGCATTCGGACCTGCTTCAATTCCCCCTTTAATCATTCGTGTGAAATGCACGCCGAGGAAAGGAAATTTAGGATCGGGAACAGGGTAGATTAAATTTTTAACAA
>Ga0315540_10000457_pt1 | contig 23117 bp, 23 predicted proteins | sample SalMarSW160110MG_FD_203677 | JGI IMG/M metagenome (GOLD analysis project Ga0315540, IMG submission 203677) | Salt marsh sediment microbial communities from the Plum Island Ecosystem LTER, Massachusetts, United States - Salt Marsh Sediment SW1601-10 ...
GGTGAACGCGTTGTTAAAGTAAAAGGTGATCAAATTACAATTAAAGGCAAAGCTGTTACATCTTATACTTTTAAGAAAGATTATTATTTTATGATGGGCGACAACCGGGATGATAGTCTCGACAGCCGCTTCTGGGGATTTGTTCCCAGGGATGCAGTAGTAGGTGAAGCATTTATAATTTTATTTTCCTGGGACCGGGATATTCCTTTTTCAGAACCTTTTAGGTTAATTGGTTCTATAAGACCAGAAAGAATTTTGAAACTTTTACATTAATCTTAAACTAGGTTAAATGAGAAAATATAATTTTCTCATTTTATTTTAACCTAAAGGAATAATAAAATGTTTAATAAATTTAATTTCAAAACAAGCGAACAAACATTATTAATAATTCTGCTTTCAGTCTTCTTCATATTTAACAGCGCAATCCCACAGACCAATAAAAAAAAATCAAAACCTTATTTAATTCTTATATCTTTCGATGCTTTCCGGTGGGATTATCCTAACAGAGGAATTTCTCCAAATATAGAATACATGAAAGAGCACGGGGTATCGGCGATTTCTCTCAGATCAGGTTTCCCATCAAAAACATTTCCGAATCATTATGCTATTATTTCTGGGATGTATCCTGCTAATAATGGACTGATTGCAAATACATTTTACGATCCTTATACAAAAGAGACCTACAGGCTCAGTGATTCAACTAAAGTAACAAATGGCAAATGGTATTTAGGCGAAGCTTTCTGGCAAACTGCTGACAGGAATGGAATAAAAACCGCAAGCTATTTCTGGCCGGGTTCTGAAATGAAACCAGACTACAGAAGCCCTGATTATTATGTACATTATTATCATGACCGGCCATTTAATGATAGGGTAAAGGGAGTTATCAACTGGTTGAAACTTCCCTATTCAGAAAGACCACATTTCATTACTTTATATTTTGAAGCTACCGACGATATGGGACATAAATACGGTCCTGATTCTAAAGAAGTGAACTGGGCAATTGAAAAAGAGGATTCTGCGCTGGGCTTACTATTTAATAAATTAAAAGAAATTAATTTATTTGACAGCACAAATGTAATTCTTGTTTCGGACCATGGAATGACGAATATCTCTAAAGATCGAATAGTAAATGTTCAGGATATTTTAAAAAATTATAAAATTTATTACCAGGAAAACGGGCCATTCATGTTGCTGCAACCCGAAAAGTCAAAAGTGAAAGAAGTTTATGATTTATTAAAAAAGAACAGAAATCATTTCCAGGTTTATACAAAAGAAAATATTCCTGCATGTTACCATTTCTCCAACAATGCATTTATTCCTGATATTATTTTAATGGCTGATCTTGGATGGAGCCTGGTAGATAACAGATCAATGAAATGGGCAGAAAAAAGCCAGGATAAGGGAAACCATGGCTACGATAATTTTGCAATGGATATGAACGGAATATTCTTCGCGATGGGACCTGCATTTAAGAAAAATTACCAGGTAGGCACAATAGACAACATTGATATTTATCCTTTAATGTGCAAAATATTTAATATCTCTCCCCGTTCAAATATTGACGGCAAACTTCAAAACATTGAATACATACTGAAAGGTTATTGAAACGACAGAATATGAATCTTTTAAATATCGATTACGAAAAATATAAATTAGAAAATGGCCTAGAAGTAATACTGCATCATAATTCCAGTCTTCCACTTGTTGCTGTAAATCTGTGGTACAGGGTTGGATCCTCGAATGAAAAAAAAGGTAAAACCGGTATTGCCCATTTATTTGAGCATATGATGTTCCAGGGCTCAAAGAATGTCCCTAAAGAAATTCATTTTCGTTACATACAGGAAGCCGGTGGAACATTGAACGGATCAACCAGTTTTGACAGAACAAATTATTATGAAAAGTTGCCTTCAAATTATTTAGATCTTGCACTATGGCTGGAGTCGGATCGGATGGGGTTTCTTCTTCCTGCACTTACACAGGAAAAGCTGACAAATCAAATTGGCGTTGTAAGCAATGAAAGACTCGAGAGGTATGACAATCAGCCCTATGGTTTAGCCTGGGAAATTCTCGTTTCGAACTTATACCCTGAAGGTCATCCATATAGCTGGCCGACAATCGGATTTATGAACGACATAAAAAGTTATACACTAGATGATGTTTCCGGCTTTTTCATAAAATATTATTCCCCTTCGAATGCCACTCTTGTCATAGCTGGTAATTTTGAAAGAGAAAATATAAAAGACCGAATCTCAAAATATTTTAACGATATTCCGGCATCAAAAGAAAATACTGACAATAATGAGAATCGATTAATTACTCCGGATGTAAAATTAGAAAAAAATATATTTATCGAAAGATTTGAAAATGTACAGCTCGAAAGGGTGTATTTTGCCTGGCATACTGAAAAGGCGTACGGCCCTAATGATAATTCTCTTGATGTACTTTCAGATATACTGACCGGCTCAAAAAGTTCACGTTTAACAAAACATATGGTTTATGATACAGAAATGGCACAGGATGTTTCAGCGTTTCAATTCTCAGGTAAATATGATGGTCATTTTATGATAATAGCCACCGCAAAACCGGGAATTTCATTGAGCAAACTAAGAGAAGAAATATTTAAAGAAATAGAGAACCTAAGTAAAAACGGCGTTACTAAGAAGGAATTATCAAAATCAAAAAATATGATAAAGTCTTCCTTTATTAATTCGATGCAAAATCTCGATGTAATTGCAGATCATCTGAACAACTATAATTTTTATCTAAATGAACCTAACTCTTTTAATTTCGATTTGAAGAGATACAAGGAAGTTACGAACGAATCGATAAAGAGTGTTGTTAATATGTTCATAACTAATAATAGATACATTGAGTTACAAATTAGACCAGTTGATAAAAAACCGAATGGTTGAAGATTTGGACAGAAGCAAAAAACCGGCACCTACCGGTGAAATAAAATTTAAACTTCCACAAATTGAGAGGTTTAAACTTAAGAATAATCTTAAAGTGCTTTTTGTCAGAAAAGAAAACCTGCCGCTTTTAAGGTTTAATCTGATTTCTGAATCAGGAAGCAAGATTGATCCTTTAGAAAAGAAGGGTCTCGCTAATCTTTTTACGATGGTACTTGACGAAGGAGCTGGAAAGTTCAATGCAATTGAGCTTTCCGAAGAGTTTGATGTTATAGGTTCAAGATTCGGTATAAATTGTTTTAATGACAATATACGTCTCACTCTTCAAGCATTAACGGAAAACCTGGACAGGTCCCTTGAATTATTCGGAACAATCCTTTTACAACCACATCTTGATGAAAAATCTTTTGAAAGGGAAAGAAGGAAAATTCTTACATCTATTCAACAGCTCCAGGACTCACCGGAAGATATCGCGGATATTGCTTTTGACAAGCTGGTCTTCGGAGAAGGTAATCCTTATGCATATCCCGTTTTCGGTTATAAAGATGATATTAATAACATTTCTATTGGTGATATCAGAAGTATTTATGAAAATAATTTTGATCCCGCTAATTCAACATTAGTTGTTGTGGGAGATTCAACCTGTCAGGAACTTGAAGAAAAGTTGAACAACTATTTATCTTCGTGGAAATCGACAGCACAAATAAAAGAACCTGAAAAAATAACAAAAGAAGGAAAGCTCTCTGTTTACCTGATACACAAGGAAGGCTCGGTTCAAAGTGAAATAAGGATTGGGCACTTAAGCGGAAAGAGAAATGGTAAAGAATTCTTTGCAAAACATTTGTTAAACCTTATTATAGGAGGACAATTTTCCAGCAGGATTAATCTTAATCTCAGAGAAGATAAAGGGTATACTTACGGAGCTACTTCCCGATTTAATTATTTAAAGGAGGCTTCACAATTCCTGGTCTCAACTTCTGTAGGTTCTGAAAACACAGGAAATGCGATTAAAGAAATTCTGAAAGAGCTCAAAAAAATAGAAAACGGTGTTACAGATACAGAACTTGATTTTGCACGGTCATCTGTAATCAGAAGATATCCTGGAAATTTTGAAACTCACGGACAGATTACTACAAATCTTGCGTCTTTGGTTCTTTATTCACTTCCCGACAATTATTTCGATACTTATATTGATTCTCTCAACAGCCTGAAAATTGAAGACGTTAACAAAGCCGGTTTGGAAAATATCCATCCCGACAGATTATCAATTTTAGTTGTCGGAGACAAAAACTCGGTGCTGAAACAACTGAAGGAGTTAAATATATCAGAAGTTATTGAACCTGATATTTGGGGGAAAGTGTAATTTAATTATTTGCCCAATAGTCAATTAGCCTGTAATAATACAGAAGGCCTGACGAAACTGTATCCAATCTTTCTAAATTTTATTAATTCTAATATTTGTGAATTTAATTCATCAGTAGTAAGGCTTAGAATTGATTTTGTATTAGATCCGGATTTCACTACAAAGTCTTCAAACTGATTTTTAATTTCATTAGCATCACTGGAATTTAAGAAGCTACAATCACTTAGCATAATATATTTAATTTTTCCCTTATCCAGAAAATTTTTAATAATTTTCATTGCAGGAGAGAAATACAACCCGGACTTATTATCAATCACAAAAAAAGCAGCCTTAGAATAAGCTGAAATAATTGCACTGATTGAATTTCTAATCCTATCTGCAGAAAATCCAGCCTTCATCTTATAATCAAGGTCTGTTGTTTCGTCGCTAATCAGAACACAAATTTCCTTTTGTGCAGAAGTTATTTGTTCCTGAAGTCCCGCTGTTTTTTTTGAAGGCAGCAATAATACCGCGAATCGTTCGGGAAGTTTAATTAATTTTTGGAAATTTTCAGAACTTAATTGATCCGCGTCATTCACAATTATACCGACAGTTCCTGCATCTCTTTCAATATTTTCATTGTAATTAAACTCTGCCTGCAGCTTAATATTATCACCTGAATAAACTTTCAGAAGATTAGCACCACCAAATTCAAGCTCTTTTGTTCTAATTGCAATTCCATTAACTCCAAGTGAATCTTCTATTTCATCCAGTAACAATGCTATTGGCAAATCTTTAGGCACTTCAACTTTATACTTATAATTTAGAGAATCGTCATCCTTTCGATACCGTCTTTCTTTTTTAATCCAGCTATTTTCAAGACCGTAACTATGCAGAGCATCAAGAAATTTGGAGTTTATATAATTTGAACTTCTTGCCTTTTCTATCGGAGTGTAATGATAGTGCGTAAGCTTATTAACAATTAGATTCGCTATAAGAAAAATAAAAGCCAACCCAAACAGGATCTGGATTAGCTTTTTTTTATCTGAAAATATTTTCATTAAAAATTAAAATAGTTATCGCAGTTCAGAATATCACCTTAGATGCGAAAAATTTATTTATTTTTGAACTCAGGCTTACGTTTTTCCATAAATGCTTTGGTACCTTCTTTAAAATCCTCCGTGCCACAGGCCAAAGAAAATAGACTTGCTTCATAATTTAATCCTTCTTTACCGGAAACTTCATCAACCATATTTACAGCTTTAACCGAAAGACGAATAGCCTGCTGTGCCTTTGAAGCTATCTTTGCTGCCATTTCAAGAACTTTCGTCATTAACTCTGTTTGCGGATAAACTTTATTGACAAGTCCAATTCTTAATGCTTCGTTTGAATCGATCATATCGCCTGTTAAAATATATTCCATTGCCCGGCCTGAATTAATTAGGCGAGTCAATCTCTGCGTCCCCCCGTAGCCGGGAATAATCCCAAGATTAACCTCTGGCTGTCCAAATTTTGCATTTTCTGAAGCAATTCTGATATGGCAAGCAAGTGCAAGTTCACAACCTCCGCCCAGAGCAAAACCATTTACCGCTGCTATTACAGGCTTATCCAGACTCTCAATCAGGTTAAAAACTTCCTGACCCTTTTCAGCAAAAGTTTTTCCAGTAACTACATCAAGTTTATTTAATTCTGCTATATCCGCTCCCGCAACGAAAGCCTTCACACCACTGCCGGTTATTATAACAACATAGGTTTCAGGATCAGATTTCAATTCAGTGAATGAAGATTTTAGTTCATACATTGTCTCTGCATTCAGAGCGTTCAATTTGTCAGGACGATTAATTGTAACAGTTGCAACATTGTTTTTCTTTTCGATTAGTAAATTTGAATAATTCATTTTATGCTCTTATATGTTTATATATAAAGGAAACCTTACTTTCAAATCTATTGAAAAATACTGATTTGTTTCATAGTAATTATAAGAGGCCAGTACTTCCATCATAAAAGTCGATAGCCCAACACCCGCGGAAAAACCAAATTTATTTTTATTCTGAGTAACATCATTTTTTCCCGAGGCAGCTTTAAATTCATTCAGAATACTATAGAAGCTGTAATTAGCGGAAAATTCAAATATAGGCATAACTATTATCTGACTCTTTATTATTGGGGGTAAGTAATATCTTATTCCCAGATTAACCGGAATTACATTTGTAGAGTAGTTCGAATAATCAGATGAACGATAGAAATCCTGTGAACCTGGAAAATTTTCAAAGCCGCTTCTCAAAAATAAAAATACCGGTAGATACTCATCATTTGTATAAGCTAATTCAGCATCAAACCCATATCCAAATTTCGAAGTATTTGCAAAACCGCCTACCGGAAAACGGGGCCCTACTCCAAATGCAAGAAATAAACCCTTGGCACTTTGATTATATGGACCACCAGCATAAACAAAATTAGAAATGATGAGGAATATTGGGACTAAAAATTTTTTCATCTGTACTTAATGTTATTAGTACAAACTTACGAAATAATAAAGTTTCCTAAAATGAAACTTCCGGTTCTTTTTTACGAAAAAATGATGATATCAGAATTACTAAAAAGGTTAGTCCTAATTGCATGGGTAAAAGGAAAGAAACGAGCTGTTTATTCACTTCTAAAAATCCATCCCAGCCTGCATATTGTGATGCAAATAATAAATGAATTATTTCCTCTGAAGATGAGCCAAATACAAGAAAGTTCAGCCAGAAAATTGAAAAAATTACAATTGTAAACCAGTAGATATTTTGGAAATATCTTATCAACAAGCCAATCGAAACAGATATTAACAATAAGGAAGCTATACCGGAATAGTCAACATTATTAATATTTAAAGGAAAAAATTCGAATGCAAATATAAAAAATGAAACTGATGTAACGACTAGAAAACTTTTTTTGGAAACAGTACTGGCCAAGACAAGAAAAATAAAAAAGCAAAACAATTGTGGGAAGTTCCAGATAAGATAAATCGGGTAATCAATTATTGAAGAAAGCCCAAATTCATAAAAATATTCCGGATCACCAATTGTTGTTTTTTTCAGCCAAAATAAGCCTCCAATAAGAATTAACGTAGGTAGTAAAATCCAGAGTAGTGGAAGAACGGTTTTCTTATGATGAGGATCCACAAATATTTGTTTAATAAAATTAACCTGACATTTTTTGAAAATTATCAGAAGAGGAAGTATGAAGCTAATATGAATGCGGAATCCAACTAAAATAAAATATGTATCGAGGTTAAAAATACGTAAAAGAATTCCTGCTGCATTTAGAATTATAACAGCAAATATCAGCCGCCAGGGTTTAACCAAAAGTTCCAATTATTGATTCTCTTGTATTTCCATTTTCTTCAAGTCCGTTCCGAGACCATATTTATAAACAAGTTTACCACCATGTTCACCGGTTTCGTAAACGAAATAACAACCTACAAGTGCAACAAGAACAATTATATATTTTATGTAACCTGTAAATTTTTTCTTTAATACAAGTACAGTTCTTATAATAAGTAATGCTGTAAAGAACCAGAGAGTTATATTAGCTAAATCTTCGTGTTCGCCAATAGCATGAAATTGAATTATTGCTCCCTGTTTTTCCCATGCATTCGCTAAATTAACAGCCTGATTTCCCGTCAGCACTGCAGCAACTGCTCCCAAAACACCAAGAAATAATAAAATATGAGCTGCCTTTGAAAAAAAATCCTTTTTTGAAAAAGCTCCAATAATTTCAAACAAAGTATAGGTTAAAAAAAGGACTATGGGAAAATGAACTAATTTTGGGTGAAGGCCAGCTAAAAATTCCATATAATTTCCTTAATTTAATTATGAAAAATCATCCGCAAAGAATTGAGCCCCCGTTTACGTTCAAAATTTCTCCGTTAATATGCCTTGCCAGGTCAGATGCTAGAAAAAGTACAGGACCAGCAATGTCTTCAGCACTTGCAATACGTTTTAAAGGAATATCTTCTTCAACTTTTTTCCGATATTTATTATCAGATAATTCATCGCTTGTCATATCAGTATAAACCCAGCCGGGAGCAACGGAATTTGTAGTTATATTGTAAGGTCCTAATTCAGTTGCCATTGATTTGGTAAATGATATTACTCCTCCTTTTGAAGAAGCATAATGAGAATAATTCGCCTCTCCTCTCTGCCCAGCCGTTGAGGTAATGTTTATTATTCTCCCAAACTTATTTTTTTTCATTAAGGGAATAACTGCTTTGGTAAACAAAAAAGTTCCAGTAAGGTTAATTCGAATAGTTTCTTCCCAATCTTTTAGCGACATTTTATCTGCCGGACCATATTTCCATAGACCTGCATTATTGACAAGGATGTCAACCTTTTCGAAATCAGAGCACACCTTATTAACTGTCTTTTCGATTTCATCCGCATTATTCAAATCACATTTATAAGCTTTAACTTTTGAGCCCCGAGAACAGTCTTTAATTAATTTTTCAGCCGCATCTTTATTTGATTGATATGTAAAAGCTACTGCAGCACCTGCTTTAGCAAATAACTTCACACATGCCGCGCCAATTCCTCTTGAGCCTCCAGTGATTAAAACAATTTTTGATTTTAACTCTACCATAACTAATATTTAACTTTAAAAAGAAATAGTCCTTGCGAAGGAACAGCTTCACCAGCTGATTCTCTATCTTTTAAATTTAATATTTCTTTAAGGATTTTTCCGCTTTCTTTTTCCTTTTCAAGTTTTAATAAAGTACCTACAATTGTTCTTACCATCCCGTGTAAAAATCTGTTTGCTTCAATATAAAATAATATGAGTTCTTTCGATTCACGCCAATTAATCTGAAATATTTCACAAATTTTATTTTCGATTTCGGTATTTTTTTTTGCAAATGATGTAAAGTCAAATTCTCCGATTAGTAAATCAGAAAGGTTTTTTAGTTTTAATATATCAATCGACTCATGGTAATGCCAGGAATATAAATGAAAAAACGGTGATTTCACTTTGGAAATTAAATAAATATAGCTCCTTTTTTTTGCGTCAAATCTTGAATGAAAATTTTCTTCTACTTTCTGAATATTAGTAACAGAGATATCTTTTGGTAAAATAGAGTTCAAAGAATGTGAGAATCTATATGTGTCAAGCGTATTTTTAATCTTAAAATTTGCAACCTGACCAAATGCATGTACACCTGAGTCTGTCCTGCCCGAACCTACCAAACTTAGCCTTTCTTTTGTCAAAACTTTAATTGCCTCAGAAATTTTCTGCTGAACTGTAATGGCATTTTCCTGAATCTGCCATCCTGAATAGTTAGTTCCATCATATTGTATTGTTAGTTTATAATTATTCATGCTTTAATCAAATAAATAAGCCTTCATCTGTCATCTTCATGCTATACACAGAAAACAGTTAATTTTAATTTATAGGTTTTTTTCTTGTTTAACATTTAATATCTTAGGATTGTTAATTTTTAATATTCATAAAATAACCTATTTTTTATTACGTTAAAAATAATCTCTTAAATTTGGGGAAACATTTAGTTTAATGGAAAAACCAACTGTTTTACTTGTTGAAGACGATCAGTCCAGCCTGGACATAACCAAACTTTTTCTAAAAGAAGTTTGTAATATAGAAATTGCTCAGGATGGTTTTACCGCAATTAAAATGGCCAAAGGGAAAAAATATCCAGCAATACTGATGGACATTGGCCTCGGCAAAAATATGAATGGTATTCAGGCAACAAAGGAAATCAGAAAAATTCCGGGCTATGAAAACACTCCAATAGGCGCATTAACGGCCTATGCTATGAAAGGCGACAAAGAGGCGTTTTTAGCTGCAGGTTGTACTGATTATTTATCTAAACCTTTTGACAAACCTGAATTAATAAAATGGGTCAAGAAGATATTGTACAGTGAATAATGACTTATTTTACGTAAACTGTTTTGACATTTACAAACTCCTGAATCCCATAAATAGAAAGTTCTCTTCCGTAGCCTGATTCATTTATTCCTCCAAAAGGTAATCTAGGATCCGATTTTACAAACTCATTGACAAAACAACTACCCGAAGCAAGTTTTTTTTTTGCTATTTTTTCTCCTTTCACAATATCTTTTGTAAAAACTGCAGCACCCAATCCGAATGTAGTATCATTTGCAATCTTTATTCCTTCTGCTTCATCTTTAACTTTAATCAAAGCGGCAACGGGGCCGAATAATTCTTCATCATAGGCTGGCATACCTTTTTTAACATTAGCAAGAACTGTTGGAGGATAATAAGCACCTTTGGTTTTGGGAATCTCTCCGCCTAATAAAATTTTTGCACCGTTTTTCACACTTCTATTTACCTGTTGATGAAGTTCATCACGTAAATCATTTCTTGCTTGTGGACCAAGATTATTAGACTCATCAAATGGGTCTCCCATTTTTTTTGATTTCATTTTTTCAACAAAAAGTTTTTCGAAGTCATCATATATTGATTCAACCACAATGAATCTTTTTGCGGCAATACAACTTTGCCCACCATTAATTAATCTCGAATTAACACAGGTTTCTGTAGCCGCTTCCAGATCAGCATCTCCCAGAATCAGATATGGATCACTTCCGCCTAATTCAAGCACGGTTTTTTTCAGTTGTTCACCAGCAGCCTTTGCAACAGAAATGCCCGCCGCTGTACTTCCTGTGAGAGTTACTGCTTTAACAGATCTATTTTTTATAACATCTCCAACTTTTTTGGAAGATATTACCAATGTTCTGAAAAGATGTTCAGGAAAACCCGCTTCTTTAAAAACATTCTCAATTGCAAGCGCGCAGCCGGTTACATTTGAGGAATGTTTAAGTACTCCAGCATTTCCTGCCATCAGGTTAGGAGAGGCAAATCGAAAGACCTGCCAAAAAGGAAAATTCCAAGGCATAACAGCCAAAACAACGCCAAGTGGTTGGAATGTTACAAAACTCTTGGATGCATCAGTTTCAATAATCTCATCCTGTAAAAACTTCTCTGCATTTTCTGCAAAGTAATCACATACCCATGCACACTTTTCTACTTCACCCCTTGACTGTGCAACTGGCTTTCCCATTTCCAGTGTCATAATTTTTGCCAATTCTTCTTTCTTATTTCTCATCACAGATGCCGCTTTTTTCATCTTTTCAGATCTAAATTCAAAGTCTGTATTTCGCCATTTTTCAAACTCCCTATGTACCGAATCAATTATTTTATCAACCTGCTCAATTGTCATTTCGTTATATTCTTCTAATAATTCTTCGTTGGCCGGATTTATAGAATTGATCATGTCGTACCTCATTTTTTGTCCATAAATATTATAAAAAATAAGTAAATAAATGTTGAAATTCTAAGGAAGGGATTTATAATGCACTCTAAAGTGAGGCTGAATCAAAAATATTGTGTTGCTATTTAAGAAACAGCCTCTATCACCTTTAAATATAGCTCTTTTAAAATTATAATTGAAGAGTTATTGGTTACTATTTATTGAATTCTTCAATCGCAATTTTCTCGAGATCTGATTTCATTTCTTTTGGTAAACTAACTCTCTCATAATATTTACCATCCTTTCCTTTTTCATCCGGCGAAGAAATGAATAGACCGTTTGATCCATTTACAATACGGAATCCTTTTATAATAATTCCATCGTCAGTTTGGATATCAAAAAATGCATTGATAGAACCACCAGAGTTTTCATCCAGTTTATTCATTCTGACAATCTTCATTTTTACCTCCTTTAAGATAGTTATTGATTATATTATACAGCCAATTGAACTGTATTTAATTATTCCGTTAAGGCAATAAATCTCTTCAAAAACTAAATCGCTTCAGTTAATTTTTATAAAAATTGCAGGTATTATCTGCCCCTGTATTCAGAAGGAATTCAATAATTTGCTATTTCCCCTTCCCTTAGGCTTAATTTTAAGGTAAGAAAGTAATTACAAAATCACAAGGGCAGGGATAAAAAATACGTAAAAAAGATTTGCTGAGATTTTTTTAGAAAACTTGACATATTATAATTTAATTCATCCTTTTAATAACCACGATCGTTTTATCATCATTATAAGCACCGCGTTTAGAAAATTTAATAACATCTTCAAGTACTGCGTAAGCAATTTCTTTAGCAGGTTTACTTTTTACTTTCTTAAGCAGGTTTAATAACTTTTCTTCTCCGTAATTATTAAACTTTATATCAGACGAATCTGTCACTCCATCCGAATAGATAAACAAAACATCCCCTGGATATATATTTATGTTGTCAACGAGAAACTTTGCATTTGGCGTAGGTCCTAAAACAGGACCTGTGGTACTGAGCAATTCAACCTGGTTAGAATCACTCCTTAAAAACATAGGTGGATTATGACCAGCATTTGAATATAAAAATAATCCGTTCTTTTCAGTAGATAGTTCACCGTAAAACAAAGATGCAAATTTATCATCTGCAAAGATCTTATTAACAAGTTTGTTCATTCTTTTCATTAAAGGTGAAATTTTTATTTCAAAGTTTGCACCCATTCTTAGTGCACCAGAGATATACATTGCTTCAGCAGCCGCACCTACTCCCTTGCTTGCAGCATCTCCTACTATAACAGCAAGCTTATCATCTTCTCCCATTTCGATATAATCAAAGAAATCACCACCAACTATTTCAGCAGGATTTGTCACTCCAAAAAGTTCATAATCATGAAACCTATATTCGTGTTCAGGCAAAATACTTTTCTGAAGTTCCCTGGCTTTATCGAGATCAGCTTTCATCACACCTGCCCGGTAGGATACATTTCTCTGTTTTATCCTAGAGGTTAGTGCAGTAGAAATAATATTCAGAGCTAATCTGAGGTCATCATTTATCTCATCTGAATTCAACGCAAGCAGATATTCATAATAAGGCTTGCCACCCAGTTTAACTTTATAGCCTACTCCTGAAGCTGAATATTTAAATATTCCTTTCTCTCTCAATGTAGCATTGGTTTCATTTCCTAATACCGTACGTTCCTTTGCTATATAATCGAAGATAGGGTAATCACTAATTTTTAGTGAAAAGTTTTCAGCAATTCTTTCAATCTTACCAGTCTGATACAACAGGTCGTAAGAATTCTCATCGGTATTCAGATGCCACATCCTTCCGCCATTGATTTCTATTTGCTGGTTAAGTACTATCTGGTTCAGCACTTCAATCAACATATCCTTATCTGAAGCAAAATCTCCTGAAGAAATAGTTTCGATCGTTTTATATAATTTTTTCTGTTCCATTTATTCTTATAGCTATATTAAAGCATTCTAATTTTTGAAAGACAAAGATACATCATATTGAAGATTATATCTATTGATACAAAAATCGTTTAAATATGAGTCTACCCGGCGCTAACGGTAAAAATCATTTCGTGTAAAAGTCTATCATCTTTTGAATTGCTGCCCTGCAAACCGGACAAAAATGATTAAAAACAATCTGATTCATTGAACAAACCTGAGCCGGGCGATAAACACCTTTTGCAACATAGCCGCCTCCTTCAAAAACTCCGACCACATTTTTATATTCAGGCGTAGCAGGGGTCGGTATCGGTATTGTATCAGCAACCATAGACTTCCATTTTGATTTAAAATCAACAAGCGTTGTTAAATTTGGTTCAAGCGGTTCCACATCTGTTGGAAAAAAATCGCTGTAAGCTACCGAAGAAGTATAATATTCATCACCAAGAAAAGCGAATCCGTGACCAAATTCATGAGTAAAAACAAATGGTGAATTTTTATTATCTGCAGTACAAACTGTATAGAAATTATAAAGACCTCCACCACCGTACCTGTCTGTATTTACTAAAATATAAATCTGATCGTATGGCGCATTTGAAGCAAGATCACGTACTGCTTTATCATCAGATGTCAGGCAATATCTTGCTTCATCAAAAGTATAGAATGTGGTATTTAATAAAGTATTTCTCCAGATCCCTTCACCAGGAACATCGGTACCCGAATCTTGTGAAGCAGCGGCTACTCCCCATATATTGAATTTATCTTTATCTTTGTCATACGGGGACGTTTCAAAAAGGTAACCCGCAAATCTCTCACAATCTTTTTTAAACTTACCAAGTTGGTCTTGTGTATAGCCATCAGGAAGAATAACAATATCAACCTTAGTCGCCGGATCACCTGAATAATGAACTTTGAAATTCGGAAAGCGATAATTATTATCCGGTTTTATAAAATAACTTTTCGGGTCAATTTTATACTCAAATTTCTTAATCGGAATGTGCTCTTTATTCCTTGTATAAAACTCAACTCTTATTTTTCTTTTCGGGAAAGGCATAGTAATAGTTTCATAAAATGTTCTCACAGTCTGTTTTGCTTCAGGGGTTGTCTGCCACTCATTAAGCAAAGATGAATAGGTGTGATAATAGATCAACGTATTTGTACTATCATCATATGCTTTGAAAATAAAAGCACCGTAATTAAATCCATCCTCCAAATTTGCTTTCCTCCCTCCCCAATATGGTTCAACTTTAATTTGATCAATTGAAAAAGAATCGTGAGCCGAATCTGCAGTATGGAAATAATCTATTCTTAAAGATTTATCGATGAAATAGTTATCAAATTTAATCTGTGCAAAGGCCGCAACTGATAAAACAAGTGTAATAATTAATGTTTTCATTTTTAGTAAATTTTTAGGTAAGTAAATCAAGTATCTTTTTTCATGTAAACCACTCGTTGCGGGAAAGGAATTTCAATTCCCGCTTTGTTAAATTCTTCATAAATTGTTTCACGAAGTTCGCACTGCATCCTCCATGCGTTCCTGTAATCATCGGTCCTGGCTGCTAACCTCAAATCAAGCGAAGAATCACCAAACGATAGTAGCACAACATCAGCGGGAATTTCCTTGGAAATAAGTGGATGCGCATTTGCTGCCTTTAACATTATCTCTCTTACTTTTTTAAGATCCGTCCCATAAGCCACACCAACTTCAATTATAACTCTTGTTAAGATATTTGGGTAGGTTACATTAATTATTTTGGATTTTACAATTTCATTATTTGGCATTACTACAAGATTATTGTCAAAATCGAGTATTTTTGTGCTTCTGATTCCTATTTCAGCAACATCTCCTATATCATCACCATATCTTATCCTGTCTCCGATACGGAACGGACGATCTATCATTATTATAAATCCGGCTATCATATTAGATAAAGTATCCTGTGCAGCAAGAGCTATTGCCAGCGAACCGACGCCAATTGAAACTATAAAGGCGCTGATATCAACGTTAAAACGGGATAAAATAATTACAATCGCAAGTGCGCCAATAATTATATTGGAAACTTTTTTCAGCAAAGGAAATAAACTACCGCTAAGATTCCTGTTTTCGCCCGCATTAATTTTTTCGGCATACCAATCGAATAATATTGTTACTACACGGTAGGATAAAAGCAGAATAATCAGAATAAGTATAAGGTAGAGCACACTATCCGCGAGACTTAAGAATTTATCAACGAAAGGATATGATTTTTTAAAGAGAGCATCTGCATTTTCTTCGTATAAAAAATATCCGTATCGAAGATTATTAACTGCGAAATAAAACCCCCCTAATATTATCAATCTGAAAGTGCCTGATTCAGCTACCTCAAGTATTTTATCATCCAGTTGAGATTTTGACTTCTCGACAAACGGTTTGATTATTTTTTTTAGTAGATAGCTAATTATCTTTGCGACAATAAATAAAAGAATTATTATCACTATAGAAACAGCAATTTCAAAAACAAGATCATTACCAATCAGTCCCCTGATATATTTTAAGAAAGTAGTCATCGTTTTATTCTCCTTGAGCCAGGTTTTATTAAATTGATTCCCTCTTTGCACAATTTGCAATTCTCAGGTGTATACGAAACGACTTCCATTTTCATTGCACCGAACTGAGGATAACCAAAATCAACTTTTCCATTACTTCTATCCACGATAAATCCGACACCAGTAACATTTGCATTCTGGCCTTTGACGATATCTATCACCTCAAAAACTGAGCCCCCGGTTGTAACAACATCCTCACAGACCAAAACATTTTCTCCTTTCTCCAGAGAAAATCCTCTTCTAAGAACTAACTTCTTATCCTCTCTCTCAGCAAAAATTGATCTTTTGTTCAGCTGTCGTGCAACTTCCTGTCCAACTATTATCCCGCCAATTGCCGGCGATATAACTGTATCTATTTTATAATTCTTAAAATGTTCTACAATTTTCGCACAAATCTTTTGCATATATTCAGGATATTGAAGAACTTTTGCACACTGGAAATATTTATCGCTGTGTCTTCCTGAAGTTAAAAGGAAATGCCCCTGGAGGAGAGCTTTTGTTTTAAGAAAAATTTCATAAATTTCCTTTTCACTCAAGCTCATCTAAAAATTCCTCCATTTCCTTTGCAGCATGTTTCTCGCCACTTTCTTTTGCTATATCAATACCTTTTTTGTAAAGTGATTTTGCAGTTTCTATTTCATTCTGTTTTTCTTTCAGTTGAGCATATTGCATATAAGCGGGGACATATTTAGGATTGTTTGCCAGCAAGGATTTAAAATATTTTTCAGCCTCTTCAAAATTATTAGCAGACATATATTCCAGTGCTATACCGTATAACAAAAATGAGTCTTCAGGTTCTTTCTTAAGCAGGGTTAAAAGTATTTCAAGCCTGTTGTTCACTTATTTTATTACCTCAATTTTTTCTGCGAGTTTAAAATCCTTTTCAGTAACACCACCCTCACTATGAGTTGCAACGGAAATTTTAACTTTATTCCAGGAATGCATTAAAATATCTGGATGATGATCCATTGATTCAGCTTCTGCGCCTACTTTATTAACAAAATCAAGTACAGATTTAAAATCTTTTAATTCAAATTCTTTCCCGATTTGGTTGTTTTCAAACTTCCAACCTTTAACCTTCCCTAATTGTTCATTTATCTCATTTTGAGTTAAAACAGCCATAATACCTCCTTCTAAATTCACCATTTGATCTTTTAAAAGATACAAAAAAAAAGCGTATTAAAAGTAATACGCTTTTTTACAGAATTTATTTTCACTATCAGGTTTCACCACTTGTATCCGTTTTCTCCTTTTCCTCATCGGGAATATCTAGATCCATATTTTCATCCATAAATACCAACTCTTCAGTTCCTTCAACATGCTTGGCGATTATTTTAGCTCCTTCCTTAAATGATCCCCTAAGTATTTCTTCAGCAAGCGGATCTTCAACATACTTTTGGATTGCTCTTCTCAATGGACGCGCGCCAAATTTCTGATCAAAGCCCTGATCTACAAGAAAGTTCTTAGCTGAATCATCTAGAACTATTTCCATTTTGTGTTCCGCAATATTTTTAAGCAGATCCTGAAGCTCAATGTTTATGATCTGCAGAATGTCTTCTTTTTCAAGATTTCTAAATACAATTGCTTCATCAACCCTGTTAAGAAACTCAGGATTAAAGAGTTTTTTCATAGCATCTTCAAGAGTATTTTTCATAGAAGTATGCTGATCACTAACATTTTCGCCACCGAATCCAAATGAACCTATATTTTTGATGTCCCTTGCACCAACGTTAGTTGTCATAATAATAATTGTATTTCTGAAATCTACTCTTCTTCCAAGACTATCAGTGAGAACACCGTCATCGAGCACCTGTAACAAAATGCTGAAAATATCAGGATGAGCTTTTTCAATTTCGTCGAAAAGGACAACTGAATATGGTTTCCTTCTAACTTTCTCTGTCAGCTGTCCGCCTTCTTCATAACCAACATATCCCGGAGGTGCTCCAACTAATCTTGAAAGAGAGAATTTTTCCATATATTCGCTCATATCTATCCTGATAAGAGCATTTTCTGAATCGAATAAATATCTTGCAAGAGCTTTACTTAATTCCGTTTTTCCAACACCTGTCGGGCCAAGGAATATAAAACTTCCGATCGGCCTGTTTGGATTTTTAAGTCCTGCTCTTGTTCTCCTGATCGCCTTCGTAAGTTTTTGAACAGCTTCATCCTGGCCAACAATCTGTTTTTTAAGCTCATCTGCCATTTTCAGAAGTTTTTCAGATTCTGTCTGTGCAACTCTGTTAACAGGAATTCCTGTCATCATTGCTACAACTGTTGCAATATCTTCTTCGTTTACATCGTGTACAATATCTTTAGTTTTAGCTTCCCATTCATTCTTTGCAATTTCAAGGTCAGATTGAAGGTTTCTTTCTTTATCTCTTAATCTTGCTGCTTCCTCATAATCCTGTTTTTTTACAACCTGCGCTTTTTCCAGTCTTACTTTATCAATACTCTCTTCAAGTTCAAGAACTTCCTTTGGCACCTCAAAATTTCCCATATGTACTCTTGAACCAGCTTCATCAATTACGTCGATGGCTTTATCAGGAAGATGCCTGTCAGTAATATACCTGTTGCTTAATTTAACAGCCGAATCAATTGCATCTTTGGAATATTTTACGTGGTGATGTTCTTCATACTTGAACTTTATATTATCCAATATCTGAATTGTTTCATCATAACTCGGCGGTTCTACCATTACTTTCTGGAATCTTCTATCCAGTGCGCCGTCAGTTTCAATATACTTTCTATATTCATCAAGGGTGGTCGCACCGATACATTGAATATCTCCACGAGAAAGCGCCGGCTTGAACATATTAGATGCATCGAGAGATCCTGAAGCACCGCCTGCGCCAACTATTGTATGAAGCTCATCAATAAATAAAATTACTTCACGGGCTTTTTCAAGCTCGTTCATCAAAGCTTTCATTCTTTCTTCGAACTGTCCTCGGTATTTTGTACCTGCAACAAGTCCTGCAAGATCCAGGGTAACTACTCTTTTATCCTGAAGAATCCTTGGAACTTTTTTCTGAACTATTCTTAAAGCAAGCCCTTCAGCAATAGCAGTTTTACCTACGCCCGGCTCTCCAATAAGAACCGGATTGTTTTTCTTTCTTCTGCTTAATATTTGCGCAACTCTTTCAATTTCTAATTCCCTACCAACAACCGGATCTAGTTTATCTTCCGAGGCGAGCTTTGTAAGGTCACGTCCAAAGTTATCGAGAACAGGAGTTTTTGTTCTTTCTACTTTTTTGTCAGGAATAGCTGTACCGCTTCCTGCATCTTTTGGGTTTTTACTGCTAAGCATTGCATTCAATTCCGAACGTGCAGCATCGTAAGTTACATTAAACTGATGTAATATCTGGGTAGCAATATTATCTTCATCTCTTAAAAGTGAAAGTAATAAATGCTCAGTGCCAATAACATCAGCTTTATAAATTTTCGATTCAATTTGAGTTATCTTTAAAACTTTTTCCGCCTGTTTAGTTAAAGGAATATTGCCAATAGTAAGTGTCCCCCCTGAAGTTCTGACAGTATCCTCAATCGCCTTTTTCAACTTCATTAAATCACAGTCAAGATTTCTCAAAATTCTGACAGCAACTCCCTGACCTTCCCGGATTATTCCAAGAAGAAGATGTTCGGTTCCTATATAATCGTGACCAAGCCTTAAAGCCTCTTCACGACTTAACCTGATTACATCCTGAAGTCTGTCTGAAAAATTTCCATCCATAATTATGTCCTTATTTTACTGAGGAGGATTAATTTCTAATTTACTCCGTATTAAAAATAAAGATTGAACTTCCTTCAATCAAGACAATCATTAAAAAGCTTAATACCTTTAATTTTTGCATTTATTTTTTAATTCTCCCACCTCTCCTGCATATTTTCGGCGTAATATATGCTAAGATTATCATTAAGTCCAATAAAAATTGTCTTTCATCAAATATTTAATCTAAATTTATTTGATTTTGGACTAAAAGCTCAACTTTCCCTTAATAAATAATTTTAGATGAACAATTGTACCATCTGTAAAATCAATGTGGCTCAACCGGTTTGTATGGAGTTATTCCTAATATCATGTATACTATATATATGTGCAATAATATGTTATGAAATTAAATCATTTTTTTTGAATAAAGTGCTAGATTAGTCAAAACTGATAAGATAAGTAATCGGAATGAATATAGCTTTTTGTCTTATCGAACCATAATTCTAATTATTTGCTTAGAAATCAAATAAATAGTAAAATGTTATGCTAAAAAATAAAATTTGGAGTCACTGAAATGGAAGCGATAACGGGGTTATCAATCGTAATTATTATTGCAATAGTATTTTTTTTAATAGTATTCTTTTATTTCGTTCCAATTGGATTGTACATAACAGCGTTTTTCTCAGGTGTAAGGATGAAAATTTTCAAGGACCTGATAGGAATGCGACTCAGGAAAGTTCCACCTGTAATAATAGTCCGAAGTATGATTACCGCTACAAAAGCAGGAATTAAAGTTGAACAGGGAAAGCTTGAAGCACATTACCTGGCGGGAGGAAATGTTATTAAAGTTATTAACTCTCTTATTTCAGCTGATAAAGCAAACCTCGGCCTAACATTTGAAAGGGCCACGGCAATTGACCTTGCAGGTCGTGATGTTCTTGAAGCTGTAAAAATGTCTGTACTGCCGAAGGTAATTGAAACGCCACTGGTTGCCGCGGTTGCTAAAGATGGAATCCAGCTAAAGGCGATAGCAAGGATTACAGTTAGAACAAACATTGAGAGACTTGTCGGCGGTGCAACAGAAGCAACTATACTTGCCAGAGTTGGTGAAGGAATTGTTTCCACTATCGGTTCAAGCGATAGTCATAAGCACGTTCTTGAAAATCCCGACAGAATTTCAAAAAGCGTTCTTGCTAAAGGTTTGGATTCAGGAACTGCCTTTGAAATTCTCTCAATAGATATTGCAGATGTTGATGTAGGGGTAAACATCGGAGCTAAGCTTCAAACAGATCAGGCAGAAGCAGATCTCAAAATTGCCCGTGCTAAAGCAGAAGAAAGAAGAGCTGCCGCAGTTGCCCTTGAACAGGAAATGGTTGCTGAAGTTGCAAAACAAAGAGCAAAAGTTGTGGAAGCAGAAGCTGAAATTCCCAAAGCAATGTCTGAAGCTTTTAGGTCTGGTAATCTTGGTGTAATGGATTATTACAAATTAAAAAACGTTCAGGCAGATACAGATATGCGTTCTTCAATTGCAAAGCCTGAAGAAAAAAAGAATAAGAACACAGATGGATAATTTTTTTGAGCTAATATTTATTCTTTTTATCATATTCAGCTTTCTTGCACCTTTGTTTAAAAAGAAACCTGAAGAACAGCAGAAGAAAAGGCAACAGCAGCCGGATGATAATTTGAATTCATCAGGAACTAAATCTTCACATCCCATTTCTTCAAAAAATGATAATGATGAATATGATATCCTGCAGGAAATAGAAGGCATATTCAATAAGCCTCCTGAAACAAAACCAGTGGCAGAACCCAATGTATATGAAGAAAAGGTAGAAGAACATTACGAAACTTCTGAATGGCATGAGCCGAGCAAATCGGAATCAACGCTTGATGATGAATGGCACAGACCTACTACTCTGGCAGATTATGAAAAAGAACAAAAATTTATGGATGAAAAAGCCAAAGAATTTGAAAAACTTCTGAATAAGAAGGAAGAGGTAAATATTATTGCCAGGAATATTAGAAACTCCATCAGGAATCCTGAAACTCTGAAAGAATATTTTGTTATTTCTGAAATCATAGGTAAACCCAGGGGATTTGAAATATTTTGAACAGTAAAAACCCGGATTTGCCATTAAACATATCCGGGCATTTCTTTATACAAAATACAAACCGGAAAAATATAATAACCCCGGGCAAGTAATGACAGCAATCCTCTTAATTTCGACAATTTTTATCATTTTCATTTCCCTGATGCTTAATTCAAATAAAAGGATTTTTGTAAAGTATCATTCCAAATTAAAGACCAATATAACACTCTCAGTAATTGTCGCCGCAAAAAATGAAGAAAAAAATCTTCCTGCACTGATTAGTTCACTCGTTAAACAATCTTATGCCGCTGATCTTTTTGAAGTCATAATTATTGATGATAATTCTTCTGATAATACTTTTGAGAAAGCCAAATCATTGACTGAAAATTTTTATCATTTTTCAATTTATAAAGTAACTGATAAAAAATATTCTGGCAAAAAAGGTGTATTAGAATTTGGAATCGCAAAGGCAAAAAATCCATTCGTTCTAATAACAGATGCCGACTGTCAGCCTGATAAAAAATGGATTGAATCATTTGCAAGAAAGTTGGATTCAGACAACGATTTTGTTTTTGGAATTGCTCCTTTCATTCAGGATAAAACACTGGTAAATAAAATCAGTTGCTTCGAGAATCTGCGTACTCAGTTATTGACATTGAGTTTTGCAAATCTTGGACTCCCCTATTCCGCAGCTGCAAGAAGTTTCGGATTCAGAAAGAATTCTTTCGACAAACTGTCAGGATACCAAAACACAACGGAAACACTCAGCGGAGATGACGATTTGCTTTTAAGAGAAGCAGTAAAGCATAAAATGAAAATTGATATAGTTGCAGACGACGATTCTTTTGTCTATTCGAATACATCAAAATCTTTTGCGGAATACTTAAAGCAAAAAACGCGACACACTTCAACATCACTTCACTACCTTTTTATTCACCAATTACTCCTTGGTCTGTGGCATTTAATAAACTTGTTTATGCTGTTTTCACCGCTGTTAATGATTTTCAACATCAAATTCCTGATTTTGTTCTTAGTAAAGGTTTTGGGAGATATTTATTTGATTTCATCCACAAAAGATTATTTCAATTATAAATTCAATTTTTTAGAGATAGTTTTTTACCAGGTCATTTATGAAATTTTGCTGATTATAAATTTCTTTAACGCAATTTTCAGAAAAGTAGAATGGAAATAAAGGAAGATCAGAATGTTGCCTGGCTTGATGAAAGCCATCCAAATTA
>Ga0315540_10000458_pt1 | contig 23091 bp, 15 predicted proteins | sample SalMarSW160110MG_FD_203677 | JGI IMG/M metagenome (GOLD analysis project Ga0315540, IMG submission 203677) | Salt marsh sediment microbial communities from the Plum Island Ecosystem LTER, Massachusetts, United States - Salt Marsh Sediment SW1601-10 ...
GCCTCGATGCCGCCCAGACCGCGGCCGAACTGGGCACGCCCCATTATCATTGCGCCATCTATACGCCCGGCTGCGTGCTGCTGAACCCGGCGGCGCTGAGCCGCGGTCTTGCCGACACGCTGCCCGCCGATGCGACGCTTTACGAGAATACGCCGATTACCCGGTTCGAGCAGGGCAGCGGCATCGTCCTCACAACGTCGCGCGGTAGCGTCCGGGCGCCGCGCATGATTGTCGCCACCAATGCCTTCGCCCAGAAATTCGGCTTCTTCAAGGGCAGGCTGCTGCCGTTTCATGCCCATGCCAGTCTGACCCGACAACTCGATGCCGAGGAGCAAAAGGCTCTGGGCAGTGTCGGCGACTGGGGCGTGACGCCGGCCAACGCCTTTGTCTCGGTCACCATGCGCTACACCCAGGATCATCGCATCCTGATCCGTCAGGACTTTGGCTATTGCCCCGAACTACGGGTCAGCGCGGAGGCGCAACGGCGGGCGCGCGCCCAGCACCAGCGCATCTTTCATGAGCGCTTCCCGATGCTGCCGAAGGTGACCATGGAGCACACGTGGACCGGATTCGTATGCCTGTCGGCCAATCATGCGCCGGGCTTCGGCCAAGTGGCGCCGAATGTCTGGGCGGCGGTCTGCCAGAACGCGGTCGGCATCACCAAGGGCACGATTTCGGGGCTCCTCGTGGCCGATCTGGCTTGCGGCATCGACAACCCGCTGATTGCCGACATGCAGAGCCTCGGACAGCCTTCGATGCTGCCGCCACGACCGATCCTCGACATCGGCGTGATGGTTCGAAACAAATTCGACCTGTGGCGGTCGCGGCACGAGGCATAACCGCCAGGGCCTGTGGACAGTTACGGTTGTGGTGCCGGTTTGACAGGACTGGCCCATATTTGCGGGCTTGAGGAGGAAGGACATGCTGGCATATTCAACGACGAAGGCGCGTGAAGATGGGCCAGTCCTGTCAAACCGGCACCACAACCGTAACTGTCCACAGGCCCTAGACGAGCAGGGGGAAATTCTGCCACAATAGATCGACGGGTTCGCGAGGGGCTAATCGGGAGTTCGTTCATGCCGACCGGCCTTGTCGCCCGCCTGGTAATCGCTTCAAACTTCGCCATCCTTTGCCTTGCCCACAGCGCCGTAGCTGGCGAACGACGGGTGATCCCTTCCGTCGATGCCGATTATTTCGGCTTTGACTACCGCTCCGTCGACAAGGTGTCGCTGGATCAGTGCAAGGCGGTGTGCCTCAGCGACGAGATGTGCCGGGCCTTCACCTACAACGTCAAGGCCAAGGTCTGTTTCCTCAAGTCCGATCACGGCGAGCTCAAGTCGTTCCCTGGCGCGATATCCGGGCGGGTGGTGGACGCGGCGTCCGAGATCAAGTCGATTGGCGAGGCCAAGGACCTGACGTTCCTGCCCGAGGGCGTCGCCGATGCGGCCGTGCGCTACCGCAATGCCGTTGAAGCGCTGGCGGGCCAGCAGACACTCGGTGCCTCGGCGTTGCAACAGCAGGCCAGCGAGGCTCTCACCAAGGGAGATCCGCGCGCCGCTGTAGAGGCCTTCAAGGGAGCCATCAGCCTTGCGGGCAACGACCCCGAACTGTGGGCGGAACTGGCCAAGGCGCTCGCCGCCATCGATCCCAAGGACGGCAGCGAACGCTACCGCCTGCCGATCGAAATCACCTCGGCCGCGCTCAACGCCTACAGGCTGTCGAGCACCGTCGATCTGCGGGCATCGGTGCTTGCACAGCTTGCGAGAGCCTTGGAGGCCAGGGCCTATTTCCGCCCGGCGATCGAGGCCTACAAGGCCTCGCTGGAAGTCAAGAACGTGGCCTCGGTGGCCGCCGCCTATGCCGACCTCAAGGCGCGCAAGGGATTCCGGGTCGTCGATTACACGGTCGATTCCGACAGTGTAAATCCGCGCTTGTGCTTGCAGTTTTCCGAGGACCTGAAAAAGGGCGAGGGGATCTATCAGCCGTTCGTGCGGTTGAACGACGGTGCGCCGGCCAGTCTTGAACTTGACAAACGGCAGATCTGCATTACCGGCGTCAAGCACGGTCAGCGCTATCGTGTCACCCTCAGGGCCGGCCTGCCCTCGACGATCGGCGAGGTGCTCGATGCCCCGGTCAATCTCGATATCTACGTGCGTGACCGCTCGTCGGCGGTGCGTTTCAGCGGCGACAACTACGTGCTGCCACGGGTGGGCTCGCGCGGCATTCCGCTCACCACCATAAATACCGACAAGGTGAAGATCGAGCTTTACCGGGTGGGTGAGCGCGGCGTGGCGCAACTGCTGGCCGACAGCACGTTCCTGCAGCAACTCGACAGTTATCAGCAGGAAAACCTTCGCGACACCCTGGGCGAGCAGTTGTGGCACGGAACGCTCACCACCGGCGGCGAACTCAACAAGGAGCAGGTGACCGTCTTCCCGCTCGATGAGGCGCTGCCGCAACGCAAGCCCGGCGTCTATGCACTGGTGGCACAGCCAGCCGATGCGAACGTCAATGACTGGCAGAACCGCGCCACTCAGTGGTTCGTGGTCTCCGACATCGGTCTGTCCACTTACATGGGCGACGACGGGCTGACCGTCATGGCCCGCTCGCTGTCGGACGCCAAGGCTCTGCAGGGCGTCGAGATGAAGCTCATCGCCCGTAACAACGAGGTGCTTGGCACCCTCACGACCGATTCACAAGGCATCGCGAAGTTTGCTGCCGGCCTGACGCGCGGGCTGGCGGCCATGGCGCCGGCGCTGCTGGTGGCCAGCCGGGCGGGGCAGGATTTCGTGATCCTCGACCTCAAGCGGCCGGCCTTCGATCTCTCCGACCGCGGTGTGACCGGGCGACCGGCGGCGGGTGCTCTCGACTTCTTCATGTATACCGAACGCGGCATCTACCGGGCCGGCGAGACGGTGCATGTGGCCGGCCTGCTGCGCGATCAGGCGGCAAAGGCGGCGACGGGCGTGCCGTTGACCTTCGTCTTCATGCGGCCCGACGGCGTGGAATTCCGCCGGCTGGTCGCCCAGGATGGCGGCGCCGGCGGTTATGCAGTGGCGCTTGGTCTGCAGCCCAACGCCATGCGCGGCACCTGGACGGTCAAGGCCTATGCCGATCCCAAGGGTGATGCCCTCGCCGACCAGCGCTTCCTGGTGGAAGACTTCGTGCCTGACCGCATCGAATTCGACATCAAGCCGGTGGCCACAGAGGTGCAGCGCGGCGAGCCGATGCAACTCGACATCGACGGGCGTTTCCTATTCGGCGCCCCGGCCTCCAACCTGGCGCTGGAAGGCGATGTGCGGGTGAAGCCCGCGCGGACGCTCGATGCCTACAAGGGCTACCAGTTCGGGCTCGCCGACCAGAAGGCGGAGCCCACCTATGAGGTGTTGCAGGACCTGCCTACGACCGACGACAAGGGTGCAGCGCACCTGGAGGTTTTGCCCGAGGCGGTGCCCGACTGGTCGGGTCCTCTCGAGGCCACGATCAACATCCGCATGCGCGAGGCCGGCGGGCGGGCGGTCGAACGCACGCAGAAGATCGCCATTGCGCCGCAGGGTTCGCAGATCGGCATCCGCCCACAGTTCGACGGCGGTGAGGTGAAGGAAGGCGGCACGGCCTCGTTTGAGGTTATCGGCCTTGGCGCCGACGGCAAGCGCAAGGCGCTCGGCGCGGTGAACTGGTCGCTGGTCAGGATCGAGCGCGACTACCAATGGTATCGTGGCGACTCGGGCTGGAATTACGAGCCCGTCGACTATACGACGCGCATCGCCGACGGACAGATCAATGTCGGCGCCGATACGCCGGAAAAGATTGCCGTGCCGGTGGACTGGGGCCGTTACCGGCTGGAAGTGGCCGGCAGCGACCCGACAAGTCCTGCCTCCTCGGTGGAGTTCGACGCCGGCTGGTACGTGCCGCAGGCCTCGACCGAAACGCCTGACGGGTTGGAGGTCGCTCTCGACAAGGCGCAATACCTGCCCGGTGACACGGCGCACCTGAAGATATCGCCACGCTATGCCGGGACCGCCATTGTCGTCACGGGCACCGACCGGGTGATCGATACGCGCACCGTCGAGGTGCCCAAGGAGGGGGCGACCGTCGACCTGCCGGTGACCGAGGTCTGGGGGACCGGGGCCTATGTCATGGTCACCCTCATCCGGCCGGCGGGCGAGGGCGATGCCCGGCTGCCGCAGCGCGCCATCGGCATTGCCCATGCGGCGATCGATCCGGCGTCCAAGAAACTGCTGGTGAGCATTGGCGGCACCGATCTGGCGCGGCCCAACGGACCGGTCAGCGTGGCAGTGCAGGTCAACGGCCTGCAACCTGGCAAGCCTGCACGGGTGATGCTGGCGGCGGTCGATGTGGGCATTCTCAATCTGACGCGTTATGAGCCGCCCAAGCCGGAGGACTGGTTCTTCGGCCAGCAGCGGCTGGGGCTTGAATTGCGCGACCTTTATGGCCGGCTGATCGACGGCACCAAGGGCGTCAGAGGTCAGATCCGCTCCGGTGGCGATGCCGGCGGGCTGGGCATGGAAGGGTCGCCGCCGACCCAGCCGCTGATGGCCTATTTTTCCGGCATCGTCGAGACCGATGTCGCAGGTAAGGCCGATATCACCTTCGATGTGCCGCAGTTCAACGGCTCGGTCAGGCTGATGGCGGTCGCCTTCACCGATCGAGCGGTGGGATCGGCGAGCCGCGACATGGTGGTGCGCGACCCCGTCGTGGTGGTGGCGAGCCATCCGCAGTTCATGGCGCCGGGCGATGAGGCGCGGCTGTGGCTCGATATCACCGATACCGATGCCGCCGAAGGCGAATACCATCTGGCCATATCGGCCAGCCCGGAACTTTCCGCCCCGCTGACGCCGGGCTCGGAGACGCTCATCCTGAAAAAGGGCGTGCGCACCAGCCTCATCGTGCCGCTGATCGCCCGCCACAGCGGTCCGGGCACGCTTGCCCTCAGGCTGTCGCGCGACGGGGGGCCGGACATCGAACAGGTGATATCGGTTGCGGTGCGCTCGCCACGCCTGCCGGTCACCGAGCGCCGGGTGCTCAGTCTCAAGGCCAAGGGCGGCAGCGTGACACTGGACAAGGACTTCCTTGCCGGCTTCGAGGCGGTGGGCACCAAGCTCACCGCCGCCGTCACCCGCGCCGCCGGGCTGGATGTGGCTTCGCTGCTGATGCAGCTCGACCGCTACCCGTATGGCTGCGCCGAGCAGACGACCTCCAAGGCGTTGCCGCTGCTCTATCTCTCCGACGTGGCGACATCGCTGGGACTGGGTGAAGAGGCGGGCATCCACAAGCGGGTGCAAGGCGCCATCGACCGGGTGCTGTCCTACCAGGGATCGAACGGCGGGTTCGGCCTGTGGGGGCCGGGCTCGGGCGATCTGTGGCTCAATGCCTATGTCACCGACTTCCTCACCAGGGCGCGCGAAAAGGGTTATGACGTGCCCGATCTCGCCTTCACCCAGGCTGTCGACAACCTGCGCAATTCGCTCGGCTACAACATCGACCTGAAGACCGACAGTTCGCCGGTCGCCTATGCGCTCTATGTGCTGGCGCGCAACAAGAAGGCCTCACTGGGCGATCTGCGCTATTACAGCGATGCCCAGCTGTCGCAATTCACCTCGCCCATGGCCAAGGCGCAACTGGCGGCGGGCCTCGGCCTCTATGGCGAAGTGGCCCGCTCGCAATCGGTATTCAATGCCGCCTACAAGAGCCTCGAGGCGACAGCCGGCAACGACAACTACTATCGCTCCGATTACGGCTCCAACCTCAGGGACGGGGCGGCCATCCTGGCGCTGGCGGCGGAAACCCGCCCCGAACCCGGCGAGGTTCCCGAACTGGTCAAGGCGGTGTCGGCGGCGCGGCTGGCGAAATCCTACACAAGCACGCAAGAAGAAGCCTGGCTGCTGCTGGCGGCGCGGGCACTCATCGACGGCGGCGAACCGTTCAACCTCGACGTCAACGGGGTGGCGAGCCCGGGGCGTTTCAGCCGGGTCTATGACACCAGCCTTTTGAGCAACGGCCCCGTCACCATCACCAACCGTGGCGCCAGCGATGTCGACATGGTGATCTCGGTCACCGGCGTTCCCGACAAGAAGCCCACCGCGGTCGAAAACGGCTTTTCCATCGAGCGTGAGATCTATGGTCTCGACGGTCAGCCGCGCGACATCACCACGGTCGGCCAGAACGAGCGCTTCGTGGTGGTGCTCAAGGTGACCGAAAACAACACTTGGCCATCGCGGGTGCTGGTCTCCGACCTGTTGCCGGCGGGCTTTGTGATCGACAATCCGCATATCATGGGCAGTGCTGACCTCAAGGCCTTCGACTGGCTGCCCGAACAGGTCAACGCGGCGCATGTCGAGTTCCGCTCCGACCGCTTCGTTGCCGCCTTCAACCGCACCGAGAACGACGATCGCAGTTTCGTCCTCGCCTACATGGTGCGGGCGGTGACGCCGGGGCGTTATGTGTATCCGGCCGCGCAGGTTGAGGACATGTACCGGCCGCAACTTTTTGCCCGCACCGATGAGGGCCGCGCGGAGGTCGTGGGGCCGCAGAAGTGACGGGTTCCATCAAGGCTGGGGGCGCCGGGGCTCGGGGCTGGCCCCGGCGTTGGGTGGTGGGCCCGGGCCTGGCGCTGTGGGTGATGGTGCTGGCGCTGGCCGGGCTCGATCACCTCGACCGGGTGTATCCGCCGCCGCTCGACCGGGTGGGGCCGCGCTCGGTGATGGTGGTCGACCGCAGCGGCGATTTGCTCAGGGCGTTTGCAACGCCCGCCGGGCGCTGGCGCCTGCCGGTTGATCTCGCTGCCGTCGATCCGCAGTTCGTGCGCATGCTGATCGCCTATGAGGATACCCGCTTTTACGAACATCCCGGCGTCGATCCGCTGGCGGTGCTGCGGGCGGCGGGGCAACTCGTGTGGAACAGCCATATCGTTTCCGGCGGCTCGACGCTCACCATGCAGCTTGCCCGCCTCATCGAGGGCGGCCAGCAGCGCTCGTTCATCGCCAAGGCGGTGCAGATGCTCAGGGCCCTGCAGATCGAGCGGCGGCTGAGCAAGCAGCAGATCCTCACCGACTACCTGACGGTGGCGCCTTATGGCGGCAACCTTGAAGGCATCACGGCGGCCGCCCAGGCGTGGTTTGGCAAGTCGGCGCGAAAACTCAGCCCCGCAGAGGCCGCGTTGCTGATCGCCCTGCCGCAACTGCCCGAGGCGCGCCGCCCCGACCGCTTCCCCGAAGCCGCGACGGCGGCCCGCAACCGGGTGCTGGAGCGCATGGTCGAGGCCGGCGTCCTGGCGCGCGGCGATGCCGAGCAGGCCAAGCGCCAGCGGGTGCCGACGGTGCGCCTCGACATGCCGGCGCTGGCCCCGCATCTGGCCGAGGCGCTGCGCCGCGCCAAGCCCGATGAAAGCCTCCACAAGACGAGCCTCGATGGCCCCTTGCAGGCCACGCTCGAACGCCTGGTTGCCGACTACGTGAAGGACCTCGGCGACAAGGTTTCCGCAAGCCTCATCGTCGCCGACCATCAGACGGGTGAGATCATCGCCCGCATCGGCTCGGCGGACTTCTTCGATGCCCGCCGGCAGGGCGAGATCGACATGACGGTGGCGGCGCGCTCGCCGGGATCGACATTGAAGCCGTTCATCTATGGGCTTGCCTTCGAGGAGGGCCTGGCGCATCCCGAAACCCTGATCGATGACCGGCCGGAAGATTTTTCCGGCTATAGGCCGCGCAACTTCGATCTTTCCTATCAGGGCACGGTCTCGGTGCGGCAGGCATTGCAATTGTCGCTCAACGTGCCGGCGGTCAAGCTGCTCGACGGGGTGGGGCCGCAGCGGCTGGTGGCGCGGCTCGATACGGCGGGGGCGCACCTGCAATTGCCGAGCAACGATCCCGTCGGCCTCGCCATCGGGCTCGGCGGCGTCGGCGTGACGCTGGAGGACCTGGTGCAGGCCTATTGCTCGCTGGCGCGCGGCGGCACGGCGATCACGCTTTCCGACCTCGCCGGAACGACGCCCGATATCGGCGGACGGGTGCTCGATCCGGCAGCGGCGTGGTATGTGGCCGACATCCTCAAAGGCGCGCCTGCACCGCGCGGCCGGCGGCGACTGGGGATCGCCTTCAAGACCGGCACCTCTTACGGCCACCGCGATGCCTGGTCGGTCGGCTATGACGCCCGGCATGTGATCGGGGTGTGGATCGGGCGGGCTGACGGCACGCCGGTGCCGCAACTGGTGGGCATCGAGCAGGCGGCACCGTTGCTGTTCGATGCCTTCAACCGGGTGGGTTTTGCCGGCCCGCCGCTCCCCAAGGCGCCGCCCGGCGTGCTCAAGGTGGGCCAAGCCGATTTGCCGGTGGTGCTGAAGCATTTCGTGCCGGCCCGCCTCGACCTCGTCACCTCGCGCGACGTGACGCCGCCGCCGATGATCGTCTATCCGCCTGAAGGCGCGCGCGTCGACCTCGAACGCAGCGGCGGCGGGCTGAAGCCGCTGGTGCTGAAGCTGGAAGGCGGCAAGGCGCCTTTCCGGTGGATGGCCAACGGGCACCTGCTGGCCGGTTTCGAACGCCGCCGGGAGAATTTCTGGACGCCTGACGGCACCGGCTTTTCCACCCTCACGGTGATCGACGCACTGGGCCGCAGCACCCGGGTGTCGGTGTTCGTGGAGTAGGGGGAGGGGAGCAGGCATGGCTTTTCGGCTCCGCGGCCTTTCGGCCCGAAGGTTCCCGGGGGGGTGAGGAAAGCACCGGCTGGGCGCTTGACTGGTATTTTAGAGGGTGCGCTTTGCCGGCGCTTTCCTCGCGACTTTATTGAGCGGGTGGCTGGCGTCTTTAACGCCCCTGAACCTCGCCTTTCGGGTAATGCCGGGCTTTAACCGCTTTGGGCAGCCATCACAGGCCGGCCGGCACCCGATCACCGAAAGGGTCAACAACCCAGAAGCGCGTCCGGACCGTAGTATCCGGACCCCTTAGCTGGTCGTTCACACCCGCACCCCGGGCCAGCCTTTCCGTAAGCAGGCTGACCGGAGAGCCGCATTCCATCCCCATGACCGGACGGCTCGCGAGCCACGCCCCGGGAGTGGGAGGGAATGGACCCCGTGGTCAAGCCACGGGGTGACGGTGGTGGGGTGGGGTGCGGCGGCGGGGGTACGGCAGGGCGCTCGCCCATTTTCAGGCATCATGCCGGCACTTGATACCGGCATCCATGCCCGCAGGCTATCGGTTCAGGTTGAGGTAGAGATCGTTCCAGTCCGGGTTTGCGGCTTCGATCAGGTCGATCTTCCATTGCCGCTTCCATTCCTTGATGGCCTTCTCGCGACGGATGGCTGATTCGGCGCTCGGGTGTTCCTCGTACCACACGAGGCGTTTTACGCTGTGGCGGCTGGTGAAGCCTTCGACGGTGCTCTCGCGGTGCTGGAAGGCGCGGCGGGCCAGGTCGGCGGTGACGCCGGCATAGAGGGTGCCGTTCTTGCGGCTGGCCATGAGATAGACCCAGAAGCGCTTCATGGGGTGAAACGTCGGCGAAATGGACCCCGTGGTCAAGCCACGGGGTGACGGGAGTGGGTTGGGAGCACACGCACACTCTCAAACGTCATGCCGGTACTTGATACCGGCATCCATCCCGCTAGCCGCGCGGCTGGTTGGGGCCTTGGCGGAATGGATCCCGGGGTCTAGCCCCGGGATGACGGTTTTGGTTTGGTGCTATCGATAGCCGTTCCCCTCAACTGCACCCACTCGTCGACCCGCAGGTGTCGCACTTCATGCAGGTGCCGTTGCGCACCATGGTGAAGTTGCCGCATTCGCTGCAACTCTCGCCTTCGTAGCCTTTCATCCGCGCCTCGACGCGTAGCTCGGCTTCGGTGCGGACCGATTTCTCGCCGTCGGAATCGATGTCGAGGATGCCGGCTGCCACTTCCACTTCCATCGCCACGGCGGCTGAGCCCTGGGCGGCAAAGCTTTCCTCGGCGCGCACCCGCATCGCCGCCACCGGGTTGGGCGCTTGCGCCTTGGCGGATGAACCCGGCATCAGCACCACGTTGGCCGGGAAATTCTGCCGCACATAACCCGTCGACAGCATGCGCCGGGCCGGGACGCCGCCGGGCGGGCAGGGGTTTTGCGCATCACCGCCGGCCTTGCCCTCGTTCACGCCCTTGCCCATGGCATCGAAGCCGATGTCGGCCGGGTCGACGTGGGCGAGGTCGTTGCGGGCGAGGTAGGAGACGGCCAGCTCGCGGAACACGTAATCGAGGATCGAGGTGGCGTTCTTGATGGTCTCGTTGCCCTGCACCATGCCGGCTGGCTCGAAGCGGGTGAAGGTAAAAGCCTCCACGTATTCATCGAGCGGCACGCCGTATTGCAGGCCGAGCGAGATGGCGATGGCGAAATTGTTCATCATCGCCCGGAAGGCGGCGCCCTCCTTGTGCATGTCGATGAATATCTCACCCAGCTTGCCGTCGTCGTATTCGCCGGTCCGCAAATAGACCTTGTGGCCGCCGACGATGGCCTTCTGGGTATAACCTTTACGACGCTGCGGCAGGCGCTCGCGCTCGCGCTTGGCCTCGATCTCGACGATGCGCTCGACGAAGGTTTCCACCCGCTGCACCATGGGCTGGGTGGCGGCAATGGCCTCGACGGCCTCGTCGTCATCGTCCTCATCGGCCAGAAGCTGTGCCGACAGGGGCTGCGACAGCTTCGAGCCGTCGCGGTATAAGGCGTTGGCCTTGATGCCGAGCTTCCACGACAGCATGTAGGCTTCGTGGCAATCCTCCACCGTTGCCTCATTCGGCATGTTGATGGTCTTGGAAATGGCGCCCGAGACGAAAGGCTGGGCGGCCGCCATCATGCGGATGTGGCTTGCCGCCGACAGATAGCGCTTGCCGAGACGCCCGCACGGCGAGGCGCAATCGAACACCGCCAGATGCTCGTCCTTGAGGCCGGGGGCGCCTTCCAGCGTCATCGCCCCGCACACGTGGATGTTGGCGGCCTCGATCTCGCGCCTGGAAAAGCCCAGATGCGCCAGAAGCTCGAAGGCGGGATCGGCAAGCTGTTCATCGGCAATCCCCAGCTTGCGGCAGAAGGCCTCGCCCAGCGTCCACTTGTTGAAGCAGAATTTTATGTCGTAGGCGGCAACCAGGCCCTTTTCGATCGACGCGATCTCGGCTTCGCCAAACCCCTTGGCGGCGAGGGTGACGTGGTTGACGGCGGGAGCGCCGGCCAGACTGCCGTGGCCGACAGCATAGGAGATGATCTGCTCGATCTCGGAAGGATCGTAGCCGAGCATGCGCAGGGCTTCTGGGACGGCGCGGTTGATGATCTTGAAATAACCGCCGCCGGCCAGCTTCTTGAACTTCACCAGCGCGAAATCGGGCTCGATGCCGGTGGTGTCGCAGTCCATCACCAGGCCGATGGTGCCGGTGGGGGCGATGACCGACACTTGCGCGTTGCGGTAGCCGTGGGTTTCGCCGAGGCGAACCGCCGCCTCCCAGGCGGCCTCGGCACGCTCGATCAGGTGCGGCTCGGGGCAATTGGCATGGTCGAGCGGTACGGGGAGGGTCGAAAGGGCCTCATAGCCTTGCGTTTCGCCCAGCGCGGCGCGGCGGTGGTTGCGCATGACCTTGAGCATGGCCTCGCGGTTGTCGGCAAAGCCCGGAAATGCCCCCAGTTCGCCCGCCATTTCAGCCGAAGTGGCATAGGCGACGCCGGTCATGATGGCCGAAATGGCGCCGCAGATGGCGCGACCTTCATGGCTGTCGTAGGCGATGCCCGATGACATCAACAGCCCGCCGATGTTGGCAAAGCCGAGGCCGAGGGTGCGGTACTTGTAGGAAAGCTCGGCGATCTGGCGCGAGGGAAACTGCGCCATCAGGACCGAGATCTCCAGCACCAGCGTCCACAGGCGGGTGGCGTGCTCGAAGGCTGCGGCATCGAACAGGCCGGTCTCCCTGTCACGGAACTGCAGCAGGTTGAGGGAGGCGAGGTTGCAGGCCGTGTCGTCGAGGAACATGTACTCCGAGCACGGGTTGGAGGCGCGAATCTCGCCGGCCGCCGGGCAGGTGTGCCAGTCGTTGATGGTGGTGTGGAACTGGATGCCGGGATCGGCGGAAGCCCACGCGGCGTTGCCGATCTTGTCCCACAGGTGGCGGGCATCGACGGTCCTGGCCACGCCCTTCTTCAGGCGCCAGTTGAGGTTCCAGGTGGAACCGTCTTCCACGGCGCGCAAAAAGTCATCCGTCACGCGAACCGAATTGTTGGAATTCTGGCCCGAGACGGTGCGGTAGGCCTCGCCGTCCCAATCGGTGTCGTAGGTCTCGAATTCGATCTCGGTATAGCCTTGCCTCGCGAACTGGATCACCCGCTTGATGTAGTTGTCGGGCACATGCGACTTGCGGGCGTCCTTGACGGCGCGCTTGAGGGCCGGGTTCCTGGCGACGTCGTAGCAATCCTCGCCCGGTCCCTCGCAGTTGACGCAAGACCGCAGGATGGCGGTGAGGTGCTGCTTGACCACCTTCGAGCCGGTGACCAGGGCGGCGACCTTTTGCTCTTCCTTCACCTTCCAGTCGATGTATTCCTCGATATCGGGATGGTCGATGTCGACCACCACCATCTTGGCGGCGCGCCTCGTGGTGCCGCCCGACTTGATGGCGCCGGCGGCGCGGTCGCCGATCTTCAGGAACGACATCAGGCCGGAGGACTTGCCGCCGCCCGAAAGGGGCTCGTTTTCGCCGCGCAGATGGGAAAAGTTAGAGCCGGTGCCGGAGCCGTACTTGAACAGGCGCGCCTCGCGCACCCATAAATCCATGATGCCGCCCTCATTCACCAGATCGTCCCCGCAGGACTGGATGAAGCAGGCATGCGGCTGGGGATGCTCGTAGGCCGAGGTCGAGCGGGTCAGCTCACCGGTTGCATGATCGACGTAGAAGTGGCCCTGGCCGGGGCCGTCGATGCCGTAGGCCCAGTGCAGGCCGGTGTTGAACCACTGCGGCGAGTTGGGGGCGCACTTCTGGGTGGCGAGCATGTGGCAAAGCTCGTCGTGGAAGGCGCGGGCATCGTCTTCGGTATCGAAATAGCCGCCCTTCCAGCCCCAATAGGTCCAGGTGCCGGCGAGGCGGTCGAAAACCTGGGTCGAATGGCGCTCGGGGCCGTGGCGCTGATCTTCGGGGAGCTTCTTCAGGGCGGCCGCATCGGCGACGCTGCGCCACAGCCACGCGGGAACGGCGTTTTCCTCGACGCGCTTCAAGGCGGCGGGCACACCGGCCTTGCGGAAATACTTCTGCGCCAGAATGTCGGCGGCCACCTGGCTCCACGAGGCGGGCACCTCGATGCCCTCGAGGCGGAACACCACCGAGCCGTCGGGGTTCCTGATCTCGCTGGTGGTGGAACGGAATTCGATGTCCGCATAGGGGCTTTGGCCAGCCTTCGTCAAACGGCGCTCGATGCGCATTGTGGTGTTTCCTCAATTTTTCGTGGCGCCTCCCCGTTGGAAGACGCGCGATTTCCCCATTCAGCCGCCGGCTGCACCGCCGTCCGGCCATGACTGCTCCATGAGGGATGCCCTTCGAGCATCCACCCCTGCGCAACGCCTTACCCCTGGAAGGTGCCGTTCAACGGCCCCGCCGTCCTCTTGGGCTTCATGTCAATCTGAAGCGGCTCGTCACCGCACCCTGGCCGTAGCGACAGACCCCCTCGCCACGGCCCTCAGCCTCGATAAAAAATGTAGATCAGATCGGACGCCGGCGTCAACACCTAGTGTGTTAACAAAAAATGAATACAACATATAGTGCCCCACCACGGACGCGGTGCGGAGACTTCAACCAAACTCTGCCGATTCGGCCTGCAAGTACAAGCACCATGGCGCTTTTCGCGCGAGGCTTGCGCACCGTCACCGGGCGGGGCTGGCAGGGGCGCTGCAAGCGTTAAGGGCAAAGGTCAAAAAAACAAATTGCGGGGGGCCGGCCAACCTGGCCTTGCCAAAGCGGTTACAAGGGGCGGCACGGGTCGTGGGCACCCCGACTTTGCAACCTTGCAGCGGCCTGGCTGGCGCTTCGAGGCATCGAGTCGCCGGGGATCGCGACTCAACCGGTCGGGTGCAGGGCGCCGCCGCCGCGCAAACTTACCTTACAGTTAAGTAAGAAGGCGGTTTTGGCGGACAGGTGTAGATTATCGAGCGATCGGGGAAGTGCGCCGAACAGCGGCGCCCACCCGCCCGATGCATGGTCATTGGATAACGCTGCCGGCGGTCATGCGCGGCACCGGGGGTCTGTCGCCCTTGCGGCACGGGCGGATGGATTGCTGTTGCCGGGTGTCAGGATGATTGGCGTGAAAGTCCACTCAGTGGGTTGTCGCAGAGTGGATTTGTTTCCCTGACACAAGTCTTATCAGGTCAAAATCATTCATAATCCATCATGCGGGAACATGAGTTAATTTTCGTCACAAGAGCGATTGAATTGGTGATCTGTCATGAGAAGTTGTTACTGTAGTATACAACGTGCCATGGAGCATCGTGCGAGACAGGGGCGGGTAAACGACCTCTGAAAACCGGTGAAACTGCAAAAACACAAGAGTCCATCAAGGACTCGATCGGGGAGAGACGTCATGAGCAACCACTCGAATTCCAGCTACGCCGGCCTTTCGCCGTCGCATCGCGGGCGTGCCATGGTCGACGCGGTGAACGCGCAGAACGTGGAAACCTCCAAGCTCACCCAGCAGCAGATCGACCAGCAGGACGTCGATTGGCTGAACCGCAGCGACAGGAAGGGCCTCAACGGGGGCGGGACCGACCTGATGACCGACTATATGCGGGGCGACGAAGCCAAGTTCTGGAAGACCTGTGGCGCCGGCCCCAATGCGGTGTTCGTCGACAAGGTGGAGCCGGACGCGGGCCTGGCGCACATCTGCCAGGTGAGCCTCACCATCAAGGATCCCAAGACCGGCAAGGCCATCGGCGGCATGACGGTGGGCATCAACACCGACAAGCTGAAATAACAAGAAGACTAGAGAGCCGGCTCCGCCGGATGCCGGCTCAAGGCCTTCCAAGCCCCCCTCTCAGCCCGTCGCACCCCGTTGCGGCGGGCCTTTTTGGGCCGTGGGATCGGCTCTCGGCGTAGCTTGTCGGGGCTCGCTCGATGGTCTGCCAATTGCCGTCCCGTTTGCTATGATGACGCAACAGACCCCGTTGCAACCCCGTCAGGAGACAATGAGACCATGCGCCGTCCCGCCGATCTTTGCCGCTCATGGGTATTCATCAATGGTGCCGACAAGGAGGCGATGAAGACCGCGGCCTCATCCGGCGGCGATGTGCTGATCCAGGACCTGGAAGATTTTACCCCGCCGGACCTGCGGCCCAAGGCGCGCAGCTTGTCGGCGTCGATTTTCGAGCGCTGGCGCAAGAAGGGCGCGGTAGCGGCGGTGCGCATCAATCCGCTGGATACAGAAGACGGCAGGCAGGACCTGACGGCGGTGATGCACGCCATGCCCGACATCGTGGCGCTGCCCAAGGTGTCGAGCCCGGAGCAGATCGTGCAGCTGGATGAGCGGGTCACCCGGCTGGAGCGCGAATATGGCATCCCCCACGGGACCACGCGGCTGCTGCCCAACATCGAACTGGCGCGCGGGCTGGTGCAGACGGCCGGCGTCATCAAGGCGAGCCCGCGGGTGGTGGCCTGCCTCATCGCGGCCGAGGACCTGGCAGCCGATCTCGGCGCCGAGCGCGGCCCCGATGGCCTCGATCTCGCCTATCCTCGCCAGCGTTTCCTTGTTGAATGCGTGGCGGCGGGCACGGTGGCGGTCGATTGTCCCTACACATGGACCGACGAGGCCGGCCTCAGGGCCGATGCGGCATGGGGCAGGCGCCTCGGCTACCGCGCCAAGGGGGCGGTCAGCCTTGCCCAGGCGGTCATCGTCAACGAGGTGTTCACGCCGTCGCGGCCGGAAATAGAGGGGGCGCTGAAGGTGGTGACCGCCTTCGAGGCAGCGCGCGAGAAGGGCGAGGGACGCGTCGAGGTCGACGGCTCGCTGGTGGAGGTGCCGATCTACAACAACGCCCGGCGGCTCCTGGCGCGTGCCGACCGGCTGGAGATCGCGGCGCGGCGCTAGAGTATCCGCCAATCAGATAGAACCATTTGATGGCGCCAAATCAGCCCACTCGGCTAGGCGATGAGCGCCGCGCGATGCGGGGCATCGGGCAAGCTCATCAACGACGCCGATGGGCTGATTTGGCGCCATCAAATGGTTCTATCTGATTGGCGGACGCTCTAGATCAGGCGCGTCGGCGGTTCACCAGCACGATGCCGGCGCACACGCACGCCAGGGCGCCGATGAACGAGGCGGTGATGTGCTCGCCAAGGATCGCCCAGGAGAAGAACACGCTGAAGACGGGGGCGAGAAAGCCGAAGGAGGCGACGTCGGAAGCCGGGTAGATGGCCAGCACCCGGAACCACGTCAGGAAGCCGAAGGAGACCACCACCAGCACCTGGAAGGCGAAGAGACCGCCGATCAGTGGCGTCAGGTGGCGGACCGGCGGACCGAACAGCGGCGAGGCGACGACCAGCACCACGCTGGAGACCGAGAGCTGATAGAGGAGCTGCATTTCGGGTGCGGCCTGCCGCAGGCGGGTGGTGCGCACCAGAAGGGCGATGCCGGCCCACAGCATGGCGCCGATGAGGCACAAGACATCACCCAGCAGCGCATAGCGGCTGGCCGGGGCCGCATTGTGCAACAGGGCCCAGGCGACGCCCACGAAGGCGAGGGCGAGGCCGGCGATGCGCATCGGGGTGAGGCGGTCGCCGGGGATGAGGAAATGCGCCCCCAGCGCCACCCAGAAGGGCATGGTGTAAAACATCATCGAGGCGCGGGCCACCGAGGTGAACTCCAGCGATTGGAACAGCAGCAGGAATTCCGAGGCGAAGAACACCCCGCAAACGAGGCCGGGAACGAGGCTGCCGTCGCTGATCGACAGGCGCTTATTCGTGATGAGGGTATAGGCGAGCACCGGAAAGAAGGCGGCGATGGAGCGCAGGCCTGCCTGGAAAACCGGCTGGAAACCGGCGTTCACCAGCTTGATGAGCACCTGGTTGAGGCCCATGAGCATGGCAAAGGTGACGAGAAACGATCCGCCCAGAAGGTCGATACGGTGCTTGCGCTGCATGAAAATCCCCTGACGGCGGTCGCACTCTATTAGACGCGTGGTCGCAGACTGGCCAGAGGGCACGCAAGGCAAAAAGATGGCCGGGTCAAGCCCGGCCATCAAGTGGGTGGGAGGGATGAGGCGAGGCCGCCCGTTCAGGGGCGCGGGCCCGATGTGGTGGTTTCGTTGTTGACGAAATGGGCGTGGCTTTTGGTGAAGGCGAGGGCGACGGCGCCGCTTGACCTGGTGGTGCCGCTGGCGACCTCGGCGATGAAGAACTCCTTGCCCATGGGCAGGTCGATGCGGGCGCGGTGCTGGGCGCCGGTCACCGGGTTGACGATGGGCGCCACCGTGGTCTCGATGATGCCGGGCACGCTCACGTGGGCGGTGCGGGCGTCCATGTCGATCTTCAGGTCGATGGCAGCAAATACCGGATCGTGCACCTTCGAGCACATGGAACGGTAGATCTGCAGCATGGTGGTGCCGGGTTCGGCGCCCTCGCCCTGCAGGATGGCGGCGAGGGCTTCACGCTGGGCCGGGCTGGCGCGCTCGTCGATGATCGATTGCAACTCGCCGTCGCCCTCATGCACGGCGCCGGGCCAGCCGTAGGTGTTGACCATATTGAGGCCGTCGAGCTTGACATCGCCGTAATGGCCCTTGTCGATGTGCCAGGCGACCATGGCGCGGCAGGTGCCGTCGCTGGGCAGGGCATTGAACTGGCAGGGGCAGCCATAATCGCAATTGCAGTTGGCGAAATGGGGCCCGCGGATACTCCATTCGGTCATGCGCGTCTTCTCCTCGATGTGGGTGATTTCTTGTCGCTACGTAAACCTGACTTTATCGACATTTCGCTCAGTGTCAAACGGCTTGTGGAGGACCCTTGCCCGCACGGCTAAGGCCCTGTGGTGGCCTCGCGCACGATGTCGTCGAGCAGCGTGTCGATGTCGTCCAGCACGGCTTGCGAGGCGGGGGCCGAGGCGGGGCCGAGCACCCGGTGGCCGGCGTAGACGGTGCCCGGCTCGCTGGCCAGCTCATAATAATAGATCGCGAACGGGCATAAGGCGATGTTGGCCGGATCAGCCGCCATCATGCGCCGCGACAGGACGGCGGAGCAGAACTGCACCGTCTCGGCGTTGATATAGATCTCCTGCGTCGCGCCGACGGCTTTGGCGGTGCGCTTCAGCATGTCGGAGATATGGGAGACGTGGTCGATGACGTAACCGCGGTTGACGATGGCATCCGAGATCGCCTGGCGGACGTCATCGAAGCTCATCGCGGTCTTGACGACCATCTCATCGCCCGCTCGCGCCGGGGCGGGAAGGCCGACGGCGAGAGCCACCGCGCCCGCCAGGGCCAGCATGCCGAAAGTCCGCTTCATGCCAAAATGCCTTTTCATGTTCCCGGCGGGAGCATAGCGCAAAGGCCGGCAGACCGCATCACGCCTGCAATCGCCGACCCGACGATGAGGGCTGGACACCACACGCGGCTTGCGCAAGACTCGCCCGGCGTTTATGGGATGAGCCGACATCAGCAGCCACGCGCGGTCAGCGGTCGCGCACGGGCGCCAAGGCGAGGACGAGGCTTGAAAGAGTTCCTGTTGCAGATTTTCGCCTGGTGGCATCGCGCCACCATGGGTTTGCGCTTTGCCATCTGGCGGTATGGCGAGTTCGTCGGCGAGGACGAACTGGGCAATCGCTACTACCGGGCAAAGTCGGCCATCCCCGACAGTATCCCCGAGCACCGCTGGGTGGTCTACAAGGACTACGCCGAGGCCTCGTCGATACCGCCGGGCTGGCATGGCTGGATGCATCACCGGGTGGATACGCCGCCGAGCGCGGAAGACTACAAGCCGCGCGACTGGCAGCGCCCGCACCAGCCCAACCTGACCGGTTCGGCGCTGGCCTACCGGCCGCCCGGCTCCATCGCCGGGGTGCCCAGAGCGGCTGCGGCGCCCGATTACGAGGCCTGGCAGCCGGAATGAAGCTGAAGCGGCGCCGATGGCGCCTGGATCCATGAATTGATCTCAATCTCCCGGGGGAGGAACCTTGCCATGAAGAACAGTGTGGTCGAAACCATCACCGGCGCGGTGGTGATCGCCATTGCCGCGGTGTTCTTTTTCTACGTTTATACCACCACCAACGCCGGGCGCGGCGAGTCGGGCTACAAGCTGAGCGCCGAATTCGACAACGTCGAAGGCATCACGGTGGGATCGGACGTGCGCATGGCCGGTATCAAGGTCGGCAGCGTCACCAACCAGGACATCGATCCTTCCAGCTTCCAGGCCGTCGTCACCATGGTCATCGACCCCAAGATGAAGCTGCCCGACGATACCACCGCCAAGGTCACCTCCGAGGGCCTGCTGGGCGGCAAGTTCATATCGCTCGAGGCCGGCGGCAGCGAAACCCTGCTGAAGCCCGGCGGCCAATTCACCTATACCCAGGGCGCCATCGACATCTGGTCGCTGATCAGCCAGTTCATGTTCGAGAACAAGACCAAGGACAAGACGAGCGCGCCTGCCCAATGACCAGCCCAAGTGCCTCGCGCCAGCAGACCTGGTCGGCCGACAGCTACGGCACCCATGCCCGCTTCGTGGCCGACCTGGCGGGCGAGGCGGTCGGCTGGCTGGCGCCCAGGGCGGGCGAGCGCATCCTCGATGTGGGCTGCGGCGACGGGGCGCTGAGCGCGGCCATCGCGGCATCAGGCGCCGAGGTGGTCGGCGTCGACGCCAGCGAGGACCTGCTCCAGGCAGCCCGCGAACGCGGCCTCGATGCGCGCTTCATGGACGGCCAGGCGCTCACCTTCGACCATGAGTTCGACGCGGTATTCTCCAACGCCGCCCTGCACTGGATGGCCGAGCCCGACAAGGTGATCGACGGTATCAAGCGGGCACTGAAGCCGGGCGGGCGGTTTGTCGCCGAATTCGGCGGCCACGGCAACGTGGCGGCCATCGTCACCGCCATGCGGGCGACGGCGATAAGGCGCGGCGGCGATGCGGCTCTGGCCGGTCCGTGGTTCTTTCCCTCAGCTCTTGCCTATCAGGCGCGTCTGGAACGGCACGGGTTCCGGGTCGAGCGCATCGGCCTGTTCCCCCGTCCGACGCTGCTCAAGACCGGCATGAAGGCCTGGCTGGGGGTGTTTCGCAAACCGTTCTTTGCGCAGTACGGCGAGGCCGCGGACGAGGTGCTGGACGAGGTGGTGGACCTCTTGGCGCCGGCTTTGAGGGATGAAGCCGGCAACTGGACTGCTGATTACGTGCGCCTGCGGGTGGCGGCGGTCATCGACTGAGAGATGATGAGAGTTGAGCCAAGAGCATTGGCGGCAGCGGCCCTCGCCGTTGCCTTGTGGGCCGGGACGGCGGTGGCCGAGCCGATCAACAACCCCATTGCGGTGTTCGCCGGCCTCGACAAGATCACCGGCCTGATCACCACCTTCGAGGTGCCGATCGACAAGACCTATCGCTTCGGCTCGCTCGATGTGCGCCCGCGGGCCTGCCATACCCGGCCGGTCACCGAGCCGCCCAAGACCATCGCCTTCGTGCAGGTCGACGACCACTTGCTCGACGGCAGCGTGAAGCGCATCTTTTCCGGCTGGATGCTGGCCGAAAGCCCCGGCCTCAACGCCGTTGAGCATCCGGTCTACGATGTGTGGCTGACCGGCTGCCGCAATCCCGCCGAGCCGCCGCCCCAGCAAGAGGCACCGCCCAAATCCGACGTGCCGACCAACAGCATCCCCGAGAACGGCAACTAGAGCATGATCCGACCAGATAGAATCATTTGATGGAGTCAAATCAGACCACTTGGCTAGGCGATGAGCGCAGCGCGATGCGGGGCATCGGGCAAGCTCATCAACGACGCCGATGGGCTGATTTGGCCCACCAAAGGCCGCCTTTTCAGGCCCGCTGGACGTCGTTACGCCGCACTTGTGGTCATGAAGACCACGGCGTACGGCGTGCCTAGCCAGCAAACCTGAAAAGGCGGTCAAATGGTTCTATCTGGTCGGATCATACTCTAGGAGCCCACACATGGCAGGCAAGCCTCATGTGGCAGTGATCGGTGCCGGTATCATCGGCGCCTCGATCGCCTGGCACCTGACTCGCGGCGGTGCCCGAGTCAGCGTCATCGAGGCCGAGGAGACGGCCGGTGGTCTCGCCAGCCGGGCAAGCTTTTGCTGGATCAACGCCGCCGCCGGCAACCCGCGGCCCTATGTGGCCCTCAGGATGGCCTCGATCAGCGGCTGGCGGCGGCTGGCGGCGCAGGTTGCAGGGATCGACGCGCGGTTTCCCGGCGGCATTGCCTGGGACCTGCCGCGCTCGGAACTGGAAGCCTACTGCACCGAGCATTCGAGCTGGGGCTATGACATCCGCCTCATTGAGCGCGCCGAGATCGCCCGGCTCGAACCGCGCCTCATCGACCCGCCGGAGGTGGCCGCGCTGGCCGCCGATGAAGGCATGGTGGAGGCAGCCGGCGCGGCGCGGGTGCTGATCGAGGCTTCGGGCGCGGCGCTGCTGGCGGGCCATGGCGTCAAGAGCCTGAACGTGGGCAACGGCCGCGTTACCGGAGTGACGGCGCGCGAGGAGATCGCCGCCGATGCCGTGGTGGTAGCCGCCGGCATCGCCACACCCGGGGTGCTGGCGACGGCGGGCATCGATTTCAAGCTCATGACACCGCCCGGCATCTTGCTCTACAGCGCGCCGCATGAGCGGTTGATCGAGCATCTGCTGGTAACGCCGGGGATGGAGGTGCGCCAGGGCAGCGACGGGCGCCTGCACGCCGGGCTCGATTTCGTCGGCAGCTTCGACGAACTGCGGCCGGAGAACACCATGATGCAGGTGATGGCGACCCTGAGGGCGATGCTGAAGGGCGCCGAACACCTGCGGCCCGATGGCTTTACCGTTGGCGAGGGGCCGAACCCGCCGGACGGCTTTCCGGCCGTTGGCGCGGTGCCGGGCGTCGCCGGGCTCTACGTGGCGGTCAGCCATTCCGGCGTGACGCTGGCGCCGGCCATCGGCGACATGCTGGCGCGGGAAATCCTCACAGGCGAGGTCGATGCGCTCATCGAGCCCTATCGCTTTCAACGCTTTATCTAGAGGAAACCGCCGATGAGCCTTGCGGCCGAACAACGCGACATCCTGGCGACCGTCACGGTTGCCACCATCACCACGGTGCTGCTCAAGAAGGGCGTCCGCAATACCTGGATGCGCGGGCCGATGCCGTTCGCCGAAGGCCAGGCGCGGCTGGTGGGCGAGGCCTTCACGATGCGCTTCATACCGATGCGCGAGGATCTGGCGACGCCGGAAAGCTGGACCAAGCCGATCTCCACCCGCCATGCCATCGAGGCGATGCCGGCCGGCTGCGTGGCGGTGGTCGATGCCATGGGGGTGCTCGATGCGGCGATCTTCGGCGACCTGCTGGTGGGGCGCATCAATGCGCGCGGTGTTGCGGGCCTCGTCACCGACGGGACGATGCGCGATGCCGCCGGGGTGGCGGAGGTCGACTTTCCCATCTGGTGCTCAGGGATAGCCGGGCCGCCGTCGATCGCCGGGCTGACTTTCGTGGGCTGGCAGGAGCCGGTTGCCTGCGGCGGGGTGGCGGTGCTGCCGGGCGATGTCATCGTCGCCGATGGCGATGGCGCAGTGGTGATCCCTCAGGCGCTGGTCGAGCATGTGGTCGACGTGGCGCCGGAGCAGGAGCGGCTGGAAGGCTGGCTGATGGGAGAGGTGAAGAAGGGCGCGGAACTGCCCGGCCTCTATCCGCCCAACGCCGAGACCCGGGCACGCTATGAGGCCTGGAAGGCGGGGAAGGGGTGAGGGGGGTCGAGCCATCCTCCCGTTTCATCGGTTCTCTCAGCACTCAACGCTGTCATCGTCGGGCTTGACCCGACGACCCAGAAGCCAAAGGTAAAAGCCTTCACGTCGGGCTCCTGGGTCCTCGGGTCAAGCCCGAGGATGACACATGGTGGAACGGTGACGACAGC